>Ga0118677_10013581_pt1 | contig 11675 bp, 6 predicted proteins | sample AliMusrvi5mmetaG_FD_86154 | JGI IMG/M metagenome (GOLD analysis project Ga0118677, IMG submission 86154) | reverse complement strand
GGTTGAGGGCCGGCTCAAGGATTTCGACTTCCACGGCTCGACCTATGCCGGTTGGAGCCATTCGCGCAACAGCATCCTCACCGACGCCGGGGTCCAAATGGGCGCCGTCATCCCTGGCATTAGTGACCACGGCGCGTGGGTCGCCCTGTTGAGTCACCCCGTCGCCGGCGACGCCGACATCGGTGGCTTGTCGTACCTCAATTCCGGGGTGGAAATCCGCTTCAATGCGCCTAACATGACCCCTCCAACCGATTCGTTGGAACTCCTCACCCTGAAATGCATCCACCCCAGCGAGGACGGCTTTGGCATTTCCGCCACCTACGGGACCCAAAAAATGTACACCCGCCAAAAGAATGGCGGCTCACACATTTGGGCCAATTCGGACAAAGCCCAACTCATCGGCTGCCACACTCTGACGCTGCTGCGGCTTGACGGCGGAACGATCAAGACCTACCTCGACGGCGTGGCGGTGGACACCTGGACGGGCACCCCTGAACCCGTCGGCGTGCTGGATCACATCGGTCTTGGCTTGAACGAGTTTGACGGTAACCAATATTGGCCGATTGGCGCCGTGGTCAGCCGGGTTACCGCGTTCACCGTGGCCGCCGGCGCATCGACCGCCCCCTTCGCGTCATGGATTACGGGCTTTTACCCCACCGCGGGCGATCCCAAGGCGGCACCCAATGCGGATCCGGATGGCGACGGCCTGAAAAACAGCGTCGAATACGTCCTCGGCACGCCCCCCAACGCCGCCAACCCGGGCGGCCCCAGCGGCTCGACCAGCGGCAGCAACTTCGTCTTCACCTTCCAGCGCGCGCTCGCTTCGAAGCACGCCGATACGGCGGTCGCCATTGAGGTCAGCACCGACCTCGCCACTTGGACGGCCTATGACGTCAATGCCAGCCCGGTGGTGGTGACCCCAGGCTTGGACGCCGATCACGAAACCGTGACCCTGTCCCTCCCGCGGGCTCCGGACGCCAAAAAGTTCGCCCGCCTGCAGGTGAGCGTCTCGGCCGCTCCCTAATCCGTCGCGTCACCTCAATCCATCGTCCACAAGGCCGGGAGGCGACTCCCGGCCTTGTTGCGTGCGGCCTTGCCGACCCACCCGGGCCGGCCCGCGAGCTGCTCAAAGCCGTGTCAAGAAATTTTTATCTTTTTTTTGAAATATTGCTTGAAATCGCCGATTCGCGCTTTTTATGTGTCCACCATAGAGAGGAAACCCATCCACCATGAAACGACCCGATTCGATCGACCCAACAGAGTGTGTCGTCAGAAGTCTCGCCCTCGCAGCAGCGCTCGTCGCGTTGCTCGCGGTGCAGGCCGCGCGCGCCGACACCACCATCAGCACCGGCAACACCTTGACGGTTACCGATCCTAACAACTTCAACAGCAATGCTGGCGTCGTCACCATTGACAATGGCGGCACGCTCGAGTTCCGGCCTGACAATCAGGGCAATTATCCCCTCGCCAACAACTTCATCTTTGCAGGCAACGGCGGCACGATCAGCATCGGATTCAAAGCCAATGACACCGACTACACGCTGAATGGCACCCTGACATCCACCGCCACGGGCCCCCAGACCCTCGCGCTCGCCACCGGCCTGAATACCAACGGCGACCGTGAGTCGGCCACCTTCAATTCGGGCATCCCCGATGTCGGCGACGCCAGCGCACTGGCACTGAGTGTCCGTTTCTCGACCCAGTCGGGCTCGCAAAGTTGGGTCAATCTCAATGCGGTCAATACCTTCACCGGCCCGATCACCCTGGTGCAAGGCGATAACCTCGGGCAGGGCTACCTGACCATTGGTGGCACCTTGACACATTTCAACGGCAACACATTCGGCGCAGGCACTTTGGGCAGTGGGAGTTATGCGGGTGCCATCTCGCTCGACGCCAGCACCATCCTCAACTACGCCAGCTCGGCCCCTCAAGCATTGACGGGAGTGATTTCCGGCTCGGGTGACCTGTTAGTCTCCGGTTCGGGAACGCTGACCCTCGCAGGCGTCAACACGTATGGCGGCAACACCACCGTCAACGGTGGTGCCACGCTGACTCTCGCCAACTCTGGCGGTCTGAAGTTCGTCGTCGCCGATGCCACTAACAACAAAGTCACCGGTGGGGGCAGCGCCACGCTGAATGGCGCTTTCACCATCGACACCTCGGCGGTCACCGTTCCCGTGGGATCGTGGACTCTGGTCGACGTCGCCGCCAAGACCTATGGCGGCACCTTTAGCGTGACCGGCTTCAGCGGTCCGCTCGCCAATGCCTGGACCAAAGTGGAGGGATTCAAGACCTGGACCTTCAATCAAACGAGCGGCGTGCTCAGTCTCAGCTCGTTGGCAACCATCACCGCCTTCGGTATCCCCGGCTCTGACGGGGTCATCGACAACATCTCAAACACCATTGCCCTCGTCGTGCCCAACGGGACCAATCTGGCAACCCTCGCGCCCACCTTCACCGTCACCTCCGGATCGTGCAATCAAACCAGCGGCGCGCCGCCCTCACCCACCTTCGCCGTGGCCAACCCGGCCACCTACACCGTCACCGATGGGGCCGCGGTCGATAGCTATAGCGTAACGGTCACCGTCGCACCACCACCGCCTGGTGGCGTCGCTGCCGGCCTCGCCTTGTGGCTCGATGCCAGCACCTCGGCCACGATGACGCTGGCCGGCAGCACCGTCAACGAATGGCGCAGTCTGGCGGGCGGCAGTGCCAAGGCCAGTCGCAGAGGCGGCTCACCCACATGGGTGGCAGCCGGCATCGACGGCATCCCTACCGTGCATTTTGACAACTCATCCTGGATGAATGACGGCGTGGATCACGCGGCGCCAGTGACCGTGCTTTACGTGTCGCAACAGACGGGCGGGTCCCACCAGCGGGTGCTCGGTGCCACCAACAACAACTGGTTGCTCGGCTACCACGGCAACCAGCGCAATCGCTTCTACTTTGAAGGGTGGGTATACGGCGACACCAACGGCCTAAGCCCCGACGACCAACCCCACTTGTATGCGGCGACCATCGCGGGCAGCGGGCAAAACTCCACGGTCTATGCGGATGGCGTTGAGCTGGCAGCGAATCAGAATGGCACCGCCGGCCCCAACAATCTGCAGTTGAATGGATATCAAAGCGCCAATGAACTGTCTGACGTGAACATCTCGGAAGTGGTGGTTTACAACCGCGTGTTGTCCGCCGGGGAACTCCTCTCCGTGAGCGATTACCTCGCGGGCAAGTATGGCTTGAAGGCGAAGATTGTGTCCTTCGGCGGTATCGCCGGCGCTTACAGCGTCATCGACCAAACCGCGAAGACCATCGCCCTCAATGTCCCGTTCGCGACGGATTTGGCGACCCTCGCGCCGACCTTCACCCTGAGCTCCGGCTCCTGCAATCAGACCAGCGGCGCCCCACCGTCACCGACCTTCGCCGCCGCCAACCCAGTCACCTACACCGTCACTGACGGGGCCACCGTCAACTCCTATCAAGTAACGGTCACCGTGCTGCCCCAAACCACCACCGTCGTGTTTAACCTCGGCCCTCAGGATAGCGGCACCCACCTCGGCACCGCCGACTGGATCGCTGCGGGGACCCTGCCCGTCGGCTCGTTCCTCAGAGCAGTATCCATTGATGACCGGCTTGATGACGATTTGGGATCCGGGTCGTGGGCCTCCGACCTCAACGTTGCCGTCGAAGGCCTCCTGCAAATTGGCAGTGACGGCGGCAATCCTGACTGGGCCAACGGCCAGAACGGCCCGGGCACCACGTGTGTTGACACGAAAACCGCCGGCGTTGACTTCCCTGCCAATATCGATTTGAACGCGGCGAAGTTATATCTGTTGTGCGCCTATGGCGAAGGCATGTATTCGGGCACGCTCAGCGTCACCTACGACCTTGTGACCGCTGGCGGTTATAGTGATTGGGCGGCGCTCCACGCGGGCGGCCAGCCGGCAAACCTGGATTACAACAATGACGGCGTGGCCAATGGCATCGCCTACTTCATGGGTGCCACCGGCCGCACCACCAACCCGAGTGTGGTCAATGGGGTCCTGACCTCGCAAGATCTCGCGAGTTGGACCGATGTGACCGCCAACGCGGTGGACGCCGGCGGTTTCCTAACCTATACCCTGCCGAAGACCACCCCAAAACTCTTCGTCCGCCTGGAAGTCTTGGCCCCCTGAAATCGCAGGAACCCGCCCCTCATCTAACCCATAACTCCAACCTCGGGGTCGCCGCTTGAAACCGGCGGCCCCGTTTTGTTGGGTCGCAATCCTGCCGAAACCCAGAATTTCCTTGACGCCCCGCCCGCGGCTGACTAAGCACGTCTCATCGCGTCGGGCATGTCGCCGGCATCCACCACCGTCAGCGGCGACTACACCTTCACCGGCGATGCACTCAGTTCCGGCTCGCTCGTCAAGTCCGGCGGCGGCACGCTAAGCCTGGAGGTCACACCGGCCAACTTCAGCAGTACGGCGGTCCAGGGCGGCACCCTGTATTTGCACGCCGCCGACAAGTTTGCTGCCAACGGGTCTGCCTTCAATATGAATAATGTGACGGTCGAAAGCGGGGCCTCGCTCGAAGGCGAGCGGGCGACTATCGTCGGCAACCTAACCCTGAACGGAGGGACGTATTGGGAAGATAATGGCTTTGGGGGAAGTTGGACCGGGCCGGTTTCCCTCAACGCCGATTCCTACTTTGGCCGCAACGGCTGGGCCATGAACCAAACGATCGATGGCGTGATCAGCGGGCCGGGGGGCTTCACGTTCTCGACTCAATATGGCGCGGCGCTTACCCTCTTGGGCACCAGCACCTATACCGGCAAGACCATTGTCATGGGCGGCACGCTGCTGACCGCGGGGTCCGCCTACCTCTCGAACGCCGGCCTTCCCGGCGTGTTTGGGGCACCCACCGGCCCCAATGCCACCATCGACCTATACAACGGGGTCACCCTGCAGAATAATGGCAGCAACCCACGGGTGAACCAATCCACCGACCGTCCTTTGAACCTCGCGGGCACCGGCTCCGGCACGGTATCGATTAGATACAATCACAACGACGCCAGCCTGACCTTCGGCGACGTGACTGCCACCGGGACGGGCCCGAAGACCCTCGCCCTATTCACCGGCAACAATGGCAATGGCGACCGTGAGGCCATAATTTTCACCGGAGCAATCGCCGATTCCTCCGACAGCAGCCCCACCTCGCTGGCGGTTACGTTCAACACGCAGGGGTCTCCGAATTGGGTCAGCCTCAGTGGCGTCAATACCTTTAGCGGGCCAATCACCCTGGCGCAGATCAATGGCACTGCGAATGGCGTCCTGGTGATCGGTGGCGTGAGGGAAGCACAGAGTGGTAATAACACGGTCGGAACGGGAACCTTGGGTACTGGAAATTACCTGGGAGCCATTTCCCTCGGCGCTAGAACCGTGCTCGAGTACGACAGCACCACGCCCCAAGTCCTGGCGGGCGAGATTTCCGGCGCGGGCGCTGTGCAAGTCACCGGCACCGGCGTGTTGTCCCTCACCAACACCAACACTTACTCCGGCAATACCACCGTCAATGCGGGTTGCAAACTGGAACTCACCCAAAACCTGGCCCTGGGAACCGCTACGAGTGTCTATCTCGACTCCAGCGGGGAGCTGAATCTGAATTTCGCCGCACCCGCCATGGTTCAAGTCGCGAGCCTCACTGTCGGCGGGGTGCCGCTGCCCGTCGGCCTTTACAAATCCGCCACCAACCCGGCATCCGGCACCCCGCTCTCCCAGATCACGGGTTCGGGTCGTCTGCTGGTCGGAATTCCGCTCGTCGCGGATTTCACGGCCACACCGGGCACCACTGGCGATGCGCCGTTTGCAGTGACTTTCACTGACAACTCGCAGTCGATTCTCGGCACGGTCAACTCCTGGTCCTGGAATTTCGGCGACGGCACCACCAGCACCACGCAGGGGCCACACCTGATCACCTACCCTCTCTGGGGCACCCACACCGTGACGTTGACCGTTGGTGACACCACGGGGTTTTTCAACACTACCACCAAAACCATCACGGCCACCCAACCCCTCAATCTCGTCGTCAGCAGCGAAGGCCAATTCGAGACGGCCATCGTGAATGTCGGTCCCACTAATACCGTGACCTTCAATACGGGCCTTGGCGGCAATCCCGACTTTGGCGGGATAACTGGCAACGGAACCTTCGCGCTCAAGGATACCGCCAACGCCGCGGTTACCTTGGACGTCGGCAGCAACACCCTTGCCAATAGCACGTTTGGTGGCGTCGTGACGGGCGCTGGCGGCTTGAACAAGGTCGGCACCAACACGTTCACGCTCAGCGGCCAAAACGCCTACTTGGGTGACACCGTCGTAAACGCGGGCGTCCTCGAACTCCTCGGCACCATCGTCACCCCAGGGCTGGCGGCGCAGTTCTACGATCAAGACGTCGGACAGGGAGACGGGGATACCTTGACTGCGACGATGGGCAACTTAGCCAGCTTCAACACTTGGGCCGATGGTCGCACGCCGGTGTTGAATATCACAACGGTCACCTACCCTGGCGACACCAATCACTATCCTGCTCACGCCCGCTTGTGGTACCCGGATTGGGGCAATCATTTCTATGACATGGGCTTCAACAGTGACGTTCTTCCCAGTGTGGACGTGAACAATAACTACACCGTTCGCATGACCGGCAAGATCAAGATCACCCAGGCCGGAACCTATCAGTTCGGTTTGAATAGCGACGATGGTTCGATGCTCTGGATTGACGGCACGGAAGTGGTATTTGACGCCTACTACCAAGGCATGGTTGGGACAGACGATGCACAGGCCGGATCTCAATCGACCGGCTCGATCAATCTCTCGGCTGGCTATCACGACATTGAGGTCGCCATGAATGAAGGTGGTGGTGGCCACGGTCTGAACGTCTCCTACCAGGGTCCGGACACCGCCACGGACGACGGTTCGCCGGTGGGTGCCAACCCGCAGTACCCCGGTCAGGGCAATGTGAACGGTTGGGTCTTTATTCCCAATTCGGTGCTCGGAATCGTTGTGCCGGGTAACAACGACGTCCTGCCCACCGGGACCACCCTGCGGATCAACTCAGGCGGGATGCTCAATATTGCCGCCGGTACTCACACGGTCAGCAAGTTGTATCTCAACGGCATCGGGCAGGTCGCTGGCACCTGGGGTTCCACCGCTTCCACGGCCACCAACCAGAACGACACCTACTTCAGTGGCACCGGCGTGCTCACGGTAACCTCCGCTGGTGCTGGCAACTACACCTCGTGGGCCGCCGCCCAAACTCGACCGCTGACCGGCGGATCAAGCGCGGTGGGCCACGACGGTCTTGCCAACTTGGTCGTCTACGCCATCAACAACCTCAACACCAAAGGCACCAACGGCGCGCCCGGAACCCTAACAGGAAAACTGCTGAGTTTCGCCAAGCGCCCCGACGCCGTGACCAACGGGGATGTGAGTTATGCGATTGAAACCTCGCCCAACCTCCAGAATCCCTGGACCACCGTCACCCCGGATGTGAACAACGGCAGCACCATCTCCTACACGCTGCCCTCAGGCCAAGGCAAGATCTTCGCCCGCCTCAAGGTGACACAAAACTGAGGCGCTCTGCTTCTAGCAACATAACTCCGGGCGGTGCGAAAGCCGCCCGGAGTATTTGATGACCGAAGCCGCTCTGCCGCGTGCCGGCCAACAGGCTGGCAAGCCCGCAGTCAAGGTTCCTGCGATCATTGACCCACCAACTCCCACATCGAAGGATGCGTCCCGGTAGCCGTTGGTAGGCCCGACATGTTAGACAACGAAACGCACATCTTTATGTACATATTACTCGCGATATTGGTTAGCTCAGGTTCAGGCGCGTTGGTAGTCCTGCTCCTTATCGTCTGCGGCGCAGTGGTAGCTTTGCGACGCCAAGCGAAGTAGCAGCAGCCGGGTGCCGGTGATCGGGGGCTTTCCCAGTGGCATGCACCGTGGCTCGTCTCCCGTTTCAGGGTTTCAGAGTTTCAGCTTTCGCCTCCACGTTCAACTCCCCGTGGGCGGTGCTGACGGCGAGACCTCGGCTATCGGTGACGTAAAGGAAGCAGACCAGCGGCCGCGCGGTCGGCAGCGCGGCAGTGATCGTGTTTCCGTTGATTTCGCCGGCAGCGCTTTGCCAGTGGCGCTGCGGCCACGGCCCGCTGTCGGTGGTGTAGTCCAGCTCGGCCTTGGCGATGGGCACCGGCGAGGCGACCTGTGCGGCAGCCCGGCCCCCGGCAAGGGTCATGGTGCCGAGCGTGGGCAGCGGCGGCGTGTCCTTGAGGGCGGTGTCGATGAAGGCATCGACTTCGGGAAATGACCAAATGTGGCCGTGGGGCCGGTCGATTTTCACGCTCAAAGTCACCGGGGCCGTCACGAGTTGATAGGATTTGCGGTAGCTGTCCAGCGGATAGGCGAAATCGCTTGTGCCATTGACAAACAACATCGGGCACTTGGCGCGGCCGAGGTAGCGGGAGGGATCGAAGTTCTCCACCCAGCGCTGGCGGAGGGCGGCGCTCATCGGGGCGAGTTGGGTGGCGAGCCAGAAGCTGTTTTCGTGGAGAAACCCGCAGCCATAGACCGGTACGGCGGCCTTGAGTCCGGTGTCCAGCCCGGCGACGATGCAGGTGAGGTACCCGCCCCAACTGATGCCGGTGACGGCGATGCGTCCGGCGTCCACTTCCGGACGCGACGCCAACAGTCCATGGCCCCGCAGCACCGCGGCGACCGCATGATAGGTCCACATGTCGCCCGCTTCGTTGTCGGCGAAGTCGCGGAAGATGACCGGGTCTTGCTGGGCCGGGCCGCCATCGTCCAAGTGACCGGCGGGGCCGTTGCCGGCGAGGTCCATGGCGAGCGCGACGTAGCCGCGCCCGGCCCAGTACTCCGCCCAATTGGCAAAGGCCGCGCCTCCGCCACCGTGCACCAGCAGCACAGCGGGGAACGGCCCGTTTCCTACCGGCTTGCCATAATAGGCAAACACGCGGGTCGGCTTGCCTTGGAATGGCACGTTGGAATAATAGACCTCGCGCACCAGCCCCTTGACCTGGCCCCATGTCGCCACTGGCTCGCGCAGCAAAGCTGCAACCTCCCACGGCCCGCCCGGTCGCTCTGCGATGGCGGGTGGTGTATCGGATGCAGCCACAGACACCAGTGCCGGCAGCACCGCGGCGAAAGCAATGATGGCGAAAACGCGGAGCGGGTGACGGACGGGGGAGTGCATGGCGGTGAGTGGCATTCTGCCGGATCTGCGGGCCGGCAGCAACAGCAAACACCGCTTCAGTCGCGACTTCCTCTTTCCCACAAGACCTCGTTCACCAGTGGCGGAAATTCCCCGCAAAGCAAGGCTTCCGGCCGCGTCGGGAAGGCATGCCAGTTGAGGCCGGCATGCTGCCAAAAAAATCTTCCAGCGGTTGACGCCGCGCACTTGGACGGTCTTGCCGAGCCCTCCTCAGGCGAGAGTCCGGGAAACATTCCTACGTTAGGGGAAATGCGACAAATCTTCGCTTGGCGCCAACTCAGCACAATTGACCGCAACAATTCCGGGTTTGCGGAGTTTGTTCTCAAGTCGTGGATCGACTGGGTCCGGCACTGGGTTGCGATGATGAGCCCACTATCTCTAATGCCCGCCGCGTCTGTATCACCGTGGGTAGGGGGACGGATCCAGAACTTGCCCTGCCGAATCTCCACTCATGTCATCCGCCGTTCTCGCCAGTCTTTACGCGCCACTCGTGCGCCTGACCGGGCTGCACAACCCGCGCAAGGCAGCGCGCAATTTCCGTTTCCTCGTGGATCGGGATCGGACGCGTCTCTTCATCGCTTGCATGCCCAAGACCGGTTCCACCTATTCCAGCCGGCTGCTGGAAAGTCTGACAGGTTTCCGGTCCTATGGCCTGGCTTTCGCCTATGGCCGAAACGAGCAGGAGATTTCCTGGCCCCGCCTGATGCCCTCGCTGCGGCGGCATGCGCTCTTTGTTCAACAACACGTTCGCGCTTCTCAGGTCACTCTTGAAGCGCTGGACATCTTTCGTGTCACCACCATCGTTCAGATTCGCAACATCTTCGACATCATCATGTCGCTGCGCGATCACTTGGCATGCGGCGAATTCGATGGCTCGATGGCGTATGTCGATGCGCGCTTCTTGCGGCAGTCCCACGATGAGCAACTGGACTTCATCATCGATTTGATGATTCCCTGGTATGTCAATTTTTTCGTCTCCTGGTCCGAGGCGGAATCCACCATGGGAGTCCGGCTGTTTTGGTTGCGTTACGAGGAATTGACCGGCGCGCCGGTTGCTGTGCTGACCCGTTTGTGCGACCACGTCGGACTGGACCCGGACCGCCTGCGAATCGAGGTGGCCTTGGCGGAAGCGGCCGCCAAACCCACCCGCTTCAACCGGGGGATCGCCGGGCGGGGAGCTTCCGGCCTGAGCGAGGCCCAGAAGAATCGTGTCCGCGCCCAAGCCGCCCACTACCCTTGGGTGGATTTCACCCCGATCGGCCTCGGGACCGAAGAGCTACGCCGCCCGCCACCGAATTGATAGGTACCGGGTCGGTTCGCGAGCGTCTAACCGGATTGCTTGTCACCTGCTGGATTTGGGCCCGGTTGCCGCGGATGGGGCATAACCTGTCGTTTGTTCTCCCATCACGAGTGCGCCGAATCATTTAGGATATAGCGATATTCACCGAATTTTCTCTTGTCGGGACGGACGAAATCGGCGATATTTCTCGCGCTATGAAAACGCGCACACTCATCCTTGCGGCAGGGTCCATTGCCGCCTCCGCATTCGCCGGCGTGTCAACTCCGATGACCACGCAGCCACCCACCGTCGAACCTACCCTATCGGGATGGTTCATTGCTGGTTCGTTCGGACAACTCTACGATGTCGGCAAAGGGCTGGATACCGCCGCCTTTGATACGACGAATTATGACAGCTCGAGAGTCGGCAAACTCGACTTCGACATGTACAACCTCCAGCTCGGTTATGACCTGGCTCCGGTATCGGAAGGCTTCGGGATGGCTGCCTATCTGGAAGTGAGCTATCTCACTGGCAATGTGTCGGTCTCCGCGCATCCGCTGACCACTCTTATTCCGCCGATCGATTTCAATATCGATGCCCAAATCATTCCTGTCACGGCCAACTTCAAGGTCGAACATGTGATCGCCGGGCCGGTGAGCGCTTATCTCACCGGTGGCCTCGGCTATGCCTGGACCAAGTATTCCGGCAACGACTCGTATTCGTCCTCGTCGTCGGGTGGCGGTTTTTACGCTCAGCTCACCGCCGGATTGATTTGGAACATCAATCCGCAGTGGGAAGTCTTCGGTGGCGCGCGCTGGATCTATCTGAACGACCTCGACGGCGCCAAGGTTGGGCTCAACAACCGGGCCGAGATCAAACTGCAGGATTCCTGGGCTTGGGAAGCCGGCATTCGCTTCAACTTCTAGCCGCATTCAACCGCCTGGCAGGATTGTCGTTCGGCATTCAGCCAGTGAATTTTAACCGAGCACCCTTTGTCAGGAAGGGTGCTCTTTTTGAGGCTCAACCGCAAAATCTATGGGTTGTTTCGGGTTCGGGAAGGGCACCAAGTTGATGATATAGTGCGGTTTGCAAATGCTCGAAGTTCCTGAAACCAAAGGCCTTGCGGATGGTTAGCCCC
>Ga0118677_10013580_pt1 | contig 11676 bp, 11 predicted proteins | sample AliMusrvi5mmetaG_FD_86154 | JGI IMG/M metagenome (GOLD analysis project Ga0118677, IMG submission 86154) | reverse complement strand
GTTCGGTTGAGCTGGAGCCCCTCAACTCTCTGCTCGTGGTCGGATTGGGCTGCGGCGCAGTGGGCTTTCTGTTGGCGCGACACTGAGGTTGGGGCTGACGCTGTCCGAGCTGCCCTGCGAGGTTGACAGTCAGATCGACGTCGTATCAAACAATGGAGGCGAATATGGGCCGAGGAATTCTGCTTTGGCTGCTGGGCGTGCCGATCCCGATCATCATTCTGCTCGCATTGCTCTGGCACTGAGCGGAGGGGAGCAATATCATGCCTGATACGCCAATGACCGGCGCAGCCGTTGGCTATGTGGAGCAGCGATCCGTCGTCGAATCCTCAGCCTCGGGTGTTGCCTGGCCTGCCATCATCGGCGGTGCGGTTGCGGCAGCAGCACTCACGCTGATCCTTCTGGCTCTCGGATCGGGTTTTGGCCTTGCTTCGGTGTCGCCCTGGTCCACCGCCGGAGCCTCGGCGACGACGTTCACAGTGGTGACGGCGGTGTGGCTGATCGTCACGCAATGGCTGGCATCGGGTTTGGGCGGCTACCTGACAGGCCGGCTAAGGACCAAGTGGGTTGGCCTGCACACTCATGAAGTGTTCTTCCGCGACACCGCGAACGGCTTTTTGACCTGGGCGGTCGCCTCGGTGATCGGAGCGGCTTTCCTTGCCTCGGCGGCATCTTCTGTCGTGAGTGGTACCGCCACCATGGTGGCCGGCGCGGCATCCACTGGCGGCGCGGGCGCAAGCCCCGGGGTAACCCAGGCAACAACGCCATCGGGCGGCACTCGTGCGGACCCGACAGGGTATTTCGTCGATACCCTCTATCGTACCGCTCATCCGAGTGCGAACGCATCTGATAGCGACGTTTGGGCGCAGAGCCGCCGCATTCTGCTCAACGGCATGCTGAATGGCGACGTTCCTGTGGCGGACAAAATTTCTCTCGCGCAGCTCGTTTCAGTCCGCACCGGACTGTCGCAGGCCGATGCGGAGGTCCGCGAGGCTGGCCTCCTGGATCCGATGGCTGGTCTCGGCCCGTTGCACGTCGAGGACCGTCACCTCGCCTGCCCGGGCCTGCAGGGTGGTCAGGCGCACCAGCTCCTGGCGGTTCAATAGAGTGTCCAGGGCCAGGGCCAGGCGCTGCTGCCAGGAGCGGTAGTCGATGTAGTTCCTGGCCACCTCGGCGGACAGCACCAGCCCCGCATCCCGGAGGCGCTCCCCGCTGGCCTCCGTGCGGGCCTGGGCGGCCTCGGAGAGGCGCCGGTTGTGGCCGAAGAGATCGAGCTCCCAGGAGGCGTCGAAGGCGATCTGGTGGGTGGTGAATTCCGGGTTGAGGCCCTTCGCGGGAAGGCTGGCGAGCAGGCCGCTGTTGGGACTGAGCCGGTCCCGGGAGACCTGGGCTCCCAGCCCGAGTTCGGGCCCCCCGACCGCATCCTGGACGCCCTGCAGGGCCCGGGCCTGGCGCCACCGAGCCTCGGCGATCCTGAGGTCGGGGCTCTGGGCGAGGGCCTGTTGGATGAGACCGTTCAGCTGGGCATCACCCAGGGCCTCCCACCAGCGGGAGGGCAGCCTGGCGGCGCCGGCGGGGGCCGCATAGGTGGCGGGAAGCTCCGGTGCGGGGCTGACATAGGTCGGGCCCACAGGACGGCAGGCCAGGAAGAGCAGGGGCAGGCAGAGAAGGAGCTGTTTGATGAGGGGCCTCGGTCAGGCGATATGGCGGCGGAACAGGCGCAGGGCGGCGGAGAGCGTGACGATGGCGATGGCCAGGAGGGGCCACAGGAGGTGCCAGGCGTCCCGGAAGCCGAAGTCCTTCAGGCAGCACCCCTTCATGATCGGGATGCAGTAGCTCAGGGGGTCGCAGATGGCCACCCACTGGAAGAAGCGGGGCATGTTCTCGATGGGGGCCACGTAGCCCGAGAGCATCACCGCCGGGGCCATGAAGGCGAAGACCCCGAGGAAGGCCTGCTGCTGGTTCTCGGAGATGGAGGAGATGAAGAGCCCGACCCCGGCCAGGGCGAGGCCGTAGAAGACCAGGCCCGTCAGCAGCAGGGGCACGGATCCGCTGAAGGGCAGGCCGTAGCCCCAGGCCGCGGCGACGGCGATGAAGCTGCCCTGGACCACGGCGATGGTCACGCCCGGCACGGCCTTGCCGGCCATGATGTAGGCCGGCGTGAGGGGCGAGACCAGCAGCTGGTCGAAGGTGCCCTCCTCTCGCTCCCGCGCCACGGAGAGGGCCGTCACGATCAGGCAGCCGATGGTGGTGATGATGGCCACCAGACTGGGCAGGATGAAATAGGTGTATTCCAAATTCGGGACAAACGCATTGCGTGCCACAATTTCAGAAGGCATCACCCGCCCCGCTGTTGCCGCCCGATCCTTTAGAAAGCCATCTAACACGTTTTGCAGATAGTTGAAGGCAATCTGCGAACTATTGGATCGGCGGCCATCCAAAATCACCTGCACCGGCGAGGGCTGTGCCGTGATTAGCCGTTTGGAAAAATCCGCCGGGATGTGCACGGCCAACAGGGCCTCCCGGGTGCCGATGGCTTGATCCAACTCGTCGGCACTCCACACCGGCACGATGCGGGTGAAGGCGCCCGAGGCGGCGAAGCGTTGCATCATCTCGACGGAGGCGAGGCCTCGGTCCTCGTTGAACACCGCCAACGATGCGTTTTTCACCTCCAGCGTCGCGGCAAATGGAAACAGCGCCGTCTGCAGCAACACCGGCATGATCAACAGCATCCGCCCGCTCTTAGTGCTGAAGAGCGACTGGAATTCCTTGCGCACCAGCGCATCAATGCGGCTGAGAAACTTCATTCCATCCTCCTTTTGGTGAGCTTGGCAGTGAGCCCGATAAACACCACCGTGGTGCAACCTAACATAAATATATCCGGTAGCAGCAGCTTCCACAGAGAACCGGCCTGAAAGATGGTTTGCATGGACGAGACGAAATAGCGGGCTGGAATGATCCGCGTCACCCCGCGCAAAAATACCGGCATGCTGGAAATTTCATAGATGAAGCCGGATAACATCACAGCCGGCAAAAACGCCGCATTCAACGCCGCCTGCGCCGCATTGAATTGGTTACGCATTCCGGTGGAGATCGCCAGGCCAATGCCTAACACACTTAACAGGAACAACGAGCCCACCACCCACAGCGCCAGCAAGGTCCCGCGAAACGGCACTTGCAGGACCCAGTGCGCCACGCCCACGCACAGTAGCAGCGAAACCATCCCCAACCCGTAGTACGGCAAAATCTTGCTCAGCAGTAGTTCGGCGCGAGTCACCGGTGAGGCCAGCAGCGCCTCCATCGTGCCGCGCTCCCATTCGCGTGCCACCACCAGCGAGGTGAGCAGGGCACCGATGACCGTCATGATCACGGTGATCGAACCGGGAATGATGAAATTGCGGCTTTCGGCCGACGAGTTAAACCACACCCGCGGTTCTAACGCGATTTCGCGCCGCAGGGCCTCGCCATGATCCCCGGCTCGCTGCTCCTGCCACATCTGCCACACGCCGCTGACGGTGGCCCGCACGAACTGAGCGATGTTAGGCTCCGAGCCATCGGCCACCAGTTGCACAGGCGCAGTGGCCCCGGCTTGTTTGAGTTTGCGCGAAAAATCCCCCGGAACGATGACGTAGCCGCGAATCTGCGAGTCCACCAGCGCGAGTTCGAGCGCCTCCCGGGAGTCATAGGCACGCACGTCCAGCCACGGCGAACCCCTCAGCGCCGCCCCAAAAGCCGTCGCATCCGCTCCCCCATCCTCCATCCGCAAACCGATGCGCAACCGCGAAAAATCCAGGTTGATGCCGTAACCGAAAATGAAGAGCATCAGCAGCGGCATGAAAAACGCGATGAGGATGCTGCTAGGGTCGCGAAATATCTGCAACGTCTCCTTCCAGCACAGCGCCCGCAACCGCCGCCACGACAGCCAGTTCATCGAGCCTCCGGCTTGTGGGTGATTCACTAACATTTTTTCGCTGGTTTTGTGCTGGAAAGGAAAAGGGTTTCATCCCACGCGAATCTCCGCCATCGCGGGCTCCTGGCCGTCAAAAATTAGAGCGGCTGCGTGTTGGACCGCCTTGTCGGTCACCGCCACCACCTGCTCGCGCCATTGAGCGGGTGTCGGAATTCCATCGAAGTCCAGCAATCCTTCGCCGGCCCAAGCTGCGTGGGCGGCGGTGGATTCAAAGGCGAGTTTGCTTTGGGCGATGGCGAGGCGCTTGGCACGATCCAATTCGCCGGGGTGGGGGCCGTTGGCGACGATGTCATTCATTTCCCGCAGGATGCAAGCGATGGCTTGATCGCGAGCATCCGGATCGAGGCCGGCACTGATCTCGAAGGCACCGGTTTCATGGAATAGCGTCACATCACTGGCAATCTGATAACACAAACCCCGCTCCTCGCGCAGCTCCAAAAACAGCCGAGAACTGGCACTCTCCCCAAGCATCAAACTGAGCAGACGCAACGCATGGCGGATTGGATCCTGCCGCCCCGGCGTGTGCCAGGCCAGCGAAAGTTGCAGTTGCTCGGTTTCGCGCGTCTCCACCACCCGAAGCGGCGGCCCTTCCCGCCGGACAAACGCCGCCGCCCGATCCACCCGCTGAAACGTCCCGGGCAAGCGCGGCTCGATCAACGCCTGAACCTGCTCCAGCGTGAACGGCCCGGCCGCAGCAATGACCATGTCCTCACGAAAATGATGCCGGTCACGAAAATCCAGCAACTTCTTGCGGGTGATCCGGGCAATCGACCCGAGGGTGCCGGAAATCGGGTGGCCTAGCGGATGAGGTGCCCACAGCGCGCCTGATATTAAATCGGCGATGTGATCCGAGGGCGACTCGCGATACATCGTGATTTCCTCGCCGATGACTTCGCGCTCCAGGGTGATTTCCGGGTGGGCAAACGCCGCGTGCCACACCATATCCGTTAGAACATCAGCCAATACCGGCAGCAAGCCCGCTTCGCCTCGACCTTCGTAAACCGTGTGGTCCTCGGTGGTGCCGGCATTGAGCTGGCCACCGCCATTTTCAATCTCAAAACTCAATTCCCGCGCGCTCCGGCGGGCCGTGCCTTTGAACACCATGTGCTCCACAAAATGCGCCAAGCCCGCCGGCAACCCCACCTCATCCCGGCTGCCCGCCGGCACGTAAATCGATAGCGCGGCACATTCGCTATCCGCCAGAGTCGCCACCGCCAAACGCGGGCCGCCCGGCAATTGCCGCCATGCATAATTCGCAGAACTCATTGGATTGCTAGAATAGCGCTGGCCAGCGTCAGATCGTCAGGCCGGGTGATTTTGGGATTTGGGTGGCGGGCTTCGACAAATTTCACGGGCATTCCGATGGCTTGCAGGGCGCTGACTTCGTCGGTCACCTCGAGGTGGCGGGCCTGCACCGCGGCATAGGCATCGCGCAGTTGGGCCACCTCAAACACCTGAGGGGTTTCCATGAACCAGAGTTGGTCGCGTGGTACTGCCTCGGCGCAAAAGTCATCGGCGTCGGAGCGCTTCAAGGTTTCCGTAACACGCCGTGCCAGGGTGGCCGCACCAAATTCCCCCGCCGCTGCCACACAACTGGCGATGTCTTCCAAACTGACCAGCGGCCGGGCCCCATCGTGGACGGCGACCCATTGGGTGCCCGCTGCGAGTGCCGCCAGCCCGTTAGCCACTGATTCTTGACGGGTGGCCCCACCGTCCACCCGCCGCACCGGCTTGGCAAAACCCCCGGCACTTTCCAACAATTCCCAACGCTCCGGCGGCCCCACCACGATGATCTCGGCAATCCATTCGGATGTTAGAAAAGCGTCAAGCGTCCGCCGCAACACGGGCAGGCCGGCCAATGGCGCGGCGAGTTTGTTAAAACCCATGCGCTGGCTGCTTCCTGCTGCGACGATGATGGCGGTGGTGTTCATCCCTGGATAGGCGGACGGAAATCAATCTCTAACGCGCTGGAGGTCAGCCCCCAGCATCGAAAGCTTCTCGTCGATGTGCTCGTAACCGCGGTCGATGTGATAGAGACGGTGGATCGCAGTGGTGCCTTTGGCCTTCAGCGCGGCGAGCACCAGAGCGGCGGATGCACGCAGGTCGGAGGCCATGACTGGGGCGGCGGAGAGTTGAGCGACGCCGCGAATGACCGCCGTGCCGCTGTCCACGGTGATGTCCGCGCCCATCCGCTTGAGTTCTGCGCAATGCATGAAGCGCTGGGCAAATATCGTGTCCTTGACGACGCTCAACCCGGGGGTGGTGGCCAGCAGCGCGGTCATTTGCGCCTGCATGTCGGTGGGATAACCGGGGTAGGGCGCGGTGACCAGGTCGCAGCCTTTGGGGTCCTCCCCGCGGTGCACCGTGCAAATGTCACCGGCGGCGTTGAAGTCCACCCGGTGGCCGGCCTTCACCAGCGCCGCAGTGACCGCCTTGAGGTGATCGCGGCAAATGCGCCGCAGGGTGACGCCTTCGCCAGCCAGCGCGGCGGCCGTCATGAAGGTCCCCGCTTCAACGCGGTCAGGAATGACCGTGTGCTGAGTGCCGTGAAGGGATTTGACCCCCTCGATGACGATGCGACGAGTGCCGGCACCCTCAATTTTTGCGCCCATCGCATTGAGAAAATTTGCGAGGTCGAGCACTTCAGGTTCGGCCGCAGCGGATTCAATGATCGTGAGGCCCTCGGCCAGCGTCGCGGCCATCATCACGTTGTCCGTCCCCAATACCGTCGGTCCGTGCGTCCCGCAAAGGTCCACTTCCGCACCGCGCAAACCGTCAGGAGCCGTTAGGATGATATTGCCCCCCTCAAATTCAACCTTGGCACCCAGCGCCTGCAAACCGCGCAGATGAAGGTCCACCGGGCGGTCGCCAATCACGCACCCCCCCGGCAACGACACCACGGCGCGGCCCTTGCGAGCCAGCAGCGGACCCATCACGCAGATGGAGGCGCGCATCCGGCGCACCAACTCGTAGGGGGCTTCCACCGCCAACTCAGCACATGAGATGCGCACGGTGCCAGACGAGCGCTCGACGCTGGCCCCCAGTGCGCTGAGGATCTGAATCATGTAATTGGTGTCCGAGACATCGGGCACTCGGCCGATGATGCAGTCCTCTGCGGTGAGCAAGCTGGCTGCTAAAATTGGCAGTGAGGCATTTTTTGAACCGGAGATGTTGATGGCTCCGCGGAGGGTAGCGCCTCCGTGAACAAGCAATTTGTCCATAGGTGATAGAGTTGGAAAGTGGCTTCGGGGGGTGAGGTGGTGGTGGCGAGACTCGGGCTAGGAAACCGGCCGCCGGGCGAAGGGGAAACGCGCCACGCCGGAGAGGTCGGATTTAATTTCGAGTTCGCTGAACCCGCAGCGTCTTAGAATTTCGCCGATCTGGGAAGCCTGATCGTGTCCGATTTCCAAGGCCAGCCAACCACCGGGCTTGAGCCTCTCGAATGCCTCTGGAATGAAACGCTTGAGCAAATCCAGACCATCCGGCCCGCTGAACAGCGCCAGCGGCGGGTCGTGCCGCACTTCGCGACTCAACTCGGCCCGCTCGGACTCGGCGACATAGGGCAGGTTGGCCACGATCCCGTCAAACGTCCCGTCAATGGCTGCAAATAAATCGCTTTCGCGCCAATGCAGGTTGGGAATGGCCAGGGCGGCCGCATTTTCCTGAGCCAACGCGAGGGCGGCAGGTGAGATGTCAGCCAGAGTCACCCTCCAGGCCGGTCGTTCGGCGGCCAGCGTCAAGCCCAGCACGCCTGATCCGCAACCCATGTCCAGCAGCGATTGGTCGTCAGGAAAGCTCATCCCCAACAGCCATTCGGCGAGCTCTTCGGTTTCCGGCCGGGGAATGAGCGCACGGGCATCGCTCTTGAACTCGCGGTGATGGAACGACACCTGCCCTAACAAATGCTGGAGCGGCACTCCTTCGCCGCGCAATTTCAGGGCTTCCCGCAGCGGTTGCAGGTCACTTTCGCTCAGTGGGCGGTCGAATTGGACATACAGATCCATGCGTTTGCACTTCAGTTGGTGGGCGACCAGCCATTGCATGTTGCGCCGCGCATCCGCGATCTCACGTTTTTCCAAATAGCGCGTTCCTCCGTCCAAGGTCTCCAGTACCGTGCGAATCTTTGGTAACTCGTTTGAAATCAACATAGAAAAATACTCGCTTCCGATTGCTTCCCAATACGCGCCCCGGCACCCTGGCGCGAAAATACATGCTTTACCGCGTGAAGCCAGCCATAACATTTGTTTGAGGCATGGCGCTTCCGCCCACAGTCGACAGTTAGGGAATCCGACTTGCTCGCTCCGTTGTCGAAAGAGAGGTCGAACACTGAGTTCTGAAGCTGGCGGCCGTCGGATGAGGGTGTGTTCATATTGCTGTGCTTCGGCGACCATGTCATGCAACGGAGAATTCACCCCTCGCTGCGGCATATTTTTTGCTTGTGCAAATCTCTCACCTGCCACCAGCGGGACCATTGGTGATCGACACAACATTGCCATCACTGCTGAAAGACAAACTGAAAACCTGGCCCAAATACGGCGGCCCTCGATACTGTGCGACGTGTTTGCCGGTCACGGCATTCCAGACAGTGACCTGGCCCCAATCATTGCTGAAGTTGCCCATCGCCGTGGCCACCGTCTTGTTGTCCGGCGCAATTGCCAGGGATGTGATTCGGTAAGACAATCCAGGTTCCGAGAGGACCATCACCGGGCCAACCGGCTTGCTCGTCGCTGCCTCATAGAGCCGGACGTTACCCTTGAATTCCGGCCCTTCCACCTTCAGCACGAATTTTCCATCACTGCTTGCGACCTCGCGGGAAACCTTGGCGATGCCCTTGCCACCTGCTATATACTTAAAGGTGATTGGCAGTGGCACCTCCGGCGGCGGGGCTCCCGGGCACTCTAGCAGCAACGCCACTGCCAAGATGAAAACGGGTATGCAACAGGTGATGGATGGTTTCGCTGGGCAACGGTCTTCAGCCGTTCTTGCAAATGCAACCGATCGCAGAACAGCTGACCATGCATTCAAAAAGAGCACTCCCCGATGAGATCGATTCATAGATGAGCTTGTAACCCACCATTGCTGCCTCGCCAAGTCCAATCTGCCCATATATCCTGCCGGATGCCATCGCCGAGGAGATGGACGTGGCAATCAATTCTTCGCGGCGTGGGATGGGACATGCGGAAGTAACCTCAGTCGGGTGGGGGAGCTGGCTTGTCCGGCGAGCCGACACCTCCGCCATCGGCGTGGCCACCGCCGCGATGCTGTCGGGCGCGAATGAGGGTGAAGAGCAGCGACACGGCTAACAAGACGGTGCCGAGCACCAAAAACGAGATGATGCGCTGGGCACCATCGAGTTTGCCGATGCTCATAATAAGAATGTAAGCGACGCTCAGCAGCAGTGTGTTGTGGCCCATCCAACGGTATTTGCGGGCACCGGTGAGCAGGTTCATGACATAGTAGAACAAGGCGATGCCGACCCACGACAAGGCCACCCACGCCTGCGGCACGATGTGATAGAACGTGTAGGGCAGAACGATGAAAGCGCTTGTCAGATAGGCGTTGCGCATCAACTCGGTCTTTAACTCGAGGCGGTCTTTCTGCCACTTGAGGATGCGGGCACTGGTCAGAGCCACCACCCCGAGCAGCAGGCTGAGCCCGTGTTCCTGCTGGACCAGCACCATATAACAAATGACCACTGCCAGATAGATCAGGAAGTTTGCGACGATGATGAAGCGGGATCGGAACCAGATTGCGGTGGTCATTACCAACAGGCTTTGAGCTGAGAGCCAAGCAAAGAGGTCCGGCACCTCGGTGGCCTTGATCAATGCCATGTTCAATGCGGCGTAGCCGGTCATCGCATAGATAAAGGTGGCGAAGCGGCTGCGTTCGCGCACCCAGAAGAGCACCGCGATTCCTAACAGGACAAGTGAAGCGGCGACGTGGGCCGCGAAAAATGCTGCCTGATATTTGACCAGGGAATGAACTAGGAACAGAAGATAGCCGCCGCTATTAAGCACCGCGCCGACCTGTGCCACCGGCCCCTCACAGGTGCGCTGCGAGCGGCAACTCATCGCCAGCGCATGCATCACCATCCACCCCAGCAGCAGGCATAACCCGGCGATGGGGCCGTTTGCAACTTCCACGCGGTGGCCGGTGAGTGGATCACCGAGCGCCCATAGCAGATAGGTCAGCCACCCGCAGGGCGTGGCAAACACGATCAGCCATGGCCAATCCCGCCGGCTCAGCGCCCAAGCCGCCACCAAGCACATCGCGGTGATCATGGTGAAGACAAACCACGGAGTGCCAACCGCCAAGGCTGCGGCATACCCGCTGAACATCGCCAATCCGGTCAACAGCACCGATTTTCGCCGCCAGCCAATAGCCAGATTGACGGCGACGGCGAGTGTTAGGCAGGCAGCAGCAGTGGCCGATCCCTGGACTAACAGCGAGGGCGAGCCAAAGTAGCATAAGCGCAAGGTGGCAAAAAATCCCAGCGCCATGGCGATGCCTCGGCACTGTCTGGCAATGAGCGGCAATGTGTCACGCAAGCCGTGCGCCAGCAGGAACAAGCTGCCTGCAAGGAGCCAGCCAACCAGCGAGGGGATGAATTGAGGCAGCGCGTGCCAAGGCAGCGAGAGGACCAGGGCACAGGCGATGGCAAGCACGCCGATGCCGATATTTGCAAAAAGGTTTTGGCCGACGGCCACTTCGAGTTCGCCGACGGAGGCCGCTGTGGCCAGGCGAGTAGCGGCATGCGTTTGGGCGGCGGGTGGTCTTGCCGGGACCTCGGCCAAGCCGAGCATTACCTCCACTCTGGCAAGACGTTGCTCCAAACGCGCCAACGTTTGCTCCATAGTCGCCACTTCTCTCTGCTGATCAGGTTCACTCATGGCGTTCGGTTGGCTGGCTCTCATCCGCACCCACCGTCGCCAAGCTGGTCGGCCAAGCGGCAGAGGGTATTGTAGTAGTCTTCCGTCTCCAGACCGAGTGCGGCCGCCGCAAATGCCTCGGCATCATCGTTGGAGGCAAATTCACCGTAGTTGACCGCCACAAGTTGGTATAACACCAAATGAGGCACCATCCCCAGCTCGGTCATGTAGAGCGGATGGACGCGGATGATAAACCCGTCCTCCGGCTTCTCGCCCAGCGCGTGTGGATAGGCAAACTCACCCTCACGCAGGCCCTCGTCGGTGAAGGCGATCTCGCAGGGATAGCGCACCAGAGAGCGGTCCGCCATCACCTGCTGGAGTTGTTGCCAGCCGATTTTCGGCCCGTACTTCGCACGCAGGTCCGCGCCTTTGGCCGCAACATGCTCGCTGAGCGAGCGTTGGGCGGTGGCGGCGGTTGGCGTTTCACTCATATATACGAACGGGCGGCAGCGGCGGATGAGTTAGTATGCTAACAACTCGGGCGGAGCATCACCGGCGTGGCAGTGGCGTCTTCGTTGGCACGTGAGAGGCGCCCCTGCAGGATGGGCACCGCCATGCGCAGGAAAATCGTGTAGCAAAGCAAGCCAAATGCCCAGATGCCGAGGCAAACCAAGGTTTCATTGATGGATGGCTGGTACTCGATGAATGCGCCTAGGGTCGTGGGGATGAAGCCTGGAATGACCAAGCCCATGCCTTTTTCAATCCAGATACCGGTGATGGCCAGCACGCAGGTTAGGTTGAGCCACTTCAAGCTGCGGCTGATAGGCAGGACCAACAGCA
>Ga0118677_10013579_pt1 | contig 11676 bp, 4 predicted proteins | sample AliMusrvi5mmetaG_FD_86154 | JGI IMG/M metagenome (GOLD analysis project Ga0118677, IMG submission 86154) | reverse complement strand
TCCTGACTGTGCGCCACGCCATCGGTAAGGCGCGAAAGGCTGTGCTTCCCAAGGCTGCCCGTTTTGTTCTCGGCGGGGATACCGTGGTTTGGCACCGGGGCCGCGGGCTCGGGAAACCGAAAACGCGCGCCGAGGCTTTGCGTATGCTCCGGGGATTGGCGGGGAAAAAGCACGCCGTTTTCACCGGACTCGCGATCCTGGACCGCAAGACAGGCAACATGGAGACCGGTTGCGCACGGACCGATGTGTGGATGAAGCCGGTGGGCGAAGCGTGGCTTGAGAAATATGTGGATACCATTCATCCTTTTGATAAGGCCGGGGCCTACGCGATCCAGGCTCGGCTCAAGATCGTTCAAAGGATACGCGGGTCTTATTCGAATGTTGTGGGTCTTCCCAAAGAGCTCCTGCGAAAAATGCTGAGAGAAATAAGTTCGGGAGATGGAGTCGATTGAAACTTCGAGGTGCCGGATCCATGAAAAGGATGTTTGCGATCCTGATCGTCCTGCTGGGATTGAGTATCCGGGGAACCGGGGTCTGCGCCCAGGTGACGGACGCGGCGGATGCGGAGCCCGAGGATTACAAACTTCTTCGCGAGATCATCAGCACGGAATTTTCCGGCCAGGTGCCGCATGAATGGGGCGAAGCGGTTTCCGGCGTCCGGACGAGGCTCAGGACTGACGACAAGATCGTGGCGATCGGCGTGGATGCCTGCGACCTGATGGCGAAGGGCGATGACGCGAAGCTGATCAAATTCCTGGCGGCTGAAAATATTCCCGCGACCCTTTTTCTGTGCGGGAAATGGGTGGATAAGTACCCTGCGGTCCTGAAAAAACTCGCCGTGAACCCTCTTTTTGAGATCGCGAACCAGGGCGTCGCGCGCAAAGCCTGTTCGGTCAACGGAAAGGCCGCGGCGGGCACTCCCGGGACCACCGGCGTCGAAGATGTTTTCGACGAGATCGAAATGAATGCCCGAAAGATCGAAGCGGTGACCGGGACCCTGCCTCATTATTATCACGCCGGCGCCGGCTACTATGATGAGATCGCGGTGCGTATCGTCAAGGCGCTCGGCTATGAGGCGCTGGGCTCCTCGGTCCTCCTGCCGGACGGGAAGGCAGCCGGAAGGGAGCAGGTGCTGGAAGCTTTTCTTGATCCCGCCCCGGGGGCGATCGCGATTTTCGGTGGAGTTTCGCTTCAGAGTACTTTTGTGGAGGGCGCGATCGAATCCGTCCGCGGTCTTCGCGCCAAAGGTTACAAGTTCGTCAAAGTCTCCGACTTTCCTCCCGGATGAAAAAAATCCATTCGCCTGTCGAGAAATATTCCGTGATCGAGATCGCCTTGTGCGGTCAGGACCTGCACCCTCGCGAAAAGGAGTCTGCCGTCGCGCTTCTTACGCGCTGCGCGATCCCGGAAAGAGTCCACGCCCTGACCGAGCACAAAGGCTCGTATTGTCTCAGCTGCTACACGCGTTCCGAAAAAATGGTCGAGGAAGTCCGGAGAAAATACCGGGCGCTTACCGGAAGGCCGTTCAAACTTAAGGTGAAGACCCTGCGGCGGCGCGACTGGTTCGACAAATGGAAGCGGGATTATCACATGCGGCCGCTTGGCGCGAAATTCATGATCGTACCGGCCTGGGAAAGGTCGAAGTTCAAGCCGGGGCGCCGTATCCCTGTGATCCTCGAACCGGGCAGCGCTTTCGGGTCCGGCTATCACGAGACGACGCGCCTCATGACGCGGCTCCTGGAATCCCTGAAAGGGAAGCTCGGCAGTTTTCTCGACATGGGATGCGGGACCGGGATCCTTTCGGTGGTGGCTTCGAAATTGGGCGCCCGCGAGATCGTCGGATTCGATAATGACCGGCCGTCGGCGATCGTCGCAGGGGAGAATTTTGAAACGAATTGCTGCTCAAACGGAACATTCTTTTGGGCGCAGCTCAAGAATCTGAAGACGCGCGAGCAATTTGATACCGTGGGCGCGAACCTGCTCTCCAGGGTTCTTTTGGAATACCGCGACAGGATCGTCGCGCGTGTGCGGCCCGGCGGCCACCTTCTTGTTTCCGGCATCGCCCTGCAGAACTTTCCGGCCTTCAAGCGCGGTTTCGCGTGCCCCGCCCTGAAATGCCTCAAGATCCTTCGCGGCCACCGCTGGGCCGGCGTCCTCTATAAAAAAGGAATTTAAGGGATTTTTTTTCAGGGAAAGATGCATCAATTCATAGCAATACTTATCACTTGAAAAGATGAGTGACTTTTAATTTTTAGAGCCGTTGGTGGCTGTTTGCCATATCGCAAGTGATGTGTTAACTTTCGTCCGTTCAGTCTCCTGAAGAAAAATCGTGAGGATTATTTCGTGAGGTCTGTCTTTTCAAAAAAAAGAGTTTTTTACAAAGTGACGGCCGTTTTGGTCGCCGCCTTTTTTATCACCGGCGGGACCGTTATTCCTTCCTCCTTCGCGGCCCCTTCCGATCTGACTCAAAATGAAACCCGGCAGTTCGTGCCTGTCGTGGCGCTCGGCCAGGCGAATACCGAGAGCCCCGTCACGCATGATCCCTTTCCGTCGGGTTCCGCCATCCCAAGCGATAACCCTTTGTCGGTCTCGACGCCTGCGCCAACCCAGAATGGTGGGCCAGTTCGCCAAATGACGGATGCTTCCGTTCCGGAGCGCGCTCCCGCGCCGCCGGAGGCACCTGCCACGCCGCAAGTTCTGCAGACACCGGATCCTCAGAACGGCTGGCAATTGAAGTTTGCGACCGAGACGGATGCTCATTATGAGATCCAGGTTTCGACCGATCATGTCCACTGGCAGACACGGGCGATCCTTCAAGCGACCTCCGCAGAAGTTTCTTGGGTGGATCCACTGGCGACGCCCGCCGGTTCACGCTTCTACCGGGTGGGGATCAGTAGCGCCGAAGTGACCGGTGTTCAATACCACGTCTACGCTGGCGATGCCGTTCAGAAGGTGATCGACAAAGCCGCGGCAGGGGACACGGTCCATTTTCATTCCGGAACCTACCATCAGCATCTCATCCTGAAGCAGAGTGTGGACATTCAGGGGGAAGATCCAAAGACCACGATCATCCATGGGGATTTCCTGACGAAGACCGATGTGCTCCGGGCTCTTGGCAATAACAGAATCGAAGGGTTGACGATCACGGGGGGTGGGGCTTATGACGGGGGTTCTTCAAGCGCGATCGCCGTCATGGGCGATAATGTCAAGATCCGTAATAACCGCATTCTCGATAACCGGAATTACGGGATTTATGTTTCAAGCGGGGTCGATACCCTTATCGAGCTCAACCTTATCAAGGACACGAACGTCGGCGTGCAGCTGCCCCAAGACAGCTCCCTTGTTCGGTACAACACTTTTGTGCGCAACACTATTGCGGTCAATGTTCTTTCCGGCGCAAGACCCCGCATCGACCATAACATTTTCACCGAAAGCACTTTCCAGTCCATTTACGAGTTCAGCTGGGACGCGTATTCCAAAGGGCAGCCCAGTCGCGGGTTCGCGATCGTGGAGAATAACACCTTCTTTAATAATGTGGAGCACGGCACGGCTTATGGCAGCGCGACGCCTCCGGCCGCGGAGAATCAGACCGCGGGGAACTTGAAGATGATCCCTCGTTTTATGGATGCGACTCAGGGGAATTATTATATCCAGCCGTTTTCATCTTCTTATGGACGAGGCGCTTTTCTGCCGAAGTCTTTGACTTATGCGCTTGACCGGGCAAGTCAGTTCCATACGCAAAATCATATCGAGCCGATCCAGGAGAGTGGGCAAGTCACAGGCTACCGGATCGTCTACGCCGAAGGCTCTCATGAGGAATTCTATAACGATGGCCGCCAGGTCCTGGATACGACGCCGCCTGCGATCGCCTTCCTTTCCGCGCAACTCACCAATCAGTCCGAGTATCAGCTGGTCTACAATCTCGACGGTGTTCCCACGGCGGAGTCCCATACGCTTACGGAAGGCGACAACACCTTCACCGTTTCGGCCTCCGACATTTTCGGAAATACCGCGAAAGTTCCCGTCACCGTGGTGCTCGACACAGAACCTCCCAGGGTGGTGGTGAAGAGCACGGTCCCGAGCCTGACGAATCATGCGACCTTGTTTGTGAGTTATTCGGTGGACGGCGGTCCTGAACAGCAAAAGGAATTCACTCTCACGGAAGGAGAGAATACCCGGCTTACGATCACGGCAACCGATGACGCGACCAATATCGCGACGATCACGCTGCCGAAAGTCATTCTTGATAGCTCCGCTTCGGATTTCAGCTGGATCAGCAACGGTACTGGCGCAAACCTTTGGTCCGTTGCCGCGAACTGGGTCAATGCGATTATTCCCAGTCTGAGTGATATAGCAGTTTTTGGTCCCTATGGGATTGCTGACTGCATTATCGATGAGGCTGCTTCGGTGCGCGGGATCAACATTGTCTCCGGCTATACCGGCACCATCACTCAGCAAGCCGATGTCATTACCGGTGATTACTCGCAGGAAGGCGGGCGTTGGATCGACGCGGATCCGACGGCACACGCGTTTAAGGTTGGCGGAAGCTTCGCAATCCCGGCGGCTGCGGGGTCTTTTAACCGGTACGGCGATCCGGTAGATGGAGCCTATCAGGTCCGTGACGTCTATGACCTTCAGGCCATGTCCGGCTATCTTTTCAGTAACTTCCGTCTTGCCGATGATATAGATGCTTCCTCGACTGCTCGCTGGAACAGCGGCGCCGGTTTCAATCCGATCGGGAATGATGATCCGGGATATCCTTTGCATGATTTTTTCGGGATTTTCGACGGCGCCGGTCATACGATCGCTGGACTTACGATCCATCGCCCGACCGAAAACAAGACGGGGCTTTTTGGATCTTTGATGCATGCTACCCTGCATGACGTCGGCCTTGTTGACGAAAGTGTCACGGGGGCTGATCGCGTGGGGGGCTTGGTCGGCACGATGGAGTCTTCCTCCATTCTCAACAGCTATGTGACGGGGAATGTCGGGAGTGATAGGTTATTTATGAGTAATGTCACGGGGGGGCTCGTCGGCGACATGATCGATTCCTTTATCGCGGAGAGTCATGCCGATGTTGACGTGAGCGGCAATTCTTATGTCGGCGGTTTTGTGGGTCAGAACTCTCGGTCTTCCATATCCATGAGTTATGCCACGGGCCGGGTGACCGGTGGTGGGGAACGGGTCGGGGGTTTGATCGGTCTGAGTCAGTACGATTCCACGATCTCGGACAGTTATGCGACGGGGCGTGTGTTCGGATTCTATGGAAGCCGTTCCGTCGGCGGTCTGGCCGGTGAGAATTTACTTGCTGCGATCACGAGTAGTTATGCCACGGGTGCCGTGCAGGGGGATGCCGCAGTCGGGGGTCTCGCGGGGTATAACAACGGTAGGGTTCTCGATTCTTATGCCACCGGCAATGTTTCTTCCGGAGACGCGAGCAGGGGGAATATCGGCGGATTTATCGGGTTTAACCAGGGTATCATCGTAAACGCCGCTGCGACGGGGGATGTGATTGAGGGGAACAGTATCATAGGAAATAACGGGAATATCGGCGGGCTGGTCGGCGGAAACTGGGGTTCCATCCTCACGGCGAGTGCGGCGGGGGCTGTCGTTGGCAGTGCCTACAGCTTCAATATCGGGGGGCTGGTGGGAGGCAATTACGGTTCTATTGAGAATGCCCGTGCTTCGGGGAGCGTGACCGGTGCAGATGAAAGCCGGGGGATCGGCGGTCTTGTGGGACTTAATTCCGGCGCTGTCCGGAAGGTCTATGCGACAGGGGCTGTTACCGGCGGAGGTTACGATAGTGGAAACTTTGGCGGCCTCGTCGGAAATAATGCCGGATCCATCGAAGATGCCTACGCGACAGGAAATGTCACACTCGCAGGAGACAATACAAACCAAAATAACGGGAATATCGGCGGGTTTGTGGGCGGGAACTCGGGTTCCATCCTCAATGCATACGCGACCGGGATCGTTACGGCCGCCGCTTATACGACGCGTGTCGGCGGGCTCGCGGGCTTCAATGATGCACCTGGCAATATCCAGAGCGTTTTCTCGACCGGGATCGTCAACAGTGCCGGAAGTATCGACGTGGGCGGTCTCGTGGGGAATAGCGCTGGCGTCATTACAAATTCCGGTTGGTGGACGGGCTCGGTCGCTCAGGCCCTCGGAACCGGCGGCACTGTGACTTATAACGAGGCCGACAAGAACGCCTTCATGAATTCTAGTCACGGCGTCTACACCGCGGGCATTACAACGTGGGATTTCCCGAATGTTTGGGTGCCATTCGACTATGAGCTGCCGCATTTGCAGTGGGAAAATTATATTTCTCGCCCCCTGGTCGTGTTGGACCCCACGACTCCTAGTTTGATCAATTCGAAATCGTTGACGGTCCGATACACTGTCAACGGGTCGCCCAAAACAAAGCTGTTTGAGAATCTCGGGGAGGGCGAAAAAACGCTGACGTTCACGGAGGACCAAACAGTCGTGACCTGGAACGTGACGGTGGATACGGTTGCTCCGACGGGCTCGGTCGTGATCAATAACGGAGCGTCCTTTACGAATAATCTCAATGTGATCTTGACGCTGAATGCTTCGGATTTCGGTTCCGGATTATCCCAAATGCGCTTTTCCATGGACTATGGCGCCACATGGAGTGATTGGGAAAATTATGCTTCAACCCGGTCCTTGGCGCTTTTCGGAACCGCGGGTTCCAAGACCGTTCTAGCCCAGGTGCGGGACAGGGCCGGTAATATCCTTTCAGCCAGTGATCAGATCACCTTTGATGCTGCCTACGTTCACGGCGAAAAGACATACACCGTTGGGGACAAGCTTTTGACGATCGTAATGAATCCGTTCCCCGGGGATCCAAATTACAGCGCATCAGCGGCACGGTGGACTCAACAGGAAATGGATCTTCTTTGGGGTTTTCTCGATCAGATCATTCCGGCGATAAAGCAGGTCTACGGGAATCCTTTTCAATCCCTTGTGACGTCGCTCGTGCCTTCACGGGAGGGTGGCGGTGGTGAGTATTTTACTCAAACATTCAATGGGACCGTCATTTCTCGACAGGTTGTTTTGGGTGTTTCGGCCGGTATCCCCTACGCGCTGGGTTCTCTTGTGCATGAATTCGCGCACGTGTTCCGGGATGAAGCCACGGTTGGGTTGTATGAACTTCTTGAAGAAGGGATGGCCGAAGCTGTTGAGGATCTGGCGCTTCAGTCTACAAGCCTGGTGCATCCGTACAAGCCTTTTCACAGCGATCCGGAACAAATTTATTACGAGGGAGCTGTGGGGGATGCCTATCTCGGGGGGGTCGGAGTTACGTCGGCGGGGGTCCTGACACGGGACCTTGGAAGCTACTTCTGGAGCAAGCTTTATCTGGAAGATTCCACATTTTTCATGCGGTTCAACGAAGCTTACTACAGTATTCTTCGCAGGGATCCCACGATACGGAGCGACCAGACGCGTCTGTTAAATCTTGCGGCATCACTTAAGCCTACGGTGGAGGGACTTCCTTTCTGGGATTGGTTGGAATTGCAGGATCTGCACGTGCTTTCCTCTGAGATTTATCAATCGCGGGTGGGGGAGGGACTTTATATCAGGAACGGCTTTAGACTGAGCCCAGGCGTTTTTGCCTACGAAATTACAGCCGGCCCGCGCGGTTCTTCGGCTTGGATTCCGGGGACGTATTTTTTTCGGAACACACTTGCGAATCGTGAAGTTCAAATTTCAGTCTATGATGCGGATGGGAGTTTGTTGGTTCAAAAAACAGCGATGAGCAATGTCTTGGGAATGGCGCCGTTGGATGAATATGGGCTTCCCTATTCGCTTCCAACGGGCTATACGGGACGGGTCAAAGTGATAGCGCAAATGACTTCTGCCAGCGGCTCTGTGGCGGAAACTCACGCCTATCTCACGGCGATCAACGGCAAACCGGCCTTTGAGGCGAACGGTTATTCCTCTAAACCAAACGGCGGGAGTGCTGTTTTTGGGGTGCTGACGACGATCAATCAGGGGGAAATAACGTTAAAAAAGGCGGGAACGGACGGTCCTGTCTATACGGCACAGGTGATCAACGGAGCATTTAATTTCCCCGATCTTCCCCAGCAGTCCGGAACATTCGAGATAACCTATAACAATCCCTATACGGGGCAGCAATTGACTCGGTTATTCACCAAGGATCAATCGCAATATTACGTTCAATTCGACACTTCGTCGCTCAATCCTGACACGCAGCCACCAGTGATCGTCTCCATGGATGCCAGTGTTATCGCCCGGACTACAGACGCGGACATCCTTTTTTCCACCTCGAAACCTTTGGCAAAGGCCACGTTGCTTTACCGTTTGCAGGGGAGTCAAGGAGAGCCTCTCAAGATCCTTCTCGACCCTATCAATGCGGCACAAGTCACGTTCCATCTGAGCGACCTGGGTGAGAAAAAGACTTATGAATATTGGGCGGAAGTCGTGGATTCTTACGGATTCAAGAAGAAAAGTAGTGTGGCGACTTTCAAGTCTTCGGCCGCGACGGTTTTTTTGCCGGAGTATCAATCCGTTCCCGTTATTTCCGGATACGATTACGGGATCCTTGGGAAAAGCACCTCATCGGCAAAGTCCGTGAAGAAAGACGATTTTTTCAATGTTGCCAGCTCTGATGCTGTCTCGCAAGCGAATTCCGAAAAGATGGATCCTGCGACGAAAGGCACTTCCAAGAGCCGCTTGAAAGAATCGCGCAAAGATCTATCGCGTGTGTATGTCGGATCTGCCAGTCAAAAGGTCTCTGAGGATAAGGCCTCATCCCAAAGACTTCTTAAGGATATTCTCAGCAGTCCGCTCGCGGGAACAGGATTTTGGCTGCTTGCCGGGAGTTCTCTCGCCGAAACCAGTGACCGCGCCTAAGTTCCCTTCATCAAGAGTATTGGGTTGATTCTCCTTGCCTGAAGAAATCGCCTTGCAGTTCATTTCTCCGTACAACCCCGGACCGGACGGTGTCCCGTAATAAACCCGTTCATTTCGCGGAGTCTTTTGCTACAATAACGCCTCTTTCACGCTAGGGGATCCTATGGAAGCAATTCGGACAGACATGGTGGTGATCGGCGGGGGGCCGGGCGGCTACACGGCGGCTTTTCACGCGGCCGCATTGGGCAAGAAGGTCATTCTTGTCGAGCAGGAAAAACGGCTCGGGGGTGTGTGCCTCAACCGCGGATGCATTCCTTCCAAAGCCCTTCTTCATATCGCGAAACTCATCCATGAAACGGCGGAGGCCGGGAAATGCGGCGTTAAGTTCTCGAAGCCCACCCTCCAGCTTGATCAGATGCGCGACTGGAAAGATTCCGTCCTGGAGAAGCTGGGACAGGGGATCGCGAATCTGGCCGCACGGCGCGGCGTTCAGGTGATCACGGGGCACGCTCAATTTGAAGGCCCTGCCGCGGTACGCATTCAAACTCCGGACGGAGCGAAGCTCGTCGCGTTCGATCAAGCGCTGATCGCCACCGGCTCACGCGCCGCCTTGCCGCCTGTTTTCGATATTCAAGACCCGCGCGTCATGACATCGACCGAGGCCCTGGAACTCAGGGATATTCCCAAAAAACTTCTGGTCGTAGGCGGCGGGTATATCGGCATGGAACTGGGGACCGTGTATGCCGCCTTCGGCAGTGAGGTCACTGTCGCGGAGGCGATGGCAGGGATCCTCCTCGGGGCGGACGCGGACCTGGTGCGGCCGGTCCAGGAGCGTGCCGGGAAGTTCTTTAAAGAGATACGCCTTGGCGCGAAGGTGGAGGTGCTGAATCCCCGAGCGGAAGGCATTGAGGTCCGGATGATCACAAACGGCGTGGAAAAGCGCGAAATCTTTGATCGCGTGCTGGTGTCGATCGGCCGGACGCCGAACACCCAGGGCCTCGGGCTTGAAACAACGAAGGTTCAGCGCGACGCAAAAGGTTTTATCCGGGTCGATCAGGCGCAGCGTACCGGGGAGGCTTCTCTCTACGCCCTCGGCGATGTCACCGGTGGCATGATGCTCGCGCACAAAGCCTCGAAAGAAGCGAAGGTGGCGGTGAATGCCATCCTTGGAAAAGAGCCCGCGGGGCAGGAGCCGTTGATTCCGGCCGTTGTTTTCACGGATCCGGAGCTTGCCTGGTGCGGACTGACCGAGACGGAGGCTAAGGCAAATAATATTCCCGTCCAGATCGTGAAATTCCCGTGGATCGCGTCAGGCCGGGCGCTCACGCTGGAGCGTACCGACGGGACGACCAAACTTCTTATTGACCCCGGGACTGAAAAGATCCTGGGAGTCGGTCTATGCGGCGCCGGGGCCGGCGAGCTGATCGGGGAAGGTCTTGTGGCCGTCGAGTCGGGGCTCAAGGCGAGCGACCTTGCCCGCATCGTGCATCCGCATCCCACTCTTTCAGAGACCCTCATGGAAGCGGCCGAAATGTTCTACGGTCACGCCACGCACGCTTATTCACGGAAGCGTTAGTCCCGGGCCGTTAAATCTTTGAACCGTCATCCAGGATGGAGCGCATGATCAAAAGCAGCCGGAAGAAAATCCCGCGTGGAGCGGATCTCCTGCGCGAGCCCATGCTCAACAAGGGGACCGCGTTCACGAAAAAGGAGCGGGAAGCCCTTGGCCTTTCGGGCCTCTTGCCGACGCGCGTGAATTCCATGGAAAACCAGGTCCAGCGCGCGATGGACAGCATTCGTCGAAAATCCTCGGATCTTGAAAAATATGTTTATCTGACGGCGCTTCAGGACCGGAATAAAACGCTCTTTTACAGGGTGCTCATGGACCATCTGGCGGAAGTGATGCCGATCGTGTACACGCCGACCGTCGGCCAGGCCTGCCAGGAATACGGACATATTTTCCGGAGCAGCGTCCAGGGCCTTTTTATCGGGGCGCGGGACAAAGGGCGTATGCGCAAAGTTCTGAGGAATTGGCCGTACAAGGATGTTCGCGTGATCGTGGTCACTGACGGAGAAAGGATCCTCGGACTTGGGGACCTGGGCGTGGACGGTATGGGGATCCCCGTCGGCAAGCTCATGCTTTATACCGCGTGTTCTGGCATCCATCCGAAGCATTGTCTCCCGGTGACGCTCGATGTCGGGACCAATAATGAGGCCCTCCTGGAGGATCCGTTCTATATCGGGATGCAGCACCGGCGGCTCCGGGGGAAGGCCTATGACGATCTGATAGAGGAATTCGTGACGGCGGCGCGCGAAGTTTTTCCTCATGTCCTGATCCAGTTCGAGGATTTCGCCAATCAGAACGCCTTCCGGCTTCTGAAAAAATACCGGGACCGTGTCTGTACTTTTAATGATGACATCCAGGGCACCGCCAGCGTCGCGTTGGCCGGATTATATTCCGCGGTGCGCCTCCGGGGCGGAGCTCTTCGGGATCAGAAGATCCTTTTCGCGGGTGCCGGCGAGGCGGGTCTCGGGATCGGGAATCTTGTGGTGGGCGCGATGATGAAAGAGGGCCTCACGGAAAAGGAAGCGCGCGGCCGTTGCTTTTTCCTCGATTCAAAAGGACTGGTGGTGTCAAGCCGCACGGATCTCGATGACCCTAAGCGCCTGATTGCCGCGGAAGGGCCCGGCGCGCCGGATTGCCTGAGCGCCGTGGAGCTTCTCAAACCCACCGCGATCCTCGGCGCCTCCGGGAAACCGGGGACTTTCACGAAAGAA
>Ga0118677_10013577_pt1 | contig 11678 bp, 9 predicted proteins | sample AliMusrvi5mmetaG_FD_86154 | JGI IMG/M metagenome (GOLD analysis project Ga0118677, IMG submission 86154) | reverse complement strand
CCGTTAATATACGGTTCCCAACCGTATATAGATTGTCTGTTGTGGCAGGATGGCCGTGTGGGTAGATTTGATTGTACCTTGAAGCCAAACGAATGAAAATGGGAAAAAAGCTATTGAATTTATTCAAAAAGAAACCACGTGGAACCATGCCACTTTTAATCATTAGAAAGGAGGCAGACGAGGGTTACGAAAAAGGATACGCATCTGTCGAAGATGCGTTAGCCGACCTCGAAAAGGATCCGAATGTTCCCTTAGACAAACTGGAGAAGCTAAAATCCTCCCTGAAACAACTAAAAAACATAACAACCATCACGATCAGAAATGGGGAAATCCTTTTTTGAGCAACACTAATTTTTGTAAGAACCTCCAGAAAAACCACTATACAATGAGCAAAGTCCTGCTATTTTTATTGATGACCTTCGTCAGTCAGGGTTATTCTCAAAATTATCCCATCACCAGCATCAACATTTCGTTGCCGGCCTCTCCAGATGCCAATACGGCAAACTGGGGAAGCGGAAAATCCATGCTTACGATCACGGCCAGTACACAAGCTATGTACGGCAAGGTGGATGCCACCACCGAAGAGAGCAAGCTATTGCTGGTGATCAAAAAGAATGGGGCAAAAGTTGGCGGAATTTATACGGGAAACAATGCCCCGGCATCCAACTTCTCGACCTTAACGAAAGTATGGAGCGGCACCAATGCGATCTCCTATTTGGGACACGATGTTCTGCTAACTCCTGGTGATTATGATCTGTGTGTGCAGTTTTACGGATACGGACCCAGGGGTATGGCTCCCATCAGCGAAGAGAAATGCAAATCCTTTACCATTAAGGGCAATGAAAGGCTCATGTACCAACCCCCTCAGGCTACATCACCTGCCGATGCCAGCGTGCTAAGTGCGGCAGCATTACAGAATCCGCTCAATTTCAGATGGACTCCCGTAATACCGCGGCCCGAAATTCCTGTGACCTACGTTTTAAGGGTATGGCAACTGATGCAAGGCCAAACCGGAGTTCAGGCCATCCAGACCGGACAGCCAATCCTCATCAAGGAGGTAGACAACCTCACCATGACAGTCGTGCAAAATTTACAGTCCGGGCCATGCCTTGCCCCCTATCTTTGCGATTATGTCTGGACGGTACAAGCACTTGATGGGGATAAGAAACCGATTGGAGATAACAACGGGACAAGTAGTCCGTCACAATTTAAAAGCGGTTCAGGTGGAACCAATCCTCAAAATACCACAACCAGTGGCGCCGGATGTCCGACTATCTCTACCAAGCATTTTACGACGGGAGATGTCATAGCCCTATCAGGAAATTTCAAAATGAAACTTACAGCGGTACCGACGGGCACCAATGACTCCTTAACCGGGAAAGGCACAGTCAGGGTGAAGTGGCTGGGGTTGCTGAATGTCAGGTTCAAAGGGATTAAAATCAACGGGCAGGATCAGCTGTGCAGCGGAATGGTCTTTACCAATAAGGATTCGACCCAGGTTTATCCCACCCAATGGGCCATCAATGCCATGAACAACAACTCCGTGGGTATCTGGAACATCAATTTAATCAAAGGAGTAAGTGCCTGGATCAAATCCAATAAATACCTGAAACCATTGGTAAAAGCAACCAATCAGGTGGATACCCTGATGAATACGGCACCTCTGAATATGCCACTTGGTTATTTCAAGGCAAATGATACGACTACCTGCATCGGGTTTACGGAGATGGTCTTTAAGGCGGATCATGCCGAATTCGAAGTAATAGCCTCCCTGCCCACCAAAGGAATTTTCAAGGATGCATACAATAACGGGACGGAAGTAATTTCCCTTCACGGCAGTGGTTTGACCTTCACGGACACCGGCCTCAAAGGCATAACGGGCTCCATAAAATTACTCCAACCCATCACCTGTTTGTATGCCAACACCGGCACTGAAAGCCTGAAACTCACTTTCAACACGGATGGTAACGGTCATTTGGGCAATGGAATTACGTTCAGCAGCACGGACAATGAATTCTGGAAGTATGATCTGGACGCCGATGTGGGGTTGCCCAAGGAATGGCTTATTCCGGTGGACACCACCAAAACCAATGTTGCCATGAATTTCCAGATGGAGATGGCCAACTGGGATGAGTTTATCCTCCAGGGAAATCTGCCTGCCTGTATCATACCACATTCAAACGGCATCGGCATCGAAGCAGGCGCCATCACATACGATCATTCCTCCATCAGCAATGTTCCGTCCATGGTATTCCCGGATGGATATGCGGGTGATACTACTTCCGTTTTTACGGGATTTTACCTCAAGAATTTCTCCCTCACCCTACCGGATCAACTCAGAAGCTATGCCGATACCAGCAAAACGGTTAACCTTTCGGCAGAAAACCTCATCATCGACAAAAATGGAATATCTGAAGTGCCAGGCCTTATGATCATGTCCAAAGTGGATACTGTGGGTGCTGGCGACAGCTATTTGGCTGGTGCTGCAGGCGCCCTTGGAGCCGGCTATTCCATGCAGGAGGCGGCCGAACTCGGTGCGCTCGTTGCGGGAGTTACGGTCCAAAAATTGTTCCAATGCGGCACGGCAACTCCGGAAGAGATTCTTTTCATCGGAGAAAACAGTGATTTAATCTACCACCATGAATTGGCAGAAGAGATTCGTTTGGCCAAATACCTGGGTGATAGCGAAATTGAGATTGTAGATCAAACCCTTATGAGCAGGGATGTTTACCCAAAATACGCTATCTTCGACCACGACGGTACCATCTCTACCCTCCGCGAAGGATGGGAAGAGATCATGAACCCGATGATGATCAAGGCCATCCTCGGAAAAAATTACAAGGAAGCAGACGATGTTTTGTACCACAAAGTGGAAGCCCGTGTAGCAGAATTCATCGATAAAACGACAGGCATTCAGACCCTGGTTCAAATGCAGGGATTAATCGGACTGGTGAAAGAGTTTGGTTGCGTACCCGAAGAAGAGATCCTCGATATTTTCGGCTACAAGAAAATCTACAACGATGAGTTGCTGCTGATGGTCAAGGAGCGGGAGAAGAAACTGCAGCGCGGCGAATTGACTCTCGAAGATTTCACTATCAAAAATGCAGCCCCCTTCCTGACCAAATTGTATCAGGCGGGCGTTAAACTATACCTGGCCAGTGGAACCGACGAGGTCGATGTAAAAAGTGAAGCAAAGGCTTTGGGATACGAATACCTTTTCGAAGGCAGAATTTATGGGGCGGTTGGTGACATCACCAAAGAGGCCAAGAAAATTGTCCTGGACCGTATCCTCGACTCCATTGGGACCTCCGAATCCGGCCAGATCGTCACCTTTGGCGACGGACCAGTAGAGATTCGTGAAACCCACAAACGCAATGGTCTAACGGTGGGTCTGGCCAGCAACGAACAAAGACGTTATGGACTGAATGCCCACAAGCGTGCCCGGTTGATCAAAGCCGGAGCCGACATCATCATCTCCGATTTTTCACAGATGGATCAGCTGCTCGAATTATTGGGGATTAGCTGATTCTTCCCGAGATTTCAAAAATGTTTATCCCACTAAAAATAGGTCGAAAGCCATTTTTAGTGGGATATTTTTTTTAATCATCACTCAAACAAAAGATCACTCCACGGAATAGATCCCTCAAATTGTTAAATCCGGCCTAAACCAACAGTTCATCCTGAAATATCAACAGTTCGTCCACCTATTTTTTGAATCACGATCGCTTTGTCTCACTTTTGATCCGTTCAATCAAATATAAACAGATGAAACGGGTACTTGTTTTTTTCCTCCTAACGATGATCTTCCCCAAAATCTTCGCCCAAACCATTCTCACGGGTACTGTAAAACAAGAAAATGGTGAAGCCATAGCAGGCGCAAACGCCTTTTTACAGGGGACTTACGATGGAGCCACAAGCAATGAGAAGGGAGAATTCAATTTTAAAACAACGAAAAAAGGGGAATTTACAATGGTTGTTACTCTGATGAGTTACAAACCTATTTTGCAAAAGGTGATCCTCCGAGGGGATACCATCCGGATAAATGTACATTTAAAAGAAGAGATCAACCAATTGAATGAGGTCGTCATCTCGGCAGGCACTTTCGAAGCTGGTGACAAAAAAAGAGCAGTGACCATAACCTCTCTCGACATGATGACAACAGCGGGTGCAGCAGGTGACGCCTACGGAGCCTTGCAATCATTACCCGGCACCATTACCAACGGTGAATCCGGACGCCTGTTTGTAAAAGGTGGCGACAGCGAAGAATCTCAAACCTATATTGATGGATCACTCGTTTCGATACCCTATAAATCATCCGCTCCCAATCTTGCCACCCGCGGCAGGTTTAATCCTTTTATGTTCAAAGGTATGGTTTTCAGCACCGGCGGATATTCGGCTGAATACGGACAAGCACTATCTTCTGTCCTCCTGCTCAATACAAACGATATTCCAACAGAAGATCAGCTCGATCTTTCTTTGCTTTCAGTCGGGGCCGAAATTGCAGGAACAAAACTTTGGAAAGATGGAGCCATAACCGGAACATTCAGTTACAACAATCTACAACCCTACATGAGCATTGCACCCCAGAACCTCAATTGGATTCATGCACCGGTGACTGCAAACAGTGCAATAAGCCTTCGCCAAAAAACTGGGAAAACAGGGTTGTTTAAGTTTTATTCCAACATTAGCAAAAGTAGTTTTACCCTGCTGCAGGAACAGCTGAATCTTGGCGGTTCTCCCTTTGATTACAATCTTACCAACGATAATTTCTTCACGAATGCATCCTGGAATGGCAAACTAAATGAAAAATGGAGCATGAATTCAGCTGCTTCCTTCACGAACGACAGAGACAATATTGAATATGGTCAGTCGACCATCGACAAAAAAACGCAGGGTGTTTTTTTGAAGAATGTATTTTCCTATCCTTTCACCGACAGATTTATCCTAAAATTTGGGGGAGATTTCTCGTTAAAATCATATGGCCAAAACATCAAAACACCTGCCGAAACCTCATCCAATCATTTCCTCAATCGCAATCTCTCCGGCTTTACGGAAGTTCAGTTCTATGCCACCAAAAATTTCGTAATACGCCCGGGAGTCCGTTTGGAATATTCAGATTACTTGAAAAGGAGTAAGGTGTCTCCACGCCTGTCGGCAGCCTATAAAATAAATGTCAACAGTCAAATTTCTGTAGCCTACGGTTGGTTTTTTCAGAATCCAGCCGACGACTATTTGATTTATACCAGCCAATTGGACGACGAAAGAGCCGATCATTATACATTTAGTTATCAGGCCACTATTCACGAACGGACACTGAGAGCCGAACTCTATTACAAGGATTACACCAGTTTGGTGAAGTACAAAGAAGATGTATCTGCCATACTATCCAATTTTTCCAACACGGGAAGTGGCTACGCCAGAGGGCTCGACCTTTTTTGGAGAGACAATAAAACGATAAAAAACGGTGATTACTGGATTTCCTATTCCTATCTCGATACGAAACGCAACTACAAAGATTTTCCGGAAACTGCTATCCCGACTTTTGCCAGTAAACACAATGTATCGGTAGTTTACAAACACTGGCTGGGAAACATTCGTTCCTATGTGGGTATCAATTTAAAATATTCTTCCCCAAGAGTCTACAACGATCCTAACTCAACAATCTTCAATGGAGAAAAAATGACTCCTTACCGAAGTCTGGACCTGAGTTGGAGCTTTCTGTATCGTCAAAACATCATTGTCTATGGTGCCGTGACCAATGTCACCGGATTCAAAAATGAATTTGGACGCCAGTATGCCGATATACCCGATAAGGATGGCAAATATCAAAGCGCAACAATCCTTCCGGGATCTAAACGATTCTTTGTCGTTGCTTGCTTCATTACCCTGACGAAAAAAGGGAAAGCCAATCAACTCGACAAGATTGAATGAGTCTTAAATCTGAATCAAAAAAAATAATGACATCAATTTTTCACTTTAATAATGTAGTAGTATGAAAAAGATCACTTTCTCTCTTCTGTTTGTGTTACTAACCTCTGTTTCAATGGCACAAAAACCTGAATTTATGCAATCGATGGGCGAAACACTTGGACAGTATGCCTCATGTAGAACGGTGGCAGATTTTCAGGCTTTGGGCAACAAATTCCAGATGATTGCCAATGTTGAAAAGACTGAATGGTTGCCTTTGTATTACCATGCACATTGCTGCATCCTCATGAGTTTCATAGAACCAAAAGATGCCGTAAAAAAAGACAGTTACCTTGATGAGGCAGAAAAATCCATTGCGAAGTTGGTTAACCTTGCTCCGAATGAATCCGAGATCTATGCCTTGCAGTCATTTTATTTTACAGCTCGCCTCGTTGTAAATCCCATGGAACGTGGTCAGAAGTACAGCGCACTGTCAGGACAGGCTATCGGAAAAGCTTTGGCACTCGACCCAACCAACCCGCGTGCGCGATTGATCAAAATTCAGGGAGACATGGGTTCTGCAAGCTTTTTTGGTCAGGATCCCAAGTCATTTTGCCCGCAGGCCAAAGAATTACTGGCCGGTTGGGACCAATTCCGGCCGAAATCACCGATTCATCCGAATTGGGGCAAAGATCAGGCAGAAGGTATAGTAAAAGGATGTCAATAAACTATTTATCATTAATTTTACAAAACAAACTATGAATGAATTAATCTCTTCCATGAAAATTCTGCAATCGGGGAAAAAGATCGTTGAAAAATTCAGCTATCTACTCGGCAATGTAATCTTGAGCCTTGTATTGATGCTGATCATGATGAGAGGTAATTTCGACAATTTAAAAAATTTTTTGGTCACGTTTGTTTGGTTCTTCAGCATTTGTTTTACGCAATCGTTGGGATTGGGGACTATTTACAGGTTCCTCGACAAAAAAATATCCTGGATGGAAGCACCTGTAAAAAAAGTTTTTGTCCAGATCTTCGCCTTTCTTTTCTATTCAATCGGGGCCTACGTCCTGGTAATGTTTGCCAATTATTACGTGTGGACAGGTATTTTGCCCGCCCAATCATGGGATTGGGTGGTGAAATCCATTCCTTACACAGTGGTCATTTCATTAATTATTTCTTTGATATTCACAGCAATAGATTTCTTTTCTGCCTGGAAGAGATCGGTGATTCAGGCCGAAAGATTGAAGGCAGAGATGATGGCCTATAAATATGAATCATTACGAAACCAGATAAATCCCCATTTTCTGTTCAACAGCCTGAATGTTTTGAGCGATCTGGTGTACGACGATCAGGCTACTGCGGTAAAGTTTATCCGACAACTGAGTGATCTGTTTCAATATGTCTTGGACAGCCGTGACAGAGAACTCGTACCGGTGAAAGATGAAATAGACTTTATCCAATCTTTCATTTTCCTGCTTAAAACCAGGTTCGAATCAAAACTTGAGATACTACTGGATGTTGAGGCAAATTCGGATGAATACATCGTGCCGATGACTTTGCAACTCCTGATTGAAAATGCCGTCAAGCACAATGAGCTATCCGAATCTTTTCCTCTTTGCATATCAATTAAAAAAAACAGAGACTATCTGGAAGTTCACAACGGCTTGCGATCTAAAAATGCAGGGGAAAACTCGAAGAAGACCGGTCTAAAAAATATCATGCAACAGTTTGCTTTTTTTTGCGATCAACCGATCGAAATCATCACTTCGCCGGATAGCTTTCTTGTGAGAGTTCCTATCTTAAAACTGGCACAACAATGAGAGTCATCATTATTGAAGACGAGCAACGGGCGGCCAATCATCTGGAACGCTTAATCAAAAAAGTTGCTCCCGAGCTAGTGGCAATAGCCAGACTCGAATCGGTGCGGGAAGGCTTGAAATATCTGCAAAATAATCCGGAACCGGACCTGATTTTTTCGGATATTCAGCTTGCCGACGGGTTATGTTTCGAAATCTTCAACCAAAGGCCAGTACGTTGTCCGATTATCTTTACAACAGCATATGATCACTATGCCCTGGAGGCTTTCAAAACCAGTGGCCTCGACTATCTGCTTAAACCAATAGAAGAGGAGAGACTCCACAAAGCCATCGTTAAAACCAAACAATTTTCACCCGAATTGGTGATGGAAAAGATGTTGGCTATGAACCATACTGCCTCCGCTAAAATTTTCAAATCCAGATTCATGGTCAAGGTAGCAGACAAGATCAAGAGTATACCTGTCGAAGAAATATTGTTATTTTTCAGCCAGGAGAAAGCAACCTATCTGCTGACAGCCGGTAGCCACAACTATAACATAGAATACACACTGGATCAGCTTGAACAAATCCTTGACTCTCAAATCCACTTCAGGATCAGCAGGAAATACATTGTCTCAATCCATGCCTGTACCAATATCATAGCATGGACCAATTCAAGACTTCGGTTAAAGATAGATGGGAGCAATGATCCTGATATCTTTGTTGCTCGCGAACGAGTTCAGGAATTTAAGAACTGGCTGGATCGATAAGGGTAGTTTCCAAATTTGACCGACCATTCAGCGAATCGAATGACAATTACTGACTAGGCAACTCAGTTGGACCAGCTGGTAATTACTTCCTTCGTTCGGCCAGATCCGCAGCGGCGGTTTCCATCAGTAAATAGAAAGCCTGACCTTCAGGGGCAAAATAGGGACGGTCAAAATTGGGAAGACCGCAGACATCATGCACATATCCCAGCTTATCAACCCGGCCGTTGGCGGCTTTGCGCATAATTTCAGCTTGTTTCAGATACGAAGCAGCCAGGTAGCCGGCTGCTACTCCCCTGTAAATGGTGTAGGCGAGCATTTGACTCAGATTCACCTCCGGAAATGTATCGGGACGATCCAACACATTGTGAAACAAGCCGTCACTCCTCAGGTATTTTAGGCAGCCATCCAACAAGTCGCGCACATATCCAATTAATTTTTTCTTTTCTTCCGCCATAGATTCTGGTAATCTATTGATGACGCGCGTCATTCCGGCCGCCGACCAGCCATTGCCCACTCCCCAATAATCGGAACGTGCAAACTGTTTCCTGGTATCGTCCCACATGTGCGAATAAAGTTTGTCATTTTCGTGATACAAGTATTTCCTGTAGCCTTCAATTTGCTCCAGGGCCAACCGGTATTCTCCTGCCGCAACCAAAAATGGGGGCAGCATGTAATTGAAATCGGACCATATTCCTTTTTGGGGTTCCTGCGTGTGATAAATAATGCCGTCTGTCGTTTTATGGCTGGTCGTTTTTATCACATTCAACATCTCGTCCGCCCCATTTCGAAAGATTGGATCTCCTGTTTCTTTGGCCGCAAAGAGTACAACTTCGCCAATGCTTGAACAATCAGAAATTGGGCCATTGCCTTTCAGTACAGAAAATCGCCCTTTCTCCTGACGCAAAATTGCACCCCTGGCCATCGAGATCGCCAAATCAAATTCACCCATTTCCAGAAATGCCTGGGCCACAACACCCTGTTCCCAATCATAACGCTGCATTCCAAGGGTTGCAATTTTCACACGGTCCATCCGGTCTTTTGTTCCTGAAATTTCACACGTAAATAACTTACCAGGGGTTACAGCCTCCTTGTTTTCAGAATGTAAATTGGCTGCGACAGCTGTAGATCCAATCACTCCGAGAGAAAGTCCGCCGGATTTTTTTAGGAAATTACGTCTGGAATTTGTGCCCTCAAGGTTCATAGTTTTCCGGATTTAGAAAATTTAGTATCCAAAAATAACTTTAATTTGCACATCAGCTATCAGCAAATTCCATCCAATCATGACAAAACCGATCTTCGTACTATTGTTCCTGACAAGTTTTAATCTGGCTGCACAGGAAAGAAAAGAGCCCTTATTCTCTGGAAATCCGATATTTCCCGGTTGGTATGCAGATCCGGAAGGAACCATCTTCGGCGACAGCTACTGGGTTTTTCCCACCTTTTCAGATGAATCTGGAAACCTGGAACCAACCTTACAACTTTCAGATTACCAAAAAAAAATCCGCAATAACACCATCAATCCGCAATACCTGAAACAGACCTTTCTGGATGCATTCTCCTCCAAAGATCTGGTTCACTGGGAAAAACATCCGCACGTGTTGGATGTGAAAGATATCTCATGGGCTGGATATGCAATTTGGGCACCTTCCATCACAAAAAAGGGGGGCAAATATTACCTCTTCTTCGGGGCCAATGACATACAGAATAACCAACAACCCGGTGGGATAGGGATTGCCGTGGCGAATAGTCCGGAAGGACCTTACAAGGATCTGCTTGGAAAACCACTGGTGAGCCAGTTTTACAACGATGCCCAACCGATCGACCAGTTTGCCTTCCGGGATACCGATGGCCAGTATTACCTCATTTATGGTGGGTGGCGACATTGCAACATCGGGAAATTAAAGGAGGACTTTACCGGATTGATCCCCTTCCCGGATGGGACTCTTTTCAAATCCATCACTCCTGAAAAATATGTCGAAGGGCCTTTTATGCTGGTCAGGAAAGGGAAATACTACCTGATGTGGTCGGAGGGAGGCTGGACGGGTCCGGATTACAGTGTGGCCTATGCCATCGGGGATTCGCCTTTTGGGCCTTTCAAAAGGATCGGGAAGATCCTGCAGCAGGATCCTGCCATTGCAACAGGAGCTGGGCACCATTCGGTGATCCATCTTCCGGGTACGGACGACTGGTACATCGTCTACCATCGACGGCCATTGACTACCACCGATGGCAACCACCGCGAAACCTGCATCGATAGAATGTATTTTGAGGAAAACGGATTGATTCTGCCTGTGAAGATTACCACGGAGGGGGTGGAAAGAAGGGTGCTGAAATAAGCAGAATTAGCTAAATGTCCCCTCACCGGGTGACTCAGAGTCACCCGGTGAGGGACTTTAAAATACTCATTTTAAGAAGTATCCTTCCAAGGTCTTGTACCTGTATTTAAAAATATTCCGCACCTTTTTGTGTACAAACAATTTCCCTGCGATCCATCCAAAGATCGACATGCCTATGTGGTAGTGCAAGAGGTCGGTCATCACCACACCACCTTGCACGCCTTTGAAATGATGCTCGTGGTGCCAGATGTGGTAGGGTCCCATCCGCTGCTCATCCACAAAAAATTCCTTTTCCTGGATATGGCTGATTTCCGTCACCCAGTTGATGGGGATGTTCAACATAGGTTTGATGCGATAGGTGATGATCAGTCCCTCATACATCCTGTCGGGGAGTTCGGAGGTGATTTCAAAGATCATATCATCCGGAGTCACCTCATTCAGATTTTTTGGTGTGGCGAAAAATTCCCAGGCTTCGTCCAGAGTGATCGGTAAAAATTGTTCTTGTTTTAGCTTATGCATTGAAGTTTCAACTATTTCTATATATGATATCAGTTTATTGTACGTAAGATGGAGGAATTTGTTGAATTCTCACCGGGTGACTCAGAGTCACCCGGTGAGAATTGTTAATTAGCAGATAATATCAACCAATTTTCTACCTTTAACTCAAACTTTTCAATCAACAATTATGCCCCTGCTTGTAGTCGGGATCGGATTCCTGATCCTCTTGGTTTTGATCGGCAAATTCAGGCTCCACGCATTTCTGGCGCTTTTGATCACCTCCTTCGCCGTCGGACTTTTGAGCCACATGAACCTGCTTGACATCCTGGATTCTGTGGTAAAAGGGGTGGGTGACACCATGAGCAAGG
>Ga0118677_10013576_pt1 | contig 11679 bp, 13 predicted proteins | sample AliMusrvi5mmetaG_FD_86154 | JGI IMG/M metagenome (GOLD analysis project Ga0118677, IMG submission 86154) | reverse complement strand
ACGTAAAGTATTGGGATTCAGGTCACCGCATGAGGTGTTATTCGGGGTGGAGATGTGTTACACCAAACCACCACTGGCTGTTGCACTTCGAACTTGAATCCACCCGGCGATTCAACTGCCGTTTATAGATTTATTTTGTACCGTAGATTCAGGAGCAGTTCCGTAAAACGTCGAAAGAAACAAAAAACCCGCCATTTCTGGCGGGTTTTCGTATTACATCAAGCCATACCGGAATTTGTTATGGCGGAGAGACAGGGATTCGAACCCTGGGTACGCTATTAACGTACACACGCTTTCCAGGCGTGCTCCTTCAACCACTCGGACATCTCTCCGTAAAAATCGAGTGGTAGATATAGTCCAAGCTAAAACGTTTGTCCAGCATTTCATATTATGCTTTGAAAACTTCCCTGGAAGGCTGTACAGTCCGGGTCGGGAGTAATTGACGTAATGAAGATCGGAATCATCACCGCCATACCCGAGGAAACCGGGGCGCTGCTGAAACGGTTCGCTTCAGCAAAGAGGGGTGCTTGCGGCAATCTGACAGCCTACAGCTTTGATTGCAGCAGCCACAAAATCGTCCTGTGCGAGGGAGGCATCGGTTTCGACCGCGCTGTCGCGGCGGCTGAAACCATTATCCGGGAAACCGGTCCGGATATGCTGATATCGAGCGGTTTTTGCGGCGGGATTACTCCTGATCTGAAGGTTGGCGATGTGGTGGTGGCGAGGACCGTGGTGGTTGTTTCCGGCACGCTGATCGAGGAGGTGCCGGTTGAAATCTCCGCATCGAGCGGCGACTTTGTTGCCCGACAGGCCGCAGCGGGAACGAGAGTGTTTGGCGGCCTCTTTGCCTGTACTCCGGTTATTATGACGAAGGCGAGCCTTGCAGAGCTGTTGCCGACCGGGTCCGGATTTCAGGTAGTGGAGATGGAGAGCGCGGCCGTAGCAACTGTCGCCATAAAAAACGGTATCCCGTTTGCCGGTATCCGGGCCGTCAGCGACCCCTTCGATGAGGAACTTGACTTCTCTCTGGATGAATTCTGCGACGAACAGATGCGCATTCGAATTCCAAGAGTACTACTCACCATAATGCGAAAACCACGCATCGTCCCGCAGCTCATCCGCCTGGCACGCAACAGCAAGGTTGCCGGAGCAAGTCTGGCCGATTCAGTTAAACAATTTCTAGCTTTTGTCTGATTTTTCTCCCGCCGATGACCAGGGATAATCCCTCAGGTGTTCCCCTAACTCCTCCCGTGTATAGCGATTGAGCCTCTTTACCGCCAGAACAACGACGATCAGAATCGGCAGCGTGCAGATGAACAGACCGCACACCGCCATTAAGCGTTCGCCGATAACCAGCATAACCGCGATATTGAAAGCAAGCACAGAGAGGTAGAGTAGCGGCCCGAACAGGGATTGAAAGGGGAGATTTGCCGCGCCTTTCGGCGCAGCGCCTCCACGGCGGACATCGATCAACTGGAACGCTCCAACAAGCAGCATGCTTGTCAATAGCCACCCGGCGTAATTGGAAAGCGGCACGCCGAAATGGATTCCCTGTTCGCGGTAACCGTAGATCTGCCCGAGAAACCAACGATTTCCCTGTAGCGCCACAGGGTCGATGATGATGTCGAGGAGGGTCTGGAGGAACGCCCCCAAAAGGAGTGCCGAAAAAGAGAGTCTGATTTTCCTGGTCTCCAGCGTTGTCAGATTCCAGCGCCAGGCCTTGAGCGGAGAGAGGATGAACAGTGCGGTGGCGTAGCTGCAGTAGGCCAGAAATACGTAGGAGAGTGAATCGAAGAAAGGTACCCCAGCTATCCAGAGCTCCTTGCTGCTGGTTGTTTCGATGTAATAGTACCAGCCGTAGGGGAAACCGGTGTTGATCGAGAGCCATTCCGACGAGAAGGCGATCAGGTAGCCGACAACCGTGAACTGAAGGGTTCTGCACCACCCGACGTGTGGCACGCAGGCCAGCAGAAATGCGGCGAAGAATACAAACACGTAGGGGCGCATGGTTACGGTGCCGACGGTTATTTCGAGGAAATGGGGCATTTTGATCGATCCTTTAGCTCCGGTATACTTCGCGCCGGTGGCCGACTTTTACCACCCAGACGGTCAGTTGGGTATCCTGTATCGAATAGATGATGCGGTAATTCCCCTGTCGAAGGCGGTATTTCTCCTGCCCGGAGAGTTTTTCGCAACCAATGGGACGGGGATTTTCGGCAAGATTTCCGATTCGCTCGATGATCCGTTGCAGGTCGTTTTTGGGGATAGAATCCAGATCCTTCCTGACCGAATCTTTGAAAAAAATGCTATAGACGTCCATTGGCCTTGAGCTCTTTCAACACGGCTTCGTAGGAAACCAGCGGCTCGTTGATCCGCTCTTCAAAGGCCGCCAGGTCTTCGGCATCATCGACCAGTGCATGACGTATCGCATCGTTGACGATATCGGAAAGGGATCTGGATGTCGCCAGCGCCTTGTGCTGAAGCGCCCGGTGCATGGCAGGGTCAAAATACACGGTTGCCCGTTTGGTAAGTGTGCCCATTGTTCGTACCTCCCATGCATAATTTAGCGTTATAACGTTATAACGTCAAGATGTTTAATTTGAAATGCAGTCGGTCGTTGCCGGAATTGCTGAAAAAATGTATCCTGAGAACATGACTGATCATAATCATATCCTGGCCCGACGCTGCTGGATCTTCGATCTGGATGGGACGCTAACCCTTCCGGTACACGATTTTCCCGCAATTCGGACTGCACTCGGCATGACGGAGAGTGACTTCGACATCCTCCATTTCCTCGCCTCCCTGCCGTCGGCCGAGGCTGCGGCCCGGCACGCCCGGTTGATCGAGATCGAGTATGAGCTGGCAGACAAGACCGCCGCCGCTCCCGGCGCCGGTCGGCTGCTCGACCAGTTGTTCCGGCGCAACGCCCGCGTCGGCATCCTCACCCGCAACACGCGGGAGATTGCCCTCCACACCCTCGGCCAGATAGGTCTTAAGGGATATTTCACCTCCGACGACATCCTCGGCCGGGACGAGGCCGCACCCAAGCCTCATCCGGAGGGGATCGAGAAGCTCCTCGCTGCCTGGGGGAGTGCACCGGATGAGAGTGTGATGGTGGGAGACTATCTGTTCGACCTGCAGGTGGGGCGAGCCGCGGGTACCGCAACTATACATGTGGATCGTAGTCGCGCCTTCCGCTGGCCGGAGCTGGCCGATTTGTCGGTGGCTACTCTGGATGAGCTGGCTGAGGCGATCAACTTGACTGAAGGATAAATGATAAATTATGTGGGAGAAGGCTCAGAGTCGGGCTTCCATGATGAGAAGATGAGAACCAAAAGGCGGCCAATCGGCCGCCTTTTGCTGTTATTATTGAAAGAAGACTGCGTCAGTCCCTGGGAACCGTGAGCATTCTGTCCAGCGCCCTTTTAGCTTTGAGACGAATTTCCTCCGGTACGCTCACCACCGGTGAGAGTGTCTGGAGCGAGATCAGAACATCTTCCAGGGAGGTCAGCTTCATGTTGGGGCAGAACAGGGCCTGTGAGGCCAGGATGAACTCCTTGCCGGGATTCTCCATGCGCAGTTTGTAAAGGATACCGGCCTCGGTGCCTAAGATGAATTTTTTCGCAGGGCTGGTCCGGCAGTAATCGTACATGCCGCTGGTGGAGCAGACGTGGTCTGCCAGTTCCGAGACCTCGGGGGCGCTTTCGGGGTGGCAGATGAAGAGAGCGTCCGGGTGTTCGTTTTTTTTCTGTAAAACGGCTTGCAGGGTCATCCGCTCGTGGGTCGGGCAGAATCCCTCCCAGAAGATGAACCTCTTCTCCGGGACAAACTTTGCGATCCAGCGACCCAGATTGCGGTCAGGCACAAAGATCAGCTCCTCTTCCTTCAAGGATTTTACCACTTTGACGGCGTTGGCCGAGGTGCAGCAGATATCGGAACAGGCCTTGACATCTGCCGATGAGTTGACATAAGTCACGACCGGCACACCAGGATGCCTGGTCCTGAGTTGTTCCAGCTCCTCCGCCGTGACCATGTCGGCCATCGGACAACCGGCATCCGGACGAGGCAGAAGCACCTTCTTGTCCGGCGACAGTATCGCGGCCGATTCGGCCATGAAGTGCACACCGCAGAAAACGATCACATCGGCTGACGTCTTGGCGGCCTCAATCGAGAGCGCCAGGGAGTCACCGGTGATGTCCGCGATTTCCTGCACCTCGTCGCGCATATAGTTGTGGGCCAGAAGCACGGCATTGTGCTTTACCAGAAGCTCCCTGATCTGCAGTTTGATATCGCTCGACATTGCCGCCATCCGCCTCCGGCTGTGTTGCAGCTAAAAAGATATGCCAGCATACGGTAAACGACATTAAAAAACAAGCCACGCAGAACTACAATTCACAGACCCCACAGGATTTGAAAGTAAAATTTCATTTTCTCGCTACCAGCCCAAAGCCAGCTTCACACCCAGGACTCCGCCCACGGCCAGAAACAGTGCCCGGACCAAGCCATACCCTTTTCGCCGGCCTAACCGTGAACCGAAATAGGCACCCAGCATGGAGCCGGCCGTGGAGGGCAGCATCAGTCTGCTGTCGCCTAATCCGGAAGCGATGTAGATGGAGACGGCAAAACAGTTCCAGGTGAAGGCGATTACGTAATAATAGCCGAGGGCGGTGAGCAGGGGAAGACCTCGGGACTTTGACAGCAGTATGGAGGTGAACAGACCGTTACCCGAGCCGAAGAACGATTCGTATGCACCCAGGGGGAAGGCCAGAACCCCGGTCAATGAACGTGAGAGGCATGGCTCCGATTCTGCGCGCCCCAGAGAGGGGTTGAGACCTACCACCACGACCAGTCCGATGATGATACAGCCGATGACACGCTGCAGCAGATGCGTATCCAGAGAGCGCACTATAACGGTGCCTGCATAGGCGCCCACCAGCCCGAAGCAGACCATGTTGCTGATCAACACCCAGTCCACTGTTCTGCCCTTGAGGTAATTGCGGGCGGCGATCAGTGTCCATGCGGCCCCGTTCATCTGGTTGGAGGCGATCGCCACCGGCAGTGGAAAACCGAGGGAGAGCCAGACCGGAGTGGTCAGCATGGCAGAGCCGGCGCCGCTCATGGAGCTGAGCAGCGACGCCAGGAATGCGACGGAAAATACGATCATGAACTGCATGGTTTTAGTTGGTATTCCACGGTCTGGTCATGTAGCAGAGTGTACATCATTTTTTACCGGATGTCACAGGACACGTGCCGCCCGGACAGGTGCGCTCCCAAGTCCTCCGTCCCCCGTCTTCTCGCTTGACAAAACTCCATTGAAGCGCTAGAAAGGACATACTTCGGGATGTAGCGCAGCCTGGTAGCGCACCTGCTTCGGGAGCAGGGGGCCGCTGGTTCAAATCCAGTCATCCCGACCAGTAAATTCCATGGGTTACGGTTTGTGTAGTAGCTCCTTTTTTTTGTTATGCATAAAAGTGGTACTTTCATGCCTTGCTGCTTCTCCATTTTCTTTACAGTAAAAAAACTCCTGATTATCAAGAGCGGCCTGATCCTGCCGGTGGTCATCAGCATTTTATGACAGAAATTAATATACTCATGTAACATGCTGTCAGAACTTCATTTTTGTTGTTCATGTGGTTTTCTTTCGTGTCGTGGTTTGTGTTATAGCGAACATTTATTGATGTTTTAAATAGGGGAAAACTACATCAGGCAACGTCCGTCTGTGGCAGTTAATTGTCTCGAAGACAGGCCGTGGGCTGTGTCTTGCCTTGGCGGAGCCTGGAGGAAGCCGTAACAGTATAGGCTGCCAACAAAAAGAGCCCAAATTAGAATTATTGCCATTATATTTCTTTGTGGTATTGTCCATCCATATGGCCATTGATTTTATACATCATCTTGATCATCTCAACCAAAATCTCAGTATTTTACCACAATCCAAATAAAGGGGAGTCTCAATGAAAGCCAAACGCATAATCGTAATACTTGCTGTTCTTGTCTTAGGTTGTTCAACATTTTCATATGCCGAAGGAATAGATCAGAGGGTTAGGCAGGCGAATGAGCAAATAGAAAGAGGTATCAATTCTGGTGCTCTGACAAGAGAAGAAGCCCGCAGGTTGAAGGATGAGCTGTATAGTGTGCGAGATGATGAAGCACGAATGAAAGCGGACGGAAGACTTAATCGCTACGAGAGAGAGCGACTTGAGAAGGAATTAGACCGATTGGAAAGACATATCTCCAGGCTCAAGAGTGATGATGACAGAAGAGATCATGATGGCAGAAGTGATAATCATCGGCAACGATGGATTAAATGTGCGACTGAAGGGGGATACTGCAAATTTGATGGTCTGAAGAGAATCAGATATGGCGCAGGCGAAAGTTGGAACCATAAAACGGCGAGTAACGGCATTTCCTGCAAGAATAAAGTTTTTGGCGATCCGGCGCCTGGTGTTGTGAAAGCCTGTTATGTCGAGGTAGATTAAACCGCAGGTCAAGCCATAGCTAACTGACTTACGCATTACAGGTACAAACAGAGAATGACAGGGTTTTGTACTACGCAAGCACTTTGACGGCTTTTCGAAGTCCCCGTTGAAATGCTTGCATTTTTTCGCATTTTCGCCGGTGCGGTATCCAAGGGACGGTGCTGAAGGCATTATCCCTTTTTTCTTGTAGTGTTTGAAGGCCAAAGCCCGCGATAAATTTATGCTTGACTTGTCATACCTACTTATCTATAGTTCATAACTCTTTTAAATCAGATGCGGATGGAGACGGTATTATGTACGCAGTTATCAAGACCGGTGGAAAACAATACAAGGTCGCCGAAGGCGAATTCCTCAAAGTTGAGAAACTGGAAGGCGAAATTGGCGACAACATCGAATTTGCTGAAGTGCTTATGGTAGGCGGAGAAAATGCTGTTGTTGGCACCCCGCTGGTGGCGGGAGCAAGTGTTACAGCCAAGATTGCAACACAGGGCAAGGGGAAAAAAGTACTCGTGTTCAAATCCAAGAAACGCAAAGGTACGCGCAAACTGCGCGGACACCGCCAGCACCTCACTGTACTGAAAATCGAAAAGATCAGCGCATAAGCACGCCGACAAATATTTTTCCCAGGAGATACGGAAATGGCACATAAGAAAGCTGGTGGCAGTTCACGAAACGGCAGAGATTCAGGTGGACAGCGTCTTGGCTGTAAAAAATTCGGCGGAGAGGCAGTAAAAGCCGGCAACATTCTTTACCGCCAGCGCGGTACCCAGATTCATCCGGGTAATAACGTCGGTTGCGGCAAGGATTACACCCTGTTCGCCCTGATCGAAGGCATCGTCAAGTTTGAGCGGATGGGCAGGGATCGCAAGAAAGTGTCGGTCTATCCCAACTGATCGAGTTTTTTCATCGCTCACTAAAAGCCCGGAAGGTTTTCCTTCCGGGCTTTTTATTATTATTCTCCGAGGATAAAATGTAATTGCATCTTGATTTCAGGCTGTAAAGCTTATACCTTCAATTTGATATGAAATCCTGGACACCAGCAAGGTGCAAAATGGATCCTGAACTCATTACGCAACTAAAGCAGGTACTCTCCTCCCTGCAACTACTGTTACCCAAAACGGTGGATGCAATCGATTGGACTGCATGCTATGCCGCCAACTGGCGAAGACATTCATTCGCCGGTTACCTGGAACCGGTCGAAAGCATTGAAAATGTAAGCCTCGATGACCTGCTCGGGATTGAAGAGCAGAAGAGGTCCGTTGAGGAAAACACACTCCAGTTTATGGCCGGTTATCCTGCCAACAATATCCTGCTATGGGGAACCCGCGGCACCGGCAAATCATCCCTGATAAGGGCAATACTCAACAGGTACGCGGCGGAGGGGCTCAGGATAGTCCAGGTGGACAAGAGTGATCTCGTGCATCTGCCGGATATAGTTGATGCCATCAAACAGTTGCCGTACCGTTTCATCATCTTTTCCGACGATGTTTCCTTCGAGGTCGGCGAATCCAGTTACAAAATGCTCAAGAGCGCCCTGGACGGCTCGGTCTACGCCCCCCCTGAGAACATCCTTATCTACGTCACGTCGAACCGCCGTCATCTGCTGCCCGAATACGAAACTGACAATCGCGGCGCCATGATGGTAAACAATGAAATTCATCATGGAGAAGCAGCCGAAGAAAAAATATCACTTTCGGGCCGCTTTGGCATCTGGGTGGGATTTCACCCATTCACTCTGGAACAGTATCTGCGGGTCACCAGGCAGTGGATAGAGAGGCTCTGCGTAAAACAGGGGGTGGATCTGCCATGGACAAAAGCTCTGCAGGATGAGGCTACCCAGTGGTCGCATATGAAGGGGGACAGCAGCGGCAGGATCGCTTATCAGTTTGCCTGCTACCGGGTTGGCAACCATATGTTGTGCAGCAAAAAGTCCCAAATCAAATAAATTTCAGCTTACCCTGCCTACCAACCGGAGAAGCCCATCCAGAATGGTCAGGGGATTTGGCGGACAACCGGGGATGTAGAGGTCAACCGGTACCAGTCCGTCAGCCCCGTTATGCACTTCGGCGTGGTCCTTGAACGGACCGCCGTTGATCGCACAGGCCCCCGCAACTATCACCAGTTTTGGTTCAGGAATCGCGATATATGTGGCGAGAAGCGCCTCGCGCATGTTTTCACTGACCGGACCGGTCACAAACAGTCCGTCTGCGTGACGGGGGCTGGCAACAAACTGTATGCCGAATCGTCCCAGATCCCACCCTATTGTTGAGAGTACGTTGGTATCCGCTTCGCATGCGTTGCAGCCCCCCGCACTGACCTCGCGCAGTTTTAATGACCGCCCGAAAAGCCGCCGCAGCTCCCCTTCAAGCGCCCCCGCCGGCTTGAACTTATCACCGGAGGTGACCGTCAATCCCGCGCGGCTGCGGCTTGCCATGCAGGCATCCGCTGAAAAGGCAATTGCCCCTTGGGGGCAGGCGTCTACGCACTCGCCGCAAAAAAGACATTTTCCCATATCAAGCGTGAAAGGCTCGGATGAAATGGCGCTGTAGGGGCAGTTCTCGGCACAGGTCCGGCATCCATTGACGCACAGTTCGGCGTCCAGAACGGGGAGGCCGCGAAAAAGCGGCGGCAACGGCTGTGGAGCCGCCGGGTACGCCATAGTGCGATGCCCCTGACGAAATCGTGCAATAATGGCTCGTATCATACAAACTCCGGTTTAATTCACAATTGATTGGTAATCACAGATCAAAGCCGCAGTACGACAGATTGAAGCTCTTATTGCAGAGCGGGAAGTCTGAAATCTGCTGATCACGCATGGCAAGCCCCAACCCCGACCAGTTATGGAATGACGGATCGGTGATCTTGTAGCGCTCAAAATGGCCTGTATCATCGGTTAGTGCCACATGGCATATCTCGCCGCGCCACCCTTCCGTCAATGCCACGGCGCACTGCCCGTTTACGAGCCCTTTCATCTGGTTCAGATGCCCGCCGCGAGGCAACTGGCGCAACTGTTCGGCGATAAAATCCAGCGAACGTTCCGACTCAAGCCAGCGTACAAGCGTACGGGCATACACATCACAGGTGGTGGCGGTTATCACCGGTATCTGGCTCATTCGGAAGATGCCGTAGGGATGATCACGGCGTACATCACGATTAAGGCCGCACGCGCGTGCCGCCGGACCAACCATGCCGATCTTCCGGGCATCTGTCTCTGTTAGCATACCGGTATTTTCCAACCGGGCCATAACCGATGGGGTATTCCAGAGCAGATCAACCGCCTGGGCAAGCTCTTCACGCGCAGTTTGCAGGCGCCTTTGTATCTCCTCAACCGTATCGGCATCGCAGTCATGACCGATTCCGCCCGGACGCAGCAGCCCGCGGCCAAAACGGCTGCCGCATAGCAGGGAGGTCATGTTCAGAAAATCACCTCGAATCCGTCCGCAAAAAGAGGCGGTTGGCAGATAACCGACATCCCCGGCAATTGCGCCCAGATCTCCGGTGTGATTGGCCAGCCGTTCCAGCTCCAGGGCTATTCCGCGCACTGTTTCAGCCCGCGGAGAGGCAAATATACCTCCAAGCGATTCCATGTTGATGCAGTAGGCCTGTCCATGCCCGATAGTCGTGTCGCCAGCTATCGTCTCCATGAGATGCATGGTTCGAGGCGAAGGTCCACCTATCAAACTGCGCTCTATCCCTCGGTGCTGAAATCCGAGTGAGATCTCCAGATGCAGCACCTCTTCGCCGTGGCATTGAAAACGGAAGTGCCCAGGTTCGATGATTCCTGCGTGGACCGGTCCGACAGCAACCTCATGTATTTCATCTCCTTCAACGCGATAGTAGTCCATCACGCCGGGCAGCAGACCGCCGCCATCGCTGTCGTGCCAGAATCCTTTTTCCTCACACAACGGTTTCTGGAAGCGCACCGGTTTGAACCAGGGATGCCCCTCTGGCCGCACCAGACACTGCTCGGCAATTTCACGTTCAAAGAGGTGAAGTTGCGGGCAGGCCTCTGACAGCGAAGTGAAGGATCTGCCGACTCTGGTGGCGACAATGCCGAGCACTCCGCTCCCGCCCCTGGAGGACATGATGCAGTAGAGTGTCGCACCCTCCGGGTGTGGAACAGCGAAGTATGAACAGACCCTCCAGCCGGCCGTTATCGCATCCAGTATCCCCTGATAAAAGGTATCGTTATCCGGCATCGGAATTTCACCTCGCGGAAACGAGGTGCAGTTGGAAAATGTTTTCATGCCGTAGCTCATGGCCGCACCTCCAGAAGTGCTGATGCGTCGCGCAGAAGCGTCATGATCGGGGACGGAATCCAGACACCCAGCAGGAAAACCAGCAGCAGAAGGACCAGTGGCGGCCCCACCGTCCAAACGGTATCTTTATAGGAGGTTGTCTCGCTGTCCGCCGGGGCCTGGCCCATGACCATCGGCAGGACCGTCAGAGCCATGCCGATGAAGATGATCGTCAGCGAGATCAGAAAGAGAGCTCCAACAAGCGCACGCCCCTGTATGAAAGCGCTGCTGACAATTGTAAACTCGCTGATGAACGGGGCAAAGGGGGGCGAACCTGTAATGGCGATGAATCCGGCCAGAAAAAGTCCTCCCGACCAGGGGAGGCGGCGCAGGGCACCCCTGACATGGTCGGTATTCTTGCTGTTGTATGAGCGGTGGATATTGCCGGAGGAGAGGAACAGCACCCCCTTTGTGAGGCCATTGGCGAGGATATGGAAGATCGCCCCGAAGATCGCCTTGCCGCCCAGTCCCAGAGCCACCGCCATTATACCGACATGTTCGACGCTGGAATAGGCCAGCATCCGTTTAAAATCGGCCTGACGGGCCATAAAGACCGCCGCGAATATCATGGATATCAATCCCATGGCGACCAGGGCATTCTGGAAAAAGGTGATCTCCTTTGTGGCGAGGCATATCTGATAGACCCGCAGGAGCGCCAGAAAAGCCAGATTTACCAGGCCGCCGGCAAGCATGGCGCCGACCAGGCCCGGGGCCTCGCCGTAGGCATCCGGTTTCCAGGTGTGGAGCGGCGCCAGCCCCATCTTTGTGCCGAATCCGACCAGCAGAAAGACAAAGGCGGCATGAACCCAGCCGGAGGAGAGTTTAGGGGCATCGCGAATCAGGTCGTCCAGAAGCAGCGACGGTTCCACCTTGGCGACAACAGTGGCGTAGGCCAGAAAGTAGAG
>Ga0118677_10013575_pt1 | contig 11680 bp, 9 predicted proteins | sample AliMusrvi5mmetaG_FD_86154 | JGI IMG/M metagenome (GOLD analysis project Ga0118677, IMG submission 86154) | reverse complement strand
CACCAGCACGCTGGTGACGACATCGTTGAGAAACGCGCGGTCATGGCTCACGAGCAGGACGGTGCCGGTGTAGGCGTCCAACTGCTCCTCCAGCAAATCCAGCGTGTCCAGATCCAGATCGTTGGTGGGCTCGTCGAGCACGAGCACATTGGACGGCTCGGCGAACAGGCGCGCCAGCAGCAGGCGGTTGCGTTCGCCGCCGGAAAGGCATCCGGCCGGCTGGCGGGCGCGCTCCGGGGTGAACAGGAAATCCTGCAGGTAGCCCATGATGTGCCGCCGACAGTTGCCGAGCATCACGAACTCGCGCCCCGGCGCAATGTTGTCCGCCAGGGTCGCCTTGTCGTCGAGTTGCGCGCGGAGCTGGTCGGAATAGGCGATCTGCAGGTTTGTGCCGTGGACGATTTTCCCGGCCTGCGGACGGACCCCGCCGGCGGTCTCGGCGTCGAGCAGCAGGCGCAGCAGCGTGGTTTTGCCGCAGCCATTGGGGCCGAGAATGCCCACCTTGTCGCCGCGCGTGACCATGGTGGAAAAGTCGCGGATGAGCGGACGTTCGCCGAAACCGAACGACACGTTTTTGGCCTTGAGAACGATATCGCCGGTGCGGCCGGCTTCCTGGACGGTCATGCGGACAGGGCCGCTGCGCTCGCGGCGCTGGCTGCGTTTGGCGCGCAGGGCTTCGAGGGCGTGGAGACGCCCCTGGTTGCGCACGGCGCGGGCCTTGACCCCCTGCCGGCGCCAGGCTTCCTCCTTGGCCAGGAGGCGGTCCTGCTGCTCCCAATGCACGGCTTCCGTGGCCAGCGCCTCTTCCTTGCGGCGCAGGAAGGTGTCGTAGTCGCAATCCCAGTCGCTGAGCTTGCCGCGGTCGAGCTCGATAACGCGCGAGGCAAGCCGGCGCAGGAAGGCACGGTCATGGGTCACGAAGAGGAACGTGCGGCATCGCCGGACCAGGAAAGTTTCCAGCCAAGTGATGGAGTCGATGTCCAGGTGGTTGGTGGGTTCGTCGAGCAGGACAAGGTCCGGTTCGCCGAGGATGGCCTGGGCCAGCAGCACGCGGCGGCGCGTGCCGCCGGAGAGCGTTTCAAAATCGGCAGCGGGGTCGAGATCGAGCCGGCTGAGCGCCTGGTGGGCCTCCAGCAGGCGGCGATCGTCGTTGGCGTCGGGGCAGACAATGTCGAGCACACGTCCGCGCAGGTGCGTGGGCACCTGCTGGGGGAGGCGGGTCACGCGCAGTTTGGGCGTGCGGGCGACATGACCGGAGTCCGGCGCGGTTTCGCCCGCCAAGATGCGCAGGAGCGTGCTCTTGCCGGCGCCATTGGCGCCCAGCAGGCAGATGCGGTCCCCGCGTTCGATGTGCAACTCGACGTCGTCGAGCAACGGCAGACCGCCGAAACTGAGGCTGACACGGCTGAGACTGAGCAGGGCCATGGTGTGGTTTCAAATGGCCCGAATCCGGCCAACTCCTGTAGATCGTTCTGTTGTGACAGACGATGCGTTCGCTTCGCATCTTTCAAAATCGAAATCGGTGTCGAAATCGATTTCGATGCCGATTTCGATGCCGATTTCTTTTGCGTTGCAAACTCACGCCCGCCTTGGGTGAAATCGACAAGGAAATTAGCACAACAGGTGGCAAATACAATCGATTTCCGCCTAATTTCCGCCCCCGGCGGGCTTGCCCCGCCGGAGCGAAAGTTCAGAAGGGATCGGTGCGGTCAAAAACATCGTCTTTTGTGATTGGCGCGAGAAGCGGCCGTTTCGTCTTCACCTCGCGCTTCCGCCGCCATCATTTTCGCGTGCCCTTGACCCGAACTTCGGCTCCGGCGGGGCAAGCCCGCCGGGGGCCGTCAGGCTGACGCATATCACCGGTTTGCCAATCGCATTCAAACATATCCACGGCACTAACGATCCTTTGCGTCCAATCACGACACCCTTGTTATGCGTCAAAGACGCCAGCCTGTTTACTTGCCATGCCCGACAACCAGCGCCAGCATAATATGTTGCACGAATCATTGACGCCGAACAAAGAGCGGAAGTAATCTTGTCCCGTTGCCGACTGACGCGTGATTGCTAACAAGATGCCGGAAATTCTGTATGGAGTCCGAAATCACGTTCGCCCGAAGATCATTGAGAGAAAATGCAGATGACGACAGCGGGACACATTATCATGCGAGGCAAACTGCGCCACCATGCCCTTTTGTGTCTTCTCCTTCTTGCCGGTTGCAGTACAGTACCGAAACACGGGCTGGTTGCCGAAACTGGCCCATTGGCGGTCAGATGGATGCGTTTTGAAACTGGCCCGGTTAGAATAGAACTTGTTAATCGTGGAAAAGACCCAATCATGGTGCGGATACCTCCTTTCGGATTGTTCCCCTTTGACTTAATCTATAGAGCGAATGGCGAGCGCAAAGGCATTTGTGAGGGCGACGTATTCGATGGATCTCCCGACAAGTTCGTTGTGCTTAACCCGGAAAGTTCTTACAGTGCGACTTATGAAGCCGGAGCGCTGGAAGGTACTGAAGATGTTGGAGATGACATCGAAGAACTTCGCATGCGACTGCAGTGGATTAGCGTTGCGGATGCCAGTCGGGTCTTGGTTTCTGTTGATGGCGAACTAAATATCCAACTCATTGTAGCGACTCATGCGGAATTAGGTACAGGACTAACGGATATCCCAATTGGCGAATCGGGTCGCCGGGGACTGACCCAGTAGGCCAGCCCCGGTTCCCACACCACCGGACATGCGGGTCCGCATCCGGCGGTTCCGTTCAGACAAGGGCCTTTTGCCCATAGTGAAGAGCAATCCATTCTGCGTGCATGTCGGGAACCCCTTGTTCGTGTAGCCAGCGGTTGGTCAGGGCCCGTTGGACGATGCTGTTACCGCTCATCCGCCAGTACCCTTTCCGGCTGCGCGTGGCCATGCGTATCTCCTCTCGCGGGATACCCAACGACAGGAGATGCCGCCACCGCGTGCCGGGCCGTTTCCATTGTTTCCAGTAGTACATGCGCACCCTTCGCCTGACCCATTCGGCCATCTCCTTCACCCGCGTCGGGGTGTAGCTGATACCGAAATAGTTGATCCAGCCGAGGATGAACCGGCGCAGTTCGCGGATCACGTCCTGCACCGGAACGCCCCGGTTGCGGCTGGTGATTTCCTTCACCCGCCGCCGGAAGCGCGCCAGAGCCTTGGCGGTCCACACCGCTTGGCCGCGCTGACCGATCTGGAACCCCAGAAAGGCGCACTGCTGTAGCGGTGCTACTTTGCTTTTGGCCCGGTTGACTACCAGTTTGAGATGCCCTTCGACGAAACGCGTCAGGCTTGCCATCACCCGTTTGGCCTTCAGCGGGTTATCCACCATGACCAGAAAATCGTCAGCATACCGGGCGAAACAATGCCCGCGGCGTTCGATCTCCTTGTCGAGCGGATCGAGTGTGATGTTGGCCAACAGCGGCGACAGCGGCCCGCCCTGCGGCACCCCTTGAGGTGTGGCCTCTCGGGAGCCATCGGGCAGCACCACTCCGGCCAGCAGGTAGCGGCGGATCAGACCCAGCACCTTTCGGTCCCGGATCTTTTCCCGCAACTGTCCCATCAGCCGGTCATGGTTGACGGTATCGAAGAAGGACTTGAGGTCACAGTCCACCGCGTACCAGCGTCCCTCCTGCCAGCAGGTTTCCACGTACCGCACCGCCTGATGGGCGTTGCGGCCTTCGCGAAAACCGTAGCTGTGGTCGCTGAAACCGCCCTCGAAGAGCGGCGTCAGCACCTGTGCCAGCGCCTGTTGGATCACGCGATCCAGCACCGTCGGCACCCCCAACGGCCGTTGCGACCCGTCGGGTTTCGGGATGAACACCCGGCGCACCGGCGCCGGACGGTACGTCCCCGTCATGAGCGCGGAGCGTATCCGTGGCCAGTGTTCCCGGACAAAATCCGGAAACGCATCGACGCTCATGCCATCAATGCCGGGAGCGCCTGCGTTGGCCTTGACTCGTCGCCAGGCCGTCCGCACGTTCTCCGCTGCCAGAACTTGCTCCATCATGGTCTGCTCCTGAGCGTCCCCATGCTTCCCATCAAGGCGGCCCTCGCCGCTGACCTCGCCCAACGGGCTTCTTCGGTCGCGGCGTCCGTCCTGCGGTCGGAACGCTCCTGTTCGGTTCGGCCCTTCCTGCGCACGTTTTCCGGTCTCGTAGTTTACGCGGGCATCTTCCAGCCCCCGGGACTGCTGTGCATTACTACGGCCTCTGCTGACTCCCCGCCCGGTTGCCCCGACGGGGTCTCCCCAGGTAAGAACGCGTTGCTTCCCGGCACGACCGCCGCATTTACCTCCGCGACTGAACCAACCGACTTCGCAGTGTGGTGCCTGCTCGTCGCATCGCGGCCGGCCTTGCTATGCGGTTCTTGTCCATCGGCCCGCCGGTTTCCTCTAGCCTTCCTCCCCCCGCTTGGTTACCCTTGCAGAGTTGGCTTCGAGTGGTAGGTCTTCATGTTTCCATGTCGGTTCTCCTACAGAGGACTTGCACCTCATTTACAACGCACCCCTGCTGGGCGCACACCAGCGGCTGCTGCCTCGCCGTCCGTGGACCGGCAGAACGTTGATGGACAGTAGCGGCGAGGCAGAGCCGCCACGTCGAAAAACTCGGTGGGCCGGTTTCGGCCCGAAACGAACCATCTGTGGGGCGGAAAAGTGCTTGCTCGCGGAAAACCAATCCTGCCATTTTCGTGCTGACGTCCCAGTTGTTTGAGCCCCAAAACAACGTGCCTGAATCGGCAGGAGTTATTCGACAGTCTCGTTCGCCCAAAAATGAAATGAGGAGAACAACACAAAAGGGATTACTACTAGGCATATATGCTGGCCTCTGCCTAGTCTTCTGGTTGCCCTACTTGAAGTGCTATTTGACTCATGGCCCGCTTGTGGATGCCTTTGGTCACCCTCGTATCTGGGCGGTTCTTATCGCACCCTCAGCGCCCCTCGCACTTTTCTTTCGCGAATGCCCTATGCCGGACATTCTCGCCCTCGTCGGACAACCGCTCTACTTAGCGGCGATCTTCTGGCCGCTTCTGGTGCTTGGGTTTAGGCCCGAACGTTGGCAACAGGAGAGATGGAACACTCTAATCGTCTGGTATTCGATCTGTCTGGGAATCGTATTGGTCATGGCGGAAGCATTTACGATCTTTGCCCTTTCGATAGGACCCTGTTGAATTATAGGCGAACCATGAGAAGGTTTCACGCGCGCGCGCGCGCTGACACCCTGTGTTGACGAAGCTGGCGGAAACAGGCGCGACGAACGGGGACTTGCCGGTAAACACTTGCGCCCGCGCCCTGCCATGGCTACCCTGTTTATTGGCATGCCAAACTGCATGTCGTCATGAGGGACGCCATGTTCAAAGCCTCGTTCGTGCTGACTTGCATCACCATCCTTCTGGCCGCCGCCGTGCATGCGCAGGCGCCCGACCTCACCACGCCGGATGTGCAGAAGCTGAAAACCGAGGCGGTCGCGCAGCGCGCGGAGATCGTCCGGCAGCGCAGCGATGCGCTGCGGAAACTGATCGGCGACCAGTTGGAAAACGTCCGGCAGGGGCTCAGTAAGGCCAAAATCTCCGGCAACATCACGGCCACCGCCTCCGGTAACGCCGCGGTGAAAATATTCACCGATGTCATGGCGTCTTTCGACAAGGACGGCACCTATGCCATTGCCGGAAAGATCCGCGCCGATCTGGAAGCCACTCTCGATGAGTTCAAGCGCAACGCACAGGCCATCGAGGATAAGCAGACGGCTGGCCTCCAGAAACTGAACAAAACGTTTGCGGTCCGACTGGGCGAAGTGTTGACGCGGCAGAAAAACCCCGTGACCGACGAAGCGAAGCTGCTCGATCTCTGGACGCCACTGCTCAACGCCGCTGCCGCCGCATCCGCCAGCACCAACGCGGTGGCAACTGCCGGCGGCGCACCGGGCGGAACCAACACCGTTGCCGCCGCGGCGCTCCCCGCGGCTTCGACAATGCTCCAGTCCCAGGGCGATACCGCCAACTGGACGCCGCTGGTAAAACTGGAGGCCACGGTCCACGACGCGCTCGAGGTCGTCAGCGTCCCGCTTGCCGGCATCACCGCGCCCAAGTCGTTCGACGGCGTCGGCGGCATGGGCAACCCGTGGCAGGTGAAGGCCACGCCCTATCAGGAACTGGCTCCCGGCAACGCCGCGCCGGCGTTCCGCATCCAGTCGGCACCGCCGTTCAAGCCGATGGAAGTGGCTGCCTGGCCCAGCGCACGCAACAACTGGACGCTCGAACTCCGCGCCAAGGCCGACAGAATTCCTTCGCGACATGCCATCGTCGTGGAGACCGACGCCGCCGCCTGCAAACAAATCCCGGGCGGCGCGCCCCCACCGGCCGCCGCCGCAGGGCCTGCCACATCCGCGCACGGCAGTGGCGCACCCGCCCCGACGATCAAGGTCCGCTTCGAGAGCCAACCGGATGGCGCCGTGGTCCTTCTGAACAACCAGCCGTTGCTGGAACAGAACAAACCTCTGACGACGCCCTTCGACTACGCGTTGTCAACCAACCCCGTGGACATCGTCTTTCGCAAACGTGGCTACAAAGACGCCGTGCTGCGGCAGGTGTTCCCCACATCGAACAAGCCGTTCCACGTCACACTGGAGGAAGCCCCCGGGTTCGCGGACGTAACGATCCCGGTCTCCGCGACCGCCACCACCGACTGGACGCCCACCGGCGTATCGGTCAAAAAAGGCAACCAAGTCCGCATCGCAGCCAGCGGCACATGGTCCTGCGGTTCGGGCGGCGAGATGGTGGATGCGGACGGCTATCCGAACAACGACGCGTACTTCAAGTACTATGTCGACCCGCTCCAGAATCCGCACATCTTCCCGAAGGCCAACTATGGACAATTGATTGCCCGCGTTCTGCCGAATGGCGAAATCGCGTCCGTCGGCAAGCAAGGCGCGTTCCTGGCCTCGACCGACGGCGAAGTCGCGCTGGCAATCAATGAACCTCCCAATGCCCGCATGGACAATCGCGGCAAGGTGAGCGCGCGCATCATGGTGGACCGGTAATCGCGCGTTGACGCCATCCGCGTGTTTTGTTGTAATCAACCGTCATGCCAAACATCAACGTCGCTTTTCTCGGCCCGGAAGGAACGCATTCCCACGAAGCCTGTATCCGGCGCTTCGGCCCGCGTTTCACGCCGCGCCCCTGCCGTACGCTGCGCGAAGTACTGGAGGCGCTGGTTGGTGTGGACGCCGCTCTGGTGCCGGTCGAAAACTCGCTCGAAGGCCCGGTGACGCAGACACTCGATCTGCTCGCGCAGCGCACCAATGTGGTTGTGCGGGAAGCATTCGACACGCCGATCCGCAACCACCTGGCCGCCCGCGCGCAACTGACCAGTTTGAACGAGGTGCGCACCGTCTACAGCCACCCGCAGGTGCTGGGCCAGTGTGAACAATGGCTGCACCGCCATCTGCCGCATGCGGACCTGGTCCCCGTTGCCAGCACAGCCGAGGCCGCACGCCGGGCCGCCACCGAACGGCGCGCCGCCGCAGTGGCCGGTCAGGTTGCCATCGGCATCCACCGCCTGCGCGTGCTCGCCGAAGACATCCAGGACATGGCCGCCAACGCCACGCGGTTTCTGCTCCTGACCTCGCCCGCCGGATCACGCGTGGCGTTCCCCAAGCTGAAGGCTGCGGGACGTCCCCAGACGCGCACGCTTCTTTACCTGATCCTGCACGACCGCCCTGGCGCGTTGCTGGCGGCACTGGAACCGTTCGACCAGAATGGCGTCAACCTGACGTTCATCCAGAGCCGCCCGCTCGCCGGTCGCGCCTGGGATTACGGCTTTTTCGTGGAGGTGGACGCCGCCGCCAACACGCAATCCCTGCGGCGCACGCTCAAAGCCCTGGCCAGCCAAACGCAGGTCTGCCGCATGATCAGCTCCTACCCCTGTTACGGCCTGGGCGACGGCAAGAAGCGGCGCGTGTAGAGAAGACAGAATTCTGTCTTCTGGTTGCTATGAAAGAACTGACGCCCGGATCATATATGGACACACGCCTCAACGAACTGCGAAACCGGATCGGCGCCATTGACCGCGAGATTGTCGCCGCCCTGGCGCAGCGCAGTCGGCTTGGATGTCCCGCACAGCCGTTGACCGCGCCAACCGCCGCTGAGGCTTCCGATCCGTTTGCGATGCGTGTCCGGGCGGAGTATACGCCGCTGGTGGTGGAAAAACTCTGCGCGCACGAAATCATGGCCGCCGATACATCCGCCTGCGCCGCCGCCGACCGCGTCGTGGTGGATGCCGTGTGCCGGCGTTTGCGCATCGCGCTGGAAATCGCGCGCGCCAAGGCCGCGGGGCAGACGCCGCGTTTTCGCGCGCTGGTGGCGGCTCGCGATGTCGCTGGACTCGCACAGGCCATCACCCAGCCTGCGGTCGAGGAACAGGTCATTGCGCGCACCGTAACGCTGGCGCGCGAACTGCATACCGCCGGAGTGCCGACCGACTTCTCCGACCGCGTGGCAGCCATCTACCGCGACTGGATCATCCCCCTCGCCCGCCGCGTGCAGGTCGAGACGCTGCTGGCGGGCTGAAAGGGGAAGACAGTGAAACCGCAGAATATCGAACAAGGATCTCAGAACTCCGAAGTGAACAATCCCCTCCTGCGGAGGGGTGGCCGAAGGCCGGGGTGGGTCGCATTCGACATTCGGAGTTCCTTGTTCGATATTCTGCGGTTCAAAAGATAACGCAAAAAAACGTGTATGATGCTCGAAAAGGCGCCTAACAGCCTTCAGCCTAATCCCCTTTCCCGAATTACACCTTCCCGCACGCGGCGGCAAACGTCGCCAGCGCATCGGCGCAGGCATGGGCTTGAATATCCTTGTCGCGCAGCGCCAACCGCGCCACCGGCGGCTGGCCGGCAAGCTGCTCCATCTCCCGCATGGTGCGTTCCGCGCCGCGGCCGCCCTGTGTGCAGAAGAAGGCGGCACGCCGGATCTGCGCGGTCTCGCGCAGCAGCCACGTGCGGATCGCGGGACACATGGTGAAGGCCCACACCGGCGTCCCGACAATCACGAGATCGTAGTCCGACGGCTGCCGCGCGACGGGCAGCAGCACGGCGGGGCGTTTCTGCATGGCGTCCCGGCCCGCCAGCAGATAACCCTTGGGGCCGCTACGATCCGCCATCTCTTTCAGTTCTTCGATGTCGGCGCCCAATGACGCGGCCAGCGACTGCGCCGCCAGGCGCGTACAGCCGGTGCGCGAGTAGAACACGATCAGCGTTTTCATGACATTGCCCCTTTCCCAAGGCGCACGGATCAGGCAAGAATCGTGTTGTCGATGAGGCGGGTATTGCCGGCAAAAACGGCGAGGGCGATCACCACGCCGGGCTGCAGCCGGGCGGCGGGTTCCAGCGTGTAGCCATCCACGGCAGCCACGTAATCCACGCGCAAACCGTACGTGTCGGCAAGCGTGACGCGCAGGCGTTGGCAGAGCGCCGCGGCATCCGTATCGCCTGCCGTGCAGGCTTCCTGCGCAAACCGCAGCGCGCGGTTCAACCCCAGCGCGCGCTGACGCTCCTCGGCGGAGAGGAAGCGGTTGCGCGAACTCAGGGCGAGCCCGTCCGCCTCGCGCACGATCGGCGCAACCACGATCTCGACGGGGAAGTTCAGATCGCGCGCCATGCGGCGGATGATAGCCGCCTGCTGGTAGTCCTTCTGGCCGAAGACGGCCACGTGCGGCAGGGTCAGGTTGAACAGCTTGGCGACAACCGTGCAGACGCCGCGGAAATGGCCGGGACGCGCGGCGCCGCACAGGCTGCCGCCGAGCCGCTCCTCGATCACATACACGCTGTGGTCCGCGGCATACATGTCGGTTGTCTGCGGCAGAAAGACCGCCTGCACGCCGGCCGCGCGGCAGAGATCCAGGTCGCGCTCGACGGTGCGCGGATAGCGGCTGAAATCCTCGTTGGGGCCGAACTGCGTGGGATTGACGAAAATCGACACCGCCACCTGGTCGGCCAGTGTCTGCGCGCGCTTCATCAGCGAAAGATGCCCCTCGTGCAGACAACCCATGGTCGGGACGCAGCCGATGCGATGACCGGCGGCGCGCTGTTCCAGCGCCCAGCATTGCATGTCGGCAGGTGTGGCAAGGATGTTCATGGTGTGGATACTTTCTCCGCCTTCACCACCGGCACGGACTCGCCTTTCAACCACCAGGCAGGTCCTTCGATGGTTACCCTGGCGCCGGCGGACAGGGCGTCGAGCTGGGCAATGGGCGCCAGCACATGGCAGAAGGTCACGATGCCGCCGGAGCGATCCGGTCCGGAGATGCGATAGAGCACATTTGGCGCGGCGGTGGCGCCGGGCGCGCTGGCGCGCAGGATGCCGGTGAACCGCAGGCGGCGCCCTTGCAGCGGTATGGCGGCGAGCGGCAGGTCGGCGAATTCGGGCGGTGGAAGCGCGCGGACCACCGCGCCGGTTACGACGGTTGCGGACGGCGGCGGTTCGGTCGCCGTGACCGCTTCCGCCGTGTTGGTGGCTGCGGCGGTGTCGTTGGTGTTGCCGGTCAAGGCGGAGAGCAGGCCGGTCGCCACGGCAGGCGGCAGGGGAAGCAGCGCCGATGGCGCGGAAGTCGGCAACACGACGATGGCGGTGCGGTTGACCCAGAGCAAAAGGCCGGTCGGCGCCTTGATCTTCATCCAGTCGCCAACCCGGCCGCGCGATTCCACCGGCGTGCCGTGTTCCAGGCTGCCGACCACCTTGTAATTGAGGCCGGGGCCGGAGCGGACCTGGGCTTTGTCGCGGACAACCTGCCCTTTGCGCACCAACTCGGCGTAGATCCAGACGCTGATGTCTTCCGGCGGCACGACCGGAACCCATTTGCCTTCGGGCGGACCGATGATGACCAATTCCTGACCCGCTGACACCACGCGCGCGACCTCAACCGTGTCGGCGTTCTGGTAACGCAGGCTGGTGTGGTCTGCCGTGACGCGCACATGGGTCTCCGTCGCGACCAGCGTGGTCGCCAGCAGGACCGGCAGCAGGATGAATGGAATGCTGCGCATGGTCGCGTAGGTGTGCGCCGTCACGCGTGAACATCACGCGTCCGCTTTGGTTTTCCGCAGGCCGAAACCGCGGTCGCCGTCTTTCCATTGGCCGCGTTTTTTGAGAAGTTCCACGCGTTCAAAACGCTTCAGAACATTGCGCTTGGCGGCGATCTTGTTGCCGCTCTTCAGACTCGAATGCTGGCTCATGTCACTCTCCCGCGGCCGGTTCCTGTCGGAGCGCCCTCTGCGCCATTGCCGTCCGCATTCCCCGGACGGCCGGGGCCGTTCGGAAAAGGGAAAGGAAGATAGCAGAGAATCGGGGGATTTCAAACCACAAACGGTTCGCCCAGCAATTCTCATTATGGCGGCCGAACACCGCCGGATGCGACGGCGCGCATGGAGGGCGCCGCGCCGTCGGGGGTGCGATTTTTGTTGGTGGAAAGGCGAGACCAGAAACAGCCTTCACCGCGAAGGTAAGATGAGAAGGCCGTTCTCCTTGTAGAAGAGATGTGTGGCTTACGCCATACTCTCAGACGCATTCAGTGATGCAACAACAAGGAGAAACGGCAATGGATAAGGTAACGGTTATTGGCATGGATTTGGGAGACAAAAATCACAAGGCCGTGGTGCTGGTGGCGGA
>Ga0118677_10013574_pt1 | contig 11681 bp, 8 predicted proteins | sample AliMusrvi5mmetaG_FD_86154 | JGI IMG/M metagenome (GOLD analysis project Ga0118677, IMG submission 86154) | reverse complement strand
GCTTCTGATCCTGCTTCTGGTCCTGCTTCTGGTCCTGCTTCTGGTCCTGCTTCTGGTCCTGCTTCTGGTCCTGCTTCTGGTCCTGCTTCTGGTCCTGCTTGTTCTGCTGATTCTGTTGCTGCTCTTGTTTGAGTTCCTCCAGCTTCCTCTTCACGAACTCATAGTTAAACTTGGCGTCCGCATCCTGCGGGTTGAGCTTCACCGAGCTCTGATAATTCTGGAGGGCTTTCTCCCAGGATTCTGTGCGCTTCTTCGGGTCGGGGATTGCCTCCCCGAGATGGTAGAGGGAGTTCCCCTCGTTGTAGTAGGCCAGGCCCTGCAGTTTCAAATCCGGTGAGGCCAGGGTGGCGTTGAATTGTTTGGCTGCCTCCTCGAAGTGCCGGTTGCGGTAAGCGGCGGCGCCAGCGTTGAAATGGAGCCGGGGGTCATCGCTCTTCTTCTGGAGCAAGCGCTCGTATTCCTTGAGCGCATCGTCGTACTTGCCGGCCTTGTATTCCCGCAGCGCGCTGGACGGGGAAGCGAATCCTTGGCCCGGGCAGAGGAGGAACCACACAGCACACGAAATATACCAAAATAAGGATTTGAGGTAGGGCAGGGGACATGCGGCTACCAGGGGTGCTCTAAAGTCGGTTAGGATCTGCCCAAGAACCGAAAACCGAAAAGGTCCAGCCGCCTGCACACCCTTCGGATTTCTGATCTCGGATTTCCTTCGGATTTCGGCTTTCGAGCTTCGGATTTTCATTGCGCCTCTGCAGCTAAGGGTTTCGACGCGGCTGCCGTTCGTGGCCGCGGCTCACGTTTGCGTTCCGGGAAGAGGAATTCCACCAGTAGCAACACAATTGCGGCCGTTAGCGGCCAATGATACCGCTCATGATAGCGGCGGACGAATTTCTCCTGGTGCTGGGACTTGGGCAGCATGGCTAAGCCCTGGTCATAGAGCGTGTCGATGACCTTGGCCCCGCGCAGCGGCAGGTAAAAGCCCCCTTCGGTCGCGCCGGCGATCTGTTGCAGGAGCCGCTCGTTCAGGTGGGACTTCACCACGTTGCCTTGCTCGTCGCGTACGTAATCGCTGCTGCCCTGGGCCTCCTTGATGCGCAGCAGTTCACCCTCGGAAGAGCCGATGCCAATCGTGAAGATACGCAGGCCCTCCTGGGCGGCCTTTTCGGCGGCTTCCAGCGCTCCGGAATCGTGGTCCTCGCCGTCGGTCAACATCACCAGGATCTTGTAGCTGTCGCCCTCCTTGTAGGCGGTCAGAGCGGTCTGGATCGCCTCGGCCAGCGCTGTGCCGCCCTGGGGAATGATGTTCACGTCGAGCGCCTCGACGCTCTGGCGGAAGGCGTCGTCGTCAATGGTCAGCGGGCATTGGAGGAAGGCGCCGCCCGCAAAGGCCACCAGTCCGAGCCGGTCGGATTTGGCTCGCTGCATCAGATCGAGCGCGGCCAGCTTGGCGCGCGCCAGGCGATTCGGCGCAATATCCTCCGCCAGCATGCTCTTCGAGGTGTCAATGGCGACCACGATGTCCAAGCCGCGCTGCTTGATCTCCTCCCAGTCGAAGCCCCATTGCGGGCGCGCCAGTGCCAGGATCAGGCAGGCCACGGCCGCGACCAGGCAGCCCACGCGGATCTTCTGCCGCGTGGCCGAAATGCCGACCGTCAAAGTGGGCAGCAGTCGTGCCTGGATGAACTGGGTTAGCAATCGCTGCCGCGCGCGCGCGGACCACCAAAAGAAGGCCAGCAGGGCAGGGGGGATTGCCAGCAGCAGCCAGAGCATGTTGGGGTTGGCGAAGTTCATGGTAGCCGCCTCCAGATCGTATGCCGCAGGAGCACTTCCAACAGTAGCAAGCCGAGGCCGGGGGTGATGACCAAGGCGAATAGCTCGTCATGGTGCGCAAACTTCTTCACGTCGGCCTCAGTCCTCTCCAACTTGTCGATTTCGGTGTAGATGGCCTGGAACTTCTGTGAGTTGTCAGCGCGGTAGTATTTGCCGCCGGTCATGTTGGCGATCTTTTGTAGCGTGTCCTCGTCGATATCCACCGGTTGCATCTGGTAGCCGACTTTTCGGCCCTGCCAAAACTGTGGCATTGGGGCCATTCCTCTCATCCCGACCCCGATCGTATAGACCTTCACGCCGAGCGTTTGAGCGGCCTCGGCGACGGTGAGCGGGGCGACCTTGCCGGAATTGTTCTGGCCGTCGGTCATGAGGATCACGATCTTGCTCTTCGATTTAAGTTCACGGAGGCGATTGATCGCAGTGCTCAGCGCGGAGCCTATGGCAGTGCGATTGTTATCAATCGTGCCTAGCTCCAGGCGCGCGAGATTTTGCAGCAGAAACTCATGGTCGAGCGTCAGGGGTGAGGCGATATAGGCCTGGGTCGCGAACGCCACGATGCCGATGCGGTCGTTCGGTCGTTTCTCAACAAACTTCTTCAGGACCTCCTTGGCCATTGCCAGCCGGCTGAGGCGTTCGCGCCCGACCTCGAAATCCTCTGAGGCCATGCTGCCTGACATGTCCAGCGCTACTACGATGTCCACGCCGCTGGCGGTGACTCTAGTCTCGCTCTTCGTGAGGCGCGGTTGCGCCAGCGCAATGATCAGCATTGCCAGAATCAGCCAGCGCAGCGCGGTCAGGAACGCTCCCGAGCGTGTGCGAGTCACGTTGAGAATGCCGCGCACCAGTTGGACGGACGAATAAACGAAGGCGGGCGGCTTCCCCTGCTTGCCTTTCAGCCAGGCCAGCAACGGCAGTAGCAGCAGTAACAACAGGACGTATGGGTGGCCGAAGGTCATGCCGGCTCACCTGTTTTGACGGCCTGGAGCGTCGTCATGATCGGCTCCGTTTCTTCTACCAACCGCGTCGCCGATTCGTGCAGTTCACGGAGCTCGGGCGGGCCGGGCTCGTATTTGGCGAATTTGACCATGTCACAACGATTGAGGAACTCGCCCAGGCTGTTCTTCTGGTCCGGCGACAGCAGGTTAGTCCCCTGCAACTCATACAGGAACTCCTCGGTGGTGCGCTCCGGTGCATGGAATTCGAACCGCTCCTCCAGATACCAGCGGATGGTGTCGGACACGAGAATACAGAATTCGCGCGGCTGGCCAATGAGCGCCAGCGCCTCACGCAGCTTCTGTTTCGCCCGGATATGGGGCGGGACAACCGGGACGATCTGGGCCTTCGCACGCCGCTTTTGCCAGTAGCGCCACGCCCAGAATGCCAGCGCCGCAAGCGCGAGCACGAGCAGCACCCACCCGACCCACGCCCAGCCACTGGGGATCTCGATTGGCGGCTTGATGTCGCGCAGCGCGTTGGCATTCGCGTTCGTGCCGGCCGCGACCGCGGAATGAGGATGGATGTTCGTAATGGCCATTACTCAGACGTTTTGGGAGGGCGAGCGTCCTCGCGAGCACAAACTGCCGGCGCAATCCCCAAGAATCAGGGCTCGCAATGACGCTCGCCCTCCCTGGATTGGGTCTTGATACGGTTCTTGCATTTGTTCTACCCCCGCAGCCGCCGCTTCTCACGGGTCTCGAAGAACCGGCCTAACTCGGCCGCGTAGGACTGGTCCGTGCGCAAGCGAATGGCATCAATGCCGGCAGATCGGAACAGCTTCGCCAAGTCGGCCTGGGCGCGGGCTTGACGCTCGGCGAAGGCGGCGCGTTTGCGCTCGTCTCCCGTGTTGATCTCGACGACCTCGCCCGTCTCGGCGTCGTTGAGCACCAGGCGGCCCAGGGCCGGCAGTTCCAGCTCATAGCGGTCGGCAATCTGGACAGCCACCAGGTCATGGCGGCGGTTCACCTGGCGCAGCATGGTGAAGGAGGCCTGGGCCAGCGATTCGAGCAGCATCATCTGGGGCCGCAGCTTGCGGCGGCTTCTGGCCGCGGCCACGGCCGGCGACCCAATGAAGTCCGAGATCACTACCGCGATCGACCGGTGCGGCGTCACCCGCAGCAGGAATTCCAGCGCGCCGTTCAAATCCGTGCCGCGGTGCCGCGGCTCGAAGAAGAGCACCTCGCGGATGACCCGCAGGACGTGACGGCGGCCTTTGCGGGGCGGGATGAACTTCTCGACCTCGTCGGTGAACAGGATCAGCCCCACCTTGTCGTTGTTGCGGATGGCCGAAAACGCCAGCACCGAGGCAATCTCTGCCGCCAGCTCGCGTTTGGACTGCGCATGCGAGCCGAACAACCCGGAGCCGCTGACGTCCACCACCAGCATCAGCGTCAGTTCGCGTTCCTCGACGAACTTCTTTACGAACGGATGGTTCATCCGCGCCGTGACGTTCCAATCGATGGCCCGGACATCATCTCCCGGCTGGTACTCGCGCACCTCGTCGAAGTTCATCCCCTGGCCCTTAAAGACGCTATGGTACTGCCCGGCCAGCGTCTCGCTCACCAGCCGGTTAGTCCGAATCTCGATCTGCCGGATCTTTTTGAGGATCTCGCGGGGAATCATGGCACCGGCAATTCATCAAAGATCTTCTGGATGATGATCTCGCTTGTCTTCTCCTCGGCCTCGGCTTCGTAGGTGATCGCCACCCGATGCCGCAATACATCCATGCCGATGCTCTTCACGTCCTGGGGCGTCACGTAGCCCCGGCCCTTCAGGAACGCGTAGGCCTTGGCGGCCAGGGTGAGGTTGATCGTCGCCCGCGGGGACGCGCCGAGCTGAATGAACTCCTTCACGTCGATCTTATACGCCTCCGGGTCCCGCGTCGCGCAGACCAGGTCCACAATGTAATCCTTAACCTTGTCATCAATGTAGATGTCGTTGATGACCTGCCGCGCGCGGAGAATCTGGCCGGGCTCGACGACGGCGCTGGTGGTGGGGGTGCCGGAAGTGCGGGCCATCAGGTCCAGTATCTGACGTTCCTCGGTTTTCGACGGGTAGCCGATCTTAAGCTTGAGCATGAAGCGATCAACCTGCGCCTCCGGCAGCGGGTAGGTGCCCTCCTGTTCAATCGGGTTCTGCGTGGCCAGCACTAGGAACGGCTCTTCCAGCTTGAAGGTGTGGTCGCCGATGGTGACCTGCTTCTCCTGCATCGCCTCCAGGAGCGCGCTCTGCACCTTGGCCGGCGCACGGTTGATTTCGTCCGCCAGCACCAGATTGGCGAAAATGGGGCCCTTGCGGGTGGTGAACGCCCCGGATTGGGGGTTGTAGATCTGCGTGCCGATGACGTCCGCGGGCAGCATGTCCGGCGTGAACTGCAGCCGCGAGAACTTCACGTTCAGACAACTGGCGAGCGACTTCACCGACAGCGTCTTGGCCAGCCCGGGCACGCCCTCGAGCAACACATGCCCGTTGGCCAGCAACCCGATGACCAGCCGCTCGACCAAGTAAGTCTGGCCGACAATTACCTTGCCCAATTCGTTAAAGAGCGGGCGCAAGAACGCGCCGGCTTCCTGCACTGACTCATTGATAGCGTTGATTCCGGTATTCATTGGTCCTGAAATGTTACTCACGGATGGACAACAAAACCAGAAAATGTGTTCAACTAGAATCCGGCACTCAAAATGCTGAGCATATTCCGGTCTGAACCGGCCGAGTTGCGGCAAGCGCTGAAGTTGTTTCGCTTGCATCGGGCTTTCTCATATATATGAACGTGTGGAATGCGTAGGCACTTTGGTTTATGGCACGCCGCTGTTCCTCTGTGGACAGAGCAGCGCGGCGGTGTCTAGTTATTGGACGCCTCGATCAGACCAATAATTGACGGAATAGCTATCATGTACCTCATTGGCACCCCCCAATCTGCCCGTCCCTTCCGCCTCGGTCCGATGATCGTCGCCCTGGTGTTGGCCATCCTGTCCCTTGCTCCCTGGCCAGGCGCCCTGGCCGCGCCGGTTTCCTCGAAGAAAGCGATCACGGTGGTGAAGGGGTGGCTAAGCGTGGACCGGATGCCCTTGGGGGAAACCCTGGGCACCGCCGTAAAACGCGTTGAGACCTACAACGACGCCGCTGGCGCCCCCCTTTACTATGTCGCCTACCTTGAACCTTCAGGCTACGCCATTGTCGCGGCGGATGACCTGGTGGAGCCGATCGTCGGCTTCGCCGCTGCCGGCCAGTTTGATCCTTCGGGCAACAACCCCCTGGGCGCGCTGGTGAGCAACGACCTGACGGCGCGGGTCGCCTACGCGCGGCAGGCGGGTTCCAAGGCCGCTGATCTCAGCGCGGTGCAAGCCCTGGCCAAATGGCAGCAGCTTTGCCCCGCGGACGGCGGGCCGGTGGCCGTGGCTAATTTGGTCACCGTCATTTCGAATGTCTGGGTGGCGCCCCTCACTCAGACGACGTGGAGCCAGACGACCGCAGACGACGCGGGGACTGCGGCCTGCTACAACTACTACACGCCGCCCTATGGGGACGGCATCACCACCAACTATCCGTCCGGCTGCGTCCCCACGACCATGGCGCAGCTCATGCGATTCTATCAATTCCCCACCAACGGCGTCGGCACGAACTCCTTTACGATCTACGTCGATGGCCTGCCACGAAAATATTCCTTGCAAGGTGGTGGCAAGGGCAGCGCTTATGTTTGGGCCAATATGCCCTTGGTTCCCCCAGCCAACCCAACCACTAACCAGTGCCAGGCCATCGGTGCGCTGATCGCTGACGTCGCGGCCACGGTGAACACGAAGTATAGCAACAGCTACTCCATCGCATACCTGAAGGATGCCAGATATGCCCTGACGAATACCTTCCGTTTCTCCAGCGCTAGGTACGGTTACAACACCAATGCCCAGCTCGGCGCAGGTTTAACCGCCATGATCAATCCCAACCTCGATGCCCGTTACCCGGTCATCTTGGGCATCCACAACGCTAGCGTCGGGCATACTGTGGTCGCCGATGGTTATGGCTACAGCCTGACCACGCTCTATCACCATCTGAATCTGGGCTGGTCGGGGACTGCGACTGCCTGGTACGCGTTGCCGCTCATTGACACTGGCAGCAGCGACACGAACCACTCGTTCGACGTGGTGGACGGCTGCATCTACAACGCCTACACGAACGGCGTCGGAGAGATCATCAGTGGCCGCGTGTTGGACCAGATCTCCCGGCCGGTGGTCAACGCCACAGTCACGGCTAAGCGCTCCGCCGGGGGCACTTACACCACCACCACTGACGGCCAGGGCATATACGCTCTGGCAAGGATTCCCTCAGCTTCCTCCTACACGATTGCTGTTAGCAAAAGCAATTATGCCCCTGCGACCAATACCTTTACCACCAAAACCTCCACCGACCTCGCCGCCACCAGCGGCAATTATTGGGGCGCCAATTTCACCCTGAACATGCTGCCGACGGCCGTGGACCATTTTGCGTGGAGCGCGCTGGCCGCAACGCAGGCGGTAAACCTGCCTTTTGGGATGACGATCACTGCGCAGAATGCCACCAACGGGTTAGCCATAGGTTTCACCGGGACGGTGGCCCTGAGCGCAGCCGCGACGGGCGTAGTCTCCACTAACACCATTGTTGGGAACCTGGGCGACTACCAGACCTACATCGATAACACAAACAACTGGACTTTCGGCTACGCGTTTACTCCCAGCACTACTCTCCAGATCCTCTCCGTCCGCACCTATAGTGGCAGCAAGGTAACGATTTGCACCGATGGGGGGACTCTCATCACCTCGCAGAACGTGACCAGCCCGGCAGGTGTCTGGACCGAGACGCCGCTGGACACGCCGGTCACCCTTTCTGGCGGGGCAACCTACCGCGTGACTGCCTATTACCCGGCAGGGACGACTTGGTACGTCACTCACGAGTGGCCTGCGACTTTTGCGAATGGCACCGTCGGCAAGAACTGCTACTACGACGCTTCCGCCGATGGATTCCCCGACGACGTGTGGGGCACGGGCATAGTCTTAGGGCTGATTCTTGACCTGCGTTACAGAGTTCTCTACTCCAATTCCATTCCCATCAGCCCGACCTCCTCCGGCAACTTCGTGAACGGCATCTGGAGCGGGAACATCTCCCTGTCCCAGGTCGCTACCAACGTGATGCTCAAGGCCGATGACAACGCCGGGCATGTTGGGACGACGACCCCCTTCAACGTGATCACGGTGCCTCTGCTGTTGTCGCATACGCTCCTGGCCGGGGGCCAATTTCAGTGCACCATTGATGGTGCGCCGGGTCAGCGCTTGCAAATCCTGGCTTCGAGCAACCTGGTGAATTGGACCACCAACACCACCCTGACCATCACCAATGGGACAATCACCTACACCGACTCCACCACCGGTCTAAGTAAGCGCTTCTACCGGGCGCGCCAGGTGCCATAGCCGGCAGCAATTCTCATTTTGGCCATGTCACCCCCCCCGCCGGGTGAGGGCACTTGGCCTACGTCCCCCGCAAAACCGCCATCTTGTAGGTCGGGTGCCCTCACCCGGCGTCCCCATCTCGACCATAATGAGAGTTGCTGAATAGCCGGAGCCTAAAACCGCATCTGGGCTTCGAGAATGTCCCGGGCGATCTGCGCGCGCAGTTCGGCCAGCGAGCCAAATTGCTTCTCCGCCCGCAGTTTCTCCACAAACGCCAGTTCGACTTCCTGCCCGTAGAGGTTCCCCGTGAAATCAAGCAGGTGCGCTTCGACCCGCAACTGCGGATTCGGATTCTGCAGGGTAGGGCGGTGGCCGATATTCAACACCGCCCGATAGGTCTTGCCGCCCGATTCGGCGTGGACCGCATACACGCCATGCGGCGGCAATACCAGCCCCGTCGTGTCCACGTTGGCGGTCGGGAAGCCAAGCTGCTGCCCCAGCCCGTCCCCCCGCACCACGGTTCCCGCCAATGAATAGGCGCGCCCCAGCATCTGGCTGACGCCGTCCAGATCGCCCGCCCCGACCGCCTCCCGAATGCGCGTGCTGCTCACCGCCCGGCCGTCCAGCGACACCGCCGACATCCCGTGCGCCGCGAAGTTCAGCTCGGCCCCCAGCTTTCGCAGCAGCTCGACATTGCCGCCCCGCTTGTGGCCGAAGACAAAACTCTCCCCGACACACAGGCTTTGGATGTGGCCCAAGTCGCGTGTCAGCCCCCGGACGAATCCCTCGCCGGTCTGCTCGCTGAACGCCTTGTCAAAGTGGATGAGCAGGAGCGTGTCCGCGCCCACCGCCTCAATCGCGCGCAGCTTCTGCGGCAGGGAATAGATCAGCGGCGGCACTCGGCTGGGGGCCACGACGGTGTTCGGGTGCCGGTCGAACGTAACCACCAGCCCGATCGCCTCGTGCTGTTTGGCGTCTGTGATCGTTTGTCGGATGACCTGTTGATGCCCGAGATGGACGCCGTCAAAGAAGCCGATGGCCAGGCATACCTTGCGTCCTCCCGGGGTGAGCTCCTGAGCGGCGGGGATGATGCGCATGTGTGAGTTACATCAGTTCCATGGTTACATGAGTTACCTCGTTACAACAGTTGCATGAGGATCTGCGCCGCATCCCGACCATGTAACTCCTGTAACCATGTAACCATGTAACTCCTGTAACCCAGGCAACCATGCAACCAAGTAACATTCTCAGGCCCCCATCAACCTGAGGAACGGCATCACGCGTTTCTCCAACTCGCGCGGCGCCAGTTTCAGCACCTCCGCCAGCGGGATCGCGTTGGCCACGTCGAACTTGCCGGATATCACCCGCCGTAGCGTCGCCAAGTGCCCGCCGCAGCCGAGCTTTTGGCCAAGGTCATGGGCGATACTGCGTACGTAAGTCCCCTTCGTGCAGGCGATGCGGAAGTAGGCCAAAGGCTCCTGGTAAGCGCTGAAGCGGAAATTGTAAATGTGCACCAGTCGTGGTTCGCGCGGCACTTCGATCCCCTTCCGCGCCAGCTTGTAGAGCGGCACCCCGTCCTTCTTCACCGCGGAGACCATGGGCGGCGTCTGCATCAGGTCCCCTACGAACTCCGTCGCCGCCGCGTTAAGCTCCTCCAACGTCAGCGGCGGCACCGGCAGCGACGCCAACAGATCCCCGTCCGCGTCGTAGCTATGGGTCGTCTCGCCGAACTTGATCGCGCCCTCATAGACCTTGTCATCGGACATCAGCTTCTCCGACAGCTTGGTGCCGCGCCCCAGCACGATAATCAACAACCCCGTCGCATTCGGGTCCAAAGTGCCGCAATGGCCGACCTTCTTGATCGCGAATTGCCGGCGAATCGCATCCACCACGTCATGGGACGTCGGCCCAGCGGGCTTATCTATTAAAATGGCGCCATCCAGCGCCGTGAATTCTTGTATCATACTCAATCATTTCACAGTGGTAGGTTCAAGCCGCCTTGTCCAGTGCGAAGGTGCTTTCGCGGCATTGACGGGCGCACCTCGAAACTGCCACCACTCGGTAGTAGCGTAAGCCTCTGGCTTGCGTTGTCCCAACAACCCTCCGGGTTGTCGAGCCCAGGGGCGTGCTTACCGCCCAGCCTTCCAACCCAGAGGGTTAGCGGACCTGGCAAGCCGGAGGCTTACCCCACTACCGTTGGGTGGCAGTGCCGAGACGCACCCGGCATTGACGCGGCGCTGTGCTTGGGCAAGAATCCCGCCGACGTGAAGTCAATGCCACACCGTCTCCTCCGCTAGACCGTATATGAAACGAATCCTCATGCTGCCGCTCGCTCTGGGAATGCTGGCTTCGGTCCAGGCCGGCCTTTTGGAGGAGGTTGCCAAACCGCAAACGGGCCGTTCCATGCGCTCCACCTCTACCATGCGCGTCGGCGAAGTGCGCCGCGGCGGCGAGCGGAAGCTCAATTCCAAGGCTGAGCCGCGCGGCGACCTCGATGAACAGAGCAATTGGGATAACTACCAAGTCGCCCCCGGCCAAACGCACGTGCTGCTGGACGAGCAAGGTCCGGGCGTCATCACTCACATCTGGATCACCTTCCTGGGTCCGGAACCGCAGAACTGGGCCAAGCAAGGCTCGGCCAATCACCAGGAGATGCTCCTGCGCATGTATTGGGACGGCAATCCCCGCCCGGCCGTTGAGGCGCCCCTGGGCGACTTCTTCGCGAGCTGCTTCGGTCAGCGCCGCGAGGTGGCTAGCTTACCGGTGGTCGTGGATGACGGCGACGCCTACAACTGCTTCTGGCGGATGCCTTTTCGGAAGTCGGCGCGCATCGAAATCGTCAACGAGAGCGACAAGCCCATCAGCCTGCTGTATTACAACCTTGACTGGATCAAGAAGACCAAGCTCCCCAAGGACACCCCCTACTTCTACGCGCAATATCGCCAGGAATATCCGGCCGAGCACGGCAAGGACTACGTGCTGCTGGACACCAAAGGCAAGGGCCACTACGTGGGCACCGTCCTCGCCGTGCGCACCCGCAGCCCCTCGTGGTTTGGCGAGGGGGACGAGAAGATCTACATCGACGGCGAGGCCAAAGCCTCCATCTGGGGCACGGGCACCGAGGACTATTTCCTCTGCGCCTGGGGGTTAAAGCAAACCACCTCACCCTATTTCGGCGTCCCCTATTTCGACCAATGGGGAATCGTCGGCAGCCACACGAGCGCCTATCGTTGGCACCTCAACGACCCCCTCGTCTTCAACACGGGCATCAAAGTCACCTTCGAGCACTTCGGCTGGATTTCTTCGGATGAAAACCCTGACCGCAAGACCACGAGCTGGAACGAGCGCGAGGATGACTATTCCAGCGTCGCCTTGTGGTACCAAACCGGCCAGCCCACCTTCATCGCCCGCGCCCCGCACGCCCGCGAACGCAAGTTG
>Ga0118677_10013573_pt1 | contig 11682 bp, 12 predicted proteins | sample AliMusrvi5mmetaG_FD_86154 | JGI IMG/M metagenome (GOLD analysis project Ga0118677, IMG submission 86154) | reverse complement strand
GAAGTATAGTATAAAGTGTAGAACATACCAAGTGCACGTGCTACATCACAATAATTTCCTTCACTGACCAGTGTCCAAGGATCAGGCCAGTCTCTGCAATCATCATATTCAAGGTAATTTGGAACAAGTGGACACCTAGCCCAATCCTGTGCTACAATTTGCAAATGGTTGTTTGCAATATTACGACGATACGACCGCCACTGTAATATTCTATCTGCAGATTTTCCAGAGAACCAATTATAACATTTCAAGGTATCTAATTGCATAGTTGAGTAGACCCGTTCCATTACCATCTGATGTATAAGTTAAATCGGTTCCATTGAAACCAAATGTTACTCCAACATCAGAATTTTGAGTGCTATCATCATCTATACCATATATACCACCAGAAGTCAAACTAAATTTAACCATACCAGTGCGAACACCGCCGTTTCGTGAAATACTATAATCCATCAGAATATTAGCGATTACACCGCTAAATCCATCATCATAACCAGTAGACAGTGCAGCGGTTGTGCTGGCAGTAATTGTTAAACTTTTACCATTATTATGCTGTATTGTTCCTAGTCTTAATGCTTCACTATAATTCCATTCATTGCTATTTGCAGTTTCTGATACTTTAGCAGTATCAGTTCTATCATAACTGTCACCAATACTGGAACACCCCATTGCAGTGCTGTCCCAATAAATTACTGGCGTAGATGGAGTTGATGCGCCATTTAGGTGATCACCAACATCTTTATAATAGTTTGTCAAACTAGTAAAGTTATTACTATTAGATACATAAACACCATTTTGATAGATGGCATCCATCACGCTATTTGCTAGCGTGAATCCTTTTGAGTTTGCGCCAATCAGATATATGCCATAATAAAGATTATAAAATGTGCAACTATCAAACAGTGCATTTGCAGCATATTGACTTGCTGGCAAATAAACACCGCTATTAAATCCATTAAACAAGCAATCAACGATATTAACATCGCTTGCAAATGCAAGATTACGACCTAATATCTTAACACCCGCAGTTGTATTACCACTGATTGCGTCAGTTCCTGTAATTACACTACTGTTTGGTCCTTGTAGTCGTACATTATCAAGAGTAACACGACTAGCACTGTCAATAATAATACCATCATTTAAACTTTGAAGTGTCAAGTCAGTAATTGTTATATCTGTTGGTAAACCTGCAGCATTTAAACCAATTAAATTTTGTATTTGTTGCAAACTATCGGCTGTATACATTACCCAAGTAACGTATGGGTATACATATGGATTTGCAGTTTGCGTAACCTGTGTGTTATATGTTCCTTCACCAATAATTCTAGCATGTGATGGAACATTGATACTACCACTTACAATATAATTGCCTGCTGGAAAGTAAAGAGTTTTTCTAGCAGCAATGCTGGTTGTTCTGCAATAAAGTTCATACAATGCACGATTGATTGATTCTGTATCATCGGTTACACCATCTCCTTTTGCACCAAAGTCTTTTACGCTAACAAAGTCATCTAATTTGCTTTGTAAACGTCTTACGGTACTGTTACCACCATAACTGAAACTTAAACTAGTCCATGCAATGCCATCACTGCTATAGGAAATTTGTCCACTTGCACCAACGGCAACAAATTGAGTAGTATAAATTACGTTGTTTAGTGTGTCATATAGTTGTTGTGTGCCTTGACGAAAGTACTTGTATTGGCTTGTGCTATGATAGGTATAACCATACTGTCCCACTATCACATTATATGTTCCGTTAGTTGCCAAACTATAAACATCAGGCGTTAACAAGTTAGCACTATAATAAACACTGTTTGCTGCCCATGTGCTAGCATCTTGACCAACAATATATGTTAATCCAACATCACCTGCTACATAAAAATATGTGCCATTATACGCAATGCCTTGGAAATCACTTACAGTATACGTTGTTTTAGTATACCAAGTAGTGCTGTTTGAACTTAACAACAGTCGTCCATTGTCACCAACTGCAATATAGTAACTGTATACAGTGGTATCAGGTGCAGTAAATGTAAGATATATAACCTGATTTAAATCACCAACGCTCACAGTTGCGCCAGTAGGATCGGTTGCGCTATTACTAAGTGCAGTAGTCCAAGTAATACCATCACTACTAGTAATGCCTATGCCACCACGCCCAACTGCAATTGCCTTATATGTACCACCACCTAAATTAGCCACCGTTACACTACGTAAATCAACTGTCACGCCACTACTGCGAGTGGTCCATGTTACTGCATTTGAACTAGTTACAATAGTTCCGGCTGTACCAACCGCAATCCAAGTAGTTGTTGATAGTTTATACACACTGAGAAGGTTAGTTGTAACACCACTAGTGCGTGATGTAAACGTAGTTCCATTTGTACTACTTAAAATTACACCACTGTCACCAACAACAACCCATGTTGTTCCATCATAGTAAACTTCATTGAGCGCAGTTGATACTCCACTTGTGCGAGAGGTCCACGTTGTACCATTACTGCTGGTATAAATTCCACCACCGCCAGTTAGAACGGTAAACAGTCCTGCGCCATTGTGATAGATGTTTGTAAAATTTTCAATTCCACTAGCAACCGATGCAACATACGCAAATGATGTAGTTGTTGCCTTATAAACATCACCCCAACTGGTAATTGCCCAACCAAATGTTCCATTGCTAGTAACTGCGGTAAATGTATCAATCAGACTGCGATGCCATACAGTACCATCGGCACTGTATAATGCTTTATTATTTTTTCCAGTTGCAACAAATGTACTGCCTTGGTAATTAATACCAAGAAGATCACTATTGCCAACGGTTTGGCTACTCCAACTAGTTGCAGTATTATCACTGCTTGTTAAAATTACGCCACCAGCACCAACAGCAACAAATATACTATTGCCGTATGCAACGCTATTAAGTGGAATTGTTACGCCGCTTGTGCGAGCAGTCCAATTAACGCCAGTGCTGCTGGTATAAATTCCGCCAAGTAGCGTAACCAACACAAATAAACTATTACCAAATGTAATACTGTTTACTGTGGTATATGAAACCGCACCACTCTTCTGCCAAACTTTTCCATCGGTACTATAAATTACTGTGCCATTCGCACCACCAGCAACAAATGTACCACTGCCATATGTAATAGTAGTTAAATTACTCGTGGTTCCACTGCTGGTGTTTGTCCATGTTATACCATCTAAACTGTATAAAATATGTCCGCCGCTGCCAACAGCAACATATGTGCTATTTCCATACGCCACGGCATTGTATACTGCACGAGCATTGCCAGTTTGTGGATTATAACCAGCATCACTGTTTTTAAAACTATAAGTGTTGGCTAGGTTTAAGATATCACTGTATTCTGTGAGGATTTCAGTGTTGCCAGTTTCTGGCGCACCGTCGTTTAACGTGCCGTTACCAATAAACAACTGACGAGTATCTACGCTATAGCCTAGTTCTGCCTTGCTTAATTGTGGTAAGTTCTGATTTAACCCACTGCGATGTGAAATACGTGATATTTGAACGATTGACATACATATCTACCTTTATAAGATATTTATGGTTTGTCAGCATAGAACGTATGAACTCTATCCCACCACACTTGTGTCCATTTGTCAAATTCATCACCATTAATAATCCACCGCTGTGGCTCACAGTCTTTGCTACACATTAGGATTACAATCTGTGAAATATTGGTGTCAAATAACTTGTTGTGTGCAGCAGCATAGGCAGCACCCTGAATGAAATAGTCCGAAATCCATTCGGTTTTCTTTGGTTTATTAGTTTGTTTATAGTCTACGATAGATGGTTTACCGTTGTATACCCCAACAAGGTCAGTAGTACCAGCATATAACTGTGGATAATAAAGGGCAGTTTCCATGCCCCAATACTCTTGCATCTGACCTTTCATATACTCGTCAATAATAATGTTTGCCATTTTAGCGGCTTGGTTATGAACCATATTACCACCAGTTTTTAGATCACCAAACTCTAACCAGTTCTCCAACTGCTTGTGCATCGAGGTTCCACGACCAGCGGCTTCTGTGGTAATTTCTTGTGCCTTTGTAACACCTACACGTTTGCGCCACTCATGCAGTGCTTGAACTTTTTCTTTAGGTTTTGTTTTATCAAGAATGGTTGTAACGCTTGGCACAATATCGCCATCAGGTGTTTGATACCTACGACCCTCATCGGTTTCTTTACGTGTGATTTTTTTATAATCATACAGCGGGTTGTGGTTCACATATGGATTTGTCATATTAATAAACTATCACAGATTTTTTAATCTGTCAAGTGTTTATTACCAACTAATATTCCAATAAATGTGTTGAGCATCGCTGCTTGCACGACTTACAGTATAACCTAGTTTTTGAAAGTTTTCTATTACACTTGCCATTTGACCTGCTGCTAGGTTATTTGCAGTAGTTGTCTGCCAACTTGCATAATAGTTTGCATCAAGTGTCATAGGAGTTCCAACAACGGTATTTGCACCAAATGAAGTTTGAGTATTTCCAGTAATCCTAACACTAGTTTGGTTATTATCAACCGCATTAATGATACCAATGTTTATAAGCGCAAGTTCAGTTTCAACAACTGTGCTGTTTATACTTTGAGTTCTGGCATTTGTTGCTGTAAACATTCTTTACTCCACCGTATATTTATTTCTTTTTGCGACGACCAGCACAGTGAGCCTTTTGACTGAAACCTTTAGGGTGAGAGCAATCAATACTACGCTTATATTTCTTGCTCCACTTCTCACTTAATTCTTCTTCTTTAACAATCTTCTTATTCTTTTTTACTTTATATTTTTTACCATCAACTATAAAATATTCAAGGTTATTTTTTCTAGCAGTGTTTAATGCTCCTAAAAATGCATTTCCTTCCGCCACACCTTGCTCAACGCTTTCACTTTTGTATGTGGCTCCAGTGCATACCCAAGCAGGGCCTGTGTATCCTTGAGGGAATGCCTTCAAATGTTGAATAGTCCTGTGCCAACCTTCAATCAAATCATAACCGTTTGATAATTTAGCAACAATAATAGGTTCAGCACTTACGCCTTTTTGCTGAATCATTTGTGATTGTTGTGCGTGTCTTTCGGCATCTCTTGGAACTTGAAAAGGATTAGAACTACCCCCTTCACGACTGGCGAGCATACGCTGAGTCTTTGGTGTAAAGATATCAACTGTTATAGGCAGTTTAGTCAATGTCCATTTACAATTACCAAAGTCTTGTTTATTTCTTTTGAGAAAATCATCTAACTCTGCTTGGTCACGGATGCCCTTGGCTTGTTGATATAAGAAGTCTTTCAATACATAATCAGGCCAAGTAGGAAACTGTTGCTTCACAAAAGCAAATAAACTATTTCTAGACTCTGACAAGCCTTCCGCCACACCTTGCTGACCTTGAACTCCGACATAGGCTTTGATAGTAGGAATTCCTAATGCTTTTGCTACATTTGCTCTATGGTATCCATCTAATATATACCCGCCACCTATTACAATAGGAGGAGCCTTGCTAAAATCCATCTGCTTGTATTGTTCTACTTTTGCTCTATCCAATTTAGGTAAGTCTGTTTTGATTGAATTGACTGGTATGTCTTTTAATACAAACTTGCTGAATGTGTTTATGTGGTCTAAGTAATCTTGGTGTAAATTTGTGTCGTGATGTTGTCTTAGATACGCAATCATATCTTCGGTAGACATATCGTTAGAGAAGCCTTCCGCCACACCTTCTTGGATGTTTTGTGTTCCGTATTTTTGTTTACCGGTAAGCCCGACACTGATCCTATCATATAGATACTTGTAGTGTGAATGATCTACGCCTTGATATTTTTTAATCGTGGCCAAAGCCTGTTTCTGGAAGGCACGATTGTCATCACAATGCTGTGCCAATAACCAATAATTGTCCCAATCTTCGTCGGTAAACTTATCAAAATCAAACGTCATTTTCATAAATTGATTTAATCTTGACGCATCATCAAATATGTCGTTGGCAGGTCGTTTTTTGAGTTGGGCATACATTTTAGCCCCTTTGGTCCAGTCGCCACCTGCTTGTGATTTTACAAATTGTTGGTACTCATTGCGTTCGGCCTGATCCTGACTGACCATAGATGATAATGATTGTTCCGAGCCTTCCGCCACACCTTGCTGACCAAGACTTAGTTCTTTATCAGTCTCAATAGTTTCGGCATCATAAAGTTTTTGAATTAGTCCAGTGTTGCGAAGCAATTTGAATGCTAGGTTCTCTGCACCAAACTCGCCATTTTTTTCTAAACCACTTTGACGCATATCTTTAATACGTTTTTTAAGTCTAGCAATAGTTTGTGGATCGCCGCTTTCAAGTGCCTGTTTTATTTCTTCTTCCAAGTGTTCAAACTTGTGTTCAATATTAGTAATATCTGGCTTTGCAGTTATCTTCTTTGGAAATGCCACCCAGTTATCATCGTAAACGCTGTAAACACCATTTGATATATGAGCATCTTCACTGCCTTGAACATAAACTTCAACAGCATGACCTAAAATAGTAATATCATGTTGGTCATTAAATATTACTTTTTTGGCTTGGAATAAATCTTTTAGGTTAACCTTACACGGTCCATTACTGTTGGCAATAAGATGCAAGTCAATATCACTTTTATTATTATAATTAAAACTAGCATTGCTGCCGCTTATAGTAATATCGGTAAGTTCTAGGTCTTCTACATTAATAAATTCAACAAATGCTTTTGCTATCTTGAACAGAGCAAGACGAACTTGTGGTTTTAAACGATTGTTTTCCCATAAGTCTGGGTTAAGTTTATCATGGAAAGTAGTTAGTGTTTCTAAATCACCTATACGCATTAAGTATTTAGATTAAAACTGCGGTGGGAGAGCAGATGCTTGTGATGCTCTGCTTGCCATATTATCTACAGTAGAGGATTGTTTTTCAGCCTCTGCCTCATCAGGTTCTTTGTTAGCAACGCTTTCTTTGCCTAACACAATATGGTCTTTATTATAATTACTAATCATGCCTTCTATTGCTGGTGTGCTTTGTATAAGTTCTTGAAGATTATCATAGTTAAAACTATAGCCAGCATTATTCATTAACTTGGCAATGTTTGCCATTGGTATTTGCGTACCAGGTTTGGTTTTATTCTCCAGATATTGCAGAATAGTCATCAGAACACCTGCCTGACTTTTTACGAAATCTGGAGCAACCTCAAGCAATTTCATAATTATGCTCTACGACCACGACCTAATTCAGCATTGCCACCAACAGCAGTGTCAGCAGCATCTAAATCACTTTCGCCACCACGTGGAGGCATTGGTGCTTCTTCTTCTCCGCCACCAAGTGGTGCATTCATATCAGGAGCAGCACCGCCCATATCTGCGCCATCCATGCCCATATCTGCACCAGTATCCATATCACCAGCGCCGCCGTAGATACCACGACTTGCATTGTCTAGAGTATCACGTGCACTATTTGCAGCGTCTAGTAGACCTTGTAAGGTTTGTTTGGTTGAATCATTAAATGAGTTAGCCTGTTCCATACCAACTTCATCTTTCATAGCACTAACAAGTGCTGGTAGTTGTTCGTTTTGCATCTTGCTGATCTTTTCAACAATATCTTGCACTGTATCAGTAAGATCACGAGTAGCCATAGTAACACGTGCTTGCTCAATTTCGCCTTCAGTTAGTGCAGGTGGCAATACATAACTTTCGTTCTTTGCCATCTTGGTAGCAGTGGCATACATAACTTCTTGACCACGCTTGCCATAACGCTTTTCAAAGTCACCCTTCTTACCCTTAAGAGCCATTGCATAATGCTCACGCTTCTTAAGTTCACTTGGTGATAGTTCACGTTCATTAAGATTTACCATGCAATATTCATTAATTGCATTCATTTTTTCTGCGATAATTTTGCGACCATGTGCCATTTCATTTTTCCATGTTTCTAGGATTTTACCAACCATAACAGCTTCCATGTATTCTGGAACACGTTCAGCATAGTGCGCTTGGTTAGTTCGCTTAATGTTTGTCATTTTATTTTGGATAGTTGTTAGCATACGAGTAGCATCGTTTTCATTAATCTTGGTAAGATCAAGTTGCCAGTTATATACTTTGTTTAGTTGCTTATTCAGGTCACGTGCTGATATAGCGTTAAATTCTTTTACAAACATTTTATTGCCCTTGCATTTAATAATATTTATGCCAATGCAACACTTTTTTCTAAAAGATGTATTTGTTGGTTCAACGAGTCTAATTCACTGTCAACACGACCGAGGCGATCTGCTGCTATGCCATTTTCTGGATTGCTTTTAAGCCGTATACGAAAGTAATTTTGATCCTCAAGATAGATATCTAATTGACGATCAATAACAGAAACGCTGCTTATATCATTGTGCATGCGTTTTGCAACAAGTGCAGCAGTTAATATAGCCAAACGACGCTGACGTAGCGCAGTGATGGTGGTTTTATCTTTGATCACGCACCACAAATCACCGTTGAATTTTACTTCAACGTTATTAACAATATATCCATTCCCCACGGATTTTACAACCACTGCTCCTTTATTAGGTAAGTGGTTGTATTCTTCCGTGACGAATTTTTTGATTTTGTTGAGGGTTTTGCTTTCATTTATCATGCTATTAATTTAACACAAAGCATAACCACTTGTCAATTAAGTATGTGCTTTTGCAACATATAAAATAAGTCCCAATAGTGCCGTTAATAGTGAGCCAATAATGCCAATTCCTAAGCCAACGAGTTTTTTATAAGCCAAAGTTTCTTTTTCGATTAACATGTTTTTAATATCGTTGACTATGGTTTCAACTTTTTCAAGTCTTGATTCCATAGTGTCCATTTTATTCTCCATTTTATCATAACGCTCTGCACAGATATCAACATGTGCTTCCAAACTTGTGCGTTCAATATCATAAGGTTTAGTAACCACGTTAAACTCCATGCAGTAGCAAGTAATATTTATTGTGATAATTACAAAAATAAAAACACTATATTTTGATTGTCACCAGATGCAATGGTGTAATGATCAAGGTTTGTAGCAGTTTCTTCTAAACCAGTAATCATGGGTATTAGGTCAATGTTATTTTTTAACTCTGTTAAATCACCATCAAAATCATCTATATCAAAATCAAACATCCAAATTTCTTCATAACTGCTATACTTTGACCCAAAACCTAGTCCATCTATGTTACGAAAAAATCGTTTAGGATAAGATTGTATAGTAGGAATAGATTTTAAGTTGATTGCTTGAAGAAGTGTGTGCCAGTTTTTTAATTGGTCGGCTGCATGATAGTCACCATTTCTGGTAATATCAAATAATGTCATACATCTAATCATATTTTTACTTATTGTATGATATTTTGAACAAAGAAAAAGGGCGGTTTCCCGCCCTTGAACTCTTTAATATATCTAGGATATATTAGACGTAGCTTAGCTTGAAGCCCTTGTTTACAAATACTGAACCACTGCAATCAACTGCGTTGTTGCCAGCAGCAGTTAGACTACGAACAGTTGACTGAACAACAGTTGCGATGCCAGCATCAGTTGATGCAAGACCCTGTGCGCCTTCAAGAAGAATGCTGATGTTGCCACCACTTGATGCTTCAACTTGATATGCAAGAACAGTCACATTTGACTCAATTGCATTTAGGATTGCAGGAATTGCAAGGTTAACTGCGCTTTCAGTGCGTATGTCTTGTGCTGTACCACTAGTGTTAGCGATATAACCTGCAAGTGCTACAGGGAACTTTCCGATAAAGCTAGCACCGATAGCAGTTGAGATAAAACCCTTACCATCACCGACTACACCAGCATTACCATTTGTACGATAAAAATCTGCCATTTTAATTCTCCAAAATTTGCGTCATTACAACGCTGTAATTATTTAGATTGATAGAGATTTTGTAGGGATTATGTACGTTAACGACTTTCGTTAATTTTTCGCAACCCACGCACAAATTTCTGTGGGTCTTGTCCACGAATAGAGTTAATAAGTCTACGCTCTAACTCATCTGCTTCTGGCGCATCATAGTTCTCACGTATTTGATTGATTAGGTTTACTGCACTGTTGATAATATGGTTAGCACGACTTTCTAGAACTAGACCAGCGTTTTGTCCAACAGGAATTGAACTTAATTCATCCAATATACTACGAGTTTGTTTACGCAAAATAGTTACTCCGTACTTTTATTTATTGGAAATTATGCTTGTGGAACTTTTCCGCACATTATATCACAAGTCATAAGAGCGCCATCATCATAACTATCACGTGTCCATGCACTTTCAATTTTACCAAACCAACCAATACATGTTTGTAAATCATAATCATGCAAACTATTTTTCTCTAGCAGCGGTTTAATCTGACGATTCATTTTGCCGTTCCATCCTTTGTCATAAGTTTGCGGACTGAAACCAAAGAAACAGCATGGATATACTTTGCCTTCTGCTGATATATAAATTGATTTTTCGTTTTTAGTAATACATGAATGTGTTGTGCCAATAACATGCGGTTTAATGTGAAATTCTTTGTTCTGATTACTTTTATCTGCAATAATATTTTCAATAACTGTATCACCACTCCAATCACCCATAACATGAGATAGGGTACCATCACGATTAAAAACTGGACCAGTATTGCGTCCATGGTCTACCAGTTCAAATCTCTTAAAACCTAAATTTTTAGAAAGTTCATGACCCTCTTCTATTTGATGTGCATTGTGGTCAAATTTTATCATTTTCCATACGGCGTAACCACCACTATCCATATATGTTTTTGCATTTTGTAAAATTTTGTTAAAGTCAGTGTCTTGGCGATATAAATGATGTGTATCTTGCAATCCATCTAAACAGAAGTGTATTTCTGTGTTATTAAGATTTCCTAGTTCAGACCAAAACTGTGCGTTTCGTGCACTGCCATTTGTGCTTATTTCTATTTGTAAATTTTCGTTACATGATTTAAAATATTGTAGTATTTCCAACGATTCTAGGTTAGATGTAAAATCACCAAAGTTTCCATTAACTAAAATCATGTTTAATTGTTTGATGAAATCTGGATTAAATGATTTTTGTATTAACCCTAATGATAAACTTGTTTCTTCATATCCACTATTATATGGATAACCAAATAAATTTCTTGGACACAGTGGACAACGAGCATTGCATAAACTGCTAAACTCCATATGAAGATGTTGAATTTTTTCTAACTGAATCATAATGTATTTAAATACATTTATATCATATGAATAATATTAAAATCAAATTAGAAAAACGTGGTGAGTTTTTTTGTCCTGCGAAGTGGGAAGAATTGTTTTTGTATTTAAATCATGGCAATACCAACAGTTGTCATCATCCAATACCACATGCTATACCACTGGGAGAAATTACTAACAATCCCGCTGCACTTCACAATACAAAACATAAGATGGTTGTTCAGCAGCAGATGTTGAATAACGAAACGCCAGCGGAATGCCATATGTGTTGGCATCTTGAGAAAAAAAACATAACCAGTGATAGATTTGTTAAATCAAAAACTTGGGAAGATAGTATTGCAACACTGCAAGTTGATCCTACACATGTGCCAAAGTTCATTGAAATAGTATTTGATAATTTATGTAATTTAAGCTGTAGCTACTGTGACAGTGGACAAAGTTCTAAATGGGCAACTGTGCTAGATAAAAC
>Ga0118677_10013572_pt1 | contig 11682 bp, 11 predicted proteins | sample AliMusrvi5mmetaG_FD_86154 | JGI IMG/M metagenome (GOLD analysis project Ga0118677, IMG submission 86154) | reverse complement strand
CATCGCTAGGATATCGGCCACCCGCACCACAGGCATTTAGCCCAGTCCCGCCACCACTGGATCAGGCGGCGGCAATGCAATAATCTCTCTATGCCGGTGGTACAAAATATCCGTCAGGTCACAGGGGCGAGCGCAGATAGAGGCGGCAGACAAGCAGGATCGCCTGCGCATATTCCAGCGGGTTTTGCCCGCCCGCCAGTACCCGCTCATCGCAGGCGGCCTCGCGCTCTTCCACCAGACGCGCGCCGATGAACCAGACCAGCGGATGGAACCAGAAAATCGCCTCCACCAGCATGTGCATCGCCGCCATCAGATTGTCGCGGCGGGCGTGATGGCACAGTTCATGGCGCAGGATGGTGTCGATCTCGCTGCGGGAAAGCTGCCGGAAAATGCCTTCGGGCAGAAGAATTACGGGGTGCCAGATGCCCACCAGTCCCGGCTCCATCAGGGCCGGCGTGGTGCGCACGGGCACCGCCAGCTCGAAGGGCAGGGTCCGGCCATTGCGCGCGACGGTCGACAGGCGATGCCAGCGCAGCAGCCAGATACAGGCGATCGCCGCTGCGCCCAGCGCCCAGACGATGGTCACAAGCGTGAGCCACGGCAGATGCTCCGGCGCGACGGCGGAGAAGGGCATGGCGACGGGACGCATGCGGGTCAGAACGGCAAAGGATTGCGCCGGCACCGGTTGAACGAAAGCCATGCGGCCCAGCGCTGCCAGCAGGGAAAAGGGCAGCAGAAACTTCAGCGATGCCGCCAGCCAAAGCGCGTAGCGGACGCGCGCGCTGTTGTTGCGGAAAAGCAAAGTGAGAATAGTGATGACGACCGCGACCAGGGTGGATTGCCAGAGATGGTCGAACACGCTCACGGCTTCTTGTCTCCGGCCAGTTCGCGCAAGTGGCGCTCCACCTGCTGCACATCGTCCAGGGTGAGTTTTCCCGCTTCGACGAAATGCGCCATGATCGGCTGGGCGCGGCCGCCGAACAGCGCCAGGAAATCGTCGATCAGCCGGCTTTGGGCATTCTCGCGCGACACCAGCGTGTCATAGATGAAAGCGCCGCCGATCTTCTTGACCCGGCCGACCGCCTTCTTGGCTTCCAGCCGGGCAATGGTGGTCTGCACCGTGGTGTAGGCGGGCCGCCCCTTGGCGGGAAAACGCTCCTGGATTTCGCGGATCGAGGAGGCGCCGTGCGCCCACAAGGCTTCCATCACCTTCAGTTCGAGCTTGCCGAGTTTCGGCGGCGCCATGGGCCATTCCTCAAGAACCGGAGCCAGCTTAAGACCGGCGCTTGCCTTCGGTCAAGGTTTGGTGGTAACTGTTACTACGTTCGTGGTAATGTGAAGTCTTCTGAGAACAAGGGAGCCCGCATGTCCTGCAAAATCCTCCTTCTGGCTGCGTTCTTGGCCTCCGCCAATGTGGCCTTGGCACAGGACGCTATCTCCCGCTATCCCGAGGGCACCGGCGATCCCGACGCCACCACCTGTCGCCCGCCCATGCCGCTCGAATCGTCACGCATGCTGGGACCCAAGGTCTGCAAGACCAACAGCCAATGGGCGCTGCTGCGCAAGAACGGCCAGGACATCAGCGCCGATGGCAGCCAGATCATTCCCGATCCCAAGAACGCCAAAGGCGCGTCGATGAACTGCACCGCCGCGAGTGGCGGCGCTTCGAATGGCGGCGGCATGCCGGTGTGCCATTGAGTAGGCTGCGCGCCTGTTTGGTCTGCAGCGCGCTGGTGCTGGGCGCTGCCGCGCAGGAAGCGCCGCGTCTCGCGGCCCCCACCGAAAACGTCACGGTCACCGTCATCAAGGATGGCGAGGCGGCCGTCGGCAAGTTCGTGGAAGGCATGACGGTGCCCACGCGCGTGACCGGTAAGGTTGCGCGCTGGAAGAACGGCATATGTCCGATTGTGGTGGGCCTGCCGCCGGAAGCTGCCAAGCTGCTGGTCCAGAGAATCCGGGCTCTGGCCGCCGAGGTGGGCGCGCCGGTCAATCCGAGGGAACCCTGTCCCGGGAATATTGAAGTCATCTTCACCGCCCAGCCCCAGGCGTTGCTGGACAATATCCGCATCATGCATCCGGTGCTGCTGGGCTATTACGACAACAGCGCCCAGGCCGAAAAACTGGCGACATCCACGCGCCCCATCCAGTCCTGGTACAGCACCGCGACGGTGGATGCGCGGGGCAATCCGATCGTGGATGGAGGACGCAAGGGCGGCGTGCATCTCAGCATCGCGCTTCCACCGGCCGGCATGGGCGGGCCGCCTGGCCCACCCGACATCCTGGAAATGTACATGCCCGATGCCGCGGTCACCAACGTCACCGGCGGCCGGCTGGGCGATGGCGTCTCCAGCGCGCTCAACAATGTGATGATCGTGGCCGATACCGGCAAATTGCTGGGCCGCGATGCCGGCAATGTCGGCGATTACATCGCCATGCTGGCGCTGGCCCAGATCCAGCCGCCGGATGCCTGCCAGGCCTTGCCCAGCATTCTGAATCTGCTGGCGCCGGGATGCAGCGGCGATACGCTCACCTCGGCGGACACCGCATACCTGCGCGCGCTCTACAAGATCACAACCACCACCACGCTTGCCGGCCAGCGCCGGGAGATTCAATACCAGATGTACCAGGCACTGACGGCCAAACAGTAGTCAGCCGTCCCACAGGCCGGTGGAAAGATATTTCAGGCCGGAATCGCAGATCACCACCGCGATGGTCTTGCCCGCCAGTTCGCCGGCCAGCAGTTGCAGCGCGGCGGCGACATTGGCGCCCGAGGAAAAGCCGCCGAAAATGCCTTCGCTCCGCGCCAGCAGGCGCGTCGCATCCCGCGCCGCATCACCCGACACTTGCAGATAGCCGTCCACCGGCACGTCTTTCAGGAAGGCCAGGTCGGGAATCGCATAGCCGCCGCCCTGGATGGGATGGTTCGGATTGGTGATCTTTTCACCCGCGGCGGCCGCGGCGCCTTGCGGCTCCACCACGTAGCAGCGGATGGCAGGATTGCGCTCCTTCAGCGCCCTGGTGACACCGGCATAGGTGCCGCCGGTGCCGATGAAATCCACGAAGGCATCCAGCTTACCGCCGGCGGCCTCCCAGATCTCCGGCCCGGTGCCGTGATAGTGCGACAGCCAGTTGCCATCGCGCTTGAACTGGTCGGCGCGGAAGGCGCCACGTGCCTGCGTCAATGCCGCCGCCGCCTGTTCCACCCGTTCCAGGTCGCCGCCGGACACCTGGCCCGGTTTTGAATCCGGCAGCTGGTCCACCAGCAGCACTTCGCCGCCCAGCGCCCGGATCATGCGGGTGCGTTCCTCGGAATTGCCCTTGGACATCACCGCCACAAAGGGATGGCCCAGAACCGCACACAGGATGGCAAGCCCGGTGCCGGTGTTGCCCGATGTCAGTTCGACCACCGTCTGTCCGGGTTTCAGGTCGCCGCTGCGCATCGCCTCGGCGATGATGCCTTGCGCGGCACGGTCTTTCTTGGAGAAACCGGGATTGAGATATTCCAGCTTGGCCAGGATGGTGCCTGTCACGCCGGCGTTTTGCGTCAACCGGTCCAGCCGGACCAGCGGCGTGTTGCCGATCGCCTCCACGACGGAGTTCATAACCTGGGACATGCGAAACCTTCAGCCAATGTGCGGCTGAACTGTCCGGCTTTTAGGGTTCCCGCGCAACAATCACGGGCGCGCCGTTTTGCACCTGGCCGCCCGGCTTTTGTGGTTTGGGTTTCGGCGCGTAATGCGGGCGGTCCAGTGTCTTGATGAAATATTCCCGGCTGGAAAGACCATCCATCTCATGCTCCAGCGCAGGGTAGGACGCTTCGGTGGTGCCGGGCGGCACGTCTTGCGGTACGCGGCTGTCGGCGCCCTTGATCACCGCCTGCTTGATACCTTCGAAGGCGGCCTTGCGCCCTTCTTCCTGCGCCAGCAGCGGAATATCCATCGGCTTGTCCGGATCCACCACATAGGCCGATGACAGACGGAGGCGATAGGCGGACGAGATGCCGTCATAGCGCCCGGTTTTGGGGTTCAGCATGCCATCGGCATTGCGGCGCAACGCGTAATACAACGCCACGGCGTCTTCGTGCTCGCGGGTGCCCTGCTGGCCGCCATCCTGGGCGAAAGTGTTCTCGGCATAGAGATCGCGCCAGTTGCGATAGCCGGCGAGCAGGCCGGTGGCCGAAAGACCGTCGGCCGACATGTTCAGCCGGATCTTGCCATTGCTGAAATTGGTGTCGCCGGTCTGGTCATAGAACCAGGCGATGCGCGGGGTGTGCAGGTGTTCGACCTGTTCGGTTTCCACCACGCCGTTGCGGATTTTCGCTTTCAGCTTGGTGTACTGCGCTGATTGCAGGATGCGATAGGAGTAATCCGCCGCAACGCCGCCGCGCGCATCCTTGACGATGGTGTCGGGCGAAAAGCCGATCTCCAGCACCGCATCGCTGTCGTTCCGCGGGTCCTGGTTGCCGGAGACACGCACCACCATGGTGTAGAGGCCTTCCTGCATCTTGTCGTTGGCGCGCAGGTCCAATGTGGCGTTGCCGCCACCCCGCCAGGGCGCATCGCAGCCCCAGGCGCGATACAGGTTGTTGTCGATGCCCTTTTCGCCATCGGGACTGATGAAGTCGTTGGCCTTGATCTTGCCGTCCAGGTTGAGGCCGTCGCCGATGCGGCTGGTAACTTGCGGCAGGCCCGGATCATCGGTGGCCCAGGGGTTCACATAGGTCTCAATGCCTCTGCTGTAGCCGCGATAGGACATGGCCCGCGCCCAGATGTGGCGGCGGGTCAGGCCCGGTGTCTTGACCTTGTCCACGCCGGGCGGCGCGGTGACCCAGTCGATCTCCTGCTGCGAGCGCCATTTCTGGCGCACGATGGCGGCGTGGGTCTGTTCGGGACTGGCCATGAAGACGGTGCTGCCATGGGGGCAGTCCACGCCGGGTTCGACCTCGGTGCCTTTGGAGTAATCAGAGCGGCCGCCATAGCGGAAGGCATATTCATAGGCGCCGACCACGAAACCTCGGGTCCAGGGCGCGGCGGATGTGGGCACACTGCCGGCCATGATCGTCATGGACGCTGCGCAAGCCATCAGACGCGATTTGAGCATCATGGCGTTCCCTGCTGGCGGCTTGTTGTGCGCCGCGTTGGGCCCTTTTACCCCAAAAGCCCCTGCGCCGGTACCCCCGGACGGCTTATACTCCGGCGAATGAAAGCCGCATTTCTCGCGCTTGCCGCCATGCTTTTGCCGGCCGCCGCCCAGCCGGAGCCGCCGCATTTCCATCACCTGGCGCTGAATTCCACCGACCCGGAAGCCGCCATCGCCTTTTATGGGAAGCAGTTTCCCGCCACGTCCCGCAGTACTTGGGAAGGGCTGCCGGCCCTGGCCTCGCCCAGCCATGTGATGATCGTGTTCCAGAAGGTGCGAAAGTCCCCGCCGGCGGATCCGGAAGCGACCGCCTATTGGCACTTCGGCTGGAGCGCCGCCGATTCGCGCGTCTCGCTGGAAAAATTTCGCGCCCAGAATTTGCTGGCGCCCTTCTATACCGATGATGCGGGCAACTTTGTCGGCATCAGCAGCGACACCTATCCGTATCCGCCCGGTGTGCCGGGGCGCACCCGCGCCCAGCTGGACGAAGCGGTGGCGCAGAAGCTGGAGCCGCGCCGCGTCGGCGGCAATGGCTATATCGTTGCACCCGACCACGCCATTGTGGAGTTCACCGGCAACGCGCCGGAACGCTTCGACCATGTGCATATGTGGCAGGACGATCCGCTCTGCGCCCAGCTCTGGTACATGAAACATCTCCTGGCGGCGCCGCGGCGCGGCTCTGCGCCCATCAGCGAAGACAGTTGCAAGGTTGCGCGCGGCGCCGAACCGTCCTGGCCGTCGCTGGACAGGATGGGCACCTATCGTTTCCCAACCGGCGGCGTCAGCTTCGATGACGTGGCGATGAACTGGTACATGAATCAGACGGACAAGCCGCTGGCGCCCACCACCGGCCACCTGATGGATCATGTCAGCCTCAGCGTCGCCGATCTGGATGCCTGGATCCTCAAGCTGAAAACCGAGGGCGTGACATTCCTGAAACCGCTCCATCGCATCGGAAGCACCCGCGCGGTGATGATCCAGGGCCCCAGCCAGGAGGCCATTGAGCTGATCGAAGTCCGTTAACCAAAGGCGCATTCACCTTGTCGGGAACAAGCCATGGCCGGGCTTGGTAAATGATGACATCGTCCACCGTCGATTGGGACTGGGTCCATGTCAGTGACGTGCCGAGAGTTTTGGCCATGCCGGGGGGCGTGAGCGATGCAGTTCAACGTCTCCTTCGACACCGCCAATTCGCCGGACCTGGGAAAGCTGACCCAGGCCGAGCAACAGGCCATTCTGGCGACGATGAATGCGGCGGCCCAGATCTGGTCGCACTATCTCACCCCAAGCAACGTCACCATCGACATCAAGATCGCCATCGACAACCGGCTGTTCAGCGGCAATGTGCTGGCCGATGGCGGCCCCGATGCCTATGCCCCGACCGGCGCCACCTTCAACGGCAAGCCGGTCTATGACACGGGCACGGCCATCAAGCTGCGCGGCGGCGGCGACATAAACGGCGCCGCGCCCGAGATCGATATCGGGCTGACGGTGGATTCGATCCGCAACTATTTGTCCTTCAAGACCGATGACAGCGCCGCGGTGCCGGCCGGGCGCTATGATGCCCTGTCAGTCTTCCTGCACGAGATCGGGCACGGGCTGGGCTTCATCGATACCGGCGATTTCGCCTCCTTCCCCGGTGCCGGCGTGTTCGACACCTTCGTGCAGAACGGAAAATTCACCGGCGCCAACGCCGAGGCCGCTGCCGGGATGCCGCTGGGCATCGCGCTGGAGCCCGGAAGCCTGTCGCATGTCAGCGAATCGGGCGCGTTCGGCGGAGACCTGATGTCGCCGGCCCTGACCGCGGGCACCAATGTGCATATCTCCGCGCTGGATCTGGTGATCGACATTCCGGCATCGGCGCTGGCCCAGACCAGTTTCGTCACTGGCAGCACGGGCGATGTCTTGCAGGTGCGCGCCTTTGACGGCAAAAGCTGGAGCGCGGCAGACGGCACGGTGTGGGCGGCGATCCACCTGACGGTGCGTTAGTTCAGCGGACCGGGCGCCTTGAGATAGCGGTTGCGGATGGCTTCGGCCGCCCAGAAGGCCAGCGCGCCCACCGTGCCGGTGGGGTTCATCGCCGCGTTCTGCGGGAAGGCCGAGGCGCCCACTACGAACAGGTTCGAAACATCCCAGCTCTGCATATACTTGTTCAGCGCGCTGGTTTTGGGATCGGAACCCATCACCGCGCCGCCAGTATTGTGGGTGGACTGATAGGGCACCGCATTCCAGCCGCTGCGCACCTTGCCGATGGTCAGGATCTTGGGGTTCAGCGAGCGGGCAATCTTCTCACATTGTTTGCTGACGTAATTCTGCATCTTGAGATCGTTTTCGGGGAAATCGAACGTGATGCGCAGCAGCGGCCGGCCATAGCTGTCGGTATAGGTGGGGTCGAGGTCCAGGTAATTCTCGCGGATGGCATAGCTGGAGCCTGAACCGCCGATGCCCATCACCCGGCCATAGGTTTTGGCGGTGGCGTCTTTCCATTTGGCGCCCCAGCGCGGTGTGCCGGGCGGAGTGGGGCGGGAATTGATCGGCCGGCCGTTGCTTTCGCCCGACCCGATGGTGGCGCCGCCCACGAAATCCAGGTTGGAATGGTCGAAAGCATCGCCGTTGAAATCATGCGCCTGCATGGACAGCGCGCCGGCGCCGACGAACGGATTGAAACGCTTGTCGTCGAAGATCATCGAGGCGCCGCCGCCGCCGGTCTGGTAGCAGTAATTGCGCCCCACCACGCCTTCGCCGGTTCTGGGATCGTACGGCTTGCCGATGTTCGACAGGAACATCATGCGCACGTTCATCAGGCCATAGCCGCACAGGATGACGATGTCGCCCGGCTGTTCGAACTCGGTACCGGCCTTGTCGACATAGGTGATGCTCTTGGCGGTCTTGCCGTCGGGGCGCAGGTTGATCTTCAGGACTTCGCATTCGGTGCGCACTTCGAAGTTCGGCTTCTTCATCAGCACCGGCAGGATGGTGGTCTGGGGGCTGGCCTTGGAGTAGTTGCCGCAGCCGAAGCGCTCGCAGAAGCCGCAATAGGTGCATTCGCCCATCGCGATGCCCAGCGGATTGATATAGGCGCGTGACAGGTTGGCCGACGGGGCCGGGAAAGGATGCAGCCCCATGTTGCGCGCCGCCTCGCCGAACAGGGTCGAGGAATAGGGCATCTTCAGCGGCGGGTTGGGGTACTCGCGGCTGCGCGTGCCTTCGAACGGATTGCCGCCCGGCTGGACCGCGCCGTTGATAACCCCGGCCTTGCCCGACACGCCGCACAGATATTCGAAGCGGTCATAGCAATGTTCGACCTCGTCATAGGTGACGCCCCAGTCCTGTAATTGCAGACCAGCGATCTTCTTGGCGCCATAGCGCCTGGTCAGGTGGCTCTTGGCTTCGAAGTCGGATGGGTAATAGCGCCAGGAAAATCCGTTCCAGTGCACACCCGCGCCGCCCACACCGGAACCGGGCAGGAAGGAGCCATAGTCGCGCATCGGCAGCGCGGTCTGGTCGGCGCTGTTGCGCATGGTCATGGCTTCCTGCCTGGGCTGCAGGAACAGTTCGCGCCGCACCGCATAGCGCAGCTCGTCGGGCATGTAGCCGATGTTGAAGTCGGTGGCGGTGTCGCGCCAGGGGCCGCGCTCGATCGCCACGACATTCAGCCCGGCCTCGGTCAGTTCCTGGGCCAGGATGGACCCGGTCCATCCCAGGCCCATGATGACCACGTCTTTCTTGGGAAGACTTTTTGCCATTTTTATCCCCGCGCCCCTCGCAGTGTGCCCCGCGATTCCGGATCAAGGCCAGTGGAATGCGCGCCTTATCCCGCGAAAAGATTGCTGCGCCGCATCATCAGGCCCGCAGCAGCGGCGGCAGGTGGCGCGCGGTCAGCTGCGATGCCATCTCATAGGCATGCGCCAGCTTCAAACAGTCCATCTCGTGATGGATGGGGGCGATGACCTGCAGGCCCATCGGCAAGCCTTGCGGCCCGAAGCCCGCGGGGACGGCCAGGGCAGGGCAGCCCGACATGGTGATCAGGCAGATCGCCTTCATCCACTCATGATAGGTCTGCATGGTCTGGTCCGCGATCTGGTGCGGCCAGGTTTCGTTGATGTCGAACGGGAAGGTCTGCGCCGTCGGCATCAGCAAATAATCGTATTTCGCGAACAGCCGCTGTACCGCGTTGGACCAGGAGGTGCGCACCGCCGAAGCATTCAGAATATCGAACGCCGACAGCTTGGCGCCCTGTTCGACTTCCCAGATCGCTTCGGGCTTGAGCAGCGTACGCTTGGCCGGGTCGTTGTAGAAGATGCGGAAGCCGCCGCCGCTCTGCCATTGGCGGATTTTCATGAAGGACTGCCATACCGGCTCGAACGGATGCTCGGGCACCGCCTCTTCCACCACGCAGCCCAGCGATTCAAATGTCTTGAGGGCGGTGCGGCAGGTGTCCAGCACACCGGCTTCATACGGCGCGAAGCCTTTCAGGTCGCCCAGCCAGGCGATGCGCTTGCCTTTCACATTGCTTTCCAGCGGCGCCAGGAAACGCTGGCCGCCGGCCGTATCCGACAGCGGCGCGCGCTGGTCGTAACCGGCCTGCACCGACAGCAGCATGGCAAGGTCATTCACCGTGCGCGCCATCGGCCCGGCGACGCTTTGTGACGGCAGCCAGACATCGTCACCCGCCGCCGGCACCACGCCGAAGCTGGTGCGGAAACCAAAGACGTTGTTCCAGCCCGCAGGGTTGCGCAAGGACCCGCCATAATCGGTGCCGTCGGCCACCGGCAGCATGCGCATCGCCAGTGACACCGCCGCGCCGCCGCTGCTGCCGCCGGCCGATTTGCTGAGGTCGTAGGGATTCAGGGTGGGACCATAGACCGGGTTGATGGTGTGCGAGCCCAGGCCGAATTCCGGCACATTGGTCTTGCCGATGAAGATGGCGCCGGCGGCGCGCATGCGTTCGGCCACCAGCGCATCCTGGCTGGGCACGAAGTCCTTCAGGATGGGCGAGCCGGAGGTGGACTTGATGCCCTTCACCGCGATCAGGTCCTTCACCGCATGGGGAAAGCCGTGCAGCGGTCCTAAGACCAGCCCGCGCGCCAGCTGTTCGTCGCGTTCCTTCGCCTGGGCCAGCAGCGCGCCGCGCTCCTGCAGGGCGACGATGGCATTGACCTTGGAATTATAAGTGGCGATGTGATCCAGATAGGCGGTCATCACCTCGACGCAGGACAGCTTTTTCCCCGCGATGGCGGCGGACAGGCTGCGCCCGTCCATCGCCACGATTTCGGGCAAGGCCGCCGATGCCTGTGTCGAAGCCAACATGGTCGCGGCGCCTCCGGTGATCACTACGGTCCGGCGGTCCGGTCCGTTCATTTCTTCGCGTTGATCGTCACGGTCTGAAACACAACCTTGCCGCCGCGGGTCACGAACACGTCGTAGCCGGAGACTTCCTTCGGCGAGCCCTTGAACTGCACCCACTGCATGACCGAGGTGTCGGCGCCGGCATTCTGGTACTTGGTCTGCATGGTCTTGTTGCCGGGCAGGCTGTCCTTGGACGTCAGGGTGGTGAACAGCTTGCGGATTTCCGAACCCACGAATACGCCGTCGGGCGAGAAAGCACCGGCTGGTGTCACGATCACCACATCAGGCGAATAGTCCGACAGCACCGCTTCCAGATTGCCGGCCTTCATGTTGGCGACATGGTGATCCAGCACCTTGGTATCGGCGCCGGCCCAGGCGCTGCCCGTCATGGTCACAAGGATTGCGGCGGATAGGAATTTCAGCATAGCGTCCCCCATCTTTTTGTTCAGGCCCATCTTTTTGTCAGATAAGGCTAGAGCAGGCCGAACAGGGCCGCAACCGGGGAGAGTGCTTTGAATCGTCGTTGGACCATGCTGCTGCCGGTCATTTTCGTCAGCTACAGCCTGTCCTATCTGGACCGCGCCAATTTCAGCTTCGGCGCCGCGGCCGGCATGGCCGCGGATCTGCACATCACCGCCGCCGAGTCCTCGCTGCTGGGGTCGCTGTTCTTCCTGGGCTATTTCTTCTTCCAGATCCCGGGCGCCATCTATGCCCAGCGCTATAGTGTCAAGAAGCTGATCTTCGCCGGCTTGATCGGCTGGGGCGTTCTGGCCAGCGCCACCGGCCTGATTTCCGACATCCGCCTGCTCTATCTCGACCGATTCCTGCTGGGCATCGTGGAAAGCGCGGTGCTGCCCGCCATGCTGGTGCTGCAGGCGCGCTGGTACACCAGAAGTGAACGCGCCCGTGCCAATGCCTTTCTGGTGCTGGGCAATCCCGCCACCATGCTGTGGATGTCGCTGCTGTCGGGTTATCTGGCGGCCGGGCTGGGCTGGCGCTGGATGTTCATCATCGAGGGCGTGCCGCCGATCTTGTGGGCCTTTGTGTGGTGGCGACTGGTGGCCGACCGTCCGCGCGAAGCGGCCTGGCTTCCCGCCGCCGACCGCGACGCACTCGAAGCCAAGCTGGCGGAGGAGCAGCGCGACATTGCACCTTTGGCCAACTCCGCCGCCGCCTTCAAAAGCCCGCGCGTGA
>Ga0118677_10013571_pt1 | contig 11682 bp, 16 predicted proteins | sample AliMusrvi5mmetaG_FD_86154 | JGI IMG/M metagenome (GOLD analysis project Ga0118677, IMG submission 86154) | reverse complement strand
GCTCATTTAACGCCCTTTTCATAGGTGCCTGCCATCATCGTTACGATTGCCCACTTTCTTTTCCAGACAAAATTTCCCGCACGCTTCAAAACTGTTTCTTGAGAATCCAACAAATAACCATTCCAGGATTTCTCCAGTCCCGCCGAATATCCTTGAAGCAATTATCGACAATCGGTTAGAAATGGACAATACAATAGCCTTATGAAATACCACAGACCGCAAGAAGAGTTACATTGAAGTAAAAAGTGCGCCTAATCCAGTGTTGTCAAAAGGCCTAGACCTATTCGGTCAAAAGTACAGCTATGCCAGAAAGATTTTAGTGGGGAATGGCGGCGTAGCATTGGCAGAATTTTTATCTCACCCCGTTGAATACTGGTTGGCTTAACTTATGTTTCTTGTACCCCGCACCTGTAAAGAGAAAGTCGACGAACGAGACGAACAGTACGACATAAGCCATCCTATCGATTATTTTCGTGAGCGGTCGGCTTATGTATTGCTGGGTGAACCCGGTGCTGGAAAATCAAGTTTGTTCAAAGCTGAAGCGGACAATACGCCTGATGGACTTTGTATTTCTGCACGGGACTTCATCGACCTTGATCGCGAGGAATGGCGAGATAAGACCCTTTTTATAGATGGCTTGGATGAAACCAGAGCAGGCAATGTTAATGATAGAACCCCATTGGGAGCGATTCGTGGCAAACTCGACAAACTTGGCTGCAAACGTTTTCGAATTTCCTGCCGTGCCGCTGATTGGCTGGGTTCTCTCGATACCAAGGATATTAAGAAAGTAAGTCCCGATCAAAATATAACCGTACTGTATTTAGACCGACTTAATAGTAATGACATTAACCAGATATTACTCAATACTCAACTCTTTTCAACAGACACCAAAATAAAAACAAAGTGTTGCAAGCCTAACAATTTGTTATAAAAAAAACGGTAAGTTCAAATAAACTCACCGTTTAGTTTGGAAATATCAATAATGGTAACGACAGAACACTACATAAATAGCACCGTCTTCTGGCAAATAAACCAAACGATGTACTTTAGTAATTCGCCTAGACCAGAATCCAGTAAGATCCCCCTTGAGAGGCTCAGGTTTACCTGTTCCCTTAAAGGGATTGCGTCGGCATTCCTCTATTAGGTTGTTAATTTCATCAACGATCTTTGGATCTTCTTTTTGCCACAAAAGGTAATCATCCCATGCGATGGGAGTCCATGAAACTGCGACGTTTTTAGCTTGTTTCTTGTTTGGGCTCTTCTTGTTTTTCATTGCGGATTAGGTCGCGTTGTTGAGCCTTACCGGCTTTAAGCTGGGCAATGGATTCCATTAAACGGCTGGCATTATTCGTAGAACCAAGGAGATATAAGGTTTCCTCAATACTATTGAAATCTTCCAGAGACAGCATCACAACGTGCTCACCATTTACACGGGTAACGACGCTAGGCGTGTGGTCTTTGCAAACATCATCCATCACTGTCTTCAAGCTGGCTCTAGCTTCGCTAAAAGTTAAAATGTTCATAATTTTTATCTCTATATGAATCCCTTAACTGGGTTAATATTTCGAATTCCCTATCGACCCCTATATTATATATGAGCAACAGTGTTGAGTGCTCTTCTCTACCGTTCTGTATGGATATGACTACATATCAATTCCCCCCTTTATTTACCAATAGCGTTATTGTACCATATATTGTACACAAATCTATTAAACTGGGGTCAGAGTAAACTTAAATCACCGGAAACAAAAAAGTTCATATAAGTGTAAGTGATCAGATACACGAATTCAAATATCGCATGGCATTTCCTTTCTCCAGCCTAAAGGCCGTCCCATACTTTTTGCTTTCATCCGTCGACCAGTCAAACTCTCGATTTCTGCTTTAAATCGCTCATTACCCAAAACTAATCCTTTGTTGACAGTCAACCTAACTTCTTCCACTAATGTTTCGTCAACATGATGATTAAATAATGCATGATAATTTATCTGCCTTTCTTCTTTTTCTCTGCCTAATGCAAGATATAAACGATGTGGCTTACAAAGCTCCGAGGTTTTACCTAATGCATTTATAGAGTAGCTTGACCAAGCATAGTCTGATGGATGGTCTACCATGCCTGCTCTAACAGGGTTTAGCTCGATATAACGATAAAGTTGTAAGAGATAACTTTCTTCCTCTACCAGACAAGACTTGAATCGGCCTTCCCAGAGGATCCCTGTACGCTTATAGCTGTAATTAAAGTAACGGACATATTGTCTGCCCAATGCTTGCATCATAGAACTGACCGCATTTTCAACTCTGGGAGTACATAGTAAATGAACATGATTGGTCATCATTACCCAAGCATGAATTTCAACCTGATATTTTTTTGAGTAGTCTTTCAACCAACCTACATAAGCCGCAAAGTCCTGTTCTCCAGCGAAGCAAACCTGCCGGTTATTACCTCGCTGAATGATATGTTGCGGAACGCCTATTGGGCATACTCTGGATAATCGAGCCATTTCGTTTTCCCTGATATTGATGGTTAGAAATAGGCACTATACAGGAAGTAGAAAATTTAAATTTACTCTGACCCCAGTTATTCAACCCCAGTTATTCAACCCCAGTTATTCAGTTATTAAAGTTTACTCTGACCCCAGTTATTGCTTTGTTATAGCAACACCAGAATATAATTCCAAACAATTAGCTGGTTTTTTTACGTTAAGCGCGGGTAGTGTAAGTTGTGTTGATTTGCCAGCAACATTGGCAAAAACATTACCTCGATATCCTGTACCGGTTGCACTGATAGGTCGTCTAGCTGTTAGCACTTGCTTCCATAGAAAAGGTTTAGGTTCAATTCTATTAGCTGATGCCTGTCAGAAAGTTATAGCGGCAAGCAAGACCTTGGCTGTAGTAGGAATTGTTGTTGATGCAAAAGATAGTACGGCAGTTAGCTTTTATACCTATTTTGGTTTTATGCCATTAGCAGGTCAGCCTGACAAATTGATTTTACCAAGTTCTGTATTTAAGAAAGTTATTTAAGCCACATGCAATTCCTCGTGCAGAATCTTTCTTAAAACTTCAACAGTAATAGGTGCTGAATCAGGGGCAATACTATGTCTCAGAGCTTCATTAATCAGGGTTTGATAACCCTTGCCGCTTTGAGATGCACGCTTTTTAAACTCAGCAAGCACATCATCAAGAAAGATAGTAATACGGGATTTACCACTCTCACTCTCAGCTTGAAGCTTAGCAAGATGAGGAACTTCGTTAGCACGCTTTGCACTGCTGAAATCATATTCGTCACGCATAGTTATTTGCCTCTTTTGTTGTTGATTTACGGGCTGAAATTATCCGAATTGAATCATCTCGCAATGTGTAAATAACAGTTAACAGTCGCGCTTGATCACTAACCTGCCGGTTATTACCTCGCTGAATGATATGTTGCGGAACGCCTACGGGACATACTCTGGTAAGTCGAGCCATTTCGCTTTCTCTGAAATAATGAATAGAAAGAGACACTATACACTATAAAGGAAAACTAAAATTTAAGTTTACTCTGACCCCAGTTATACTGACCCCAGTTATACTACCCCAGTTATAAAGTTTACTCTGACCCCAGTTATACCGGTTATTCTGCTTCTGGAAAAAATACCGGGTCTATCGCTTGTTCAAACGTCCAAGGGCAAGCATCAGGAAATATATCTAACGACAGTCCAGTTTCACGCGCAGCCCATAGTCGTGCATCTTCATACGCATACATGAAAGTTTCTGCCAATTGTCCTTTAAGACTTGGATTTTCCTTTAAATGTCGGATGCTCTTGGCTCTTTGTTCTCTAATAGTCAATTCCCAACTTTTTCCTTGAAAATTAGGTTGATAGTGCCACTTTAACAGGTGCATCAGTAACACTTCCAGTCGTGATTCCAGTTCTCGTTTTTCTGATTTCCCCATGCTTTCGACTTCCTCCAATAGATTCTCAAGGTCAAGTTCGTTAAGGCGATGTTCCCGCAATAATTTTGCCTGTTCCTGTGTCCAGCCATAAAAGTCTTGATGGTAAGCTAATGCAGACATAATTTATACCTGAGCCAAAATTGTGAAAAAAATAATTAGTGAACCCTGCAAATCGGTCATATCGGTCATATCGCCACACCAATCGACAGCCTATTCACCATAATTATCACCAGTCATGTAGGCTGGGCAACAGCTTTTCATTGCCCAGCATTTTCAACGGACAAAAGTATAATATCAATACATTGCCCAGCACCATTAACATATTCCATCGTAGAAATGAATCCCCATTATTAATCCCCAGAGTTTTCTAGAAAGGTCATACCTGATACAATCGAAGCATGAGTGTTAATGGGTGGGCAGGTGATACTTGAAAGCCGTAATGTTCATAGAACATTTTGGCTTGATCATGCAACGCTTGTACCAATAAAGCCCTAACCCCAGTGTTTTGAGAAACCACCAACGCACGCTTAACTGCATCTTGTAAAAGAGCACCACCTAATTTCACCCCTTGCGCCTGAGTAGATACTGCAAGTCGCGCTAGAATCATCACAGGTACAGGATCAGGCATATTGCGCCGAACAGAACTTGTCGCCATTTGGTGTGATACAGCGCCTGCAGCCATCGCATAATAGCCCATAACTTGTTTGTTATGATCAGCTACAACAAATGTTCGACTCGCTCCGCTTACTTGGTTAGCCAATGCACGTCGCTTGAGCCATTCATCGAGTAAAGGCTCACCGCAAAGAAACTTATCTAATTGATGAATCTTATCAAGCGGTTCAGGTTCATTAAAATTAAACTCTAAACTCATTCCTGATCAACGATCCAAGGAGGCTTGATTGCCATAAGCCGTTCAAGCCCTATATTAGGGATTGGAGGTGCGTCAAGCATGGCTAAAAATTGTTGATATTTTTCATTATCTAAACTGAAAAAGACCTGATCGAGCACGATAGTCCGTGCTTTGTCGCAGGCTGCTTCAAGCATAAAATCTGAACGATTCTTGCCAAGCAATTGTGCCGCGTAGTCAATAAGATCCCGTTGCTCAGCTAATGCACGTAGATTAATGGAAGCATTACGCATAAAGTTCTCCTTAATTTAAGGTACAAATGCTACGGCAACGTATAGCTAACGTCAATACATCAAAACTAAATATCACTAAACTTAAACGTCTGGTTTTTGCTTTCGCCAGCCTAAAGGTCGCCCCATATTTTTTACTGTCATCCGTCGGCCAGTCAAACTCTGAATATCAATAAGATGCCCAAGGGGTGCGGAATGTCGGCTCCGGCTCCAGCAAAACAAACCTGACGGTTATTGCCTCGCTGAATGATATGTTGCGGAACTCCGACTGGGCATAGTCTGGTAAGTCGAGCCATTGCGTTTTCTCTAAAATAATGAATAGAAAGATACACTATAGAAGAAAATGAAAATAAGTTCACTCTGACCCCATTTATTATCGTTTGGCTACTTCGATTAAATAACGTAATGCTTCATTTACAGCTTCAGCACTTGGAAACGTGGCAATAACATCAGGTTCTAATCGAACGGTATCACAAAAGCGTTTACGTCCATGCCCAAGTTTTCTGACCTGTAAGCTTTGCAAATCGTACTCTGGGCGTAATTCATCTTCCATTTCATTTTTGTTCATATGCTTTTCTCTCAGATTGCGTTGCTTCTCTTGTACTAATTATCCAAATCACATTGTTGCGTTCCGTATATGAAACAAACAACAACCTACCTTGAATTGATTCACCCAGTAATATAAAGCGGTATTCACTGTAAGAATGGTCTGGATCGTAGAAATCAACATATAAAGGGTCATCAAAAACCGTTTTCGCTTCTTCAAAAGAAACTCCATGTTTAGACAGATTGGCTACTGCTTTATTACTATCCCATTCATATTTCATTGAAAACTCATAAAAAATTGTGTAGGTTACATCTTGTTGCGTTATCTTTTCTTGAGTTCAATTATAACGACTTCGTAACCTGAGTGCTTATTTTACTTTATGCTATGCTATGGACGCTATGGACGGATATAGAGAGAATATATCTTTACTCCTCTACGAATTTCTTTAAGATTAGGCACTGGGCGAAACGCCTTCAACTCGGTTTCGGTTATTAGCGGATTATCTAAATCAGCCTCAGCCTCCGCTTTGATATCTGATTCAGCTAATGCATTTAACCAAGCAGGTAGGTCTGGTTAGGCGATAGCCGTAACCCGACAATTATATGGTGCAGTGTGTTTCGGGTTACGCTCGGCTCTGGTCTGTCGTGCCATTTTTTCCTAAAGTTAATGGATAGAAACGGCACATTATACAAGAAGAGCAGATTTAAGTTTACTCTGACCCCAGTTATTCATTTCAATTGTTTTTTTGCCTTATAGCAACTCTATTTGTTTGCAACAAATAAATTGTTTTGGAGGTCAGATTATAGAACACACAACTTTTAAGTTTACTCTGACCCCAGTTATTAAAATAAGTTTACTCTGACCCCATTTATTACCATATTACCACGCTCTAAAATAATAGGCTTAAAACCCATTTGAGCCAGAATCAAACCCACAAATAAACCGCACGGTCCCATGCCAATAACAATCGGTCGATCTGTTAAATTTTCAGGTGCTTGCGCAACAAATTTGTAAGTTGTATCGGGTGTTAAAGAAATACCCGATTCAGCACCTAATTTCTCTAAATAAACCGCTTGATTTGTGATCTCAACATCTAAGGTATAAACCAGATAAATTTCAGCCTTTTTTCTAGCATCATGGCCTTGACGAAACACCTTATAAGAGACTAACTGCTCAACCTGAATCCCTAAACGTTTAATAATAGCCTGTTTAAGATCAGCTTCTGAATGGTCTAAGGGGAGTTTAAGTTCGGTAATTCGTAACATGTTATTGAGGGTATTTGATAACGAGAGACAATCGATTACGTTGGTGGGATAAAGCCTGTCTCAAGGTGAATGATCCACAGTGCAAAAGATAGTATTAGGTGTTTAATTTGTAAATTATATGGGTTTATTTAACGGGCTAAGAGATTTTCTGTTAGCCCGTTTATATTTTTAAATATTTCACCCAATATTGTCTGTTGTTTATCACTGACAATCAAGCGAATAAATTCAAGTGGGGGTGATAAGTCAGTTCGGTCTTGATAATCTTCTAAGTAAATACGTTATCCACTTGATATTGTACTTCAACGAAGATAATAGGTTGTTCTGGATCATCAGTAACAGGTTTGAACAAACCATCAATTCTAAAAGCCGTCTGTTTGATCTCTTCTGAGCTAAAGCAATAACTATCGCCTGCATAATCTAAACCTAATAACTCTAAGGCTAATTTCGGCTTACGCAGAAATAACCGGTAAAACAGAGTATCCGTTTTCATGATTAAAAAATCAATTGAGAGTGATATGGCACAAGTACCATAACACAAATATCAGCCTATAAAACTTTCTAGTGCTTGTATGTTGATCGGTTGAAATATGCGAATCTCTGAACTAAGCTTGTCACTGAGAAACTCTTTAAACTGTTTTCTGTCAGTTGGTCACTATTTTTGAGCTAGCAGAGCTTTTAGGCGTTCGATTTCAGCTATTGCAAGTTTTTCCCGTTGTTGAGTTGCTTCTTCCCGTTGATTCGCTTGTAATATTGCTTTGGTCGCCTGTTCTAATTCATGCTGAATCGTGCGCTGTTCTCGCAAATATTCTTGTCGGGCTTGGTATTGGTAATAGTGTTGATCTTTTTCAGAAAAAGTACTTAAAGTGCTCATTGCTTGTTTCATCTCCTGGGTAATCATCCAATCAGGTAAGGCTTCATCGTTGAGTTGCTCAACTTCTCTAAAGAATTTTAACCAACGTTGATCTTCAGTTTCAACATGGTTTGCCTTAAACTTTTTTAATTCCAACAACAAAATGCCACCATGTTGCGTCAAGGTATTGCCTTGTTCATCACGCATCTTGTAATGATGCACCGTCTCATTCTCGTGGATAAGTAGATTTTCTGCCAGTAACCAGATTGAATAAGTCGGCCTGAGTTCCAGATAATCTTGACCACTTTTAAGTTGCTGACTGTAAATGTCTGCCCAGTTGTAAATAATACGGGCGGGCAAATGTCCGTAACTGGTCAGTTGGATTTCAATTTGATAGAGGCGATCATGGCAGTCTCTGGCTTTAACGTCAACAATACTGAGCTTGTCACTGAGAAATTCTTTATCATTATACGGGTTTAATATCTCTACCCATACCAATGGCTCGACAAGGTCTTGAGCCAAAAATGCATTGAGAAAGTGAATTAACAGGTTGCGGTTTTCTTCTGACCCCAGCAGAGCTTTAAAGACACAATCTATTTTTTGATAAATGCTTGGATTGTCGATTGAAGAGTCTTTACAGAGTGTGATGTGTTATCGCAATTGATACCAATGTACTTTTGAGGTATCTGCTTAATGATGATCAAAATCAAGCGACTTTAGCTGAAAAACTGATTAATGGAACAGAAATTGTTTTAATTAAGGATGTAGTGTTGGTTGAAACCATCTGGACTTTGAAAGGAAAAAAGTATCAGCTCGATAAAACTGACTTAGTAACCGTAATCAAACATTATTTAAAGAGCCTAAAAATAGCCGTCTAATTGCGTATTAATATTGGTCTAGTTGTATTGAGCTACAGGTCATATTTAGAGGAGCATGGGGCGAGTTGTACTGAACTAGAGGGCATGTTTCGGTATACTTGGGGGCTTGTTGTAACGAACTAGAGGGCATGTTTTGATAAACACGAGAGCTAGATGTACTGAATTAGAGGGTGTGTTTTGAGAAACATGAGGGCTAGATGTATTGAACTTGAGAGTGGGTTTTACGAATTATGAGGGGCATATTTACATGGGTTTTTGTGTATTTATTAATTATAAACAATGGGTTGAGGTTTGTAGGTCGTCATTTAATAGGATATCAGCACAATCAATCTTTCGACACACTCACCTTAATATAACCAATATTATCCTGCTAGAACCACACAGTTAGAGGATTTAATCGAAACGCCCGTTTTGATTCTTTTCGGTGAACCTAATCTAAATATCTTTTATTGTAATATTTTAATTTCATATACAGATAACACAATTTAATCTCCTCGCGGCTTAAGTGCGGTAACTTATAAACCAAAATAGTTTCAATAAGATCCAAGCCATCTATATCTACTTTATCAAGTCGCTCTGCTAAATCTTTGGCTCGGCTTATTGTCTGTTGTTTATCACTGACAATCAATCGAATAAATTCAAGTGAGGGTGATAAGTCAGTTCGGTCTTGATAATCTTCTAAGTAAATACGTTATCCACTTGATATTGTACTTCCACGAAGATAATAGGTTGTTCTGGATCATCAGTAACAGGTTTGAATAAACCATCAATTCTAAAAGCCGTCTGTTTGATTTCCTCTGAGCTAAAGCAATAACTATCGCCTGCATAGTCTAAACCTAATAACTCTAAGGCTAATTTCGGCTTACGCAGAAATAACCGATAAAATTTTCTAGTGCTTGTATGTTGATTGGCTGAAATATGCGAATCTCTGATTGAATGGAGTATTAAACACGATTTATTTTGTAAATAACTAACTTTGCCCCCGATAATTTCCAGTTAAAGGAGTTGATCCATTAACTGTATGGCAAGTATCAGCGGCGAAAAAAATTTGCAAATAGTACGGCAAGTGAACATAAAGGTTACCCGAAATCTGCTTTTTTAGGTTTAACCGTGCTTGGAGAGATTGCCGGAGTTAACAGGGGGAAATAGTTCAAATCACTTGATAATAAGAGATATGCTGGGGAAGTTTTGGCATTGATGTCAAGTAATTCATTGTCAAAAGATCCATTAATATTATGGAAACGTTTTATGGGTGGTGTTGATAAATCACATAATAGTCAGATAAATGTGGACATTGCGCTATGGGAAGCGAGAAGATTTGTTGGTCAAAGAGAGTTTTAGTAGCTACTATTTGCTATGATTTATTTCCAGAAAAATCAGAATATTTTCGTATACTGATTGAAATTTACCAGCCTTTGCTTGAATGAAATGTTAAAAATTATTTGTTTTGTGAATAACAATCTGTGAGTAAGTTAACCGTTGGAGACTAAATTATGAGTGATGACAATAAATTAATTCCACAAGACAACACCAATTTAGCTCTTCGTAAATCACAAAGCTTATTGGATATTACCGATAAGATACTGGCAAACAAAACGTTGGCGGTAAATGGTGATGACTGGATAGATGAATTTATTGTGTGGGCTAAAAAGTATGGTATTTTTAAAAAAAAGCATGAACTTCATAAGCGTTCAGTGTTGGAAATAACAAGCTTGGATTTAAGCCACAATAAACTAACCGAAGTTCCAGACTTTATCTGTAACTTGATTAATTTAACCAGTTTAAATCTAAGTTATAATCAACTAAGTGAACTACCTAAAGCTATTGGAAATTTGTTTAAACTAAATAGTTTGTGCATTCAAAATAACAAATTAATTGATTTACCTAATTCTATTGGCAACTTATCTAATTTAATTACTTTAGATTTATGGGGCAATGAATTAACTGAAGTTAATGAATTTATTTGCATGTTGCCTAATCTATCTGAATTACAATTAGGTTGTAACCAACTGACCAAAATTCCTGAAGCAATTAGTCAACTATCAAATCTAACTATATTACGTTTAAGCGAAAACAAGCTGACTAAACTTCCTGAGTCTATTGGTGATTTTTCTAAGTTGACATGGTTGATAGCAAAAAATAACCAATTAACCGAACTTCCTGCGGCTATTTGTAAGTTGTCCAATTTAACAGGTATATACTTATCTAATAATCAATTAACCGAATTTCCGGAATCTATTAGTAAACTATCAAAATTAACTGATATCTATTTATGTGATAATCAAATAGTTAATATATCTAGGTCAATTGGCAATCTCTCAAATCTGATTAATTTGGATTTAAGTAGCAACAATATAACTGATTTACCTGAGTCAATTGGCAATCTTTCTAATCTGATCAAATTGAATTTAAGCAGTAATAAAATAATAAGACTTCCTGAATCTCTAGGTAAACTGATTAAGCTTGAGGGATTATATTTATATCATAATACTGAATTTACCGAATTTCCCGATTCAATTGGTAGGCTATCAAACTTAAGAACTATATACTTAACTAGTAGCAAATTGAATAAACTTCCCGATTCGATCGGGATGCTAAAAAAGCTGAGGAACCTTTCTCTTTACGACAACCAATTAAAAAAGCTTCCAGAATCAGTTGGAAAGCTTGCTAAACTAACTAGTTTGAATTTAAAAAATAACCAACTTATTAATATACCCGAATCTATTGGTATGCTGACTAACCTTGGGGATTTATGCTTAGACAATAATCAATTATCAGGGCTACCAAACTCTATTGGAAATCTAAGTAAACTTACTTATTTGTCATTAAAAATTAATCAATTGAGCGAAATACCAAGCTCTATTGGAAATCTAAGTAAGCTTACTGATTTGTTGTTAAGCAGTAATCAATTGAATCAAATACCAATGTCTATTGGTAATCTGACTAAGCTTACTAATTTATCGTTAAGCTATAATCAGCTAAGGAACGTGCATTAAATAACTTAGGCAACTTCAGGAATTATCACTTCAGGAATGGCAGTGTAATTCCATTGCCCGAGATGCTTATCAAATACAATT
>Ga0118677_10010535_pt1 | contig 11682 bp, 17 predicted proteins | sample AliMusrvi5mmetaG_FD_86154 | JGI IMG/M metagenome (GOLD analysis project Ga0118677, IMG submission 86154) | reverse complement strand
CTCTGATTTTGCGGCCTTGTTAAAGCAAATGGGCACTGGATTATTGGTGACGGAATTATTGGGTAGTGGAATGAATATGGTGACTGGCGACTATTCTAGAGGGGCTGCTGGTTTCTGGGTAGAAGATGGCGTCATTGTGCACGCGGTCGAAGAAATTACGATTGCAGGCAATATGGCGGACATGCTGAAGTCAATTGTCGCTATTGGAAATGATGTGTTGGTGCAGGGTTCTAAGCAAGTTGGGTCTATATTGATTGAGCGCATGACCATTGCTTCAGATTGAGTGGCACTAAAATTTCACTTCCGACCCATATCCATCATTTGCACCAAAAAAAACTATGAAATAGAGGTCGCTCTGAGCAAATCTTTCTTAAGTGCATTTGCTTGTTCCAAGCATTCATCAAAACTTAGATTGAAGTCAATTTTTTCAATTGCATCGAATACTGGCAACATAAAGGCCTTGCGTGACTCACATTGATTGGTGAATATCTCGATGTTCTTTGTGAATATTTCATGATGATCCAATATCTCATCGTAGTGATGTTCTATCACCATAGCAAGGTCAAGCAGATCGCGTGGAGTAGCTCTGTCGCCACGATGCCATAACTTCTTTGCCACAATCTCAATGGGCGTTTCCAATAGGATGTTTCGACCAAGCACTACATATTCTTCGAATGGATTGTTGGTTAGAGAAGACGTTGCAACGAAATCAATCTCTCCTTCCGGCAGGAATAGCTTTAGATATTCAGAGCTATCCTGATACTCGGACGTAACATCCTCGCCACGACCGCCGATCCTAGGGTTGATATAATCTAGAAACTGTGGGTCAGGGATGAAAATGTCGATATCTTTACTCTTACGATGGGCATAGTGGAACATGAGCACGGTGCCTCCGCCGAGACTCCAGCGAGGCAGAGCGAAGCCGTCGGAAGCAACAGCATCAAAAATACTGTACGCCTTCTCTAAAAGCGTTTCCCATGGACCTTCTGGGAAGGTAAGGTCTGACCTAGCCAATCGCATTCCAGAACTTGTTTGGTGATTGGATCTCGCCTGCAACGTGTGCAAGGTTTTTCCAGATTAACTTGGCATTTACATTATTATTAGCGGATAGTTGCTTGATAGCCCCTGCAACTAAAGAAGTTGGTGTCTCGTCAATTAGATGCATCACTTGCCCCTCAAGACCTGGCTGAACTTTTCCGCTCAGCATGAACTTCTCTAGGTCAGATATTGACATAGATTTCTTGTAGCTTGTATTGATGTTGCCGAGTGTTATTTTGACGAAATCCATTTTAATACCAGTTGAGAACATTGGCGTGCCTATAATCTCAGCAATCTCAGCAAGCTTGAGTGCACCTATATCACCAACCTTACCCCTTTCCAGATTCACAATAGTAACTCTAGAGACGTGAGATCCCGCAGCAAGTGCCTTTTGACTAAGACCACATGCCACTCTTCCGTTCTTTATAATTGCGCCGATTGTTAAAATATTCATGACTAACACTATAGGGTAGCGAGCAATAAAAGTAAAGCCTACTTTACTTTAATGTAATTTAACTAAATTTAATCTCGATGCTGCCTTCAACCACGTGAAACAAGGGTTTACACTTGCGTGACGTCTATAGCAGATATTAAATTTTGTCACTTCCGACCCATAACAGACTAACGTTCTATTAATCGTGCTACCCCTACCTAAGCAGACATCTGCAAAGAAAAAGGGCTAGAATAAATTCCAGCCCTTCATCTTTTCATTACATTTGGGTTAACAGCGCATTAACAACTATTTATAAAGAAGCCTTATTTTACGGGCGCATCTTCAAGATCATCAAGGTTATTTCGTTTAGTTGGTGCGCCGTCTAATATTTGGGTTTCACGTCGTTGCAAATAGGCATCACGCGTAAATGCATATGGGTCTAAAGAGGCTTCGTCAATCAAATCATTTGCCGTCAGCAACTCTGTACGCGCATCGATGAACTGCGCTAAGCGGAGCTGATTGTACAATTCAATTTGACCGCGATTGCGCACGTAGGTGATTGGGTCTGTCGTGATAGTATCAAAGACTCTCCCAGTTGCATCACGCACACTGGATGGGCCTAAAAATGGTAAAACTAAGTACGGACCACTTCCAGCACCCCAATAACCAAGTGTTTTACCAAAATCTTGTTTATGGTATTGAATGTTATCCATAGCGGCTACATCAATAAAGCCTGCAATACCAAATGTACTGTTGATGACAAATCGACCCGCATCAGTAAAGGCATGATTAAATTTAAATTGCAGTAAGTCATTGAATACGGTGGTGATCGACCCTAGGTTATTAAAGAAGTTATTAAAACCTTTACGCACAGGAGTTGGCGCTACGGCTTTATAAGCTGTAGCAACAGGCTTAAATACCGCTTTATCAGTAACATCGTTAAATTTATAAATACCACGATTGATACCTTCTAACGGATCTTTATTGGCTTGCGAGGCGCAACTGCTAAGTAACGCCATTGTGGCTAACGCCATCGCTAATTGAGCTAATATTTTTTGCATTTGAATACTCTTTATACCTATTATTTCAGACTTGGTTAATTATTGATCAGACTTCAGGTTGTGTCCATAGGTATTCAACGTTTTAGCCTGATACACCCAATTAATTTTAATAGAAAGGGTAGTGCAGTTAAGTTAGACCAATATAATCATATCGTTATGCAGCGACCTATACTGAATTCTCATAGAAATTGCCCGAGAGATGCACATCATTAGCGCCAGTTTTGTAAAGTTGCAACGTTAACGCTCTTTGTGTGGCATGATCAACGACTGGCTCAGGGTAATCTTGCCCAATCTGCAGGTTTAATTGTTGCTGGCGGATGGATGATATTAGCCAAGGTGCATGAATCTCCTTGTGATCACACAACGCTAATTCCGGCACGTATTTGCGTATAAACTTTCCAGCAGCATCAAATCGCTCGCTTTGGGTAATGGGGTTAAATATTCTAAACCAGGGTTGCGCATCACAGCCGGTACTGGCGGCCCACTGCCATCCACCATTATTAGCGCTGAAATCAAAGTCGATCAATTTCTGTGCAAAATAACGCTCGCCCCAGCGCCAGTCGACCAATAGATCTTTTACCAAAAAACTGGCGGCCACCATGCGTAGGCGATTATGCATAAAACCAGTGCTATTGAGTTGGCGCATAGCAGCATCTACTAAAGGGTAGCCAGTTTTTCCGTCGCACCAGGCCTTGAATAAGTCGAGATCGTTAGGAAAGGGTAGTTGGTCAAAGATGCTTTTGTAGGCATGACCTGCGGCCACACGCGGATTATGGTGCAGAATTTGCACATAGAAATCTCGCCAAATTAATTCATTGAGCCAGGTCTGCGCGCCACTATTAGAGCCTTCCATGGCGATGCGGGCTAAATGGCGGATGGAGACTGTACCAAAACGCAAATGCACTGATAAATAAGACACGCCTTTAACAGCAGGAAAGTCTCGCGCTTCTTTGTAATGTTGAATGCGATCCTTAAAGTCATCAAAAAGGCTGAGTCCGCCACTCATGCCGGTGGGCAGGCGCATATTAGCTAAGTTGGTGCGTTTAAACCCCATGCTTTCTAAGCTTGGCATGATTTGGATGTCGGTAGATTTTGCAAGATGGTGCATGTAAGTATCTACTGGGTAAGGCTGAAGATGAAAATCAGCGACAGTTTTAAGCCACATATTTTTATAAGGTGTAAACACTGAGTAGGGTTTACTGGCTAGCGTTAAGATTTCATCTTTTTCAAAGATGACTTGGTCTTTGTAATGATGAAAGGAGATGCCGTCTTTGTATAGTTGCGCTTCTACTTCATGGTCCCGTGCAATGGCACTAGGCTCGTAATCATGGTTAGTCCATACCGCTTCCACATCCAGCACGCGCGCTAACTGCACAATTTCAGATTGGGCTGAGCCATTCAATACAATCAGGTCGCCACCTTTAGCGACTAACGCTGATTTTAGTTCTTGTACACTTTCCCAAATAAACTCAACGCGACGGTCGGCTTTGTCGGCCAGTTGGTCAAGAATATCGGTGTCAAATACAAAAGCACAATACACTTGGTCTGAAGATTCCAGGGCATGAAACAGGGCTGCATGGTCGTAATCGCGTAAGTCACGGCGAAACCACACCAGTGATTTTTGGTAAGGTAAGGACAAGCTATTCTCGGTGGTAGGGATGGTTTTGTATGACTGAGTGCGCGCGATAAAGTTGCTCAGCCAGCATTACGCGTACCATGGCGTGGGGAAGCGTGAGTTTAGATAAGCCCCATAACCAGTCGGCTTTTTCTTTCACTGAGGTGTGTAGTCCGTCAGCGCCACCGATAACGAAGGCGATATCGCGACCGCTTGTCGTTGCCCCATCTAGCCAGGCTCTAAATTTTTCTGCCAGTTGCAAGGTGGTCACTTCCTGACCGCGCTCATCTAAGGCAATTACATAGTCGCGACCGACCGCATCCAAAATGCGCTTAGCCTCTATAAGCTGGATGTTTTCTGTGCTGTTACCTGCGGCGCGCTTTTCCGGCTTGATTTCAACAATCTCAAGCGTCGCTTCACGTGGCATACGTTTGGTGTATTCCGTGCAGGCGGTCTCAACCCAGTTAGGCATCTTATGGCCGACGGAGATGATGCGCAGTTTCATTGGATTTAATCTAGATTAAAAGCGAATGGCAATTTATAAATCAGGTTGCCATTATCGTAGATGCCAGTAGTTAAAAACTAGACTGGTTTGATGTGGCCACGACGTGATTCAGCTTCGCCCCACAATTGCTCAAGATTATAGTAAGCGCGTGTGGTTGGCACCATGATATGGACGACGATATCGTCCAAATCGACCAAGACCCATTCACCCTCTTTTTCGCCTTCAGTACCGCGAATGGCAAAGCCTTTTTCTTTCAGTTTTTCACGTACATTGTCCGCGACCGCTTTAGCTTGGCGGCTAGAGGTAGCTGAAGCCACAATCATGTAGTTCGTCATGCTGGTGAGCTTGCGCACATCCATCACAGTAATATCAAAACCTTTAATATCTTCAATCGCATCAATTACTGCGAGTTTCATTGCTTCTAAATCAAATGTCATTTATGCGGCCTGTACTGGAATGGCGTTGCGTTGGGATTGTATGCGATTTTTATCATCAACATACACAAGTTGCGGACTGTATTTGTTAAGCTCAATTTCGTCGTAAATGGCAAAGCTGGCGATGATCACGATATCGTGAGGATCAGCTTTATGTGCAGCTGCACCATTCACCGAGATAATGCCTGAGTGCCTGTCCGCGCGAATGGCATAAGTGGTAAAACGCTCACCATTGGTGACGTTGTAAATGCTAATTTGTTCGTATTCGTGAATATTGGCAGCTTCAAGCAGCGCTTCATCAATCGCGCAGCTACCTTCGTAGTGTAATTCGGAGTGCGTAACATGCACGCGGTGCAACTTAGATTTAAGCATGGTTCTTTGCATGTGCTTAACCGTTCTTGAAATGGGAGTGCATTATAGTCTTTTCAAACACTTAGCGCAAAAGATCCACATTATCAATTAATCGGGTGTTTCCTAGCTTTGCCGCCGCCAATATCACTAGAGACTGATCTTGTGTTGTCGCGGGTGCTAAGCTGAGTGCGCTTCTCACTGAAATATAATCCACCAACCAGCCACTGGGCTGCAAGCGCTCGGTGGCGGCTAGGATTAAGGCGTTAAAGTCAGTACTGCCATGCTGAATTTGCAACTTAATAGCGTTTAATTCTTGCTGCAATTGAGCGGCGGTATTTTTTTGATCTACACTTAAAAAGCTATTACGCGAACTCATGGCTAAGCCGTTGTGTTCACGTATGGTGTCGCCAGCGACTATGGTGATGGGCAGGTTAAACTGCTGGACCAGCGCGCGGATAATATGCAGTTGCTGAAAGTCTTTCTTACCAAATACTGCCAGTTGCGGCATGACTATATTAAATAGCTTAGCCACTACGGTGGCAACCCCTGAGAAATGCCCAGGACGCGATGCACCGCAAAGTTCATTGGCAATAGCAGGCGCTGTAACGGTCATGGTTTGATTGAGGTGCTTGCCATCAAACTGTGGGTACATTTCAATGACACTAGGGGCAAATACGATATCCACCCCCGCCGCATCAAGCTTTTCGCAGTCAGCTTCAAGGCTACGTGGATAGTTGGCTAAATCTTCATTGGCACCAAACTGCAATGGATTGACAAAAATACTGACTACCACGCATGAGGCTTGTTGTTTGGCTAGTGCCACCAAGTGTAAATGACCCGCATGCAAGTTGCCCATGGTTGGCACTAGCGTTATGTGGGACTGGTGTTTTAATGCACTTCTTAATGCCGCAACCGTTTCAATAATCTGCATGATTTAGAATTTAACTAGCCTAGTAACAATGCTCGGGGGCTGGAAAAGTTTTTTGTTTGACGGCCAACACATATGCGCTCACGGCAGCTTGAATGCTGTTAGTGCCTTGTAAAAAGTTATGCACAAATCTTGGCGATTTAAAATCACTGGGGTTTTTATGAGCAGGGCCGGTGTAGATGCCAAGTAGGTCTTGCAACACGAGCACCTGGCCGCTGCAATCCGGTCCAGCGCCGATGCCAATAGTCGGCGTCGCAATGCTAGCAGTGATTTGCTTGGCGAGCGCGGCGGGTACCATTTCCAGCAATACAAAACCAACACCAGCGTTACTCATTGCAACGGCATCTAATGTAATACGTTTGGCGCTATCCTCAGTTTTCCCTTGAATCTTATAGCCCCCCAACTGTTCTACAGACTGAGGTGTAAAGCCTAAGTGCGCACACACTGGAATGTGATGCCCTACTAGATGTCGTGCAATCTCAACCATGGCGCCACCACCTTCTAGTTTGACCATATGCGCCCCTGCTTCAATCAGTCGTTTGGCATTGGTGTACGCCTGCTCAGGATTGTCGTAGCTAGAAACTGGCATGTCGGCAATCAGCCAAGTGCTTGGCGCACCCGCCGCCACGCAGCGCGTGTGGTAAATCATGTCTTGCATCGTAACGCTTAGGGTATTGTCGGCACCTTGCAGTACCATGCCTAGAGAATCACCGATCAGTAAAATATCGACTCCCGCCGCTTCACTTAACTTCGCAAAAGTCGCGTCATAGCAAGTGAGCATCGCAATCTTTTCTCCCAAGCCAATGAGCTGACTAAGCTTACTATGCGCTGATGAAGGATTGTTAGGCATTGAGTTGGCGTGCGCCCTCACTTAATCAAAGTTAGGGTTAAAGAACTCGCGCTGCCCTTTAATTTGCCCAATGCGATTGATAAGCAATTTGAGCGCGCTTGGATTTTTTAATATATTAAGCTTTTCATTATTGACGATCAGCACAGGCGAGGTGTCGTAATTATGGAAGTAGGCACTATATGCGTCAGATAGACGTTCTAGATACTCACGTGGCATGTCTTGTTCATAACCGACATTGCGTTCTTCTATGCGCTCCACTAATGCGTCTAGCGGCGTTTGTAGGTAGATCACCAAGTCAGGCTTAGGCGCGTTGAGATGCAGGTGTTGGTATATTTGGTGATACAGAGCATATTCTTCATCATCTAAATTCAACCGTGCAAATATCGGATCTTTTTCTAAGAAGAAATCGGCCACGATTGGCTTCGCAAACATGTCGCGTTGGTTCAAATCTTTAATTTGATTGGCGCGCTGAAATAAAAAGAATAGCTGTGTTGGCAACGCGTAACGCCGAGCATCCTGATAAAAGCGCGGTAAGAATGGGTTGGATTCGGCCTTCTCTGACAAATAATCCACCGGAAATTGATCGGCCAGCATTTTGGCTAGCGTGGTTTTCCCGCAGCCGATTGGGCCTTCAACCACAATATAAGGAAATTTTTTAAAAATGCTCATGCGTTTAGTTTCTTTACACCTGTGAGTAAATGATCATTCATCAATAACGCTATTTTGCCATGTTTTGCTAAAGATAGATGCGGCGCTATTTCAAATAGTGGCAATAAAACAAATCCCCGCTCATGCATGCGCGGATGTGGCAACGTCAGTTGAGGGCTATTCAGTTCTATATTGCCATAGATAAGCAAGTCACAATCTAGCACCCTTGGTGCATTTGGGTAAGGGCGTTGCCGCCCAGCCGATTGTTCAATCGCCAATAAAGCCTCCAATAATGCGACTGGTTCTAACGCAGTTTCTAGTGCCACGACTGCATTAATAAAGTCGGGGATTAGCACTAATGCATCCTCAGCATACCCGATGGGCGCTGTTTGGTATAAAGATGAGGTCTTAAGTACCTGCGTACGAGGGATATTAGCAAAGGATAGCATCGCATGCTGAACCTGTTGTATCGGATTCTCTAAATTGCTACCCAAGGCGACGTAAGCGCGTGTCATTTGAGCGCATATTGCGCTAGAGGCAATCCGAAATTAGTCAGTCTATTCCGAAGTGGCGCTAACATCAGTATTGCCTGGTTTTTTGCGATTTCTTTTTCTACGTTTTTTTGGAGATGTATCTGCTTGCAGCATTTCTGCCCGCGCATCTCCTTCTGCGTTAGCGAATGTCGTCCACCACTCGCCTATTTCCATCGGCAATTCACCTGATTCGCAGCGTAGTAATAAGAAGTCATAAGCTGCACGATAGCGTGGATGGGTCAGTAGACCAAAAGGACGTTTGCCAGCACGCTGTTCAAATCGGGGTTGTAAACCCCAAATCTCTTTCATGGTTGCAGTGTAACGGTTGTGGATTGCGAGTTTTTCGGCTTGGGTAGCAATGACTTCATTCATTGCCATATGAAGTGCGGGCGTTAAATGATGACCTTCGGCTTTGTAGGTTTCCCATGCCGCTAGCATTTCATGCCAAAGCAGGGTGGCGAATAAAAAGCTCGGGTTGGCCGATTTTCCAGAGAGTACGCGGTCATCGGTATTTTTCAACGCCAGCATCACAAAGCGCTCACCCATCGGTTGCTCTAGCACAACATCTAGCATCGGTAGTAAGCCGTGATGTAAATGTTGTTCGCGCAAGGCGCTGACACTCTCCATGGCATGGCCAGAGAGAAATAGTTTTAACATTTCATCAAATAAGCGGCTAGGTGGCACGTCTTGTAATAAATCAGCCATTTTAGCGATCGGTGCTTGCGTCGCGGGTTCTATTTTGAGACCAAGTTTGGCGGATAAACGCACCACGCGCAACATGCGCACGGGGTCTTCGGCGTAACGGGTTTCCGGTTTGCCTATCATGCGCAATACGCCCGCTTTAATGTCAGTATAGCCCTGATGGAAATCCAGCACTTGTTGGCTACTAGGGTCGTAATAAAGCGCATTGGCAGTGAAGTCGCGGCGGAGCGCATCGTCTACGATAGAGCCAAACACATTGTCGCGGATAATGCGTCCTGAGTCGGTGACCTTGGAGTCGCCATCCGCCTCTAAGTGACTGCCACGGAAAGTAGAAACCTCTAAGGTTTCATCGCCAAACAATACGTGTACCAATCTAAATCTTCGCCCAATAATACGTGAGCGTCTAAAGACGCGGTTCACTTCTTCTGGGGTGGCATCGGTGGCAATATCAAAGTCTTTTGGGATGCGATTTAATAGCAAGTCACGCACGGCGCCGCCGACGATGTAGGCTTCAAAGCCTGCCTTTTGCAGACCTTCTATGGTTCTGTGTGCACCGCTACTTAGTAAATTACGGTCTATTTTATGCGCAAGATGTTCAATCACCACCGCACCTTTTTTGCTGGCGGCATGATTGCTTCTATGGGTCGTTTTCTTGGTGCTTAGGGGAGGGCGATTGGACTGTGGGTGTTTAGGTCTCGCACCGCCGGCCTTGATGGGTTCTGGCTTAGTGTTTTTAGTCTTGAAAATTTTAGCGAACAGTCTTTTAATCATGGGTGGATTATAACTTAAGCCACGTCATAAAAATTAACCCTGCGCATTTTTCCAAAGGACATCCAAAACCCCAGCCTCTTTGTTTATGCTACGGCACATGACAAATAACAAATCAGATAAGCGATTTAAATATTGTAGTGAAATGTCGGTGACGGTTTCATTGCGGTGTAGCTCCACAAGCTTACGTTCTGCGCGGCGGCAAACCGTGCGCGCTAGATGGCAATAGGCAGCAGCCTTACTGCCTCCAGGTAAAATAAATTCTTTAAGCGGCTCTAACTCATCGTTAAGCGTATCAATTGCTTCTTCCAAGTCATCAATGCGAGTTTGCTGCAAAATAACGTAACCGGGGATGCAGATTTCACCACCAACGTTGAATAGATCGTGCTGAATTTGCGTCAATAAGCCTATTAAATGCTCAGGCACCGGCTCCGTCAACATGATCCCAATGACTGAGTTGAGCTCATCCACATCGCCCATCGCTTCAACACGCAAGCTATCTTTATTGATGCGGCTGCCGTCACCTAAGCCGGTCGTACCATCATCACCTGTACGTGTATAAATTTTACTTAATCGATTACCCATAACACATTCCTTTTAGCACTATTTTGCGACCAAGTCCCAACTAAGACTTATGCCCCAAACTGTATATAATATAGCCATTGTAACTGATGCTGGCCTAGTAATGAACGCTCATCCTAATGTCACTAATGCTAGACCAATCGCCGTATTTGATTCGGGCGTGGGTGGCATTTCAGTTTTAAAGCATATCCACAGCCTACTCCCCAACGAACATCTGCTTTATGTAGCCGATAGCATTCATGCGCCTTATGGCAATAAAAGCGCAGCTGAAATTCAAGCGCGGTGTTTTGCAATCACTGACTTTTTAATCGCCAAAGACGCCAAAGCATTGGTCGTAGCTTGTAATACCGCCACCGCAGCGGCTATTGATCAAATGCGTGCTAAATACAGCTTGCCCATCATCGGTATGGAACCCGCGGTTAAACCGGCGGCAGAAGCCAGTCGGACAGGTATTATCGGGGTGTTAGCCACCACCGGCACGCTTCAAAGTGCGCAGTTTGCGGCATTATTAGAAAGTTACGGTCGCAATGTAGAAGTGGTCACGCAAGCGTGTGTTGGCTTGGTCGAGTGTGTAGAGCGCGGCGAGTTGCGCGATGACAGTACGAAGGCTTTGTTAAGGAAATATTGTCAGCCCTTACTGGACGAAGGGGCAGATACGATTGTGCTTGGCTGCACGCATTACCCTTTATTGAAATCGTTGATTCAAGAAGTGGTAGGTGCAGACGTGGTGCTCATTGATACCGGCGCCGCTGTTGCTAGTCAGTTAAAAAGCCGGTTGCTTGAACACGGACTGTTGGCGGCTAGCAATCAAATTGCAAACGTCAACTTTTGGACTAATAGTGTTAGTGATAATGCAGAAAATGTAATCGCGCAGTTATGGGGTGAGCCCGTAAAAGTTTCACATTTCTAGCCTTATCAGGCTAGATAATGACTAGTGATGATTGACGACTTCGCCAGCTTTAAGTTTATATTGCGTGCCGCAATATGGGCAAGCCACTTGCCCAGTTTTAGCAACATCCAAAAAAACCCGCGGGTGTGATGACCAAAGCGCCACCTCATTGGTTGGGCAATGGAGAGGCAAATCTTTAGCGCTAATTTCAACTGGTGTTGCTTTAGACATGTTCAGTATTCCCAAGGGGCTATTTCTAAAGAAGTCATTCCCATAGACGAGAATGACTTTAGCTATTTAAACCAATGTTAGCCAATCAGCGTGTTGAGGTGACTTGCCAGTAAC
>Ga0118677_10002803_pt2 | contig 11683 bp, 9 predicted proteins | sample AliMusrvi5mmetaG_FD_86154 | JGI IMG/M metagenome (GOLD analysis project Ga0118677, IMG submission 86154) | reverse complement strand
CTGCTGAACGTCCTTGCGCTGCTGGACGACGGGTGGGAAGGCGAGTACTGGTTTGGAGAAACGCCGGTGCAGAAGCTGAACCGCAAGCAGCGCGGCGATTTGGCGCGCGAGCGCATCGGCATGGTCTTCCAGAGCTATCACCTGCTCGACGATCTAACCGTTGCCGAAAATATCGACTTGCCTCTCTCATACAAGAACCTCCCTGCCAAGGAACGGCAGGGCATGGTTGCCGACATTCTGGACCGCTTTCAGATTGTGGCCAAGAAGGACCTGTTTCCTTCGCAGCTATCGGGCGGACAGCAGCAACTTGTTGGTATCGCGCGGGCTGTGGTGCATGCGCCATCATTGTTGTTGGCCGATGAGCCAACCGGCAACCTGCACTCAACCCAGGCACGCGAAATCATGGATCTCTTTTGCGAACTCAACCGCCAGGGAACGACGATCGTCCAGGTAACGCACTCCGAGGAGAACGCCCGCTACGGCAAGCGCATTCTCGAACTGCGCGATGGATGGATGACAAGGGACGAATTACTACCGGCAAATGCAACGGAGGTTGGCTCCAAGTGAATCCATTCAAGACAAGTTCGATCAGGTTGATTCAGGCCGCAGTGGCCATTCTGTTGATGCAGGTAAACCTTGCGTTGGTTACGGTTCCGGCGGCTGCACAGCAGACGGCCCCGCCCCCGCAATCAGTGCCGGATAGCCCTTCGCCCGCAACGCAGAACACCGCCGCAGCGCCTGCTTCGTTGGCTCAAGAGATGAAACAGGTCCAGCAGCAGTCGTTTGCTTTGCCACAATCGTTTGAAGTGCCCATGCCCCGCTCGCGCAAACCGTTTGCGCCCTATAGACCCAGTACCGCGCCGGAGCTGAACCTCAACAACTCACCGCGCCTGCAGAACCTAATCCGCGACGGAAAGATCTACCTTTCACTGCATGACGCGATCGCAGTTGCCATTGAGAACAACCTCGATCTGGCCTACTTCCGCTATAACTTCCCCATCGCTCAAACGGACATTCTGCGCACCAAGGCGGGCAGCCCGGCCAACGGCGTCAATACCGCTGTCGTTCAATCCACCCAGGGCGGCTTCGCCTCTTCCGGCGGCGGAGGTGGCTCGTCCAGTGCTGGATACTCCGCCGGTAACGGCGGCATCGTCACCTCGACCCTCGGCGCCGGTACCGCCGTCTCGTCATTCGATCCCTTTCTCACCTTCAAAGGCTACGTCGATCACACCGTCATCCAGGAGCCCAACCAGTTCCAGACAGGCGTGCCGGTTCTGAAGACCAATACGATTGAGGTGCTTTCGAGCTACACCCAGTCGTTCCCCATCGGCACGGGCGTCCAGATCAACTATCTCGGCCAGCGTGTCGCAAGCAACACTCCTTACAACGGCATCAATCCGGAGCTCTATTCTCAATTTCAGGCGATAGTCCAGCAGCCTATTCTGGCCGGCTTTGGGGTTGCCACCAACGAGCGCTACATTCGCATTGCGAAGCGCAACTCCCAGATCACCGACCTCGCATTCAAAGCCCAGGTCATCGCCACCGTGACGCAGGTGGCGAACATCTATTGGGACCTGGTGAATGCGTACCAGGCCGAGCAAATCAGTGAGCGCTCTCTCGGCTTCACCAACAAGAATCTCTCTGACGATCAGAAGCAGCTTGAACTCCAGGCCATTCCTGCGCTACAGGTTATGACGGATCAATCTGCCGTGGCTACCGCCGAAGGCAATCTCACGGTGGCGCGTGCCAGCCTTCGACTGAATGAACTGCTGATGAAGAACGCGCTTACCAAGGTCGACGATCCCACGATTGACGAGATGCCAGTGATTCCGCTCGACCTACTGGGAGAGCCAGACCCCAACGCTGACAAAGCCATCGGTGACCTGATTGCGGAGGCCGAGAAGATGCGGCCCGAGGTTGCCATCTACAAGATGCAGGCGGAAGTGCAAAAGCAAGCTCTAAAGGACATCAATAGCGAACTTCTGCCGAGACTCGACCTGTATGGTCTCTATGCCGGCGCAGGAACTGCCGGACCCAAGAACCCCTACTGCGATCTCCCCGGGGATCAATGCTCTACCGATTTGCCCACCGGCTTCCCCAGCATGTTCGCGAACACGTTCAACTACTCATCCCCGGAATACCAGGTTGGGATGACGCTTTCCATCCCTCTGCGCAATCGCCAGGCCAAGGCCGACCAATTCCGTGCGGTCTTGCAATACCGCCAGAGCCAGATATCTTCTGAGCAGCAGCAGAAAACCATTCTCTTCGACGTTCGCAACTCGAAGTTTGCTCTTGAACAGAGGCAGGCCAACGTTAAAGCAGCCCAGAAGGCGCGCGATCTGGCGCAGAAGACATTCGAAATCACCAAGCAGGAACAGTTGCTTGGTGCAAAATCGAGCGCCGATACGCTGAGCGCGGAGAATGCATTCTCAGTGGCCGAGGCCGCTTTGGACGCCGCTCAAACAGCGTACGAGAAGGCCAAGGTAGATATTGACCGCGCCGTGGGCGAAACGCTGGAGCGGACAGGAGTTTCCATCGACGACGCGAAATTGGGCGTCGTGACGCATGCGCCGTAGAATTGCTGGAAGGAATCATGATCGTTTTAGAACAGCCCGTATTGCAACGAGCCGCTGTGCCGAAGCTTGGAGCCGATGGATTCCCCGGTGAAAGCTGCGGCACCGGCAGCCGGCGCGCGACCGCCCCGGTTTTCTTAGCTCGCGCCGTTTCGATCACCGGAGCGAAAGCCGGCGCCCAGGAGGCAAGCCATCAACAGTAAGACAGAACCGATCAAGGTGCTCGTTGCCGACGATCAGCCTCACATCCTGGAAGCGGTCGAGCTTTTGCTGAGGCCACAGGGAATCGCTGTTGACTGCGTGCGTTCGCCCCAACTGATGCTGGAAGCGCTGGGGCAGAGCGACTACGATGTAGCGCTGATCGACCTGAACTATACGCGCGACACGACCTCTGGGCAGGAAGGCCTGGATCTGCTGGCTCGCATCCGGGAATACGACTCGCGGCTGCCGGTGATCGTGATGACTGCCTGGGGCAACATCGAACTGGCTGTCGAGTCGATCAAACACGGAGCCCGCGACTTTATCCAGAAGCCGTGGGAGAACGAACGCTTGATATCGCTGATTCGCGTGCACGCCGAGCTGCACCAGGCGTTGCGACGCGCGCGACAACTGGAGCTTGAGAACCGCCTGCTTCGCGCCGAGGGCATGCCGGAGTTTGTAGCCTCAGCGCCAGCCATGCAGCCGGTACTCGAGTTGATTGCACAGGTTGGCCCTTCCGACGCCAACGTGCTGATCACCGGCGAACACGGAACAGGAAAAGAAATAGTTGCCAAATTGCTTCACGCTGCTTCGCCCCGCTCTCGCATGGCGCTGGTGGCCGTTAATGCCGGCGGGCTGCCCGAAGGCACATTCGAGAGCGAAATCTTTGGCCACGTCAAAGGCGCCTTTACCGACGCGCGCGCCGACCGCATCGGCCGGTTCGAACTGGCCAACGGAGGTACGCTGTTTCTCGATGAGATCGCCAACGTCCCTCTACGGCAGCAGGCCAAATTGTTGCGTGTATTAGAGACCGGCGAACTGGAGCGCGTGGGATCGTCACAGACCCGGCGTGTTGACGTCAGGATACTTTCTGCCACCAATGCGCAGCTTCACGATGAGGCCAAGGCCGGCAACTTCCGCGAAGACCTGCTGTTCCGCATCAACACCGTTGAAATTCACCTGCCCGCGCTGCGCGACAGGCACGAAGATATTCCTTTGCTGGCGCAACATTTTTTGAGTCACAGCCGGGCCCGCTATCGCAAGCAGGTGAGCAACTTTTCCCCTGCGGCGATGCAGCAAATGATGCAGTATGCTTGGCCCGGCAATGTGCGCGAGCTTGAGCACACGGTAGAGCGCGCCGTTTTGCTTTGCCGCGGCGAAGAGATTGAGCCGGCCAACCTGGCCATTGCCGCCACGCGCACTTCAATCCAGTCGTTCGACAACATGAGCATCGACGAAGTGGAGGCTCTGCTTATCCGCAAGGTTCTTCGCCGCTGCGAGGGCAACATCTCCCAGGCCGCCGAGTCGCTCGGACTGAGCCGCGCCGCGCTTTATCGCCGCATCGAAAAATATGGCCTATGAAAGAAAGGTAAGCCGCAAGCGCTCGGCTGTTCGCCGGGCGTGGCTCTATTGCCTGCTGCTGTCTCTGCCGGAATTCTCGATTATGGCCTACCTTTTCTACCGGCAGTCTGTGGCGCTCTCCACGGCGCTGTTGGTGGTTGGCTGCCTGCTTGTGTACCTCGTCCTGGTATCTGCGGCGCTTATTGAAGGCATGATTCGGCCTCTGCAAACGCTCTCAAACGTGGTGTCGTCCTTGCGGGAGGGCGACTTCTCATTTCGCGCGCGCGGTGCTGGGCTGCCCGACGCACTGGGCGAATTGGCGTCGGAAATTAACGCGCTTGCGGATCTGTTGCAAAAGCAGCGGGTTCGGTCGCTTGAAGCCACGGCGCTGCTGGCGCGAATTCTAGAAGTGATGAGCGCGCCGCTTTTTGCCTTTGACCGCAACGACCAGTTGCAGCTGGCGAACAACGCAGGATTGCAGTTGCTTGGCCTGCATCACGCGCGCAGCTATGGAAGAACCGCGCAAGAAATTGGACTCGGGGAATTGCTCGCGGCGAATGACCAGACCATCCACACGCTTGGGTCCAAGCCGACCCGCTGGCTGCTGCGCAAGGCAGTGTTTCGCCAGGAGGGCCGCCCGCATACCATGCTGCTGCTGGCTGATGTGAGCCTGCCGTTGCAGGAAGAAGAACAGGCGGCATGGAAGCGGCTCATCCGCGTGTTGGGCCACGAACTCTCCAACTCGCTTGCTCCGATTAAGTCGATCGCCGGTAGCCTGCTTGCGCAAATGGGCTCAATGAGTGGCGAGGAAAGCGCGCTGCGTGATTTTCGCCGCGGCCTGGGCGTGGTTGAAAGCCGCGCCGACGCCCTTCATCGCTTTGTGCAATCTTACCGGCAGCTTGCCCAGCTGCCGCAGCCGCAGTTCAGGTCCGTTTCGCTTGCTCAACTGGTGGAGCGGGTTGTCCTGCTTGAGCAGCGGCTTGCCGTTCAACTCGATCCGGGGCCCCCTGTCGTGCTGCATGCTGACCCCGACCAGCTAGAGCAGATGCTGATCAATATCCTGGCGAATGCAGGGGACGCCTCGCTGGCCAATCAGTCGACGGCGGTGTCTGCGACCTGGCGAGTTGAAGGCTCGAACCTGTTTATCGAGATTGAAGATCGCGGCTTGGGCATTGCGAACGCAGACAATCTCTTTGTGCCTTTCTATACCACCAAGCCAACCGGCAGCGGCGTGGGGCTTGCCCTGGCTCAACAGATCGCGCGCGCCCACGGCGGCGAGGTCCGGCTCGCCAACCGCGTGGACGAACCGGGCGCTTGCGCAACTATCCGGCTGCCGCTGGCGCAATAGTCGACTGGCGACGGCAGAACTGCGATCCGCGGGCAGTTCGAGGCTGCGGGAAAAGTTGCGGAGTTTGATCCAAGCCGAGAGGAGTGCGCCGCAGGGGCTAAAGCCTTCAACTGTTTTGGGGCACTTGCGGCACGACTGAAGTCGTGCCCTGACACTCCGTGCGACTCTGGATGCGCTATTTGGCAATTTGTAAAGACCAGAATCTCGTTCGCGTGTTTGGTGGCGCGGCTGAACCCGCGCCCTTCCAAAACAAAGTAGACCTACGCGCGGAGACTTAGTTATTTCTAAGCGCCACCATCGGGTTGATCCGAGACGCTCGCCGGGCGGGCAGATATCCAGCCAACAACGCCACTGCCGCCAAGAGGGTCACCACCCCGACGAAGGTCGCCGGGTCAGCGGGCCGTGTGCCAAAAAGAAGCGACGCAATCAGCGCGGCAACTCCCGACGATGCGACTACACCCACGACAATGCCGGTTGCCACCAGGCGCAGGGTCTGCGAAATGACCTCTGCCTGCACCTTTCCGCGAGTGGCTCCCAGCGCCATGCGGATGCCGATCTCCTGCGTCTTCCGCGTGACGGAGTACGAAATGACGCCATAGATGCCGAGCGCGGCCAGCAACAAGCCGAGCACTGCAAAGGCCGCAACCAGCATCATGAAAAAGCGCCGCGGCGAAACAGCATGACTTACCAACGCCTTGATCGGCCGGAACTCCGATGCTGTCTGTTTCGGATTGAGTTCGCGCAATTTCCCCATCACGCTCGTGGCCAGCGATGCCGGCGGGAGCGTTGTGCGCACCACCAGTTCCGCGCCATTCGGTCCCGCTTGCGTCATCGGGTAGTAAATCTGCCAGCCGGTTGAGTCCTCCACGTTTACCTCGCGGACATCGTCCACGACGCCCACCACGTGCAAATCCTCCGATCCGCCATGAGTGAGTTCCTTTCCGACACCACTCTCGTTGGGCCAGAAGAAGTGCGCCATGGATTGGCTTATGAGCACAACCGATTGGCTCTTCGGGCCGTCGTCCCAGGTGAAGTCGCGCCCACTGAGCCTGGTGCCCATGGCGCGAATATATCCGGGCGAAACAACGTAGACCAGGGGGCCGGCCACATTCTTGAATTGGTCGCGCGTTTTGCCTTTGGGAAAGGGCAATCCCCAGGCGCGATTTTGCCCAAGTGGAAGATAGTCGACCATGCCGGCCGCGTCCACGCCCGGGATAGATCTGACCCGCGTCAGAACCTGCTGGAAGATAACGCGTCGCTTCTCTTCGCTCAATTCGCCGGTCTTGTCTCCGGGAACGCTGTCATCGTAATCCAGCTTGACGGCCGCGGCGCGATCCGGCTGGAAACCGAGATCGACTTCGAGGACTTTCAAGAAGCTGCGCAGCAGCAGCCCGGCACCCACCAGCAACATGCAAGCCAGCGCAACCTCGGTAACCACCAGCACAGAGCGCGTACGCTCATGCTTGCGTCCCTGGCCCGAACCCGGGCCCGAGTCTTTCAGCGCTTCCTGCAGGTTTCCGCCGGCCATTTTCAAGCCCGGCGCAAGTCCAAACAACATGGCGGCAAATATTGCGATCAGCGCCGTCCAGCCCAGCGCCGCGCCGTCGATGTGCAGGGTGCTGAGCAACGGCAACGCAATTGCGCCCTGGTGGGCAAGCCAACGCACGATGATCAGCGCCAGAAACAAACCGAGGACCGAGCCCGCACCGGCGAGCACCAGGCTCTCTGTCAGAAGCTGCCGCACAATGCGCCCGCGGCTTGCTCCCAACGCGCTGCGCATGGCGAATTCTTTGCTGCGCGCCGCTGCCCGCGCCAGCATGAGGTTTGAGAGGTTCACGCAGGCAATCAGCAGGATCATTCCCACCGCCGACCACAGAACCACCAGCGAGCGGCGCAGGCTGCCCGCTATGTAGCTCTTCAGGGGTACCGGGACCACTGCATCCTTGTAGTCGCCGCAGGTCTGCGGATACTTCAGATTCCAGCACATGATGTGCGATGCAGCCTTGGAATCGTCACGAGCCTGGGCCAGCGTCACACCGGGCTTGAGCCGCCCGATGAAGGTGATGATATTTCCCTCGTCGCGGGGAGGGCCGTAAAGGTCCAGCGGCGTAATGGCGTCGACCTTTACGCCGGGAGAGAACACGGCCCCAAAATCGAAGCTCGCAGGCAGCACGCCGATCACGGTTGTCTGTTTGCCGTTCATGTCGAAAGCCTTGCCCACAATTGCCGGATCGGCTGCGAACTGCCGCCTCCACCACGCGTCGGTTAGCAAAACCACCGGTGGCGCCCCGTCGTGTGCATCGTCGGCAGTGAACGCACGGCCCATGGCGGGCCGGATACCGAGAACCTGGAAGAAGTTGGCGATGACGTCGATGCTGGTGGCGGGTATGGGTTGGCCACCACGGGTAAGACTCAGGTTGTCAGTTCCCGAAAAGGCGAAGTAGCCGGTCACATCCTGAAACGAGCGGGTGTGGCTGCGGAACTGATCGTAGGCGTCGGTGGAGTAGGTGGCGCAAGATAGTCCGCACTTGGTTGGCGGCGGGGCAATCCACACCAGTTGCTCAGAGTTGGTGAAAGGAAGCGGCCGCAGCAGAAGTGTGTTTACCACGCTGAAAACCGCGATGTTGGCACCGATGCCGAGAGCGAGAATGAGCACGGCGACGATCGTGAATCCAGGCTCACGGCGCAGCGTGCGCAGGGTGTAGCGCAAATCCTGGCCCAGGACGTCCATCCAGGGCAGGCCGCGCGTTTGCCTCTGCAACTCTTTGGCTTGAACGACTCCGCCAAACCGGACCAGGGCCTGACGCCGCGCTTCTTCCGCTGACATGCCGTTGCGGATATTTTCTTCGACGGCAAATTCGAGATGAGCCGCGACTTCCGCATCGAGGTCGAGGTCGAGAGGCTTCTTGTGAAAGAACGCCCAAACACGGTTGGCAAATGACTGCCAACTACCAGACGTGGTTTTTGCTTTTCCCGTCATTGTCCGCCCCCATCCTGGCCCATGGCGAGCATGCGGCCCATTACGTCAGTAAGGCGCTGCCAATACGCAGCATCCCGAGCAAGTTGTTTGCGGCCGCTTCGCGAAATTGAATAGAATTTTGCTTTCCGGTTGTTTTCAGAAGTGCCCCACTTGGCGGCAATCCATCCCCGCTGCTGCAAGCGGACAAGAGATGCATAGATGGTGCCCTGGTTGAGCAGCACCTCGTCGCCGCTGGCCTGCTCGATGCGCCGGGCGATTCCGTAGCCGTGCATTTCTCCCATGGCCGCGAGGGTTTGCAGCACCATCAAGTCAAGTGTTCCCTGCAACAAATCGAGTTTGGACTCTCCCATCGGTCTCTCCTGTGGTGAGACCACATTAGCATGCCGGGCTCCATGTGGCAAGGCCACAGAAGACGGATGGGACGTCTCAGATGTTTATGTTGATGCATGTTGAAGTGGGGGAATTTCGAGTTGGCGATGACAGGTTGGCGACTCAGGCTTTTGTCTGTGTTCTAGCCGCCATCACCGGTCCCCAACAGCGAGGGACCGGTGGCACCCTCATGTGGGTTAGGACCCGTCGTCGAGAGAGTGGCCATCCGCCATTGCGAGTAAAGGTGCTCAGGATAAACCGGGCAGGTTGAGGCTCGCGGTATACCACCCATTCCGCAAAAAACGCGGAATGGATGGGGCACGGCTCTTGTGGGGATGACGCCGTTCCTGGCAGCGATTATGCCTTTGCCTTGGTCCAACTGGCTTCAATTTCCTCCAGGGTGCGGTTCTTGGTTTCAGGCAGCTGGAAGTAGATATAGATGAACGAGAGGATGCAGATGGCCGCATAGCCCATAAAGACGCCTGCCGCGCTGAACATTCTTGTCAGGCTCAGGAAAGTCGCGGTCAAAATGGTGACCGAGATCCAGAGGGCCATATTGGAGATGGAGAGGGCGCGGCCGCGAATGCGGTTGGGGAAGAGTTCGGACATGCAAACCCAGACGCCTGTGCCAAGGCCGAAGGCGAAGCTGGCGACCAGGCAAAGGACGGGGACGAGCACATAAATGGTGTGGCCGACCGGGGTGTTAAGGCAGATGGCGAAAGCGATGAACGAGGTGGCCATGCCGCCGAGGGCGATGAGGAGAAGCGGACGGCGGCCAAGCTTGTCAATCAGCAGGAGGCCAACGATGGTGAACAGGAAGTTAGTAGCGCCCACTACGACGTTCATGCCAAAAGACTGCATTGCGGTAGCGCCGGTCTGCTCCTTGAAGATGATGTTGCCGTAGTAGAGGACCGCGTTGAAGCCGGTAATCTGCTGAATGATGGCGAGCGTGACGGCAATGACCATCGGCTTGCGGACGGCCTTGCTGAGCAACTCGCGATAGCTGCCGGATTCTTCGCGGATGGCGCGGGTAATTTCTTCGATGGTGGTCTGGACTTCGGCCTCTGAGGCTATCCTGCGCAGGACGGCTTCGGCGCGGTCGCGCTTGCCCTGCTGAAGCAGCCAGCGGGGACTTTCGGGAATCCATGTGGTTGCGATGGTGAGCGCGATGGCGGGCAAGCCGCCGAGGAAGAACATGAGCCGCCAACTGCCGGGGATGTTCCGCGCGATCTCAAAACTCACAATCATTCCGACAAGGGTTCCGAAGACGATCAGGAGCTGATTGAGCGTGACAAGGAATCCGCGCCGGGAGGCGGGAGCGATTTCAGAGATATAAAGGGGCGCGACGAGCAGGGTGGCGCCGAGTGCCATGCCGGCAAAAAACCGCGCGATCATGAGCTCGGTAATGTGGGGCGCGGCGGCGGCACCAAACGCGGCGACGCAAAAGAGAATGCCGGCGGCGAACAAAGCCGGGCGGCGGCCGAAGCGGTCGCTGAACCAGCCGAAGAGGATGGAGCCGAAGGCGCAACCGACAAAGAGAATCGCCGTGAGGAACTCGGTGGCGACATCGCTGAGGAGGAAGTGGGGATCGTGGCGCACGTAATCGAGAGCGCCGTTGACGACAGCGACATCGTATCCAAAGAGGAGGCCGGCGACGGCTGTGCTGGCGGCGATGAACGTAACGAAGAACGGAGACTTCCCACCTGGTTGCATGATTTTCACTTTCTTGAGACAGATTGAAGGCTCTGAACGGGACGGCGTTATGAAGCCAGCCGATTCAGAGAATTACAGAGTCGTTGAATCCGGTTACGGACAATCCCGTCGATTATATACCTGCCGTGCACCACCGTTTTGCTCCTTTGGCTTGAAAAACTCCATTTTCGCGACTATAATTTGATTACATGAGCATAAATGTTCCAAAAATCTCTGAATCTACGTTTGTCGACTGGAGCACCGGCACACTCTCGGGACCTGGCATTGAAGAGGGAGTAAAGACCCTCGGCCAGCTCGAAGGCATCTTTCGCGATCGGGAGGCCTGGCGCAGCATGGCTCCGGAGACTGAGGTCTATCGGGTTCGCTATTGGCGGCCTGTTCCCGATGGTACGACGGGCGGAGTCTTCTGGGGCGCAACGATTCTGTACCCGGGCCGGGTGGGCGACGAATACTTCATGACCCACGGGCACTTCCACGCCATCCGCGACCGCGCGGAAATCTACGCAACCGTAACGGGCACCGGCGCACTGCTGCTGATGGACGAAGAGGGAACGGTCACGAGCCAGGAGATGAAGCCGGGGACGGTGCACTACATGCCGGGCAATGTTGCCCACCGCGTGGTGAACACAGGCGCGGAGCCGCTTACGTTTCTTGCCAGTTGGCCCAGCGACGCGGGACACGATTATGGCAGCATCAAGACTGCGGGTTTCGGCAAGCGCTTGGTATTGAAAGATGGTGAACCTTGCCTGGTTTGACAGCACTGGCAATTGATCTTGGCGGCTCGCACGCTGCGTGTGCATTGGTGCGCGACGGCTGCATTGTGGCCGGCAAAGGCATTCCTGCAGATGGCAACACCGGACTGGGCGGACTGCTGCCGGCGATCAACGAGACGCTGTTTGAATTGATGCGAACCGCGAAAGTGGATCGCGCGCAATGTTCCGCCGTGGTGCTTGGATTTCCGGGAATCGCGGTGGCTAGGGAAAACCGCGTGGTGGCGACGAACGCGAAATTTGATGACGCGCCGAACCTCGATCTGACGGCCTTGTTCAAAGAAGCATTCGGGCTGCCTTTTTTTATTGAGAACGACGCGCGGCTGGCGCTGCTGGGCGAGTCTGCATTTGGCGCGGCGCGCGGCGCGCCAAATGCAGACTCGCCCAGCAG
>Ga0118677_10013568_pt1 | contig 11684 bp, 15 predicted proteins | sample AliMusrvi5mmetaG_FD_86154 | JGI IMG/M metagenome (GOLD analysis project Ga0118677, IMG submission 86154) | reverse complement strand
ACCTATAATCAACGAGTGAGGACTCTTGCTCTAGATATTGGAGCTACCAAGATAGCCGTTGCCGTACTCGATGAAGATCACAGTATTAGCGAACGTTTGCAACTGCCTTCCAACATGCTCCCAAGCATTTGGCAAGAGTTGGAACCTATTCTCAGAAGATTTGAAGTAGAACGTGTCGGAATCGCCTCTGCTGGACCAATCAACTTATCGAGAGGGTCTATTTCTCCTGTCAACATTCCGCAGTGGAGAGATTTTCCGATTGTTGAACTGGTGAGAGAAATCTTTCCAAAGATACCCGTTGGTTTATTAGGAGATGGCACTGCGGTTGCCTTAGCAGAGAACAAACTGGGGGCTGGAATAGGCGTTTCTAATATGTTGGGAGTCGTTGTCTCTACCGGTATCGGTGGCGGATTGGTACTAGATGGAAAGGCCTTCCACGGTGAGACAGGAAATGCTGCCCTTTTTGGTCACCATGCCATTGGATTCAATTCCGGCACCAAATGCGATTGCGGCCGCATCGGCTGTCTAGAGACTTTTGCGCGCGGACCCAAAATGGTGGAATACGCCATCAATCAAGGTTGGACAGACGGCGCAGATTTCATTGCTTTAGCGCAATCGGCTCGAGATGGTAATCCCATTGCCCTTGATGCAATTGATAAAGGATCACTGGCGCTGGCCGTGGGAATTACCAACGTCTTAAATATCCTTGATATCCACACCGTCGTTATAGGAGGCGGGGTCTCTTTCGCCGGGCCAATTTATTGGGAACCGTTCCTAAAGCATTTTGAAGATGAACGCTCTCATGCTGGCTACTTGAACGAAGTGAGCGTTTACCCGGCAAAGCTCCAGGCCGATGCGGGACTAATTGGTGCATCACTCTTTGCTCGCAAGCTGGCAGGTTAGACTCCCCCAATGTCCGAAATCGCAACTCGCCCTTGGGGTCGCTACGAAGTTCTGGATGAGCAAGAAACTCACAAGGTCAAACGCATCTGGGTTTTGCCAGGGCAACAACTTTCTTATCAACGCCATAAATTCCGCGCTGAACATTGGTTCTTTATCGCGGGTCATGGCCTTGCAATAGTTAATGGCCACGAAATCGGTGTTGAAACTGGCTCCACTGTGGATATCGCGATCGAACAGTTACATCGAATTCGAAATACTGGTACCGGTGAACTTATTTTCGTTGAGGTTCAGACGGGAACCTACTTCGGCGAAGACGATATTGAGCGTGTCGAAGACGACTTCGGAAGAGTGTAAGATTCCCCATCTACCTGGACGATTGGCTCAGCGGTAGAGCACCACATTGACATTGTGGGGGTCACTGGTTCGATCCCAGTATCGTCCACTCTATGACCTGCGCTTTTAGTTAGTAAGCGTGTTTCTTTTTTGTTATTAAGTTGTTTTGTCTAACACTTGTCTAACACCCTAACTAAATTGCGCTCTTAGAGGCATTAGCGAAAGTGCTACTAGCGGTTTCTCCTTGCTCGTTAGATACATGCGCATAGACCGTGGCCGTAACCATTGGATCTTTATGGCCTAAACGATCAGAGACGACATGCAGAGGTTCACCTAGTCGTAGGAGTTCGGTAGCGTGTAGGTGTCGGAGATCGTGTAAGCGAGTTGGCCTTAACCCGGCTCTATTTAGGATCTTTCTAAACAACTTCGTAGGTGTTCCCGTTTCTAGTGGTTCACCGTTTTCCTGCACAAAGACATAACCGGTTTCTGTCCAAGCCGATCCCATAACCAAACGCTCCTCTAGTTGGCGCTTTCTATGCGCCGTAAAGAGTTCGATAGTTTCCGGATCTAAAGGAACTCGTCTCTGTCCACCTTTACCGCCTTTAGTCGAATTCTGCTCGACTACAGACTTCCCAACGAGCAACAACACACCCCTTTAGCAGTGAGGACTGCGAGGTCGCCCCAACTCCCATCTACGTTTATTTACCAAGTTTACAGTGCTTTAAACGTACTCAAAATCATCTATCTAGACCTAATTCATGGGCAAAACATGGGCAAAACAATGCTCTTTAGCCTGCAGCCAACATGTTCATGGAATTAATCGCCGGAAACTTTAATGCCACCACCCCAATACCAACCAGTGGCTGGGTCATTTGGCCCAAGTGCATCCGTGACACTGACAACAGTTACCGACTTGCCATTCTACTAACTGCCCTGATTAGGAAGTAACTTTCCGATTACTTAATCTTAGAAAAGTCAGTAGCGCTTAGGAACTTTGCTTCGATAGAGGCCACTAAGCCTCCTGCAACCTCAGAATTTGCCTTCACTTCAATCCATTCTGGATCAGCTAAAAATTCTTGCCAATTATTGGCCGCCTCCCCCGAATGCTTGAGAATGTAAAACAGATCATTTGGTTCTGAATCGCTCACCCAATAACCCAGACTCTCCATATTGTGCTTGGCGAAGAGTGCAACTGTATGGTCTCGAAAGCGGGTAAGAAGAGCGTCGATTTTGCCAGGATTGGCATGATAGATGCGTAACTCAAATGACATCAAAGCTCCCCTTTGCCGAATAAAAAGGAACTCTAGTTGTGAAACTTCCTTTTAGATAGGTGAAATAGATCCAGTTGATGAGTAGAGATGAGCGGAGACGAGGAGATTTGAACTCCTGAAGGGTTTAACCCCTTACCTCGTTAGGAAAAAAGGTATTTCGCAACGGTCTAGGTTTTGGAATAGTTACCGGCGCTATTTTGCTCGCGGTACTGAATCATCTCTAATTTTGTCTAACACTTGTCTAACACCCTTTAGAGATAACTAGACACTGAGAGAGTTAAATAGAGACTCGTTACGCTCACTGTCTAACACCTGGAAACAAAGAAACACGCTCACAAACAACTCGCCGACCATTGACATTGTGGGGGTCACTGGTTCGATCCCAGTATCGTCCACCAAGATTTAAAAAGCTTTGCTACAAAATTAGAGCAGGCCTCACCGATAATCCAGCCGCGAGGTAAGCTTGGTCAATAATCTCCATGGTGGCCGTAGTATCCGCGGCATCTGTAACAAATAGCTTATTGAACTCAATTGCGTCAGCAAAAGCTTGAAGCTGGTATGTGTACGAGGAGATAGTTCCTAAGTACTCCGTCCGGGAACTAGAGCCGACTTTGATGACAACGCGATCATCCCAACTTGGCACGACGAATGAGTAAGTTTCAACACTTCCTCGGGTCCCTATGACGGCGAGTGGTGCGCTGAAGCGTTCGGTATCAAAGTCGCAGTCGGCAATTCCGGTGGCGCCATTTGCGAATTTCAATGTGACTTCTAACGCCTCATCAACGTTGGCCTTATGAAGTCTCGCCTTAGCACTTACTACCTCGGGCTCAACCCCAAAGAGCGCTTGCGAAATCATGCGCTGTGAATGAATCGAGTAACAGCCCATATCCATCAGACAGCCCCCAGCGAGCTCGAACTGTAGGCGCAAGTCATCTAGATCTGGCATGGTGCCATAAAGCGCGCTATTAACCGAAACTAACTCACCGATCTCACCGGATTTAACAATTGCAAGTACTCGCTGCATAACGGGGTGATAAAAGTAATGAAAAGCTTCCATATAGATTTTGGATTGGGTTGCAACAAATGCTTGGAAATCTCTCGCCTCTTGAGCATTGCTCGCCGCCGGCTTTTCGCTAAGAACGTGTTTGCCGGCCCGGAGAGCTTTAATATTCCACGGGACATGCCCGTTATTGGGCAGGGCGTTATATATGGCGGTAATTTCTGGATCATCAATGATCTCTTGATATGAACCATAAACATTTTCGACGGCATATTGCTTTGCGAAGGCCTCGCCCCGGCTTCGATCGCGCGAAGCAACACCGTAGAGAATGTGTTCGGTTGCTTGTGCGGGGTAGACAATTGCGCGACGAGCAATTCTGGCCGCTCCTAAAATGCCAATCTTCAGTGGGGTGCGAGGTTGAGTCATAGAGTTAATTTAGTCCTCTGAGGGTCAAGTCAAGAGCCATCGCGCAAGGCGTTTAACTTCTGAGTTGAATATTTGATATCACTGAATTCGACATCACAGCCGTCTCCTACAGGAGCCTGCGCCACGAATCCAATTTTGTGGTTTGCGGTATCTACGCCAAGCGTGAAAGCGCGGATCAATTTCCAGACATGCCCATCACTTGAGGAATGAAATGCGTACAAATGTCCAAGACGGCTGATTCGCAACCAGACGTTGTTGATAGGAAGCACATAGGAGTTGACATCATCTGAAGCCAACTGTGTTACGACCGATACCACCATGAACTCTTCTTCAGGCGAGTATTCGAAACAGAGTTTGGCCCAGATCTTCGAGTCTGCCCAGATCAACAATGCGCCAGCATCGTAATCAGAGTCGAAGGCAACCGTGACCTTCGAACTGAATTGGAAATCAGAGCTAATTGGCGTCCCGATCAAGGTCAGCGCATTGAGAGAACTATTTGCATCTGAGAGAAAGTCAACGGCGGGATTTCGATAGAGATCGCTCTTTGGGAGGGCTCTCGCTCTCAACCTCTGCGTAGCCACATCTACGCTCCAAGACCCCAGGCGAGAAGGCGTTAAGGCAAATGGCAGCGCAGTTAATTGATCCATACCCCGATCATACGAAGGCTGGACTAACTTTGCGGTCAGGCTTCCAGAATATTCGTGCGGCGAAGGCGGAGAGATGCTTCCAAATCCCTATTTCAAGAAGTATCCTTCTCCTAATTCGCAGAACCTCGTGGTGCATGAGGCTAAATTGCACCTTTCTATCGCTCCGCACAAGCGACTGAAGTTGCTCCACTTGCCCCGTGTAGGTGGAGTGACTTCAGGTGCTTGATCGAATGTGAGATGCTTCCCAATATGAAGTTAAGTAGCGATGTCACAACGCTGGTAGCTCTCTTTGCGATTGTCAGTCCAATAACCTCAATCCCAGTCTTCTTAGCTCTCACCGCTGGCGCAACCACAAAGCAAAGACGAGTAATCGCGATGCAAACTGCCGCGGTCTCCGGAGCCACTTTGCTGATCGCTTACTTTGTAGGTGACATCATCTTGCGGCTGTTAAGCATTCAAATCGAAGCATTCAGAGTTGCCGGAGCCTTGGTCATTGGCGCTATCGGTTGGAGCATGGTGATGGGAAGGAAGAGCACAATCTTTGAAGCTCACTCGAGTGGCGCCATGGTCGTTCCACTTGCAATCCCTCTTATGGCGGGTCCCGGAGCAATCGCAACAGTGATTGCGATCGGCAATAGCGATAAGGGAACGGTTCGCATCGCTGATCTGGTGATCATTCTCATTTTGGCGGCTCTAACCGGAATTATCCTTCTTGCTGCGGCTCCAATAGAGAAGAACTTAGGAACTCAAGGTCTCATGGTTCTTACCCGGATTTTTGGATTGCTGCTTCTATCGATTGCGGTCTCTACCGTGATGTCATCCTTGACTATCTACATTCACTCTCTTTAAGAATGTAAGAGCCAGCAATATAAACCCGATAATGAATTCAACAAATCCCAGGGTGAAGATGGGTGCTGTGAGTGGATGCGCCGCGATGGGAATCGCCTCGCGAGCCAACGATTCGGATGCGGTGGCAGCCTGATGCTTAATAATTGCTCCAGCTACAAGATTAAGCACAATGAGGAAGAGACCATCGCTCAGCAAAGTTATTCCCACAACTCTTAGAGCGCCTTTTCGTGATTTAGCAAAGAGCAGGTAGAGCGCAAGAGAGAGCAGCGAGAAAAGTAGTAGTAGTGCGAATACCAGGGTGAAATCCGATTTCACCTGAGCTGCATTTGGTCCTTTGGTCTGCGGTTGTAACTTGATGGGCTTGATCTTGTCCAGCTCTTTTTTCAACTGCACAAATTGTGGGTCAACCGACTCCAAACCGAGGAGCGCAAGTTGAAGCAAGGGCTTTATGTTGATGCTCTGCTCTACCTTTGAATTGCTGGTGTAGTAGGTATAAGCGGTATTTGATATCTGATCTAACTGAGTGTGCAAAATCGGATTACTCAATATCTGAGAAACTGCTGCCGAAATTTGTGGTCCTTTCTGGAGCAAGAGTTTTCTCTCATCACCTTTCGCAGTCTCCAACGCCTTGCTAACAAAATATTTGCCGGCATCTACTTTAAAATTGTTACTCGAAATCAATGCGCCAGTCACCTTATTGACCGGGTTACCGGTACCAACGGCCTCATAGAGGCCGCCCAAAAGCGAAAAGAGGGTCAGGAAGATAACGAAGAAGATCGCCGCTGGGATCGCTCCGCCCCGCTTGCCCTTTAAAAAGAAAGCCATGGCTGAGGGTAGGCGGGGTCAAACCTTGTGGACAATAGATTTACCTGACAAATATCACCAAAACTCCACTACGCTTTTAATCTGCGAAGGGAGTTTTGATGTCTGCTTCGGAAGATCGAACGATTGCTATAGCCTCATATAACCGCGCGCAGGACTTGTTCTACTCAACTAGAACCCTCGAACAAGATCACGAGATGCTCCAAGCTGCCCTCACATCCAGACACCATTGGCGTTTAGTCGGTGGGGAGCAACAGTTCGCCGTCTCTGATTGGTTGATGAGTCGAATTTACGTGGCGTTTAATGAACCAAGACTTGCCGTTGAGTTCGCACTATCTTCCATCTCTCACAATCAAGATGGATTTCCACACTGGTTGAAAGCAAGTCTCAAAGAAGGTGTCGCGCGCGCTTATAAGTGCGCCAATAAAATGCATGAATTTGAACATTACAAAGGGTTGGCGCTGGCTGAACTAGCGTTGGAGAGTGATCCTGAGGAGGCAAAGATCATCGCGGAGCAGATAGCGGAGTTATAGCTCGCCATCTGCTCTTAGGATCAATGTATGTCCAGATTTATTGATAGCGCGTATATCGACTCGTTGCGATCCAAACCAGTCTTAGAAGTGGAGATGGTATGCCTCGGAAACATATGTCGCTCCCCTATGGCCGCCGCTGTGCTTGATAACAGAGCAAAACTACTGACGGGACGCACGATTCACGTATCAAGCAGCGGAACTTCGAACTACCACATCGGTGACGGCCCACACAGACTGAGCAAAGAAACATGGGAATCGGCGGGTTACTCATACGAACATCGAGCATCCCAATTTTCACCACAATCTTTTGTTGATAAAGACTTAATCTTGGTGATGGATCTTTCGAATCGGGCGCTGGTTCTGACCGCAGCGAAGAGCGAATCCGATCGCAAAAAAGTAAATCTGCTCCGCCAATTTGACCCACTTCTCAGCGAGATCGACCCACTCTCTCCCGAAGGACATTCTCTTCAGGTTCCCGATCCTTGGGGGGATGAGATTGACTCCTATCAAGCTGTGCTGTCTATGATTGAGAGCGCAGTTGAGGGACTACTTAACGAAATCCGATAATTGGATCTTCGTCATGCCTCGCAGAATTCCCCAGTTCTGTTGCGCAATAGCCTGGTCTGGGTTTCCTACGTAATCACGCATTTGATAAGGCGTTACCTGCCAACTCACTCCCCATTGGTCCTTGCACCAACCACATTGACCTGGCTCACCCTTCGCTGTTAGCGCTTCCCAAAGTCGATCGGTCTCCCCTTGTCCATCCACTTGAATAGACAATGAGATCGCACTGTTGAATTTCTCTCCACCTGGAGTGTTCATTCCAATAAATTTATGTCCGAAAATTGAAAAATCGGCGGTGAAGAGATGTTCACTTACCAAGTTTTCTTCTGCGACTTCCATATCAACTTCAAAAGTTGCCTTGTAGAATTTGAGGGCTTTTTGGAGTCCATCGTTGTACCAGAGGAAGGTTCTGAGGGTTGATTTCTGAGTCATCCCTTTATTCTGCCCTAGTTCCTGCTGCAACACATTAACCTGCTTCCATGGAATCAGAGCACCTGCTCCTCGTGCCTCTAGCGCAGGGCCACATTGCTGATTTATATGAAGCAATTGGTTCCGACCCTGAAATTTATCGGTGGTTGCCCTTTAGCTCTCCACAAAGTTTGGTGGAATTCTCGGCGATCTTAGAGGGATTCATTAGAGATTCCGTTTCCGGTCTACGTCAGGCTCACGCCGTTATTTTGAAAGAGAGTAATCGTCCGATTGGAACTACCTCTTTCCTTGATCTCAACCCGACGCATAACTCATTGGAAATTGGTTCAACGTTTTATGCTAAAGAATTTTGGAGATCATTTGTAAATACGGAATGTAAATTTCTCATGCTGACGGAAGCATTCGAAATTCGTGAGGTCGAGCGAGTTACTTTAAAGACTGACTCATTGAATCAGCGTTCACGGAACGCGATCGAAAGAATTGGGGCTAAGTACGAAGGAATTCTGCGCCACCACATGCGCAGGCCTGACGGCACCTGGCGAGACTCGGCTTACTTCTCAATCTTGAAAGAGGAGTGGCCGCAGGTTCGGGAATCGCTGCTATCAAAGATGCAACAAGGCAAGGCTAATTAATGGCGCTTACTGCGAAACAGAAATCTGGTTTCGGATTCGCCTTCCTTGGCGTTTTTCTCTTCTCTGCCTCTTTGCCACTCACCAAAATGGCTTTAAAAGGATATGACCCACTCTTCACCGCCTTTGCGCGTCCGATCATTGCCGCGATTATTGCGATACCACTAATGGTGAAGGCGAACGCACTCTCACTTCCGCGTGCACTTTGGCGTCCCATGGCCTTTACAACACTTGGTGCGGTTTTTGGTTGGCCCATCTTCATAGCACTCGCGTTGCAGCGATCAACTTCCGCACATGTAGCTGTTATTGCAGCCGTGATGCCACTTGCTACCGCACTTATTGCAGTCATAAAACATAAGCGACATCCGGGAATAAATTTTTGGGTTGCATCACTGCTCGGCACCGTACTTCTCGTGATCTTTGCATTGAGCAGAGGTGGCGCTAAGGGGGAAAATGGTGTTGCGGATCTCCTGACGATTATCGCTGTCTTTGCCTCTGCATATTGTTATGTAGAAGGCGCAGGACTCACTTCGTACATGCCCGGTTGGCAGGTCATTTCTTGGATTGTCATTCTTGGTACACCTTTGAGTCTTCTCGGAGCAATGGCCGTTTTCACCCACACCCATCAGAACTATTCATTCCACTGGAACGCCTTCTTATCTCTGCTCGCAATCGGAGTCTCTTCCATGTACTTGGGCTTCTTCGCTTGGTACCGTGGACTCAGAGATCTTGGGGTAGCGCATGGCTCCCAAGTCCAACAGCTTCAGGCTATTTTGACCCTGGGTTGGTCGGCTCTCTTCCTGCATGAGCGCGTAACGCTTTCTACCGTGCTCGCAGCGCTGGGCATTGTTCTGTGCGTCCTGTGGGCAATAACCACCGCAAATTCCGATTGAGTGCTGCCCCTAACCGTACTAATCAGTATCCCTCTGACCCCACCTTAGATTTTGAATGTGAATAGACGCGAAAGTTTTGATCTACCCATCATCATCCAAGGTGGCATGGGCATAGGAGTTTCATCGGTTCAAATGGCCAACGCAGTGGCTAATTGTGGTCAACTTGGAGTTGTCTCTGGAACCGCAGTCGACTCTGCATTCGCCCGACGGCTTCAAGATGGCGACAAAGATGGAGATCTGCGATGGGCTCTTTCAAAGTTTCCAGATCAAGAAGTTGTTGCTGAAGTTCTAGAGCGGTTCTTTGTCGATGGTGGCAAGAAGAGTGAAGCGAGCTACCTCGATGTTCCCAAATTGAGCATCGCTCTAACGCCATTCGCATCAAAGATGTTGATCGTTGCCAATTTCGCTGAAGTCACTCTTGCGAAGAGAAATACTGAAGGAGTTATCGGGATTAATTTCCTAGAAAAAATTCAGTTAGCAACTCCTGCTTCAGTCTTTGGAGCGATCCTCGCTAATGTTGATTACATTCTTATGGGAGCCGGAATACCAGCGGACATTCCACAATTGATAACGGACCTACTTGTGGGCAAGCCCGTTAATTTTAAAATTAAAGTGGAAGGCGCAGATACCCCGCACTATCTGCACTTCGATCCAGCGATCATTAAAGGGGTTGAGTTCGCAGAACTCAACCGTCCTAAGTTTTTGGCGATCGTTTCGTCCCATATTTTGGCCAACTATTTGGCTCGAGATGAAGCCACCAGGCCGGACGGATTTGTTATCGAGGGTCCGACAGCTGGAGGCCACAACGCTCCCCCTCGCAGCAAGGATCACATCGGAGCTGATGGGCAAGTTACATTTACAGATAAAGATCTCGCCGATTTTGAGAAGGTGAAGGCAGTAGGTCTTCCATTCTGGTTGGCGGGTGGCTACGGCACTCCGGCAAAGGTCAAAGAGGCTATTGCGCTAGGTGCGGCAGGAGTTCAAGTTGGATCACTTTTCGCCCTATCTCGTGAATCAGGAATTACTGATGATCTACGCGATGAGGCCCTTAAAGGAATCACTAATGGAAATTTGAAAGTTCGCACCGAACCTAAAACTTCCGCAACTGGCTTTCCCTTCAAGGTCGTAGAGATAAGGGGAACTGCAACGGATCCTGAGGTTTATGAAGCGCGCAGTCGCAAATGCGATTTAGGTTATCTCCGTTCTCCATTCTTACGTCCAGATGGTGGAATCGGTTACCGCTGTAGCGCAGAGCCGATCAAGACCTTTGAATTCAAAGGTGGGGCAGAAGGCGAGGCAGAGAACGTTAAATGTCTTTGCAACGCGCTCATGGCAAATATTGGTCTCGGTCAAGTTCGATGGGCCACCTATCACGAACCCGCTTTACTGACTTTAGGATCCGATCTATCTGGAGCTGAAGAGTTAAGCGCGCTGCACAGTGGCTGCTGGACTTCGGCAAATGTCGTGGAGTATCTGGTCTCAGCTCTTTAAGTTAGTTACCTCGGGTGCGAAAGCAACAGACCAATCGCCAACAGAACTATTCCCGCTGCAGAGATTCCTGTCAGGGTACGACGCACCTTTGGTCTGGCCAAGAAGACCGCGGATTTATCTACCGCCAGGATCAGGAAGGTGTACCAACTAAATGAGACCGTCGCCTGAACACAGGCGAGCAGAAAGATTCCGAGCCCTAAAGAGAACTTATGTGGAACAAATTGCGGAATGAATGCCACCGCGAAGACCGCAGCTTTCACATTTGTTAGATTGGTGAAGAGCCCCAATCGATAGGCCGCACCATCTTTGGTCTTAGCTCCGCTATCAACATCGAACTTGCCAAATTCATTCTTAAGTTGAATCAAAGTTTGTATGGCTAGACCAAGTAGAAAAATCACTCCAGCATATTTCAACACATTGAATGCAGTATGCGACTTTGCAAAGATTGCAGAGAGTCCTACCGCCGACATCGCTCCCCAGATCACTAACCCTGAGGAATTTCCAGCGACAGAGAAGAAGGCGGCCCTCCTACCTCCGATCAAACTCTGACGTAACACCATGGCGACACCCTGGCCAGGCACAATGGCCAAAAGGAGTGCAGTAAGAGCAAATGCCGGGATTATCCGCAAAAGTTGAAGACCCGCGCTCACTCGGCAAAGGTACCCGTTTAACGTAGCCTGCCGAGTAATATTTAGTGGTGATTGAGATCCGTGAGCTACAGACGTTGCAAGAGCAGTTTCATGCGCGAATGATCTTTGATTCGGTCTGGCCCTCCTCCAACGAAACTCAAATCACCTCAAACCTCTTACAGGCGATGGTTCATACGGGAAGTTATCTCGTTGGAGTTTTCGACGGATCACAAGTAGTTGGAGCATCATTCGCATTCCCTTCAAT
>Ga0118677_10013566_pt1 | contig 11685 bp, 13 predicted proteins | sample AliMusrvi5mmetaG_FD_86154 | JGI IMG/M metagenome (GOLD analysis project Ga0118677, IMG submission 86154) | reverse complement strand
GCCGGCATCTGGCCCGCACGACCATTGAAGCTCGTGCTAACGATGAACCGCTGCCGTCCTGTGAGGCAATAACTCAACCCCTTCAGGAAAAGCGCGGGGCCTTCGTGTCCCTGCACCGAAAGGGACTGCTCCGAGGCTGCATCGGCTATATCAATGCTGTTAAGCCGCTCCATCAGACGATTCAGGAAATGGCCCTGGCCGCCGGTTTTCAGGATCCCCGGTTTCCCCCGCTTGACAGAGAAGAACTGGTTGAGCTTGATCTCGAAATTTCAGTTCTCACGCCCCTCCGGGAGATCACCGATATCAACGAGATACAGGTTGGCACGCACGGACTTATGATAGTTCAGGGAAACTATTCAGGACTGCTGCTGCCGCAGGTGGCAACCGAATACGGCTGGGAGAGGGAAAAATTTCTCGAGCATACCTGCCAGAAGGCGGGGCTTCAGCCTGCTGCCTGGAAAGACAAAAAAACAAAAATTTTTATTTTTTCCGCTGATATTTTCTAATACGCTACTTCAACCCGTTGATTGTCACCCTGTTTTATTTTATGAAACAGGGTTTTTTTTCAGGAGCACATGAAACAAGTATTGGTCATGCTTGCCGTTGTACTCACCTCCTGCAGCCTGCTGCATGCCGAAGTGACCGGCCAGGAGCCATCCTATGGTGACCGGCTGGTAGTTGGCACCATAGGCGAACCGACGGTTCTTATCCCCATGCTTGCAAGCGACAGCGCTTCCCATGATGTCAGCGGCCTGTGCTATAACGGGCTTCTGAAATACGATACCGACCTGACCCTGATCGGCGACCTTGCCGAATCCTGGGAGGTTTCTGCAGACGGCCGTATCATTACGTTTCATCTGCGGAAAAATGTGCGCTGGGAAGACGGGGTTGAATTTACCGCCCGCGATGTTGAATTCGGCTTTAACACCATTGTCAATCCCGAAACCCCGACAGCCTATGCCGAGGATTTCAGGCAGGTGGTGAAATTTGAAATTCTGGACAGCTATACCTTTAAAGTAACCTATGAAAAACCTTTCTCCCCGGCGCTAACCAGCTGGGGCAATCTAATCGTGCTGCCCCGGCATCTGCTTGAGGGAAAAAACATCACAAAAAATGATCTCACCCGCAAGCCCTTGAGCCTCGGCCCCTTCAGTTTCAGGGAGTGGTCAGCCGGCGAAAAAATAGTGCTGCAGGCGAATAAAACTTATTTCGAGGGACGCCCGTATCTGGACAGCTATATTTACCGGTTCATTCCCGACGGAGCTACCCTGTTTCTTGAACTGCAGGCCGGCAATATCGATCTCATGTCCCTGACCCCGCTGCAGTACACACGCCAGACTGATAGCGAGTATTTTAAAACACATTTCCAGAAATTCAGATATCCCCAGTTCACCTATGTATATATGGCCTTCAATTTCCTGCACCCCTGGTTTCAGGATAAACGCGTGCGGCAGGCAATTGCCCATGCCATTGACAAACAGGAAATTATCGACGGCGTGCTGCTGGGCCTTGGGGAGCAGGCAACCGGCCCCTATGTGCCCAATACCTGGCCCTATAATCCCAATGTAAAAAAATACGATTTCAATCTTGAAAAAGCCCGGGAGCTTCTTTCCCAGGCCGGGTGGCGCGACACCGACGGCGATGGCATTCTTGACCGCGACGGTAAGCCCTTTGAATTTTCCGTCCTCGTCGGCATGGGAAATTCCGTGCGACTCAATACAGCGACCATTATTCAGTGGCGGCTTCAGCAAATTGGAATTAAAATGAATATACGTGTACTTGAATGGTCAACTCTCATAAACGAGTTTATAGACAAACGGCGGTTTGAGGCCATCATTCTCGGCTGGAGTATTGGGCTTGATCCGGATCAGTATGATATCTGGCACAGCAGCAAAACAGGGGAAAAACAGCTGAATTTCATTTCCTACAAAAATCCTGAAGTTGATCTGCTGCTTGAGCAGGGCCGCAGGGTTTTTGCCCTGGAGGAACGAAAAAAAATATATTATCGCCTGCAGGAAATACTGGCCGAAGACGTACCCTATATATTTCTATACGTGCCCTCTTCTCTTCCGATTGTGAGCTCCCGGATTCAGAACATACAGCCCGCTCCTATCGGCATCAGCTACAATCTGCCGAAATGGTTCGTGCCAAAAAAACTCCAAAAAAACACACCGGTGCCCTGACAGCCATGCTTATCCATCTCGCAAAACGGCTTCTTGCCATGCTGCCGGTCGTCATCGGCGTAACGCTGATTTCATTTCTCATCATCCACCTTGCCCCCGGCAAGCCCACCGATGTCATGACAGAGCTAAACCCGAAAATAACCCCCGAAGCGCGCGCCCGGCTTGAAAAATATTATGGCCTTGATAAACCGATTATGGTGCAGTACGGTTTGTGGCTCAAGCGAATCGCCCTGTTTGATTTCGGAAATTCTTTTTCATCTGATTCACGGCCCGTTATCGACAAGATATGGGACCAAAAACAGCCCCTGCTCGACCGCAGGCTATCCGTTACGGTGATCATCAACCTGGTTTCGATGCTGCTGATCATAGCTATTGCAATACCGGCGGGCGTTTATTCCGCCACCCGGCCCTATTCTTTTGGCGACCGGGTATCCACGGTCATTGTGTTTATCGGCTTTGCCACGCCCGCTTTCTGGCTGTCGCTGCTTATGATGATGCTTTTCAGCGTAAAGCTCGGCTGGCTGCCGATCTCAGGGCTCAAATCGCTCACGTATGCCGCTATGGGTCCCTGGGAGCAGGTGCTTGATAAAACCCTTCACCTGGTGCTTCCGGTATTCGTATCAGCCTTTGGCGGCATTGCCGGCATGTCGCGCTATATGAGATCGAGCATGATCGAGGCTATGGGAAATGATTATATCACCACGGCCCGTTCAAAAGGCCTCTCGGAAAGAACTGTTATTTACAAGCATGCGCTGAGAAACGCCCTGCTGCCGCTGGTGACGATACTCGGGCTCTCGATTCCGGGGCTTATCGGCGGATCGGTGATTTTTGAAACCATTTTCGGCATTCCCGGCATGGGCCAGCTTTCCTATCAGGCCATTATGACCAGGGATTATCCGGTAGTGATGGGCATACTGACGATTTCAGCGTTTTTAACCATGCTCGGGAACCTGGCAGCCGATATCTGCTATGCTTTTGTTGATCCGCGAATTCGGGTTAAATAGCCATGACGAGATATTCCGACACCTTCAGCCGTCTGCAAAAAAATCCTCTTGCGCTTTCAGGCTTCATTATTGTGGCGCTGCTGGCGGCCTGCGCTCTTTTTGCGCCCCTTATCGCACCACATGATTATAGGGCCATCAACGTGAAGGCGGTTCTTGAGCCGCCGGGACCGCAGCACCTGTTCGGCACTGATGAACTGGGCCGCGATGTGCTCTCCCGGATGATCTACGGCTCGCGCATTTCTCTTGCCGTCGGGTTCGTGGCCATCGGTATCGCAACAGTTATCGGCATTATTCTTGGCGCTGTCGCCGGTTATTACGGACGGTGGGTCGACAGCATTATCATGCGCCTTGTCGACATCATGCTCTGCATACCGAGCTTTTTTCTCATCCTGGCCGTTATCGCTTTTGTCGGCCAGAGCATCTGGAATATTATGGCGATTATCGGCCTGACCTCTTGGATGGGCGTATCGCGGCTCGTGCGCGCGGAGTTTCTCACCCTGAAAGAGCGAGAGTTCGTACTGGCGGCGCGCGCATCCGGCGCCAGCGATTTCAGGATTATTTTCAGCCATATACTGCCCAATGCCATGGCCCCGGTATTTGTCTCGGCAATACTCGGGATTGCCGCAGCCGTACTCATTGAAAGCTCCCTGTCATTCCTCGGCCTTGGCGTGCAGCCACCCATTCCGAGCTGGGGAAATATCCTGACCTCGGGGAAAGATAATATTGAAACAGCCTGGTGGCTGTCGGTTTTTCCGGGAACGGCAATTTTACTTACGGTTTTAGGTTATAATTTATTAGGTGAAGGCCTGCAGGACATCCTGAATCCAAGACTGAAGAACAAATAATTTTGACACATAAAATATAATTCTTTCGTCAAGAATTCCCACAACGGGTCGAAATAAAATAGATACGTTTAAAATTCAGGAATTGAGGAATTGCAGTGAATCCCTAAATGTTTCAATTCCTAAATTATGCTTTAATTGGATTTGCACCATGAGCCAGAAACGAACCCATATCGTCCTTGATGCCATGGGCGGAGATTATGCGCCCCATGCGGCTGTCGAAGGCGCGGTGCTTGCCTGCACAGAATACCCCATTGATATTACGCTTGTCGGCATTCGCGAAGCCATAATGCCGCATTTGCGGCGCCTGAATGCCGAAACCGGGCTGCCGATTCACGTACATCATGCAAGCCAGGTCGTCGAGATGGGTGACAATCCCCTTGACGTTGTCCGTAAAAAAAAGGATTCCTCCATCCGAATCGGTCTTGAGCTTGTTCTTGAAAATAAAGGCGATGCTTTTGTCAGTGCGGGTAATTCCGGCGCTGTTGCGTCAGGCAGTGTTTTTGTACTGAAGAGAATCGAGGGCATCGACCGGCCCGCTATCGGCGCCATAGTGCCGACCATTGCCGGTAATGTGGTGCTGGCGGATGCCGGGGCCAACAGTTCGGTGAAAGCATTCAACCTCGTTCAGTTTGCCGTTATGGCTTCGGTGTACGGAAGGTTGTATCTTAACTGCAAAAAACCCCGTATCGGTCTTTTAAGCAACGGGCATGAAGATTCAAAAGGAACGGACATAATCCGCGACGCCCACCGTCTGCTGAGGGAAAGCTCGCTTAACTATATCGGGTATGTCGAGGGGCGTGATGTGTTCCGCCACGCCGCTGATATAGTCGTATGCGATGGCTTTGCCGGTAATATTTTATTAAAAACCGCCGAAGGCCTGGCGGAAAGCATTGCCGCCGGTCTGAAGCAGGAACTAAAAAAAAGCATACTGGCGCGAATCGGCGCGCTGTTTGCCCAAAAAGCCCTGCTGCGGCTTAGGCAGCGCTTTGATTATGCTGAATACGGCGGAGCGCCGCTTCTGGGCGTTACGGCGCCGGTCATACTCTGTCATGGCCGTTCGCATGCCCTGGCCATCAAGCATGCCATTAAGGCGGCAGTCGATTATGCCCGGTCAAATGCCGTGTATCATATTCAGCATGATCTTGAAGCAAGCCGCGATTTGAAATCAATCGGCAAAAAGCCGTCCTTCATCAAGCGAGTGCTGTTTGACATGAACTTAAAACGCGATTAAGACAGAATGTCCATGGACGAAATCGAGCCTGATTATAAATATCACCGAAAGCGAATTAAAGAGCGATTCCTGGATCAGGGGCTGGAATCGTTTCGGGAATATGAAGCTCTCGAATTGATGCTCACCTATGCCATTGCGCAAAAGGATGTCAAGCCCCTTGCCAGGGACCTGCTGGACCGTTTCGGCTCCTTTCAAAAAGTTCTAGAAGCGCCGGTCAGCGAGCTCAAAAACGTTCACGGCATAGGCGAGCATGCCGCCATTCTCATAAACTTTTCGCGGCAATGCACGCAGTACTATCTCAGGCGCACCATCCAAAAACGAGAGATAATCTCATCGCCCAATGACCTGGTGGATTACTGCAAAGCCGCCATGTCCCATCTTGGCGACGAGCAGTTCCGCGTTGTGTATCTGAACGCAAAAAACGAGATTATCAGGGATGACGTGCTGCAGGAAGGAACTGTTGATCAGACCGCCGTGTACCCGCGAAAAATAATCGAACAGGCCCTGAAGCTGAAAGCCGTTGCCCTTATCCTCGTGCATAACCACCCCAGCGGCAATCCTGAACCATCGCTGCAGGACCGGCAGCTTACCAGCTCCATCATTGCCGCCGCCGCTACCATGGACATACGAATTCATGATCATATCGTTATCGGCCGCAACGGGTATCGCAGCTTCCGGGAAGAAGGACTGCTGCAATGAGCCCTGCCCGGCAAAAGCTTCCACAAAATTATTCCATCCGCACTATCATCGACAGCATACTTTCCGATATTCCCCGGGCAAAAAAATTTTCTATTTCAAAAAAACAAAGCTTTTACGGTAAATTAAATCTTAAAACCAATAAAAAACATGAGCTTGCCACCTTATTGACTCCCGCCCATATTACGTCGTATCCCATTGAGGGCGCCGGCCTCTTTGCCCGTATCGCTGTTCTTCCGCCGGAGCTGGTCATTGCGGATGAGCGCTTCAAGCGCATGTGCTGCCTGCCCTACTGGACGATTTACAAGAGCTCGGATGGTGCCGCGTATAAGCGGTTTGACCGCTGCCCGGGCTATGGCTGGCTTCCGGGTTGCCCGCCGCTGTCTTCGGAGATTAAAGAAGTTCAGGAGAAATTAGATCAGGCTGATCTTTTTATCGTGCTGCAAACAAAACTTATGGCTGAACGGTGGGGTGTCGGCTGGAAATTCGCTGTGTTGCACAGGCTTGCCCGTGAGATAGAAAATGTGCTTGGCCCGGGCGCGGTGCTTGAGCGCTATGGTTCAGGCCCCTGCACTGCCTGCGCGGCCCAGCACTGCCTGCACAGCCAGCCCTGCAAAGCCCCGCATCTTAAAACAGTATCCCTTGAATCCATGGGAATATGCGTCGACAGGCTTTGCTCTGATCTTGCTCTGCTTACCGGTGATGCCCGGTGGAAACTAACCTGGCTCAAGCATTTCGGCCTGCCGCAGCAGAGCCCTAAAAAGTGGAAATACGTTGAGGCTCTGGCGGTAAAATTGCCGTAGTGCCTTGTGATTTCAATAATCGTTATACATTGTTTTTTGCAGGGGCGGGTTTGAAACACGGCCCTACCCTCTACGGGCTCGAAATAATTTTTTTACGGGAATGTCATAATTAAAAACCAATCAAGGAGCATACGTGTATGAACAAAAGAACAACAAAACTTTCAGTCCTGGTAGCCCTGCTTCTCTTAATTCCCGCACTTGTCTGCGCCGCGGACTCGATCATCACAAAACAGCAGCGCCAGGTCGGCGAGGACTTCGTTAAAGCTCTTAAAAAAGATGACCTCAATGCTGCCTTTCAGCTTTTCAGCCCTTCGGTGAGCGGGATATACCGGTTTGAAATTTTTTCCGAGATTCAAAAAAATCTGATTCAGACAATCGGTACGCCGGTATCCTACAAATTGCAAAAACCAAAAAAAACCGCGGGTAAAGACTCAGCGCCAAGCTGCACTTACGATATGGTGTATGCCCAGGGAGACAAAAAAACCGCCATCCCCCTTGAACTGACCTTTGACCCCAAGGATTCAAAAGGCAGACTTGCCTCATTCAAATATCTTAAAGATCAGATGAAGCCGGCGGGGAAATAGCGCCTGAAAGCAAGGTTGTTCGCGGTTTTCCTCTTTGAAGTCTCATTTTATATGTGGTATGATTCATACAAAAACATATTCTTACAGAAAAAAACATCATCAGGGGGTCTTTACAATGCCTCATGTAACTCTCAGGGAAACCGTCAAAAGAGATATTGACATACCTTTTAAGACCATCTGTCAGGTTGTTGATCTTCTCTCCCAGCGGGAAAAAAATCTCCTCATCAAACGATTACAGTCAAACCAGGCCGCTTTTACTCCCTTTAAAAAGGATTCGGTGAAGGCCGTTGTGGCGGACTTTGCAAAAACAAACCTCTACGAAAAAGAGTTTCTTGAAGACCTCGAAGCAGGGCTAAAAAAATCATCCGTCTGCCGGTGATTTTATGCCTGTTATCATTGATCTCCGCGACGACTTGCAAAAGTACCTGCGCGCCCATGGCCTTTGGAAAAAATGGCTCAAAGCAAAAAAGCTTTTTGAACAAAACCCTTCGCACAACTCTCTCCACACCGAGCTGTTGGAGCCATCATCACGCCATATTTATTCCTTCAGAATAGACAGACAATACAGAGCCATTTTTATCTGCCTGCCCGATGACAGCATAGAAATAATCTCCGTTACCAACCACTACCGAAAATAAAACGTGGATGCAGTCCTTCGACAAGCTCAGGATAAACTCCGCGTAACCCACCGGCCTTATAATCCGCTGTGGTGGGTTGCACACACCATGTTGGGCACGCGCCGCTTTGCCCTGACTACGAAATGGTTTTGAGCATAGCCATCACAGGTGGATTTCAGCCGCCCTGGGTTTGTTTGACAGAATAAATCTTTTCATGATATATGTTAAATAGTGGTTATTAAATTCATTCACCGTGTACAGGTCGCATAACTTTAACCATAATAGACGACTATGTTAAAATCTCTTGAATTACCAAAAGTTGAATTTATTACCGCATCTGACGGCAAACCCAAGGCTGTTGTGCTGAGTCTTGCAGATTGGAAGAGAATAACTGAAACCTTGAAAATAATATCCAACAAAGAATTAATAAAATCCATCAGGCGGGCAAAACAGCAGCTCCGCAAAGGGACAAAGCTATTAACCTTTGATGAGGTATTTAAAAATCCATAAGACATATTTGATGGTTTCGTAAAAAGTCCCAGCAGGTGTCATTGCGAGGAGCGGAGCGACGCGGCAATCTCGATTTTTCAAGTGCTTACACACGCAGAGATTGCTTCACTTCGTTCGCAATGACCACTTTTTTGACTTTTTACGGGACCATCATATTTCACTCCTGAATTTATGAAGCAGGCCCAAAAGCATCAGCACATCAAAAAGTTACTCGCTAAAAAAATCCTGTTATTAACGCAAGAGCCATATTCAAACTGCAAAAGCGAACTGCTTGTTGGTGAACTCAAAGGGTTGCGATCCGCAAGAATTACAAAATCCTTCCGCATAATTTTTGCGGTTTGTGAAGAATGCCGCGCCAGAAAATTCCAGAAACTTGTTGGCTGTTCACCAGCTTTTTACAAAGAGATGACATTAAAAACAGTTGTTTTCCTCACCTTCGGCCTTCATGATGAAGCATATTCATAAAACTGCAATTTTGTTTCACCGCTAAACACCCCATTAAATTAAGCGCATCTTCAATGTCATTGTTGTCGTTCCTTATCCTGTCAAAAAAAGGGCTGTTGCCTTCCCTGGCTTCAAGAAACATTCAAAACAAACCAACTTGACATGAGTTGTTGATGCGAGTAAATTAAAGAGCATCTTAAAAAACTCGCGAGTTATTTTTGATGGAGGTAAATTTGAACATAAGCCGTTATATTGAAAAACCTGTTGCCGCCGATCTGAAAAAGAAAATGGTTTTTATCGGCGGGCCGCGGCAGGCGGGCAAAACATGGCTTGCAAAAAAGATCCTCGATAAAACGGGACAGGATATCAAAAAGCGCTATATGAACTGGGATGCGCTGGAGGACCGCGAGAATATACTGAAAGGATCTTTCCCCTCGGGTCGGGGATGCCTTGTCCTTGACGAAATTCACAAATACGCCAACTGGCGTCAGACAGTAAAGGGCCTGTATGACAAGCGGGGAGATGAGCTCAATATCCTCATAACCGGCAGCGCCAGAATCGATCATTATCGCCGGGGCGGCGATTCTCTGCAGGGAAGATATCATTTTTATCATCTCTTTCCGCTGACCCTGCGTGAGCTGAAGGCGCCGACCCCGGCCACGCTCAAGGATTTGCTGCATTACGGCGGATTTCCCGAGCCGTTTCTTCTTGCATCGGAAAAGCAGAGCAGGCGCTGGAGCCGGGAGTACAGGCACCGGCTCGTGCGGGATGACTTGCGCGATCTCGAGCGGGTTCAGGATATCGATGCTATAGAAAAATTGTCCCTGCGGCTGCCGGACCTGGTGGGCTCGCCGCTATCGGTCAACGGGCTGCGCGAAGATCTGCAGGTGGCGCACCAGTCGGTATCGCGGTGGCTCGCCATGTTTGAAAATCTTTACATGATTTTCCGCTTATATCCTTTCGGAGCTTCCAAAATACGGGCTGTGAAAAAAGAAGCAAAGCATTATCACTATGACTGGACGCTCGTTCAGGATGCGGGCAAGCGGTTTGAAAATCTTGTAGCTTGCCATCTGCTCAAATGGTGCTTTTTCCTGCAGGACACGGAAGGATATGACATGGAGCTGCGGTATTTCAGGGATATCGACCGGCGCGAGGTTGATTTTGTTGTGATGCGAGACAGCAAACCGCTGTATTTTATCGAATGCAAAAAGTCGGGCCGTGAGGTGAATCCCGCGCTGCGCTATCTGAAACAGCGCTTTCCCGAGGTTCAGGCATTGCAGGTCTCGCTTGAAGATAGCACCGATTTAACCACACGCGACAGCATACGGCTTTGCCCTGCCCACCTGTTTTTAAATGACCTATCATAGTTTTGTTAAATTTAAAAAGACTGGTGCAACCCCTTACCTTGATCCACCGTTAAAAACCTTAAACAGAGCAATAAATGGGACAACCTTCCCCTAGTTTGTTTGCTCTGCTTCTGCGCAACACATAATATTTAAGATCTGACCCTGCTTCTTTCCAGGTGCCGCCGGATTCATGCCATTTCAGTATCGGCCTTGACACGCTGGAAAGCTTTTACAAACAATTGTTTTTAAGAAATTATTGCTAAAACGAAAATAATTTATTGCATAAAACAAAAAAGAGGGTCATATAACAAGTATAAACGAACCGAAAAATGGCACACTGCCCTGTAGGGGCAGGGCGCAAAGTTACCGGTTCTGGCAAAAAAGCTGGGACAGCGGGGCTGCCGGTTGAAAAGTTATTGGCTCAAGGCAGGCCTGCCCGTACCTCAGGGACAGGCCTTTTATTTTTTTGCGCAGCGGAAAATATGCTGCACCTGAAGGTGCCAGGTCATTGTGGGCAACTGCCCCCGGGGCTGCGCGGGTTGGTCATGCAAAGAACTTAATGATCCAAACGCAGCTTCATCCGTCATTACGATTTTGTAGGGCGGGTGCCAACCCGCCGCAATGAAGTAGATACACAACGGCATACATGGCGGGTTGACACCCGCCCTTCGGACTGTTTAAAAAAATTCGGGGAAAATAGAAACTCATAATTCTCACAAAGAGGAGGGATGTATGGATTCTAATCGTCTGCACCCATCCACCGCGACCCAGGGCGCTCCGGCGCAGGTCTATCCGTTCACGCTGCCCGGCACCAACACAATCGCCGGAGAAATTATCATTGTGCCGAAACAAGGCTGCGCAGGTCAGTCGTCAGAGCCCCGGCCGTTTAACAACTTCATCATCACGCCGGACAACGTGCTTGCGGCCCTGTCTGAGCAAAATACGGACTGGGCAGTGCGCTTCCGCGATGATTCGCTGCCGGCACTGCTTAATTCCTGCCGCACCTGGATGGGTAAAGCCGTGGCGCCGGTCATGATGGCAGGCGCGCTGTGGTTTCTGCCGGTTGCCCTGCCGCAGGCCCATGCCGCCACGATCACGGTGAACGACATGTCCGACACCGGCACGGGCTGCACCCTCCGGAAAGCTATTGTGAATGCCAATGAGAGAAAAACCGCCTACGGCGAATGCACTGCCGGCTCGGGCGATGACATCATCAGCATACCGGCGGGCACGTACACTCTGACCAAAGAACTGCCCCTTATTATCGAAAACACGCAGCTGCAGGGTGCGGGCATCGGCACGACCATTATAGACGGCAACAGCCAGTTCCGGATTTTTTTTGTGGGCTATACCGCTAAAACACCGACCGTGCTGTTTAAAAACATGACCATTCAAAATGCTAAAGCCCAGGGCGGCTGGGGC
>Ga0118677_10013565_pt1 | contig 11685 bp, 6 predicted proteins | sample AliMusrvi5mmetaG_FD_86154 | JGI IMG/M metagenome (GOLD analysis project Ga0118677, IMG submission 86154) | reverse complement strand
GTGTACACGTCGTACAGACCCCAGGCATTGGGCGGCTTCGTTCTTACCACGCCCGGAGGCTGTTTCCAGTCCAGCGGGAACCCGATCGGCGTCCACGCGTCCTTGTTCTTCTGCGGAAATTCCGGGTTGGAGGTCCCCAGCCGCGCCGCATATTCCATTTCCGCGGCGGTCGGCAGTCGCACCTGGCAGCCGTTGCGCTCCGAGAGAATCCGGCAGAACTCACGGATGTCCGGCATGGGCGAGAGTTCCACCGGCGCCTGCGGCGCGCGGTTGTCGCTGAAATTCTTCTCCTGACCCATCACCGATTCCCACATTTCCTGGGTGATCGGGATCTCCGACAGGTAGAAGGTCTTGGTCAGCGTGACCTTGTGCGGACACTCGTCCTGATACCGGGGTTTCTGGTAAAAGGGCGTCCCCATAAGGAACGTCCCGGGCGGGATCGGCACGCACTTCAGCGTGAGATTGGAAGCCACCCGCAACACCACCGGCGTTTCCCTGGGCATGACGAACGGCTGGTCCGGGCGCAGCAGGCACGCCGGCGGATAAGCAAAGCTGGGGCTGTCGTTCTCGGATTTGACCCGCGCGTTCACAAGCCACTTCTGCCCGTTGCGCGTCTCCAGTGTGCCGGTCACCGCGGCCAACCAGTTTGCATATTCGCAGGCATACCCCTTCCGGGTCTTGATCACCGGGTCCTTCGTCTCCACGTAATACCGCAGATGGATATCCATCTGCTTCTGGAGATCCCAGGCCTGGTCGGCTGTCAGGCTTCCCTCGCGCGGAAAGTTCCGGGCCAGCACGGCATCCAGCGTCGCGCGGATCTCCGGCGAACCGTCGAAGGCATACAGCACCAGGTCGCCGTCGAGCTTCTGCCCCTTGAAGTGGAAGGCGCTGAGCAGTGGTCCTTTAAGCGTCACTTCCGGCCCGGAGGCCTGGACCGGCGCCGCGCTTGTCGCAACCTGCGCTTCCGCAAACAACCCGGCCCCCACGATTGCCAGTGCCAGAAAAATTGCCACGTTTTTTTTCATTGTGCTGCTCGTTTCTCAGACGTGTTCGATCATGCAGGAGAGCTCAGGACCAGTCCGTGTGCAAATGCTATACCGGGTGCTCCGGCGGCACAACGCGAAAAGACAGGGCCATGCGAAACCGTGTGGAAAATGCCGCGTTCACACCGTCGGAACAGGCGCGACATAATGATAGGGTCCGCCATTCTTGCGGTACTGGGCGTAGAGGAGGAACAGGACTCCGAGGCTACCCAGCAGCCAAAACCCCTGCCAGTAGAAAATGCGAACCCAATCCTGGTGCATGAACGTGATATAGGCGGCGCCGACCATGGGTGCGCCGATGCGGATCAGGCTGCGGACCATCGAATTGGCGGAGCAGAACTGTCCGTACTGCGCCCTGGGGAGGAGTTGCACGAGCATCGGCTGCATGGCAGCGTCCCAGGCGGCATTGGCCGGCAGGCTGACGAGCGACAGGATCAGCATGGACCGGTAGTCATGCACCCAGAAATTGGCGAGGGTCATGGGAACCAGCAGCGCGGTTGCGACCATCAGCATGCGCACCGGCGTGAAGCGATCCACCAGGTATCCCACCGGCAGCGCCAGCGCCATGCTGAGCGGCGCGCAGTAGAAAAGGACCATGCCGTACTGCGCCATCGACAAGCCCACGGTCTCGCGCACAAACAGGATGCGCCACGTGTTGCAAGCATTGGAAACCGCCAGCACTGCGGTGAAGCCGAACAGCGCCAGATACATTGGATGGGAGAAACACTCCCGAAAGTAGCGGGTCAGGCCCCCGAACCGGCTGGCGCGCTGCTCCGTCTCCGGCGGCGGCGGATAGTCGCCCTCTTTCACGAAGACGCACATCAGGCCGTACCCGACGAAGTAGAGCAGCGCGGCCCCCCAGTAGACGTAGCGCGCGTCCTCCGGCGTGTAATGCGGGATCACGAAACGGCTCCAGAGCATGTTGGCGCCCGCGGTCACCAGCAAGCCGATGGCGTTGTAGCGCCCCATGACCTTGGCCGGGATGACGTCGGTGATCAGATACCATGCAACGGAGTTGACGAAGTCGTCGAAGAATATGAACAGCACGACCAGTACGCCGATGACACCCAGGCTGGCCGTGATGGGGGCGAGATGATGGCCGGCCAGCCAGTCCGCGTGGTCGTTCATGAACTGGTGAATGTCGCGGACGTAACCGAGCGAGCCGAGTGCCAGCACCAGGAACGGCGCGGTCCAGATGATGAACGGCTTGCGACGCCCCCAGCGGCTGCGGTAGCGGTCGCTCTTGAAACTGATGATCGGCACCAGCACGAACGTCAGCGCAGCGGGGATCGTGCCGATCAGCAAGCCCATGGCGCCCGGAGAAGCCTGGATATCGCGAAGCTGGATCGTCATCAGCGTACTGAAGACGCTCTGCATGAGGCTGAAGCAGACATTGCCCCAGATCATCCAGCCGCCGACAACCACCAGGCCGGCCGTGGTGTAGCGCAAGGTGCCGACCGTGTACTTGCAGGAATTGGCACCCTCCGCCGGCATGGTCGGCTTGCCTGCGTCGTCCAACATCCATCGCTCCCGCGGTTGCGCGCACGGCAGGATCGCCGATGCGCCCGATTGGCGCCGCCACTGTCAAACGCGCCGCGCAAACACCGATCTTCTATTCCGATCCCAGGCCGGCTGCGCGCAGCTTCTCTTCCATGCGCCAGTAGTGAAGCACGATGAACATGGAGAACAGGCCAAGGACCATGAATGCGCCCTGCCAGATGAACACGTACGCCCACTTGCCGATCTTGATCACGATCTTGCCGCCGTTTGCCTGGTCAACATTGGCGATGAATAAACACTTCTTGTTCTCCACGCCCGGCAGCACCATGGCTCGCGTCTTGCCGTTCGGGTTCACCAGGTAAAACTTCTTGGCTTCCTTTTTCATGGTCAGGTTGCCGTTCATGGTGACGGTGCTGATCATGTTCGTGCTGGCCGCAGCGGCGTTAGAAGAGGCGGCGAACTCATCCGCCAGGATCTGCAGCGGTGTGCGGCCGTTCGCGACCACGGGGGTGTCTTTCCATACGGCGCCTTCACAGGAAATCCGGACGGTCTCGCCCGGATTGATCGTCACCTTCTCCACCGCCATGGAAGCGATAAACCAGGCAGCGAGCAGAGGGGCGGCGAGGCGGACAGCGCTGCGCACAAACCCGTTGGCCGAGGAAAACTGCGCGAATTTGCTCCGCGGCATAATCTGCACCTGCGCCGGGAACATCACCAGTTCCCACAACACGCCGATCGGGATCTGCCCGAGGCTGATCAGGGCAAACACGAAGAAATTGTTGATGTAGTAGCCGGCAAAGGTCGCAGGGATGTAGAGGATCGTCGCGGCGATCAGCGTCGGCAGCGGCTTGAACTTGTCAATGGCCGCCCCCATCGGATAGGTCAGCACCAGCCCGATGATGCCGGCCCACATCATAATGTCGGCAACCTGCCCCAACGTAATCCCCACATCCAGAATGAAAAACATTTTGAACGCCAGGCAGGCGTTGGAAATGGTCCACAAGATGGTAAACAGGAAGAATGCCAGATACAGCGGCTTGCTGAAGCATTCCCGGAAGTAATTGCCCGTCTGCTTGAAGACGCTCTTCCAGCGGCTGGTGGTCTGGGGCGCGTCGTCCACCGGAGGGTACGTGCCTTCCTTCACGTTCCAGCACATCAGGGTATAGCCGACGGTGAACAGCGCGCCGGTCCAAATGTAGATGGCGGTTGTGTGGGTTTCGGCATACTGGAAGACGAACGCGTTGAAAATCAGGGCGACCAGCGAGCCGATCATGTTGGAAATGGCCTGAAAGCGCCCGATGGTCTCGCGCGGCACCACGTCTGCCACCAGGGAGTAATAGATGGCGCCGATGAAGTCGGCAAAAAAAGCAAACCCGACCGTGATAAAACCGATGCAGATCATGGCGGCTGTCATGGCCGTGATCTGCAGGCCGAGAAGATTTCGCGGCTCCGCAAAGAAGCTCCAGTGCTCCACGGCCTCCTTGATCGGGCCGGCATAGCCGATGAGGATGAAGAACAGCCCCACAAAGGGGGTGGTGAACGCCAGGAATGGCAGACGACGACCCCAACGTGTGCGGGTGCGATCGCTCTTGTAGCTGATGATGGGGGTCAACACCATGTACACGATATTGGGAAGCGTGGAGGCCAGCAGCATTAGCTCCACGGGGCTGAATCCGATGTTCTTGAACTGCAGCGGCAGAACGTACAGGAGGATCTGGCCTCCCATGAATGCGTAGAAGAAGTTGCCCCACAGAATCCAGAAGAACACCTTCATCAGCGAGCGGTTGGTGTAGGTCAGCGTGCCGACCTTGCTCTCGGCGCCGTGCGGAAACTCCGCGATAAAGACTGTCAGGGCCGAAACCGTCGCCAGCGCGAACGAGGCAAACGCCGCGGCCGTGCCAACCAGATAAGTCAGGTTTCCGGCCTTGCGCAGATCGCATCCGGCTGCGTCGCCAAGCAACTTGCCGATGAAGATGGCGCCAAACACGCCGGCGAAGATCGCCACTTTTTCAAACAGGCGCTTGACCTTCTCCCCGGCCAACACGTGCGCCAGCACCGACAGCAGGCCGACAAAAGCCGCCATTACCGCGCCGATGGCAACCGGGAACCACTTGTGCAGGATCTCCTGGACCGCCACCCGCCCCGCTTCGGGGACACAGTCGGCGCTTTTGAACAGGAGGTCGAGGCCGGTGAAGGACACGGCTGTTCCACCGGACTGGATCCGCACCATGGGCAGGAACATGGCAACAGCCGCCGCCAGAAAGGCCAGCGGCGCAATGGCATCGAAGATCCGGACGTACAGCTTACGCTCGTTCGCTTGCATTCGACTTCTCCTGTTGTGCGTCACAACCTGCTCTTCCCCGCAACATCCGCACATGCGGAGACCGGCGACACGAGCCTACGCGTGGAACCAGCGCTTGGGAAGCCACGGCTCCGTGGCCTGGAGCATGTCCTCCAGCAGCGGGGCAATGTCCAACGCGTCGCCCACATGCGGGTCCAGAAAGAGCGCCTGGCGTGCGGCATCACGGTCGCAGTTCAAAGCGGCCTGGATGCTCAACTCGTGGATGGCGGTCCACTGCTGCACAAAAGTCAGCGCCGCGCGCGGCAGAGTCACCGGCCGTGCCGTCACCTGGCGACCGGCGACGGTCGCCATGACCTCCACGCAGGCCTGCGGGTCGACACCTGCCACGATGCCGCCGGTGTTCAGGATGTTGAGCGAGCGCGTGCAGGGCTCGCCGGTCAGGAAGGACCACATCAGCTCGTGCGCGTGCTCGCTGGTCATCAGGTGCAGGTCGCCGACCGGCGCCGGCCCGTAGGCCCACTCCTTGATGATTTTCGGACACGGCGTCCGGAGGAAAGGCTCGCGGCCGGGTATGAGGTGCTTCATCTCATGGGCCAGCCCCAGCGCCTCGATGCGGCGGGGAGAGAAGAAGTGGCGGTAGAATTCGGCCAGATGGCCCGCGCCGCAGGTCGGCCAGACGCCGAGCAGCCGGAAGACTTCCTGCTGCAGGCGGGGATCGTCCGCGGTTCCCATCAGGCTGTCCGCCACCGTTGCGGCCGAACGCAGCGAGGCCTTCAACAGGTCGCCCATGCGATCGCGCCCCTTCACGCGCAGCCGGGTGATGAACGACTGGTGGTTGACGCCGCCCATTTCGAAGGCGACCTCGGACTTGCGCACGCCGAAGATTTCGGCGAAATACTCGAACTGGCCGTCGGCCGAGTGGCAGAGCCCCCAGACCGGGAAGGAGGCGTGGCGCGCCATGACGCCGGTGAGCACCGACATCGGGTTGGTGAAGTTCAACATCACCGCGTTGGGACAGAGCTCCTCCATGTCGCGGATGAGCTGCATCACAACCGGCACCGTGCGCAGGTTGCGCGCCAGCGCGGTCGGGCCCAAGGTGTCGCCGACACCGACCGGGATGCCATAGCGGGCGCAGACCTCGAAGCTTCGGAAGTCGCTCTCGCGTCCGCCGGTGGTGATCGAGAGAATCACCACGTCCGCGCCCTTGAGCGCGACGCGGCGGTCGAGCGTGCGGAACACGCGCATGCGGGTCTTCTGCTGGCGCACGACGCGCTCGACAAAGTCGCCCACGATCCGCAGCGGCACGCGGTCGACGTCGAGCAGCACCAGATCCACGTTTTCGAACCCCTTTACCAGGATCATGTCGCGGACCACGCGGTGCACAAACTTGTAGGACGCGCCGACAAAAACAATGCGCTTGCGGCCGACAGAGCCCTGATTACAGGTGAATTCCGTTACAGGTCCCTTCCAGCCAGACGATTTTCCGACAATCTTCGGCTTGCTCATGTTCGTTCCTTCCTGCGGGTTGCTTTCGATCGGGTCAGCCGCCGCGCCAGCGTCTGCGCGTGGCGCGTGACGGCAATCAGTTGACGTGCCTGCACATCGAGAAATTCACGCGCGGCAAACGGCGGCAGCACCGGGCTCAGCGCGGCAGGCAGCTCCGCCGCGGCGGCGCGGGCAATGCGTCCAGCCCGGGCGGCCCGGCGTGCGTCACAGCGCACCAGCGCGGCGTCTACGCGGCCGCCATTGCGCGGCGGATACTGGAAGCACTGGTGCTCCTCCACCTGCCGCATCAGCTGACGCGCGCCCTGCAACTTGCCAGCCAACCGGAACACCGCCGCGCCGGGAAAGTTGCCCGTGGGCAGGGAGATAATTTCCTCTGTGCGGGCGTGTGCAAAGGGCATGTCGCCGAGCCCCAGGCCAACGAAAATTCTCCGACGAAGGTCATCGGTGAACCGGCCGCGGCGTAGAATGGCCAGGCCGAGCGCCAGATGGGGAAGTCCGACTGGCAGCAGTTCGCAGAGCGTCGAAAAGTGCGTGAAGCGCGACCAGCCGGTAAGGATGACCCCGGCGAGTTTCCGCCGCCGGCCGCAGGCGGCCCAGGCGGCGTGGTTGCGGGCGCGGTTCCCGCCATCCACCCAGAGGGTGTCTTCGGCACAGGCCCCCTTGAAGGCGCTGGCGCCCCAGAGCGAGAGCCCCGCGGCCTGGTAGCGGCGCCACAGCCCCGGCGAAAGGCGAGGCAACAGTTCCGGCGCGTAGCCCCAGATCACCAGCTCAACACGGCCGCGCAGGGGGCGCAGCTCGGAGACGGACCAGCCGCGGAGCATGTCATCCCAGATCAGTGCACGCACGCCGCGCGCCGCGGCGCGCGCCAGAAGCGGATCCAGATGGCGGCGGTAAACCGCGGCCCGACCGCGCGCGGCAATGGCGCGGGCAGTGGCGGGATGGCGCCCCAGCGCGCGGACCTCGTCGCCGCCCAAGTGCACGGCACGAACGCCGGGGTGCAGGTCGAGGGTCTGGTCGAGCAATTCGCGCGCCAGCGCAGCGGTCTGCGGATGAAGCGGGCAAAGGTCGTGGGCGCTTCCAGGGTCCTCGCGCAGCGCGGAAAAACGCGGATGCTTAAGGACAAACTCCAGGTGCCCAAACGTCTGCACCAGCGGGATCACCTCCAGGCCGGCATCGGTCGCGGCAGCGAGAATCTCCTTCACCTCGCGCGGCGAATAAGCCTGCGGGTGGCGGACACAGGCCAGACGGCCGGAGTACGGGAGCATGTCCTCCCACTCAAGGCAGATGCCGGTGGCGCCCCATTGCCGGAACAGGGGGAAAATGGCCCGCAGAAAGGCGGGGCGTGGCGGCGCGCCCTTCAGATCCATGTGAACCAGTCGTTCGGCGAACATGCTGTTCATCCCGGCGACGCGGAACCACCGAGCCGCTTCTCTCTTTTTCGGCACGCCTGAAAAAAACAGCGCAACATTATCAGCTGAGTACGAATTCACAAACACAAATATGCATACGGTCGATCACCATCCGGCAACGTGGGATTGCATCGGTGCCGGGGATGCGCGGTAAGCGGCAAAGTGGTATCATAAATCGGGCTGAAAACCGGTTGATCACCACCACGAAACAGGGAGATCGGCAAATGCTGCGAATCGGGCTGGCCAAGGGTGACATCACGCCGCGGGCCAACATGGCTATCGCGGGGTACGGAAAACGCATGCAACCCTCGCTGGGCGTCAGCGACCCCATTCATGCCACCGTGCTGGTGGCAGAGTCCCAGGGGGCAATCTTGGCCGTGGTCGATTGCGATCTGGTCGGCGTGGGGCTGGCGTTCGCCGATGAGGTCCGTCGCCTGGCTTTCGAACGGTCCGGCATCCCCGAAGGTCATATCATGATTTGCTGCACCCATTCCCACTATGGCCCCAACGTAGTCAAACCGCGGAACGATGACTGGTCCATCGGAGACTACTTCAAGTACTGGGGGACTGACGGTTGGGGCCGGCCGGAGGACGTGGCACCATCTGCTGCCGGCGTGCATGAAGCCGCCTACCGGGAGTGCCTCAAGCACCAACTGGCGGACCTCGTGCAGATGGCGGCGCGCAACCTGCAGCCAGCGCGGATGCGCATCGGGATCGGGCAGTCCGACATCGGCGTCTGCCGCCGCGTCCGGCGGCCGGACGGCAGCATCACCTTCGGGGAGAATCCGGACATGCCGATCGACCGCACGCTGGGCGTCTGCTGTCTGGAGACGCCCGAGGGCAACCCTCTAGCGGCCGTGGTCAGCTTCGCGACGCACCCTGTGAGCCAGGATCCGCAGCTGCGGATGTTCTCGGCGGACTATGTCGGTTTCGTGCGGCAGGTCGTGCAACAGGTCACGGGCGCCACCTGCCTGTTCCTGCAGGGCGCCAGCGGCGAGATCAACCCACGCAACGCCGAAACATCGCACGCCAATGCGCGCACGCTGGGTCTGCGCGTCGGTTGTGACGCAGCCCGGCTCTGGCAGACAGCGGAGCCGGCAGCCACGGCGCCGGTGCGGGCGGTTCGGCGCCGGCTCACTCTTCCCGGGTATCGCGGCCTTTCGGAGGCGCATGCCGCGCGCGGCACCGCGGAAATCGCGGCGGAGCTGAAGGCTGCGCGCGAGAACCCGGCCTGCCCGGAGGCGCTTCGCAATTGGTTCGCGCTCCAGGAGCAGAAGGCGCGGCGGTTCCAGGCAAGCTGGAAGGACCCGCGCCTCGCGCCGCCACCCGTCCCGACCGAGGCGCAGGCCTTTCGCATCGGTCCGATGGCCTGGGCAGGCGTTCCCACGGAGCTGTTCAGCGAGCTGGGCCAGCAAATCAAGCGCGAGTCGCCCTTCCCGACGACGTTCGTGGTCACGCACGCCAACGACTATTTCGGCTACCTGCCGTCGCCGTCCGCGTTCGACGCGGGCGGGTATGAAGTGGACCAGACCTGCGCGGTCTCTCGCGAAGGAATCGGCTCACTGCTGGCGCACCTTTCCGCCATGCTGCGCGAGCTGCACGCAGAGGCGGAGCCGAGGCACGAGTCCCGATTGTCGCGCACGTGAGACAACTGCCGCGCAGGTCCGGAAGTTCGCCCCACTCCATGTTTGCCATGTTCATTCATGTGATTCACTCGCGCGCCGCGCGCCAGCTATTGCCGCCGGAGGCAAGAGAGGGCATAATACCAAGCTCACGTTTTGACAGAAGGAGAAGTACGACCGATGAGCAAGCTCGCTTTGCAGGGCGGAAAGCCCGTGACCAAGAATCTAATAGGAACCACGCAGCTGATTTCGCGGCGGGACTTGGAACGCCGGTACCTGCTGGAGACCTTCGACAAGGGGCCGCTGGACGACTGGCCCGGCGCGAAATCAACAGCCGCCGCGTTTGCCGCTGAATTCGCGGCCTTCCAAGGAGCGCGGCACTGCTCGCTGATCACCAACGGCACGCACACGCTGCAACTGGCGCTCGAGTCGCTGGGCATCGGCTGGGGCGACGAGGTGATCGTCCCCGGCATGACCTGGCAGGCAACCGCCAGCACGGTCTGCGACGTGAACGCCGTGCCGGTGCTTGTGGATATCGAGCCCGACACGCTCTGCATGGACCCCGCCAAGGTCGAGGCAGCCATCACGCCGCGTACCCGCGCCATCGTGCCGGTGCACCTGTACAACCGGCTGGCCAACATGGACCGCCTCCTGGCGATTGCCCGGCGCCACAAGCTGCATGTGATTGAAGATTGCGCGCACAGCCACGGCTCCCAGTGGAAGGGACACGGGACCGGCAGCATGGGCGTCTTCGGCTCGTTCAGCTTCCAGAACAGCAAGTCGATGCGCGCCGGTGAAGGCGGCGCCCTGATCATGAACAGCAAGGACCTGTACGGGGTGATCGAAAGCCAGCGCTGCTGCGGGCGGCGCTTCCCGGAGCGTCCGAAGGCCCAGATGCACAGCGGCAACTACCGCATGACCAGCCTGCAAGCCGCCCTGCTCCGCGGCCAGCTCGCGGCCATGCACCGCAATGCGGCTGTCATGGACCGTAACGGCCAGGCGCTGGACCGGGCCGTCGCGGCTGCGCCCGGTGTGCTACCGATGCGCCGCGACCCGCGCATCACCCGCCAAGTCGGCTACTGCTACGCGTTCCGCTACGATTCAGAGGCTTACGACGGCGTGCCGCTGGTGACCTTCCGCAAGGCGCTGGCCGCAGAGCTGAGCTGGGATTTCTTCCCCGCCTACACGCCGCTGCACCACAGCGAGCTTTACACGCCACATACCAAACGGCGCCACCAGATCAGCGCCGCTTACACGCGGGCCATCACGCCGTCGCGGTGGAAGCTGCCGGTGGCGCACGACATCTGGGAAAACCGCGCCGTGATCACCCTCTGGCAAATCTACGGGCTGGCACCGTCGCGCGCACACTTCCTCTCGGACGCGATCGCCAAGCTCCACGAAAACCGCGCCGAGCTGCGCAAGCTCGCCTCGAAGTAACCGCAGGAGGCACCATGCTGCAGATTGGCCTGTCCCGCACGGACATTACACCGCGCGCCGGAATTGAGATGTGGGGGTTCGGAAAGCGCATCCAGCCAGCGCTGGGCGTCAACGACCCCTTGACTGCCACCGCGCTGGTCGCCACCGACGGGCAGGCGATAATCGCAACAGTAGATTGCGACCTGCTCTTTGTCCGGCCTGACTTCACGGCCGATGTGCGAACCCGTGTGGAGGCGCTGGCCGGCATCCCCGGCCGGAATGTATCAATCACCTGCACGCACACGCACTACGGTCCGCTTATCGCGCCGCGCCCGGCCGGTGGTCAGGCGCCCAGTGTGGAGGAGGCCTACCGCGCGTGGCTGATCAACCAGCTGGCCGGCCTGGTGTACGAGGCCAAGCGCGACCTGCAGCCGGCCCGGATCCGGTTCGGCACCGGAACGTCGGACATCGGCATCAACCGCCGTGAAAAGACCGCCGATGGACACATCATCCTCGGCCAGAACCCCGGCGGTTTCATCGACCGCACGGTCCGCGTCTGCCGTATCGAGACGATTGACGGCGTGCCACTGGCGGCAATCGTCAACTTCGCGACCCACCCGGTCGGGCAGGATGCCCAGCTCCGGCTGATTTCGGCAGATTATGTCGGCAGCACGCGCCGCATCGTCCAGGAACTGACCGGCGCACCGTGCCTCTTCTGGCAGGGCGCAGCCGGCAACATCAACATCCGCACCGCGGAGACGGACTATGCCGCTTCCGCCGCGGCCGGCACGCGCCTCGGGCAGGTGGCGGCCAAGGCGTGGCAGAAGGCGTGCCCCCTGGCCGATGGGCCTGTCCAAGCCGCGGCGTGCACACTCGACCTGCCGGCC
>Ga0118677_10013564_pt1 | contig 11685 bp, 13 predicted proteins | sample AliMusrvi5mmetaG_FD_86154 | JGI IMG/M metagenome (GOLD analysis project Ga0118677, IMG submission 86154) | reverse complement strand
GTTCTGTCACATCACCAGGAATTGGCGGGGAAGACCGCTCGAAAGCACTGAAGTGATTGTGAAATTGATTGGCGCAACAACGACTGCTTCCGGTTTGAAAATCAAAGCTGCTCTCGACAAACGGAAATACGACAAAGGCATCACGGTGACCGCATCGCAAATGGCCGAGATCAATCTGAAGCCGGACAAATTTCAAGGCGATTGGAATTATGCAATCATACCAAATTTATGATGCTTAGAAAATCTCCAAATGTCCAAGTTATTTTTGCGCGGATCCTTAGTTGATTTTCATCACAATGGAGCACCTTGAGCCGAGGAGCGAATGATAGATCGATTTCAGATAGTTGATTATCCCCACAATCGAACTCCACAAGAAGGGGAACTCGGGAAAGATCGAGTTCCGTCAGTTCATTCGAACTGCAATGTAGCGTCGTGAGTAGGGGGACGCCGGAAAGATCCAGCTCGGTTAGATAATTTTGACAGCAACATAAATTTGTGAGGTGGGGAACACCAGAAAGGTCAAGTTCGGATAGTCGATAAGCACAACGGCTTAAGAAGTCTTCATAATCATACCCGTATTCTAATTTTGATCTCTTGTCTCCACAAGTCAATTCTGTGAGATATGAAAACATTCGAGGATGTAAAATTTCAGGACCATACCACCTGAGAGCCTCGATCCTCAGGTCATTGATGGGGTGAAAATGTAAAGTTTCCGGGAAATTGTCAGATGGCGGAAAGTCTAAATATGTAATCTGCCCTTCTCTAATTTCCAATTGAGGTCTAGCCCAACACCGCAGTTCCCCGTTTTTCCTAAAAACCGCTGTGGGTGATACAAGTTTTTTCAGCATGTCGCCGGGATCGGCTCGTAGTTCCTCCGCCCATGCGCAAATCAAACGGTAATCCGGTCCATACAGCTCGTGCTCTCCAATCCGGTGGAGTATTCCCAGAGCCTTGCTCGTCTGGATGTGAACGAGGGAACGGCTGATGATTTCCGCCATAACTGGAGAACCACCGTCAGGAAGACTCACCAAGCCGGTTGATGGCCGGATTAGCAACCCTGCCTCTTCTGGTGTCTTTGTTGGTTCGCCGACCATCGGAATGCGGCTATTCTGTCCGGAGGATCGACCTGAGGCAATCCTGAATTCCGTTTTTTCGTCTTGGTTCACGTCTCGGTCACCCACCGGACAACCCGTTCCGGATACTTAGCGCAGAAATCGGCTGTAGGTATAGGTTCCTGAGTTTCAACGAGACTCGTCAACTCGACGATCATGAATCCGATACTGATTTTTTCTGTCAAAACAGCGATTCTTGCCAAAAACTCGGATCGGCCAGCATCTGTTTCAATCTCGTGCGCTAAGCCAAGAGCTGCTTCATGTGCGATTTCGTTGCGTGCCTCCCTTGCCTTGGCAAGCGAGCCTGAAACGTCCGATGCAAATCGCCACTCCTGATAATCCAAAATGTTTTTGATGTGCTGCCTCATCCGTTGATTCCAAATTTCACCGACCGCAATCGAAAACACATCAGTGCCTACCGCAGATACTTTTTGAAGTTCCGGGAGACGTGCCTTCACCTGCTGAACGCAACTCAAGGAACGACATATCGCCTCAAAAGCTGTGGCGTAGGTTAGAGCACGTCCAAGTGCCGAATACCCTGCGTCACTATATTCTGTACGTTCTTTTGGGAGATCAAGAAAGGCACTGGTCATATTGGTATGGTTCTAAGAATTAGGCAATCAGAGTGAGGTTGGTTCAAATGGGAGAATACGGATGGGTCTTGAGTTCGGGGTCCCCATCGAGCACAATTTCTTCGACTGAGGCGCTGGTTTCTCCCAGCCACTGACAAAAATCACGTTTGAACTCCGAGCCTGTATCGCGTCCGAAAATGACGCGCTGAATCTTGTCCCTGTGAGCCGGAACGGTGTAAAATATGTTGCTCCCCTCTGGATGTTTGGTGGCATTCTTCAATTCCCCGATGAATCGCCATTCAGCCTCGTATTCCCAGCGGGTGCCTTTTAGTGTTACATTGCGAGCGACATCGCTGAAGTCCTTGGCAAGCACGTTTCGTTCAGGACTATCATCATAATCGACTCGAAACAAGGGTCCCCACTCGAAGAATCGAGCAGTGAGATTGGATTGGGTGGTCTGGTTGTTTGCCGGGTAACCCACAACAACTCCGCTATGATTTGTGTAGCGCTCCCACAGCATGTGACCCAGTGGTTTCGCGCTCAAAGACACAATGCCGAAGCGATTACTCAGGTTCTCCTGCATATAATTCGGTTCTCCGTCGAGGAATGATGAACTCATCACTCGTTCTTTGTAACCCTCGAAGTTATTCCCGCCACCAAAAGACAGAAACATTTCACGCTCTTCTTCTTCGCTTGCCGGAACTCTGCGGAGTTTGAACTCGGATTCGTCGTTCAAGAATTTTGGAGGAGTAAGCAAAATCGCGTCATGGCGCATGAGCCATTTTCGTGCCTTATCTTCTGTCAGATACTTATATAAAAGCATAATACGAATTGAGCCTTTGAGGGTAAATCGGTGTTTTGTCAAATCAGATTCTTGAGAAAACTACTGGGCGAATTCACGCGGTTCCAGTCGTTGTTCCTGTGGCAGGTGAGGATGAGGTGGCGCTTGGCGCGGGTGCTGGCGACGTAGAAAAGGCGCTTTTCATCCTCCAAGCCTCCGCCCTGCTTGGCGTAGTAACCGGGGAATTCATCCTCGGTGACTCCGGCGACGAATACTCCGCGGCGCGGTTGGTGAAGGTGACGCCTAAAGTCTTGTCCGGCCGCATCCCTTCGGAGATCACGGCAGCCAACCGATCCGCCATGATCCGCGTCTTGCCGGTACCCGCCGGGGCCAGCACTAGCAAGGTCCCATAGAGATGGGCCAGAACGGCCTTCTGCTCATTGTTTGGATAACTCATCGCATAAGGGGGTTCTCCATCGAACACCGCAGGGTACTCCGGGGCTTCGTCGCTCATCCGTCCCGCTTGCCCTGCTCGCTGTAACTGCTGTTTCCTGGGACTGAACTACGGGCAATACGGAACCCGATGTAGGAGAGGCTGAAGCCCGGGTAGCCGATGTAGCGGTAGGCGACACGGCAGCGGCGCGCGAGGCCGTCCCAGTCGCCGCCCCGGTGAACCCGGAGCGAGCCCGATGGAGGGCCGGTAGGATCCGTCACCGTGCTCAGGTCATAGCCCCAAAACCGGTCGGAGCACCATTCCCTCACATTACCTAACATATCATGCAATCCCCAGGTATTGGGCTTCTTTTGCCCGACCTGGTGCGACTTGTCATCGCTGTTATCCGAATACCAGCCCATCTCACGCAAATCCTCGGCATACGGGCCGGTTGTCCCCGCGCGGCATGCATATTCCCACTGCGCCTCTGTCGGCAGGTGGAACCGCCCGCCACTTGGCAAGCGCTTGTTCAACTCTCCCAGAAATCCTCCCGTCCCTGATTCATTACCGCAAATGTCGTTCCAGCTCACCATCTCAACCGGCAAATCCTCGCCCTTAAAGTGACTCGGATTATTGCCCATCACCGCTTGCCACTGCGCCTGCGTGGTTGGCGTTTTCGCCAGCCAAAACCCCTGCGTGATTTTCACCCGGTGCTGCGTCTCGCTGTCACTACGACCCTCCTCGTCCTCCGGACTTCCCATGAGAAACTCACCCGGTGGAATCCAGCACATCACCATCTTCACCCCGGGAGAGACATCGATTTCCCACTCCTCGCCTGGCCGCCGTTCGGTCACTGCCAGTGCCTTGCACGTCTGGATGTGGACGAGGGAACGGCTGATGATTTCCGCCATAGCTGGGGAACCGCCGTCAGGAAGACTCACCAAGCCGGTTGATGGCCGGATTAGTAGCCCGGCTTTTTCTGGTGTCTTTGTTGGTTCGCCGATCATCGGAATGCGGCTATTCTGTCGGAAGAATCGACCTGAGGCAATTCTGAATTCCGTGTGGTCGCCTTGGTTCTAAGAATTGGCGGTGAAGCGCACGCGCTTTGGATGCGGCGAGCCATCGCCGCTTTGTGCGGCCGACAAATTCTCACAAGACGACCCATCATCCCCGGCAATTACGGTTTCCGACTCTCGGAAAATGGGATCGGCGTCTCCTCTAGGCGGACGCCTGCTCCCAAAGCGGTGAAGCGGGCTTCACCGCAGTCCAAAGTCACGCGCCGTGGATGGCGCGGCTCATCGTGGCGAGGTGGGCCGGAGTGGTGCCGCAGCAACCGCCGACAATGCGCGCGCCGGCGTCTAACAACCGCCTCGCGGTGGCGTCCACGCGGCGGGGTCGGTCCCAAATAACAGACATTGGCGGATGATTTGCATGGGAATCAAACCAGATTGAGACTGGCCTGGGGCTGGGCGATTCTCGCTGCGAGGTCAATCATGGACTCGAATTCCTCCATGGCCGCCTTTGGGCAGTGTTCCAACAGCGGGATCACATCGGCGATCTGGCGGAGGGTTCTGCATTCCCTGGCGGGGCTGAAATAGACGACGACTTTCTTGCTCCGTTCCAAGAGGTTGAGGATGTTGTGGTGGGTGTCCTTGCTCACGCCGTCCCAGACGGTGTGGAGATCCAAGGCACAGAGCAGGAACTTGTGTTGAGAATTCAGGGAAATGAACTTGCTCGCCCCGTCGTCGAATTCGAGGTCGCCACCACGAGGCATGGTCCTGGTTCAATGCAGGCCGAGTGACGTGAGCAGGCCAGGGCTGATGGACCCGGAGGCACGCAGTCCATGATCCTGCTGGTAGCGGCCGATTGCCCGGCTGGATTGCGGGCCGATCTGGCCGTCAATATAGCCGCCGTAGTAACCACGGCTGGCCAGTGCCCGTTGCACGTCAGCGCCCATGGAATTGCCGCTGTAACCAGAGTGGCCGTAGTAACTCCGCGGAACCAGTTCCCGGGTGGCATAATACATGACGTCGGGCCGTTGATAGTAATAGGGAGAATCGGGCGGTCCGTAATAATAGCCGCGGCCCGCATAACCGGTTCCCAAGGTCACGGTGAAGCCGGATCTCGGGTGTGACGCGTAGCGTTGCCGGGCCTCGTCGGTATTGCGGGTTCTGCCCCGGTGGTCCTTGGCCTGCGTGGTTGGGGAAAGCGTGAGCGAACAGACAAGCGCCAAGGCGGCACCCAGCATTCGCGGTTTGCTAGTTGATAATGTTTTCATATGTTTGTCAGATGACAAAGACAAGCTACGACAACTGCCGCTCGCGTCCTATGGGCAATAGCCCTACCATCGCCCGCCGATCCAAACAGGTCGTTACAGATGTAACCTCAAATAGTCACAGGATCCGGGCCCATTCAGAACGGCCGTGCCATGCCGAGATAGGCGGCGGTGGCACCAGCCACGATGGATAACACCAGCAACAGCGGGCGCGGGATCGCAGTGCGCTTGGCGAGCACCGGGACGGCACCGAGATAGAGCCAGATGACCCCCTTGACCATCCACCAATGCTGGTCGATCGGCGGATTTTTCAGCATCGCAAATCCCATACCCGCGATCAGCAGCAGGGAGATCCCGTGGAGGATCGTCGCGCGCTTTTTGCAGGTGGGGGAGCATTCGGCGAGCAGCACCCCGAGAGAGGTGAACAGCATGATAACGCCAGTGACGTGAAGGGTTTTGAGGAGATAGGGGTCCATGATGAGGGGTGGTGTGGGGCGGATAGGGATGAATGGCGCTGCCGTCCGGTTGGGACGGCGCCAACGGATGGTGGATCATAACCGGGGTTGTGGGAAATGCAAACGCTTCCATATCGGGTCGTTGCTAGGGGGAAAGCCCCTGCCCCGCCAGTCCGGTCACCGGCTCTTTCAACGGCTTTCAGCTACATGCCATTCGCATCGACGCAGGCATCCTGGGATGATCAGCAGGCTACTAATGACTGATCACTGATCACTGATTACTGATTACTGATTACTGATTACTGATCACTGATTACTGATCACTGATCACTGATCACTGATTACTGAGCCTCCCCCACCTTCCCGTCAACTCCCACTCGCCCGCGGTGCGCAGGAGCAGGATGCGCTCATGGAACGGCACCAGGGTTTCGCGGTGGCCGACGCTGATGAAGCCGATGCCCGAGCGCTGGATGAGCTGATAGATGAGCCGTTGGTTGTCCTCGTCGAGGGCGCTGGTGGCCTCGTCGAGGAAGACGAACTTGGGGCGGCGCAGGAACAGGCGGGCGAAGGCCACGCGCTGTTGCTCGCCGAGGGAAAGCACGTTGGTCCAGTCGATGATCCGGTCGAGGTCGCCGTCCACGCGGGCCAGCACGTCGGATAGATTCACGCTGGCGATGACCTTGCGGATTTCCGCGTCATCGGGGCCGTGGCCGTGTTCCGGGTAGCGCAGTTGATCGCGCAGGGTGCCCGGCACCATGTAGGGCCGCTGTGGCAGGAACATCAGATGATGCAACGCCGGTCGCTCGAGCGAACCCGGTCCGCACGGCCATAAGCCGGCAATGGTGCGCATGATGGAACTCTTGCCCGTGCCGCTGGCACCCATGATGATCAGGCTCTGTTTCGGCCGCAGCTCGAAGGTCAGGTCCTTGGCCAACACCTTGGTTCGGTCCGGGGTGAGCACGGTGAGTTTGTCGAGCATCACGCGGGCGCTGGTTTCATCCAACTGGCTCTGGTTTTCGCGTGCGCTGCGTTCCTCCTCGGCATCGAAATCATCGAGGTCGTCCCACAACATGCCGAGCCGCTGGATCCCTGCCAGATAGGAGCTGAGCCCCTCGAAGTTGTCGGCGACGATCGACACCGCGCCGAGTACCTGGGCGAACGCGCCGAGGGTTTGCGTCACCACTCCGAACTGCATCTTGCCGCTCATGAACATGGGTGCCACGATCAGGATCGGCACCACCAGCGCGAGCGAATTGTAACTGTTGCGGAAGAATCCGAGGTTGCGGTTCCAGAGGATGATGCTGCGCATGTTGCCCACCACCGCCATCAGGCGGTTCACGAGGTCGAGATGTTCGCGCTTTTCCCCCCGATAGAAGGCGATCGACTCCGCATTGTCGCGCACCCGCACCAGTCCATAGCGGAAATCGGCCTCCTTCTGATACCTGTCGTAGTGCAGGCCTACCAGCCTGCGGGCGATGATGAAGCAGGCGAACGTGCCGGCCACCGCATACCCCATCGCCACCCCGACCAACAGTCCCGAGATGCTCCACAACACACCCAGAAAGCCTATCAAGGTCATCACCGAATTGACCACAATAAGCGCGTAGCTGAGCGAATCGAGCGTGAAATTGCGTACGTCTTCGCTGATGCGCTGATCCGGGTTGTCGATGCTCTCGGAACCGCGCAACCGGTAATAGGCCCGGTTGTTGAAGTAGCGTTTGATCAGGTGCTGCGACATCCATTCTCGCCATAACAAGCCGAGCGACTGCTGGGCCAACCGCGAATAGACGTCGAGCAGGATGGCGACTCCAAGCGTGCCGACATAGAGCCACATCGCCAGCCAATACGCATGTGGATCCTTCTTCTCGATGGCCGTGATGAAATCACGACTCGCATAGCTGGAAAGCACGATCACCCCGACCGAGGCTACGGATAGGGTGAGCAACAGAACCAACAGGCCATTCGCTTTGCCGCGCCGTTCGGAGCGGAAAAACGCTTTGGTGATCAGCCAAAGCTGACGGGTGGTTTTGCCCAGTTTCTCCTTGGCGATGAGCGTGAGTGGCGGGTGCATGGTTGTGCTCATGAGCGGGAATATCCGGTGGTCAGCTTTCCTCGCCGAAAGCCTCGTCTTTTTGCAGATCGTGTTTTTCGGAGACGCCGTCGCGCAAATAGGGCTTGAGCCAGATGCGTTCGATGGCGGCATAGGAGGCGATGACCGGCAGGGCCGCCAGCGATCCGGGGATACCCGCGAGCAGCGCGCCGGCCAGCAGGCCTAACAACACCGTGAGAGTGGACAGGCGGAGATTCTTGCCATAGACCTTGGGCACGATGAAATAGTTCTCGAAGACGTGGAACATCAGATAGAGTGTCAGCACGATGGCTGCGGTTTTGGGCGACACGGTGAGCGCTAGCAGGAAGGCGGGCACCGTGGAGATGATGAAGCCGAGGATGGGCAGGATGTCCAGCAAACCTGCCAGGATGGAGAGCGTCAAGGCGCCCGGCACCCGCAGCACGCTGAGCACGATGAAGGTGAAGATCATGACGAGAACCGAGGTGATGACCTGTCCTGACACATAACCGAAGATCATCTTGGAGATTTCCTTGGTCGTGTTGCGCAGTTTCCTGCGTTGCAAGGGCGAGAAGAAGGCCAGCAGCCACTCGTAGGATTTGGCGCCATCGATCAGCAGGTACAACGCGATCACGAGCACCAGCGCGAGCTGTGACAGTCCGCCGAGCGCGATGCCGCCAGCCGACATGCAATGACCGAGCCAGGCCTCGGTTTCGGCCCAACTCGCGTTGTCCAGCAGATGATCGATGTTGAGTCTGACCCATCCGTCCGCGGGAAGCTGTCCGAGCGCATCGTCGCGAATTCGCGGGAAGTTGCGGCTGAAGCCGGTCACCTGATTAATCATTGCGGGCACCAGCAGCGCCGCGCCCACGCCCAACGTGACCCACATGCCGCCAATCACGACCCACAGGCTGACCCAACGTTTCATGCCCCTGGCACACAAGCGGTCCACGAAGGAATGCAGTGTTACTGCCAGGAAGAGCGCCAGAAACACCAGCAGTACCAAGGGCCATAACACATAAAGCGCGTAGGCGATCAATAGCGCCGCGCAGACTTTGATGATGGTCACTGTGGGAATGGATATCTCCATCCGCCGGCGCGATGGTACGGCGGGCACATCCGCGTTCGGCAAATGCGGCCGGGTTTCCACGGGCGGGGCGGGAACTCCCACTTGTGCGGCGGCGAATGGTGGCGGTTTGGTATTCATATCATTCCTCCTGCTGGATCGGCTCCGCATTGATCTGGTGGACGGGAGATTCCTCCCTCGGTGGCGGCCAGCCGGATAGTCCGCGGGTTTCACGGAAACCAGGATCTAGCAAAACACACTTCCGTCACCGGGGACCGCGTGATCGCAAGCGGCCCGGTGGCGGTTGTGTTCGCGGCGCTGCGTCGTCAGCGGAACATGTCTAACCCTTCTTGTGGTCCTTCTTATCGGATTTGTCATCATCGTTGCCACCCGGGCTTGATTTGGATTTCGAGGGTTGATCCGGAGCCCGCTGGATGTTTTTTTCCGACCCTTTTGAACTCCGCTCCGGTAGATCACGCGCTTTCACGGGTGCTTCCTTGGTGCGGTGTTCGGGTTGCGGTTGGACCTTCGTCTCGCGCGGAGTGACCTCGGTCTTGCGGGATTCCGGTTGGACCTTCGTCTCGCGCGGAGTGACTTCGGTCTTGCGGGATTCCGGTTTGAGGTTCCCCTTGTCGTCATGTGGTATGATGGCGGAGTTTCCGACCCCCGGCTGCTCTATTATCTTTGTCGAAGGCGATTTTTGCAGTGCGGGTGGCGCCTGGTTCTTTTTGAGATGGGCGACCGGTGCGCCGACGATCGGCGAGCGGGACATTTTCATATGGGTGGCGGCCGGAGACTCACCCGGCTTCAAGGCTGCCGTGCCGGCACTTGTGGCTTCCAGCGTGCGCCGTTCATCGCGCGATTTCTGAACTTCCGTGCCGCGCAGGGCCAGCGTCTGCCGGTCCTCCTTGGTAACCGCCTGCAAGCGTACCGCACCGCCCTTGCGTTTGGCCAGTTGGTCGATGGGGGTTGCCACCATCAGGTGGTTCTGTTTGGCACCGGCAGTGGTGGGATCGATTTTGCGCATGGCGTCCCAGGTGCGTGGCGGGCGGGCATCCTGGTGATCGACGCGATACTGGTAGGTTGTCGCGACACTCTGATTCCACCCCTTGTCCTGGCGATGTTCCCAGCGTTGGTGGGAGAAAATCGGGTCGTAGCCATTGCGGTTGGATTGATAAGCATATGCCGCGAAGTAACCTCGCTGATTATAGCCGCGATCATAGTAGTCGCCGAAGTAATAGTGGTGGTAGTTGGGACGCAGGAACAGGTTTTCGGCCAACAGCGCCAGATCGAGTGCGATCGATGGCGAGTAGCTGTATCCTGACTGCGAGTACAGGCCCGAGTCGAAATAAACCGGGGCGAAAAGCATGCCGCGGCGATTCACCGAGTAATCCCAGTAGCCATCGACGAAGACATATCCCCGCGGGGTCCACACATAATGGGCGGGCATCCAATCCCAATCCGACCGGCCCTGCGCCCAATAACCGGGACTCCATGCGTATCGCTCGTCGCGCCAGAGCCAACTGCCCGGAGTCCAACCATAGTCGCGGGATGGCGCCTTGGTGCTGGGACCTTCCTCCACGGTTGCGGGTGGTGCCGGCAAATAGGTTGTGTAGCCGTCGGTGATTTTCCCCCAATAGCCGGCGACCCACGCGCGACCGGGCGGCAATGCCCGCCAGGTGCCGCTGACCCAAAGGAAATCGTTGCGCTCGTCATCCCACGCCCAGTAGCCCGGGATCCAGGTGACGTTGGCACCCTCCGGCCGCTCGCCCGGCGGGACTTCCTCGATGGCTTCAGGCGGCGCCTTTTGCACGATGACTCCCGGTGCGGGATTGAACGTGACCATCCCGGCAAATGCCTCATGCACCGGCCCACGGGTGAGCACCTGGACTCCCTGCGCGTCCTGGGCCGCCTCCTGTGCCTGGCAGATGGCGGTGGTGCAGCCATAACCGAGCAGGCCGACCAGCACGGACGCCAGGCAGCCACGGGTGGCATGACGGGTGCGAATGCCGACGGCGGGGGTTGTCAATCTCCTGATGGTTGTCATTTGATAAGTATTCATGATTCGAGTCTCTTCCTGATTGTTATGTTTTTGTCAGTGATTGATTGATAATTGGCAGCTTGCAGTGGTTGATGGACCCGCCTAAATCCTCACGGGGCGATTTTGTCGGCCAGCCACTGGCGCGATTGTTGGAACCCCTGCCGGGTGGCCTCATAACTTTTCAGGGAGTCGTTCTTGACGATATCCCAAGTGGATTCGGTGGAGTTCTCCGCCACGTCCAGTTGTTTGCCCAACAGCGTGCCTTGAGCGCGCAACGCGTCGAGCTTGGGCTGGGCCTCGGCCTTGACAGCCACGCTGGAACTGGCGATCCGCGCTCCGAGTTGGTCCAGATCGCGGTTCAGATCAGCCAGTTCGGTCTTCATGAGGCTGACAAACTCGGTCTTCCGGGTGAAGGAATAGTCCTTCAAGTCCTGCGCCACCTCAGCGGTTTTGTCCCGGGCCTTGTCCAGTTGCTGCGTGGCGGTCTCCTTTTGCTTGCAGCTTGCCGCAAACATTGCGGAAATGGAGACCAGTGTGAGAACGATTGCTTTGTTTTTAATATTCACATGGCCAACATAGATAGGGGGAGGTGCTATTCCTATGGGGTGTAGTGCTACTTCCGGTGTCGCTCTGATAAACTCGCGCGCGTGGATGATTCTGATGTTGGAGGGCATTTTTTTTTGTTGGTTGAGGTTATGTGAATTGTTCGGGCACGAGGCGGTCGCTTGCGGCGCGTTGGCAGTTCATTGGCTGGCGAGACCGGGACCGCGAGTCTCCCCACTAACTTGAAATTCCACCACTGATTGCCAATGGGTTACAAAACGGGTTTTCCTGACTGACTTTGTGCGTTTCCTTCCAAGTTAGTCCCGTCATTGTCAGCCC
>Ga0118677_10012768_pt2 | contig 11685 bp, 10 predicted proteins | sample AliMusrvi5mmetaG_FD_86154 | JGI IMG/M metagenome (GOLD analysis project Ga0118677, IMG submission 86154) | reverse complement strand
CTCTGATAGAGGCACTCAAGCCGCTGAAGCTCTTTGACAAAGACAAGGACGCGAACCTGGCCGGCCTCACCAAGATGATCGAGCAACCGTATGTGACCGAACGGAAGATTGCCGACCTCAAGGAGGCCCAGGCCCAAGCCAAGGAGTCATTTCGCGCCAGGCTCGTTCTTTGGACAGCCGATCTGAAAAAGGCGCCCTTGGATAAGTTGGAAGCCGACCTGCCAAAGGAGCGACTCAAGGCGGTGATGGCGGTGCCCTTGCTCAAGGCCGCCATTCCCGCGCTTGGTAAGCGGGTTGCCGACTATGCCACACGCCTCGCCGCGATGGCCGCCGATCCCAAGAAATTCACCATCGTACAGGAAATGTCCACCCTCGCGGAGAAAGAAACCGCGCTGACGATATCGGAAGCCGGTGCCGATCTGGTCGCCATCCACGACAAGCACAGCCTGTGGACGGGACTGCCCGTGCTGATTGTTGTCTTATTAGGCGGCTTCACCACGAACTTCATCTGGTGCGTTCTGCTCAACCGGCGCAACAGGACAGGCTATCAGTATTTCACCTCCAAGCCGGGGAAACAGACTCCGCTGTCCAGGGCCGCGGCCTTGCATGCCGAAAGCGTCCATGACTCGGCAGCGCTGTTGGACGGGCGGAGCGACACGACGCCGGTGCCCTTGCTTACCAACTATATCTTCTCGGCGCTGGCCGGGCTCACGTGGTATTTCCAGTTCTTCTTCTACTCGATGGGCGAAACCCAGATGGGCCAGTACAAGTTCTCAAGTTGGACGCTGCACATGGCCTCGATCATCATCTTCAGTTCGATCTGGGGGCTCGCTCTCCACGAGTGGAAAGGCGCGAGCTTCAAGGCCAGGGGATTGCTCTTCCTCGGGCTGGTGATCCTGGTCAGCTCAACCTTGGTGGTCGGCTTCGGCAACATGCTCGCCAGTTGACGTTGGATCCAACACATACATATAACTCATGAACACGTACTCCATTGCCCAGGAAGCCTACGCCGCGCTCGGCGTGGATACCGAAGCCGCCCTGCAACGGCTCGCCGCCACCCCGATTTCCCTCCATTGCTGGCAGGGCGATGACGTCGGCGGCTTTGAAAAAGTCGGCGGCGAACTCGGCGGCGGCCTCGCCGTCACCGGCAACTATCCGGGCAAGGCCCGCACGATCGCCGAGCTGCGCGCCGACCTCGAACAGGCATACTCGCTGATCCCTGGCCGCCATCGCCTCAACCTGCACGCCTGTTATGCCGACTTCAGCGGCGGCAAGGTCGATCGCGACGCTTTAACAACAACCCAGTTCCAAAGCTGGATCGACTGGGCCAAGTCCCTCGGGCTGGGCCTGGATTTCAATCCGACGTATTTCGCGCACCCCAAGGCCGACGACGGCCTGACCCTAACACATCCGGACGCTGGCATCCGCGAGTTCTGGATCGAGCATGGCAAGGCGTGCCGCCGGATCGGCGCCGAGATGGGCCGCCAACTTGGCTCGACGACGGTGACCAACCAGTGGATTCCCGATGGCTCGAAGGATCTGCCGATGGATCGCAAGGGGCCGCGCGTGCGCCTGGAGGCGTCGCTGGACGCCGTGTTTGCCGAGAAAATCGACCCCAAGTTCCATCTCGATGCGGTGGAGTCGAAACTCTTCGGGATCGGATCGGAATCCTATGTCGTCGGCTCGCACGAGTTCTATCTTGGTTATGCAATCAAGAATCAAATCCTTTGCTGCCTGGATGCCGGCCACTTCCATCCGACCGAAAACCTGTCCGACAAAATCTCCTCGGTGCTTCAATACGTGCCGGAGATATTGCTGCATGTCTCGCGCGGCGTGCGCTGGGACAGCGACCACGTTGTTTTGCTAGACGATCCCACCATGGCGCTGATGCAGGAACTGGTGCGCGGCGATTTCCTCGGTCGCACCCACATCGGCCTCGATTACTTCGACGCCAGCATCAACCGCGTGGCGGCCTGGGTGATCGGCTCGCGCAACTCGCTCAAGGGACTGCTGCTTGCCTTGCTAGAGCCGGCGGCGAAATTGCGGGCGGTCGAGGCCGCGGGGGATTTCACCTCGCGTCTGGCGCTGTTTGAGGAATGCAAGTCGCTGCCGTGGGGACTGGTGTGGGACGAACACTGCCGGCGTCAGAATGTTCCGGTCGGCGCGGCGTGGCTGATCGCATTGAAGAGTTATGAGAAATCCGTCCTGTCCACCCGTGCCTGAGCCTGTGACCGAACCGGTGCGCATCGGTTTGTTTGGCATTGGCCTCGATGCCTACTGGCCGCAGTTTGCCGGGCTCAAGGAACGGCTCGAAGGCTACGTCGCCCGCGTCGCTCGCAAGCTGGAGCGACCGGGTGTCGAGGTCGTCAACCTCGGTCTGGTGGACAATCCGGACCGCGCGTATGCGGCCGGCCGCGAGTTCCGCCGCGCCGATGTCGATGTCATTTTCCTCCATGTCACCACCTATGCGCTGTCCTCGACGGTGCTGCCGGTTGTTAGGCGCGCCAAGGTGCCCGTGGTGGTGCTCAACCTGGTGCCCGAGCCGGCCATTGATTATGCCAGGTTCAACGCGCTGGGTGACCGCACGCAAATGACGGGCGAGTGGCTGGCGCATTGTGCGGCCTGTCCGGTGCCCGAGATTGCCAATGTCTTCCGGCGGGCCGGCATTGCGTTCCATCAAATCACCGGCGTATTGGAAAACGACCCCGAATGCTGGCGCGAGGTGGATGCCTGGGTCGAGGCGGCACGGGTGGCAGCCGGCATGGCATCCAACCGGCTCGGCCTCATGGGCCACTATTACGGAGGGATGTTAGACATCCATTCCGATGTCACCTTGCAGTGTGCCACCTTCGGCACACACGTCGAATTGCTGGAGGTCGATGAGCTAGCCGCGTTGCGCCGCGAGGTGAGCGAGGACGAGATTGCGACCAGAATGTTGGAATTTCACGAGGTGTTCGATGTCCAGGCGGATTGTCCGGCGGCGGATCTAACAGAAGCCGCGCGCACCGCGGTTGCGCTCGACCGTTTGGTGGCCGACTACCGGCTTGGTTCGCTGGCGTATTTCTACAAAGGCACCGGCGTGAGTGAGAACGAGGCGGCGCTGGCGTCGATCATCCTGGGCACCTCGCAACTCACCGGCCGGGGAATTCCGGTGGCGGGCGAATACGAGGTGAAGAACGTCCAAGCCATGAAGATCATGGATTTGTTTGGCGCCGGCGGTTCGTTCACCGAATACTATGCCATGGATTTCACCGACGACGTGGTGCTCATGGGTCACGACGGGCCGGGCCACATTGCCATCGCCCAAGGCAAGACCAAGGTGCGCCCGCTCAACGTCTATCATGGCAAGGTCGGCCGCGGCGTGTCCGTCGAAATGGCCGTCAAACATGGCCCGGTGACCTTGCTCTCGGTCATCGAGCGGCCCGACGGCAAGCTCGCTCTGCTCTGCGCGCAGGCCGAGTCAGTGCCCGGACCGATCCTCGAAATCGGCAATACCAACAGCCGCTACCGGTTTCCCTGCGGCGCGCGGGCCTTCGTCCAGCAATGGAACGCCGCCGGCCCGGCCCACCATTGCGCGGTTGGCGTCGGCCACCTCGCCGACAAGCTCGCGAAGCTCGGACATTTGCTAGACATCGAGACGATTCGGGTCTGCTGAGGGGCCCGCCTCACCTCGACACGTCCTGGTTGAAAAACACCTTGATGAATTTCATGGCCCTGGCGTTATCATAACCGCGCTCGATGACGGCATCGGGCTTGCCGGCCAACGACGATTTCAGATGGATTTCCACGCCGGTATCGAGCTTGATGACGGCACTGACTTTCTTTCTCACCTTGGTGACATCCTTTTTTGAGATATCGAACGAGTCGTCGAGCCGATGTCCTTGTTCCTTTTCGATCTGGGCGCGGTGGGAGGCGAAGCGGGCGGCGGCCTCGGGTGTCTTGAGCACCTGCTCCTCAAATTCCTGCAGACTGAATTTTTCCCTTCCCTCAAAATAGCCGAGCGCGTCGTGGGCGGCGCTACAGGCCTCCCACGGCGGAGAATCGTCGTTGCGGGGTTGCGCCTTGGCTTCCTGTTCGACAAATGCCGCTGCCATGCCGGCATATTTGTTAGTGAGGAACGGACTATCCGTGATGGGCACCACGCCGAGGAAATCGCGCACCCAAAACCGCGACTCGGTGCCCGAGCGATCGAAGGTCAGGACATGATAGCCCTTTTGCGCCTGGTGATTGAGAATGAGACAGCCCTTGTCGATTTTCTCGGGGTTGATGCCCTGCTCGGCGGACAACTGCAAATCGCCATCGCGGGTGGAGATGCTCAGGAAGGGCACCACGCACTCGGATTTCAAGATGCACAGGCCCTGGGTGAGTTCGCCATTGGCCTCGATGTCGCGGATGAGGCAAATGCACAGGTCGCCGGACTTGATGTTAGGGTGATTGGACTTGGCGTAGAGTCGCTTGGCGATGTCGCAGCCCTTCTCCAACAAGCAATCGGGCGCGGCGAAGATCGCGGCGGCCAGGGTGTTCATTTCATGCTGGTCCAGCGACGAATGATGGCTGAAGCGGTGGCCGCCGAGGTTCTTGAAGGGTTTGAGGAAAATGGCGGAGAGCGTTTCCTGATCCTCCTCGGCGATGCTGCAGATCTCCCTGGACGTTTGCAGCGGCTCATCGCGTTGCGGATGGCCCACCTTGGCAAGCACGAGACCGGTGGTGATGGCGGAGTTGAATCGAATCTTTACGGACATGGGGCACGCAGCCTAGGGGCGGCACGCCAATGGAAAAGCCAAAACCAAAAAAACCGCGCAACAGCCGGGCCGGTGGGAGGCGGAGGGCTCCTCAAGGTGAGGTGACTTCCAGCCGCCCAGACCCATACAGAGAGCAACGGGGGACACGGCGGTGACAGCTTCTCATTCAAACATACCAAGCTGGCCATGCCCCTCTGGCCTCCGCCCTCTCCTCAGTAGGGATACACCCTATGGCACGCACTGCGCCCGGCGCGTAGGGTCGCGGCGTATGAAACACATCATTCGCAAGTCAATCGGAGCGATCCTGCTCACCGCAACGTTCGCCATCGCCAATACCGCACTCGCTCAAGCAACCAAGGAAAGTACCACCACCACCACCACCACGTCCGCTGGAACCATCAGCGAGTTTGGTCCGGATGGAATCGTCATCAAAACCACCACAAGCACCGATCCGGTGCATTACAGCTCGAGCAAGACCACCAGCTATGTGGATGAGAATGGCAAAGCCGTCTCCATCCACACGGTGAAGTCCGGCTTGCCCGTCACGGTGTATTACACCAAGCATGGCAAGATCCTCATGGCGACCAAGGTGATTGTGCACAACGCCCACGTGACGCCGGAGGCCACCGAGGAGAAGAAGACCACCACCACCACTACCACCGAAGAGAGGTGACAGTGACGCGGTGCCTTGGGGAACGCAAGAACTCCAGGGCGGCTGCCACTGCCTCCACCACAAACACACAAACACACTCGAATGAAAACACTTATCATCTGCGTCCTGGCCCTCGGCGGTCTCGGCTTCCTCCCCAGTTGCTCCGTGGAGCGCGTCGAGCCGGTCACCCGCTCCACCACCACCACCACCACCGAGGAAACGACTGTTAGGCATCCTGTCACAGGTGCCGTGGAAACCACTACCTATCGTTAAACCACGAGGGGGCACGGTCGATGCACGTCACACGGTGGTTGCCATCGGTTTCGTTCCGCGGCCGGCGATGGTAGGCCGCATACCAGATGTCCGCAGCGGAATCGTGGATCACCGAGTGGCGACCGGCACCGGTGCCGACTTGCGGATCCTGTTGGTTCACTTGCCGGATACGGGGCACGCCCCGATATTCAGCTTGTCGCCCTTCGCGCGCGGCGTGGACCCGAGCGGATCCAGATAGAAGAACGCCGGCGTCAGGTTGAACTCGCCGCTTTTCCCCGGATCGATGCCGGCGCCGCGCGCCGGTGACTGCGCAACGAGCCGGAAGTCATGGCGCGCGGCATCGGCAAATCCCGGCGCGTCCGTCACCAGGTTGTTGGACGACTCGCCGGGGCCGGCTAGAACGGACTTGCTGCCGACGACCAGATTGTTGATCGCTCTAACCGTCGGGTTCTGGCCGGCGACGCGCAGGAAGACTGCCGACGCCTTGCGCTCGTTGATATAGGTGTTGTTGACCACCTGAAGTTCCTGGCTGGCGTTTTTCGCGCCTTCGGCGGCATAGGAAATGGCGACGCCGTTTTCCGCGTGAGCGCCGTGCTGGATGATGTTGCCAATGATCATGCTCCTGCCTCCGTTGGGCAGGTCGATCACATAACTCGAGGCGCCGTCCTCTTCGTCCATCAGGCGGTTGTAGAGGATGAAATTGGACTGCGCGCGGCTTTTCACCAGGTGGCCGGTTTTGGCGTGGTGCGACGCGCAGAACTGCAGCGTGAAGCTACGGACCTGGCCGATGTAAAGGTTGTGCGAGTAGCCGTCGCCAGCACCGTTGTGATGGAACTCGCTGAACTCGATGAGGATGTCGCTCTGCGGATCCGCGCCCGTTAGAATGCCGTCCTCGTTGTCGTGGAAACTGCAATGACGCACCGTCAAGCCCCGGCCTTCCTGGCGGATTCCCGCCCCGTTGCGGTCCGGCACGCGGCAACCGGACAACTCGACATGCTCGACGAGCGTGTCGTTGCCGCGGATAACCCAGATGGCCTTTTGTTGGGCGCTCTTGCCATTGGCCGCCAGGTGAGCCATGCCGTTCATGCCACGCAGGGTCAGGTGGTTGGCCGACCAGACGGCGACATCGCCGGGGTAGGTGTCGGCGGCGATTTCGACGGTATCGCCATCATGCGCGACTGCGGCTGCGGCACTGGGTGTGCGGAGCGGCTCGCTCGCGCCAACCCGCAACACACGCCCGATGCTTGAGGTGGCGGGAGCTGCGGGAGCGGCCTGAGCCAGAGCCAGTCCGATCCCGGCAGTGGAAATGACCGCCAAGCGGCGGGCTGAGGTGCGATGGTGCATGGGGAGGAGTCGGTTCCAAGCGCAGCTTGGGCATTTCGGTGGTTTCGACAAGACGAATGTTGCCGACGAATGTTGCCGACACCAAACGCCGACCGGTAAAAGACATTGAGTTCTGCCTGCCGCAACCTCACCCTACTGGCGGAGCGCGATAAGCCGGACCGCACGCCAATCCGCCGCCTTTGTGTTCATGCCTTCACGGTTCGCCCAAGAATTCATATTTCACCACCATGACGGCTTCCTTGATGCTACGATGCGCCTGCACAACGCTGGTCACAATTGCTATTAGCGCCTGTGCGTCGAACGACAACCCTCCGTGTCGGCGGGTCTCCGCACAGGATTTCATTCGTCCTCATACTTTCAAAGGAATCGCCACTGATCAGTTCATTGGGGTCACAGCGTCACCCGCGCATTTTCCCCCGATGAAGGGCGAGACGAAAGCTTTCAAGACGATTTGGGAGTTGGGCTTATTCAACGGATGGGCGGTCATTTGGTGTCCAGCGGACGAACTTCCTCGGGACTATCTGCGCACAGCCCATACGAAGCCAAACCGGAGGACTGTCAACGACGGTTTCAGCCACGATTAGACGCTGCCGAAGACCAATCATGAACACCGGCAACAACGGCAACAATGGGCGAACAAGATCATGGTGGCTTTGTTGTGCCATGAGACCTCCAAGCGCTTGAAGGCACTGGCAGATTACTCCAAACGATTATTTCATGGAGCTTCAGAAGACGACCGACAGAAAGATGGGGATCAGGACCTGTGGATCATGGCTTGTCATTTCTTCTCCGCGGCGGGTGCCGCGGCCTTTCCAACGCGGAAAGTCCAGCGTGTTTCCACCTTTTTCTCGTCGGCTTTCGCGCTCAGGATCACGGTGTAATTGCCGTCGCGAAGTTTCTCCGCGACCTGACAGGAAACCGAGTCCGTCTTCGGATCGTAGCTGAGGGGAACCACGCCATAGCCGCTCAGGCGCATTTCCACCGTGTCGGGATCGACCTCGCCCATTCCTGTTAGACCGGCGGTGATTTGCGATGGCGAGGTGCGGATGACCTCGCCGTCAGCCGGTTGGGTGGACAGATGAATCGCGGCCACCTCCGCCACGGCGGCGGTTCCTCCCCTTGGCGCGGCAAGCATTTTCACGGCATCCTGGAAGACTTTCGGCTTGCTCGTGTCAACCGCATAGCGACCGAGCGCGTCGGCGGGTGAGTCAATCATCAGCACTTGGCCATAGACGGTGAAGAGGGCATCGTAGCCGGATTCGCGCGCGAGTTGCTTGATGTGCTCGTTGCAATAGCCGAAGGGCACGGCAAAACAATTCACTTTGATCGCGAGCTTTTGTTCGAGCACTTCCTTGCACCCGACCACCTCGTTTTGCAGCCATTCCTCATATTCGGCTCCGGTGAGTTTTTTCCTGGTTCGTTTTGCGCCGGGTTGCGCCACCATGATGGCATGTCCTTCGCGCAAATCCTGATGGGTCGCCGAGTGCGCCTCAATATCGACGCCATTGTCACGCATCTCGGCCAATTGCTCCCAGGTGATCGAACCGCCGCCAGCAAGCGAGCCGCCGCGCACGCCTTCGGTGTAGAGGAAGAGGGTGAGAGGGTAGCCGAATTTCCTGAGGATGGGCCAGGCGACGGTGTATTGGGTTGCCCATCCGTCGTCGAAGGTGATGATGGCACAACGCGGAGGGATGGCTTTCTCACCGCGTTTCCACGCCAGGAAATCCTGCATTCCGATGACCGTGATTTCCCGGTCCTTCAACATCTTCAGTTGCGCCTCGAAGTCGGCCGGTCTGATCTCGGTCCCAGGAAAACGAACCTTATCGACAAAGCGGTGGTAACAAAGGATGATGACCTGCGCGTTGCGATCAACCACCACAACGGCAGGCTTTGCGGCCGGCGCCGTCGTGGCGGGAGCGGGTTTTGAGGGAGTTTGGCCCGACGTGGCCGCAGCATCCGGTGCGGTGGGAGCAGCGGCAGGCAATGGCTCGGCGGCATCGGTCTGACTGACGAAGCCCGGTGCGGCAAGAGCGAGGCTTAAAACCAGAACGATTGCGAATCGTGCAGCCATAGACCAATATACGCCTCCCAGCGAATCAACGCATGGTTTTTTTCAATGAAAATCTAACATGACACCTGAGGACGCAAGACAGAGACCCAAGCCCAGAGAAGAGCGAGCGAAGCTCTTTTTCATCTGCTCTTCTACCAGCAGCTTGGCATCCTGCCCGGATCCAGACGGGCTCATTCAGTATTCAAAAACCCAACCGAGTCCCGGCCCGGCTCAGGATGTCTGAGGCTACGCAAAGGGTCGCCTAGAGGCAGCAATACGAACACGGATGATGCGCCGCGTGGTTGGCATCAGCCGTGCGCGTGCCGCTGTTGCGCTGGTTGCCGTGGTTACTTTTGCTCTTTGGCCTTTTCGTCCGGTTTCGGCGCATCGCCAGCATCGGTCTTAAGCGGAGGGACGGCAATGGGCGGCGTTACGGCGACGGTGGGTTTTCTCGGCGGCGAAGTGGGAGTGACCGGGGCGGTGCCGGAAGGTGTGGCCGAGACAGGGGGCGTGAAAGCGGAGGTGGCCTTGGAGATTTCGACAAGTTCAATCTCAAAGACGAGGACGGAGTTTGGCTCGATCACGGGGCCGCGTTGCGCCGCTCCATAAGCGAGGCTCGGGGGGACGAAGAGTTTCCACTTCGAGCCGGTGGCCATCAGCGGGAGGGCCTCCTGCCAGCCCTGCACCACGCCACTCACAGGAAACTCGCGCGGCTGTCCGTGGGATTCATCGAACACGGTGCCGTTGGTGAGTTGGCCCTTGTAAATCGCCTTCACCTTGTCGGTCGCGGTTGGCTTGGGGCCGTTGCCTGCCTTGATGATCTGGTACTGCAAGCCGCTGGCGGTGGTGACGACGCCTTCCTTTTTGGCGTTCTCGGCAAGGAATTCCTCGGAGAGCTTGGAGTTCTTGGTGGCGAGTTCGGCCTGCTTCTTCTCCATTTTGACGCGAAGTTCGCTCTGGAAGGCGGTCATGATTTTCTGCTGCTCCTCCTGGGAATACTTCGGCTCTGCGCCGGCGAGCGCATCCTTGATGCCGGCGATCAGATTGTCCAAACTCGCCTCGACGCTGTTCGATTTCAGTTTCAGGCCGAGGTCGGCGCCGATGATGTAACTCACGGCCTTCATGTCCACCGGCTCCGCGGGCGCGGGCGGTGGCGCGGGCGCGGGAGGATTGGCAGGTGGCGCGGGTGCGGCCGGAGGGGTGTTCTGGGCAAACAGGGCGCTGCCGCCGAGGGCAAGCAGCAGACTGGTTAGAAGGCGGATCTTGTGCATGGTGGTGATGGGTGCGGGTGAGGTTTGTGGGTGCTTCAGGCGGGATCTTAAATCCCCCGCGCACTGGGTCAAGTTCCAGTTCATGCTTTCCGGCTCATGAGGCTCCACACCCCCAGCGCGCGCGGGTTCTGGGGCTGACAAGAAAGCCGGAACAATCGCGTGATGGCGAAAACTTGTGGCGGCGGTCAAGAAGAGCGCGGCGGACTCGGGCCGGCGTTGCCCATGGTGAGCCAATGAGTTGGAGGCAAGCCGCCCCCCGTTGACTCATCATGGTCTGGGCGGCTGGCCGCAAGGGCAAGCAGGTCATTGCCTCGGCACTCGGCCGCTGGGCCAAGGATGATCCGCCAGGCGCGCTCACATGGCTCCGCAACAACACCGGAAAATTCCCCGATCTCATCACTGATGAGGCCAAACGCGGCCTGATTGCCGGAACCGCCGTCAGGGATCCCAGGCTCGCCTTCCAACTCATTGGCGAGTTGGGATTCAAGGAATCGGACAATGTCATCGGAATCAATATTCTCATGGCACCCCACCCAGACACGCCCACGCGGCCAGCGCCACCAAGCCGACGAGAATATACAACACATATGCCTGCACCCGCCCGTGTTGCAAGCGCCGGACCAGCGATGAGACCCGCAGCACACCGCGGCCCGCCGGCTCGACCACCCGCTCTAACACGGTTTCCGGGGTATGTTCCGTTCGGCTCGCGCCGGTCGGGAAAAACCCCTCGGGCTGATGCTCATGGCGCTCGGGCCGCAGGATACCCGCGAACCACTCGGTGATGACCCCGGCGAACGATCCCGCCGTGTATTGCATCCGCGCCGTGGGTGCCGCATAGCCGCAGTCCCAGGTCACCGCGCGGGCCAGGCCGCGGGCGCGCACCCGCCGCCACAGCCAGCCACCCGCCACCGCCGCGAACACCACCACGCCCATATGCACCCAACCTAACTGGAGCAACGGCGCCGGCGAGTCGGTGCCGGCCCATGCCGGATTCCACGCGCCCGCCGCCCGCGCGACGGCCGACCAAAACACCAGCGGCACCAGTCCGATCGCCACGCACAGGCCGGCCAGCACCCCCATCGCTCCGCGCATCGAAGGGCCGCATTCATGCGCGCCTGCCGCTTCGTTAGATCGTGCCGCACCCAGGAATACCACGCCGCACACTTTGACAAAACACGCCAGCGCCAGTGCCCCGGTCACGCCTAGCAGAATGGCCGCCGGCATCGCCGCCCACGCCGTCGGGCCGCGCGCCAACGTGGCGTCGAACAGCCCGAGATACACCAGCCACTCACTCACAAACCCATTGAGCGGCGGCAGCCCGGAGATGGCCACGGCCCCCAGCGCGAACAAGCC
>Ga0118677_10013563_pt1 | contig 11686 bp, 10 predicted proteins | sample AliMusrvi5mmetaG_FD_86154 | JGI IMG/M metagenome (GOLD analysis project Ga0118677, IMG submission 86154) | reverse complement strand
GTTGTATATATAAGTAAATAGGATTAAAATCTTATTAATATATTTTGAAATGATACAACTATAATATTTTAATGAAAGCAAATAAATTTAAGGAGAAATAGAAAATGAAAAGATTGTTGTCAGTTCTTTTGGTAGCGACAGTGGTTGTTACAACGCTCCCGGCAGTTGTTCTATTGGCATCAGCAGAGCAAAGTGGGGATTACACCTATTCCGTTTATAATTCAAATGCGGAGATAACACATTATACAGGGTTAGGTGGTGCAATATCAATACCAAGTAAATTTGGTATATATAATGTTACGAGCATCAGTAATAGTGCATTTGAGGGTTGTACCGGTCTGACAAGTGTAACGATACCGAACAGCGTGACGAGCATCGGGGAGGGTGCATTTGAGGGTTGCACCAGCCTGACAAGCGTAACGAGTGGAACTGGCGTGACGAGTATCGGAGATAGTGCGTTTGACGGTTGCACCGGCCTGACAAGCGTAACGATACCGAACAGCGTGACGAGCATCGGGAATTGGGTTTTTGAGGGTTGCACCGGTCTGACAAGTGTAACGATACCGAATAGCGTGACAAGCATCGGGGTTTGGGCGTTTAAGGACTGCACCGGCCTGACAAGCGTAACGATTGGAACTGGCGTAACGAGCATCGGGTATTATGCGTTTTGCGGTTGTACCGGCTTGACAAGCGTCAATGTCGCCGGAGACAACACAAAATATGCAAGCGTTAATGGCGTGTTGTTCAATAAAACTAAAACAGAACTGATACAGTACCCCTTTGGTAAAACAGGGGCTTATACGATACCGAACAGTGTGACGAGCATCGGGGATTATGCGTTTTATGTTTGCACCGGCCTGACAAGCGTAACGATTGGAACTGGCGTAACGAGCATCGGGTATTGTGCGTTTTGCGGTTGTACTGGCTTGACAAGCATCAGTGTCGCAGGGGACAATACAAAATACTCAAGTTTGGACGGAGTTTTGTTCAATAAAACCAAAACGGAACTGATACAATACCCCGGCGGAAAAACAGGTGCTTATACGATACCGAACAGCGTGACGAGCATCGGGGGTAGTGCGTTTGCCGGTTGCAACAGCCTGACAAGCGTTACGATTGAAAATGGCGTGACGAGCGTTGGGGATGAGGCGTTTGACGGTTGCAAAGATCTTACTATTTTGGGAGTGCCAGGATCTTTCGCCGAAAGTTATGCTAATGGACACAACATTAATTTTATTTCCCTATCGGCATTGAATAACATTACTATCAAAACCAACCCAACCAAAATGAGTTATTATGTTTGCGACACACTGAACACGGCAGGTCTGACGCTTACGGCGACAAAATATGACAACACAACGCAGACCATAACAAGCGGCTTTACCTGCACGCCGACAGCACTAACAACTGCCGGAACACAGACAATTACCGTGACTTTCGGCGGGAAAACCGCCACTTTTACCGTGACAGTAACAGCGGTGGCATTAAGCAGTATTGCTGTCAATACTAGTCCAACCCAAACGAGCTATTATGTTGGCGATACGCTGAATACGGCAGGCCTGACGCTGACGGCCACAAATAACAACGGCACAACGCAGACCATATCAAGCGGCTTTACCTGCTCGCCGACAGCGCTGACAACCGCCGGAACACAGACCATTACCGTGACATACGGCGGGGAAACTACAACTTATACCGTGACAGTAACAGCGGTGGCATTAAGCAGCATCGCCGTCAAGACCAGCCCAACCCAAATGAGTTATTATGTTGGCGATACGCTGAACACGGCAGGCCTGACACTGACGGCAGAATTTAACAATAGCATAACGCAGACTACAACAAGTGGTTTTACTTGCTCGCCGACAACGCTGACAACCGCCGGAACACAAACAATTACCGTGACTTTCGGCGGGAAAACCACTCCTTTTTACGTGATAGTAACAGCGTTGACATTAGATAATATCGCTGTGAAGACCAACCCGGCAAAAACGAGTTATTATGTTGGCGATACACTGAACACGGCAGGCCTGACGCTGACGGCTGCATATAACAACAGCATAACGCAGACTACAACAAGTGGTTTTACTTGCTCGCCGACAAAGCTGACAACCGCCGGGACACAGACAATTACGATTATTTACAACGGAAAAAAGACAACCTTCACAGTAAATGTAACATCAATACCCGTGATCGCTATAACCCTTAACAGCATGAGTGCGAGTGTTATAATTGCTTCAACCAAGCAACTTACCGCAACCATTTCCCCAACAAATGCTGCAAACAAATCAGTAACTTGGACTTCCTCAAATACAAGTGTTGCAACCGTTTCATCAACAGGTCTAATAACTGCGAAAGCAGTCGGCAAATCAACAATCACCTGTACAGCCAATGACGGCAGCGGCAAGAAAGCAACCTGCGCGATAACCGTAATACCTAAGACACCGTTGAATATCAAAGCAGTCAGAGCAAGCAGCACGAGTGTCAAGATTAGTTGGGGAATTGTAACAGGCGCAACCGGTTATGTAATATACCGTTACAACCCAATAACAAAGGCTTATGTTTATATTAAGGCCACAACGGCGACAAATTACATAAACACTGGGCTTAAGAAAGGCGTGACCTATACCTACAAGGTCAAGGCATATAAGACAGTGAGCGGGGGAAATATCTATAGCGGATACTCTACAAGTATATCGGCAAAGACATACTAAATTATCATTTTTCTTTTAGGCTGATGGTCTAAAAATTAATAATATATTATATCTCAAAAAGCGTAACTAATGAAATCTTTTAAAAAGTTTATCCATACAAACATTGCAAAAGTGCCAGAACGAACAAATGAAAAATTAAAATTTGACTAATATTGTGGGGTGTGTTATGGGTAACATATGGAGAGGTTTAAACGATTATCAGTTAAAAGTGGCGATAAATCAGATAACGGGACTTAATCCGCTGTTTGATTTTGTAAAAGGTAATAGGGATTATTGTATAGAGATTAGAGACGGTTATCTTTGTGTTTATTACAAAGGCGGTCGAATTCTTAAAATTTCTGTAAGTTCAATAGACTACTCATTTAATTTTGATATAAAGTATCTGAACAAACGCGGAGCCACCCGGAATGAAAGAGTTTGCAAAGATGACGCATTGCGAATTTGGATTGAGGGAAAACACTCCATGACCGAATGGCTTGCCAAATTTGATGTTTTAAAAAAGATGATGGACGAGTGGTTCATAGAAAATCCTAAAGAGGAACGTGATGTTCAGCAGAGATTGCTCGCGTTGAACACATTCCAAAACGCTGGTTGTCAGATAGTCGATATTGAACTCGCAGTCCCGCAAGAACTTATTCCGGCAGGCTGTAATATAAGAGCAAAAGATTATGGTCGTTTCGATTTGATTGCTGTGCGTTGTGATGGTGGGAAGTTTGTTCCAATTATTATCGAACTGAAAAATGGAGTAAATGCGTTTGGAACCGCATCGGAAAGCAAAGATACATTTGACAATTCAAGTGGTCTCGTTGGTCACTATAATAAAATCGGTAGCTTTCTGACAGAAGAACGCAATCGCAAATTCCTTGGCGATTGCATAACTCATATTTTGCAGGCAAAAAAGGAATTTGGCCTCATTACTTATGATATTCTACCGGTTGAAACCGAAACCGTAGATGTTATATTTGCCGTTACTAACTTCAATCCAGATATGGACGCTGATGCAAAAAAGAAGGCAAGAACTGAATATAAAAAGCTCGCTACGAAATGGGAGAAGGATAAATCTAATCGTTCATTTATGACCCTCTTTGCGCAGCATTCAACTTCTTCAGGCTTAAGTTTTCAGAATGCAGTGCCTCTTGATAAATACGAATTATGCAGATAGCAATTCATGGTGGAAAACGTCAGATTGGCAATTACAATAGAATATGGGCTTTAGTTATTACGCATGACTGATATTAATGATTATCTGAAAAATACGGAGGACTTGAAGAAATGCTGAAGAAAATCGATGTGGAAACGAAAGTCGGCGGAATATGCGCAATAATCGCGATTATTGCAGGTATAATTGAAATTGCATTTAATAATTTTACCTCTGCTGCGATTGCAGGCGGCGTCAAAGACATTTTCAGCACATTAGTTGCAGTGCTGGTGTTAGTTGTAGCTGTAAGAAAACTTCGCCCCAAGAAAGAAAACTTGTCCTTTGAGCAAACGATTGAAAAAGAACTGAATGAGATTCAGATGAGATATGATCCATTGTTTGTTAGAGGAGAAAAAGTTGGTTACCCTAATGTAATTCGTTATGAATTAAGAACAAATATTTCTTGTTTATTCTCACAAGGAGAAAACACAAACGGAGAATCTGGTCGTTTTGTTGACTTTGAAAAAACCGATCATACAAAAATGTTGTTCTATATCAATAAAACGACATTTGGGAAAAAGCTCTCAAAAGAACAATGGGCTGAAAAGGCTCCAGCTATTTCCGATTCTTTCGTGGGTTGTATAGGCAGAAAATTTCAAGGCTTTTGTAAGGCAATCAAGAGTAGTAGCGGAGAGGAAATAATTGTGACCTTTATTGATAAAGATTTAAAAACGAAAGTATTGGAAACCAATGAAGAAGCTATGAAGTTAGTGCGGTTGGTTGAATATATAATAATGCTATATATTGCAAAGTACGAAAAAGAATGAAAATTATAATCCATCGTGGTAAAAACCAAATCGGTGGTAATATTATTGAAATTGCCTCCGCAACAACAAAAATCCTGCTTGATGTCGGGTTAGAGCTTGATGACGAGAAAAATAAGGAACTGCCTAACATAGACGGACTATTTAACCGAAAAGGCTACGATGCCGTTTTCATTTCTCATTATCACGGCGACCACATAGGGCTTGCTTACTATATAAATGCCGACATCCCCATTTATATTGGCGAGAAAAGCTTTAAAATTGTTAAAGCATCCGATGTATATAAAGGTCAAAAAACATTGTCTCCAACTGGAGTAATGGCTCATAAAACTCCAATTAAAATAGGAGTTATGGTAGTGACCCCTTTTCTTTGTGATCATTCGGCTTTTGACAGTTATATGATAATGGTCGAGGGCGAGGGAGAACGTGTTTTTTACACCGGGGATTTTCGCTCGAACGGTCGAAAACCGTTTGGTTGGCTGCTAAAACAATTGCCGATAAAAGTTGATACTCTTATTTGCGAAGGTACGACGCTTTCAAGAGAGGCATACAAATGTGAAAAAGAAGATGAACTAGAAGAAAAGGCTGTATCATTATTCTCAAAAACAAACGGCCCGATTTTTGTTTTACAGTCTACAATGAACATAGACCGCATTGTTACCATGTTTCGTGCGGCAAAAAGATGCAATAGAATCTTTCTACAGGATTTGTATATGGCTGAGATTACGAGTGCTGTATGCGGAAGTATACCGAATCCCATCGGATTTGCGGAAGTGAAAACATTTTTAACAAAGCCTTACAATAAAGAGCATTTTAGGTATAAACTATTTGACAAATATGGTGCGAAAAAAATCAGCAAGGCGCAAATTGTAAATTCAAAGTTCGTGATGTGTGTTAGATCGTCAATGCTGAATTACATCAAATCACTTTGTGAGAAAATGCCATTCGAGGGCGGTTTGCTGGTTTATTCTTTTTGGGACGGCTACAAAAAACAAAAAGAAATGGATGACTTCTTAAAAGCCTGCGAAAACATGGGACTAAGAATTGAAACCTTACATACAAGCGGACATGCCGATGCTGGTACTATAAAGATGCTTATTGAGCATTTAAATCCAATAATGATTATTCCGGTTCATACGGAAAATGCTGTTTGGTTTGAAAAAGAGTATGGTGATAAAATTATAAGATAGTTAAGGATATCAGACGCAAGCTAATTGGTTCAAGACATATGTGGGATCAAGTGACCCTGTAAATAGAGTATTTCAAAAAGTGCGCCTTAACAAATTACGTAAAACGCTCCTTTATGGGTCGTTTAATTGGTTGATACAAAAAAACGAAGCCCTTGAAAAAATCAAGGACTTCGTTTTGGTGCCGGTGATCGGGGTCGAACCGATACGATATCGCTATCACTGGATTTTGAGTCCAGCACGTCTGCCAATTCCATCACACCGGCAAAGAAGTACGATTAGTATAACGTAAGGTGTTTAAAAAATCAATACCTTAAATTGAAAAATTTTAATAATAATTTGTGCGCATGGAAGTTAAGACTGGTTGACAAAGAACCTGAAAGGCTGTAAAATTATTGGCAAGGGAAAAGCGCTTTTTTATCTTTCGCTGCCGTAGATAAAAGGCATAAAGCTGCTTTTCAAAAAAATTGGAGGCCAAATAAATGCAGGCAAGAAATGTTATTGACCTTGACCAAATTTCCCAGGGCGATCTCGATGAAATAATTCGATTTGCCGGTGTAATCAAAGAAAATCCTTCCTATTATATTGATGACTGCCACGGCAATATTATGGCCACCTTGTTTTATGAGCCTTCAACAAGAACACAAATGTCCTTTCAAACTGCCATGCTGCGCCTTGGCGGCAAACTCATCGGGTTTGACAATCCGGGCAATTCCTCCGTTTCAAAAGGCGAGAGCCTGAAGGATACTATCCGCGTCATCAGCAACTATGCCGATATAATCGTTATACGAAACTCTTTTGAAGGCGCGGCGCTTGCTGCCTCCATGTATTCAAGGAGCCCGATTATAAACGCCGGTGACGGCGGGCATCTTCATCCGACCCAAACGCTTACCGACCTTGTCACCTTATCCTATGAAAAGGGACGGCTTAACAACCTGACTATCGGGCTTTGCGGGGATAATAAAAATGGAAGAACCGTTCATTCCCTTATCAAAAGCCTTGCCAAATATAAAAACAACCGCTTTATTATGATATCCACACCCGAGCTGCAGGCACCGCAATATGTTATAGACTGCCTTAAAAAGAACGGCTGTGAATACTCTTTTTCGGAAAGCCTTGAGGAGTCAATCAGTGAGCTGGACGTTCTTTATATGACTCGAATCCAAAGAGAGCGCTTTACCACGCAGGCGGAATACGAAGCGCAAAAGGGCGTCTTCGTTTTGGATACCGAAAAAATGAAGCTTGCCAAACCGGATTTAAAGGTTCTTCATCCGCTGCCGAGGCTGGACGAAATAACGATTGAGGTAGACGATGACCCGAGAGCAAAATATTTCGAGCAAACGGAATACGGCATGTATGCCAGGATGGCACTTATCATTAAGATGCTTGAAAACCGCCGCTCAAGTTTGCCGGAAAAGGTAGAAAATACACATGACGCAAAATGCACAAATTTGCGGTGCATAACGCAAACCGAAACCTATTTGCCTAAAATATTTGACGATACCGGGGACAAGCTGGTCTGCAAATACTGTGACCATGCGGTCGATTTAAGTGATAAATAACTTTTATAAATGTATGTAAATGCGGATACCCCGGAGCGAAAAAGAAAAAGAGACTGCCAAAAGACAGTCTCTTCTCATTTAAATGTAATCAAACAGCGCGGGTGACTTTGCCGGAGCGAAGGCAACGAGTGCAAGCGTGAACCCTTTTGGGTGAGCCGCTTACTATTGCCTTAACCCGTTTAATATTGGGCTTCCAAGTTCTGTTGGAACGCCTGTGTGAATGGGAAACCTTAATACCAAAGGACACATCCTTGCCGCAGAAATCGCATTTTGCCATGTGTCGCACCTCCTTTTCTCAATAACAGATGATATACTAACAGGTTTTATTTAAAAAAGCAAGAGATTTTTATTTAATTCCATTGCAGTATTTGTTTCTCACTGAAAAATATTTTATTTTTCTTTAAATTCATAGTTGCATTTGCTAAAACAATGGTATATAATACACTCAACCGAACATTTGTGCGGATAAAATTGGAGGTTATAAAAATGACAGATAAGAAAAAAGCTTTAGAAAGCGCGCTGCTTCAAATCGAGAAGGCATACGGCAAAGGAACCATCATGAGGCTTGGCCAAAACGAAGGGATGTCCATTGAGGCAATTTCAACAGGCTCCATTACACTGGACGCGGCAACAGGAATCGGCGGTCTTCCGAAAGGAAGAATTGTTGAGATTTATGGTCCGGAGTCTTCAGGCAAAACAACGCTTGCTTTGCATGTTGTGGCTGAAGCGCAAAAAGCCGGTGGCGAAGCGGCATTCATTGATGCCGAGCATGCGCTGGACCCTGTTTACGCAGGCAATTTAGGCGTTGATATTGATTCTTTGCTTGTTTCACAGCCGGATAACGGCGAGCAGGCACTGGAAATTGCCGAAGCGCTTGTCCGCTCCGGTGCGGTTGATGTTATTGTAATCGATTCGGTTGCCGCCCTAGTGCCCCGTGCCGAAATCGAAGGCGAAATGGGCGATTCGCATGTTGGCCTTCATGCCCGCTTGATGTCACAGGCATTAAGAAAACTTGCCGGTGCTATTTCAAAGTCAAATACGATCATCATTTTTATAAACCAGCTTCGCGAAAAAGTCGGCGTTGTCTACGGCAATCCCGAAGTTACCACAGGCGGAAGGGCACTGAAATTTTATGCTTCAATCAGAATAGATGTACGCCGCATTGAGCAGCTGAAAGGCGCGGGCAATGAATTTATCGGCAACCGCACAAGGGCAAAAATCGCCAAAAACAAGGTAGCCCCTCCGTTTAAAGAAGCTGAATTTGATATTATGTACGGCAAGGGTATTTCCAAAGAGGGTGAAATTGTCGATTTGGGCGTAAAACTTAATTTAATTCAAAAAAGCGGCGCCTGGTTCAATTACGGCGATATAAGGCTGGGGCAGGGCAGGGATAATGTCAAAGAGTTTTTACGCCAAAACAAAGATATATCCAACGACCTTGAAAAGCAGATAAGAGAAAACGCAGCAAAGGTTGTTCAGCTTAGCAAAGTTGTTCCGCTAAGAGTAACTATCGCCGAAGAAGAAGTACCGGAGCGTGAGCCGACTACAAAAGCAACCGCAAAAGCCAAGCTTGATATTGCGGTTGATGATGATGAATAACCGCTTCCGCTCATACCTTTACTGAATTAACCTATTAAGTTTGAGGCGGTAAACCAATGATTATCACAGCAAAAAAAGGTAAAGGCAATAAGATACATATCAGTATAGATGATGAATACCTGCTTACGGTAACTGCCGATTTTTGGTTTTCCGGCACAATTCGCTCCGGGGATGAAATCAGCGAAGAAGATTTGAAGGGCTATACCGAGAAGGCCTATGCAAGCAGGGCATTCAATAAGGCGCTTGACCTTGTTTCCCGCCGTGACCACAGCCAAAAGGAACTCGAAAACAAGCTTGCAAGAACAACCGGCAGAGAATCCGCGAAGGCCGCGGCGCAAAAGGCGGTTGATTTAGGGCTTGTCAATGATGAAGTATTCGCGAATAAACTTGCGGATGAACTTTTTCGCCGCAAAGGCATGAGTCCTTCGCACATCCGTATGGAGCTTATTCAAAAAGGAGTTTCCGCAGAAATTGCGGATAAAACCGCTGAAAGTATTGACTTTGAACCGCAAGAGCGTATTATAGAACTATTAAAAACAAAGTTCTCCCGCCAGCTTGCGGACGAAAAGAGCAAAGGGCGCACCTTTAACGCTCTTGTGCGTTTGGGCTATGGCTATTCCGATATCCGCTCGGCAATGCGGGCAATGGATATCGAAACAGCTGACGAGCAGTAAACGGTTCAATTTTCGTAAAACAATACTTCGGAGGTAAATTTATGTCCTACAAAGTCGGTTTAATTTCGCTCGGTTGTCCCAAAAACCAAGTAGACGCTGAAATTATGCTCGCCGCTCTCGAAGAGGACGGTTTTGAAATCGTAAATTATGTTGACGGGGCAGATGCTGTAATAGTCAACACATGCAGTTTCATTGATGACGCAAAAAAAGAAGCAATTGAAAATATCCTTGAAGCGGTACAAATGAAAAATGAAGGGACAGTCGGTTCAGTTATTGTAACCGGCTGCCTTTCTCAGCTTTATAAGGATGAAGTGCTTAATGAGATACCTGAGGTAGACGCTGTGCTTGGTATCGGAGCGAACGGAAACATTGCCGAACTGGTGCGCAAAGTTATTGAAGGCGAGAAAATATTGCTTTATCCTCCTCAGGCGGATTTACCGCTTAACGGGCAAAGGTCATTGACTACACCCGAATATTGGGCATATTTAAAAATCGCCGACGGCTGTTCAAATTACTGCAGCTATTGCACGATTCCTGCCATACGCGGCGAGTTCAGAAGCCGCAAAATGGAGGATATATTAGAGGAAGCAAACCAATTGGCAGCTTCGGGCGCAAAGGAACTTGTCCTTATTGCGCAGGATACGACGGCCTATGGCCTGGATATTTACGGTTCACTCAAATTGCCCGAACTGCTTAATAAACTAAGTGAAATAGATGGCGTAGAATGGCTGCGGCTTTTATATTGCTACCCGGATAGAATCACAAATGAACTGCTTGAAACGATGGCAAAGAATCCAAAGGTTCTGCACTATATCGATTTACCGGTTCAGCACATTGATGACAAAATACTGAAAGCAATGAACCGCAGGGGCAGCAGTGAGGATATTAAAGCGCTTATTGAAAAAATCCGTACGAAAATACCGGATGTAGTCCTTCGCACAACCCTGATAACGGGTTTCCCGGGTGAGGGAGAGGATGAGTTCGAAAATCTTGCCCTATTTGTTAATGAGAGCAAATTCGACCGTTTAGGCTGTTTTGCCTTTTCTCCTCAATCCGGTACAAAGGCGACTAATTTACCGGGGCAGGTTGATGATGAAGAAAAGCTGCACCGTGTTGAACTTATTATGCAGGACCAGTTCGGTATTGTTGAAGAAAAAAACGAGGAACATATCGGCAAGACATACCGTGTTTTGATAGAAGGTTATGACCACTATTCCGACAGCTATTACGGCCGTTCTTATATGGATGCGCCCGAGATTGACAGCCGCATACTTTTTACGTCAGAGAAGGAACTGTTTGAGGGCGATTTTGCGGATGTGGAGATTTTTGATATTTCAGAGTATGACCTTCTCGGCAAGGCAATCGACAGATAAGCCGGTGCTCTTAAGAAAGGAATGGGTTATTTTTGAACACACCGAATAAGCTCACTGTCTTTCGTATGCTGATAACACCTTTATTTCTTGCGGTAATTCTATGGGATATTCCCCATCGTTTTTTGCTGGCGGCGATTATATTTTCAGTTGCGGCTGTCACGGATGCGATTGACGGCAAGCTTGCCCGCAAGAACAATGAAGTAACGGTTTTTGGCAAACTTTTAGACCCGATTGCCGATAAAATGCTTACAACTGCGGCGTTGCTTGCATTTATGCAGCTCGGCTGGTGCAATGTATGGATAGTTATAATAATCCTTACAAGAGAATTCGCAATAACTTCAATCCGTCTAATCGCATCCTCTCAAGGCGTCGTTATCCCAGCAAATATATGGGGTAAGCTAAAAACCGTAAGCCAAATGACATTTACCATTGTCATTATGCTTCTTGGTGAGTGGGATAAAACCTTTCACATTTTCAATAAAGCCTCAACTTTCAGCCTGATTTCAAACACTATGCTTTGGTTAACAGCAGTACTTACGGTAGTTTCAGGTATTATCTATATTACGCAAAGCCGAAAGTTAATTGATTTCTCTAAATAATCAAAATAAACATTTCATA
>Ga0118677_10013562_pt1 | contig 11686 bp, 11 predicted proteins | sample AliMusrvi5mmetaG_FD_86154 | JGI IMG/M metagenome (GOLD analysis project Ga0118677, IMG submission 86154) | reverse complement strand
GGCTCGCATGTGGTGGTATCGGCGTTCGAGCACCACGCAGTGCTCGAGCCGAGCCACTTCCTTGAGCGCAACGGGTTCGAGGTGACACAGGTGCGGCCGAGACAGGACGGGATCATCCACCCCGAAGACGTGGAGGCGGTCGTCCGCGACGACACCGTCCTCGTATCGGTGATGCACGCGAACAACGAGATCGGTACCGTGCAACCGATCAAGCGCCTCGCCGAGATCGCACACGCGAAGGACGCCTACTTCCACACGGATGCCATCCAGGCGCTCGGCAAACTCGCGTGGGATGCGGTCGACCTCGGCGTGGACGCGGCGTCGTTCTCGGCGCACAAGATCTACGGCCCGAAGGGCGTGGGCGCCCTCTACCTGAAGCGAGGCACGCCGTTCCAGCCGCTGCTCATGGGCGGCGGCCAGGAGTCGAAGAAGCGCTCAGCGACGCAGAACGTCGGTGGGGTCACGGCCTTCGCGAAGGCGCTGGAGCTGTGCGACGAGGAGCGCGACACAGAGACGCCGAGGCTGGAGGCGTTGCGCCACCGAGTCATCGACGGCGTGCTCGCTCTTCCGAACTCGGACCTGAACGGAGCTCGTGACGTTCCCCGGCTCCCGGGCTACGCGAACCTCGTGATCAAGGGGATAGAGGGAGAGTCGATGCTGCTGCAGCTCGACAACAAGGGCATCGCCGTCTCGACAGGCTCGGCGTGCTCGTCCGGCTCCCTCGAGCCGAGCCACGTCCTGCTGTCGATCGGTCTTGCCCCCGAGATCGCGCACGGGTCGCTGCGCGTGACGCTGGGCCGCTACACCAGCGAGGGCGATGTGGAGTATCTGCTCGCGGAATTGCCGCCGATCGTGGAGCGGTTGAGGGCGATGTCGCCCGTCTATCAGAAGATGTTCGGTTCGGGGTCCTAGGGTCGTCACCCGGCAGATCATCGTCGGACACGAAGGAGAACACCAAAGTGCTCTACTCCGAGAAGGTCATGGACCACTTCAACAACCCGCGCAACGTGGGCGTGATCGACGACGCTGACGGCGTCGGCGAAGTGGGCAATCCGGTATGCGGGGACGTGATGAAGATCACGATCAAGGTCGAGGACGACACGCTCACCGACCTCAAGTTCCAGACGCTGGGGTGCGGAGCCGCCATCGCGACGTCCTCGATCGTCACTGAGCTCGCCAAGGGGATGAAGATCCAGGATGCCGCGCGGATCACGAAGCGGCAGGTGGCTGAGGAGCTGGGCGGACTCCCGCCGGCGAAGATGCACTGCTCGGTGCTCGCGACCGACGGGCTGAAGGTCGCGATCGACGACTACCTGGTGAAGAACGGCCGGGAGCCGATCGCCGGCGAGATACTCTCCGACAACCCGAACTTCGATCCGCACGCAGAAGTGGCAGACTCCGAGGAGTCGGAGGCCTGCGACCTGTAGGCTGAGATCGGCGGCGGGAAGGCGGACGAGTGGCACGAGTGTTCGTGGCCATGAGCGGCGGCGTGGACTCATCACTGGCCGCCGCCATACTCCTCGAAGAGGGCCACGACGTCACGGGCGTGACGATGCGCCTGCTCGGGCCGGAGGCTGAGGGGCAGGAGTGCTGCTCCGCCGATGGAGCCCGCTCCGCCAAGCGCGTGTGCGACGCTCTCGGCATCGCCCACTACACGCTGGAGTTCACGGACGTGTTCTCCAGTGAGGTCGTGGAGCCGTACGTGGCCGAGTACGCGGCCGGTCGCACTCCGAACCCCTGCATCGCCTGCAACGACCGGGTCAAATTCGGTGAACTGTGGCGGCGCGTGATGCTCCAGGGCGCCGACTTCCTCGCCACGGGGCACTACGCGCGCATCGCGGGCGGCCCGGACTGTGCGCCCCGGCTTGCGAGGGCCGTCGACTCGAGTAAGGACCAGTCGTACTTCCTCTACCGGATGACACCCGCGCAGATGCGACACACGCTGTTCCCGCTCGGCGGGATGACGAAGGTGGAGGTTCGCGAGCGTGCCGCCGAGCTGCGACTTCCGAGCGCCCGACGGGCTGAGAGCCAGGACGGGTGTTTCGTGCCCGTTGGTGGCGTGCGCGCCTTCCTCCGAGCCCGGTGCCCCGATGCCTTCCGCGCGGGGCCCTTCGTCGATGGCACGGGCCGTGTGCGGGGGCGGCATGACGGCGTGCCGGGCATCACCGTTGGGCAGAGGCGTGGTCTGGGTCTGCAGCAGGCCGAAGGTCTCTACGTGAGCGGGATCGTTCCGGCGACCTCGACAGTCGTACTGGAGGAGCGCGCGAAGCTCCTGAAGTCGCGCGTGGTGGCCGTCGACGCGGTATGGAGCTCTGACGCCGGGCCGCTGCCCGTGACCGTGCGGACGCGCTACCGGGGACCGGAGGTCCCCGGGGTGGTGCGTTGGCAGCATGGGAGGCTCTCCGTGGAGTTGACGGAGGCGCTGGAGGCCCCCGCGCCCGGCCAGTCGCTCGTGTGCTACGAGGGGGACACGGTCGTGGGCGGCGGCGTGATCGAGGAGGCCGCATGATCGACCTGCATATGCACACGTCGCGATGCCGTCACGCGGTGGGGAGCGTTGCGGACTATGTGCAGGCCGCCCGCGCCGCGGGGATCTCGACGATCTGCTTCACGGACCATCTGCCGCTCCCGGGCGGATACCCGGACTGCTACGCGATGGGTGCTGACGAACTACCCGCCTACATCGCGGACGTCCACGAGGCGGCCGCACTGTCCAGGGCCTCGGGCGGGCCGGAGGTCCTGTGCGGAGTCGAGGCCGACTGGGTGCCGGAGTCGCCGCCTCTGATCGCGGCCGCGACAGCCTCACTCGGGCTCGACGTGGTGCTCGGATCGGTGCACTTCGTCGAGGGTTGGGCTTTCGACGATCCGGAGGAGGTCGGCGGCTACCAGGACCTCGATATCGACGGGCTATGGGCCCGCTACTTCGAGCAGGTGTGCAAGGCGGTCGCGAGCGGGCTGTTCGACGTCTTGGCTCACCCCGATCTCGTGAAGAAGTTCGGGTACTTCCCGGAGGCGGACCCGACTGATCTCTACGAGGAGACCGCGAAGACTCTCGCGGCCCATGGGGTCGCTGTCGAGGTGAACACAGCGGGGCTCAGGAAGCCCGTGGGCGAGATCTATCCTGCGCTCCCGTTTCTGAACGCCTGCCGCCGTCAGGGGGTGCCCGCGACCATGGGTTCGGACGCTCACGCTCCGGGCGAGGTCGGCGCCGGTCTCACGAGCGCGCGGGAGCTGCTGCTTGCCGCCGGGTACGACTCGGTCCTGGTCTTCCGTTCCCGCGTTTCGCAGGAGGTGGCGCTGTGAGCGTGACCGTCAAGGACCTGATCGCGCACCTCGACGGTGCGATCCCCTTCTCCTGGGCGGAGCCGTGGGACCGGGTGGGTCTGCTGGTGGGCAGCTCCTCCGAGCGAGTCGGTCGCGTCCTCGTCACTCTCGATCCGACGCATGCAGCGCTGGGACGGGCCGCGGAGGCCGGTGCGACGGTCCTGCTCACGCATCACCCGGCGTTCCTCGAGCCGTTCGAACGGCTGACCTGGAGCGGTGACGACCCCGACCTGGCGATCGAGGCGCTGCGGACCGGGGTGGCCCTCATCGCGTGCCACACGAACCTTGATCGAGCACCCGAGGGTGCCGAGGCGCTGCCGGCGATCCTGGGTCTTGAAGTGATCGCCCCTCTGGAACGCGGTCAGCAGGACGTCTCGGCGATCGTCGTCTACGCGCCTGCGGAGGCGGCGGAGCGCGTGTTCACGGTGATGGAAGAGGCGGGGGCCGGTCGCATCGGGCAATACGGAGGTTGCGCCTTCGTCGCGCGAGGACAGGGAAGGTTCACCCCGCGCTTCGGGGCCCGACCTAGGAGCGGCGAGCCCGGGCAGCCCACGGTGGTCGACGAGTGCCGGATCGAGATGGTCTGTTCCCCGCAGCGTGCGCCGTCGGTGATCGACGCGGTGCGAGCGGCGCACCCCTACGAAGAGCCGGTGGTTCTCTCGAGCCGCTCCGGACTGTCTCGCGGGGCTGCGCGCATGGGGCGCCTGTGCCGTCCCGATGCGCCGGTCGACGTGCGAGGGCTCGCTGGCCTCGTCGGCGAACGCCTTGGCGTGCACTGCACTGTCTGGGGCGATCCCGGACGAGCGGTCAGCATGGTCGCCGTCGCTCCCGGCTCGGGACGCTCCCTCGTCGATGACGCGATCGCCGGCGGCGCTGACACGTTCGTGACGGGGGAGTTGCGCTACCATGAGGCGCTCGACGCGGTCGAGGCCGGTCTCGCGGTCATAGAGGCGGGCCACGATGCGACCGAGTGGCCCCTTACCGGGGCGCTGGCGCGCATCGCGTGTCGGATGGCTGGTCTTGCGGAGGATGCGGTCGTCCTCGACGAGTCAGATCACTCGTGGTGGACGACCTGAGAGGCGGACCGTGGACGCGACGAAGGCACTTGTCGAGTTGCAGGAACATGACCTCGCGCTCGCGCGACTGAACAGGCAGCTCGACGAGATGCCCGAGAAGCGGGCGATACTGGCGGCCCGGGGCAAGCTCGCGGAACTCAAAGCGCTTCAGGCTCGGTCCGAGACGGCGCTGAGCGCGGCCGATTCCCTTGTGAGGCGTGGCGAGGACGAGCTCAGGACGCTCAACGAGCGGATCAAGGCCGAGCAGGACAAGCTGCTCTCGGGCGCTGTGAAGAGCCCGAAGGAACTCCAGGCCATCTCGATGGAGCTCGATTCCCTGAAGCGTCGTGCCGATGCGCTCGAGGCCGACACGCTCTCGAAGATGGAGAAGCGTGAAGCCTCTGCGGGGCAGTCGGTGAAGATCGCCGCAGCGATCGCGACCGGCGAGGGGACCGAGGCTCGGCTCACCGATCGTTTTCGGCAGCTGGGCGGCACACTGTTGACCTCCATCGATGCCGAGAACCGGGCGCGGGAGGCGCTTCTATCCGGGCTGCCTGCGGACCTTCGAGCGCGCTACGAGCAGATCAGGAGCTCGAGGCACGGGATCACGGTGGGTGTCCTGAAAGAGGGTATGTGCAGCGCCTGCCGAGTCGGCTTGCCTGCCGGCAAGGTGGAGGAGCTCGTCAACGGCCCTGATGTCGGCGTGTGCCCGAACTGCAACCGTCTTCTCATCGTCCGGGGGCTGTGAGTTGGAGGGTCGCTTCACGCTCCGTACGGATGGCGGTGCGCGCGGCAACCCGGGCCCGGCGGGCGCGGGCTTCGTCCTCGAGGATCCGACCGGGGCGATCGTGCGAGGCGGCGGAACGTTCCTTGGTGTGGCGACCAACAACGTCGCCGAGTATCGCGCCCTGATCATAGGCCTCCAGGCCGCAGCTGCCGCGCAGGTGCGAGAGCTTCGCGTGTGTGCCGACTCGGAGCTCGTCGTGCGACAGTTGAACGGTTCCTACCGCGTGAGGAACGAGGGGCTGAGGCCTCTGTACGCCGAGGCATGCTCCCTGTTGGACAGGTTCGAGATTCATGAGGTCGTCCACGTGCGCCGAGAGCAGAACGCAGCCGCGGATGCGCTCGCCAACGAGGCGATGGACCGGCGAACCGATGTCGGCGACATGCCCGCCGGGGGCTGACGAGGCGCCAGGAGGAGGAACGCGTGTACGAGTTGACCGTCCGCGACCACTTCGACGCCGCGCACACCCTGCGCGGATATCAGGGCGAGTGCAGTCGGCTCCATGGACACACGTGGGACGTGGACGTGACGATCGCGGGGGAGAGACTGGACAGCGTCGGCATCGTCTATGACTTCAAACGTCTGAAGGCGGACCTTCACGGGATCCTGCAGAGCTACGACCACGCCTTCCTCGACGAGGTGCGCCCTTTCGACGAGGTGAACGCCACGGCCGAGAATCTCGCCCGCGTTGTCTTTGAGCATCTCTCGGAGGAGTTGGACGCTTCAGTCCGTCTGGTCGAGGTGTCGGTGTGGGAGTCGCCTGTCGCGAAGCTCACCTACCGCCCCTGAAGACCGTGAGGACTCGCCCTGCGATCCAGGCCGGGGCACAGAAGTGTCCCGAGAAACCTCGCCTGCGGATTGTCTAGTGGCCGACTTCCCGTTTCACGCCTCCGTCAGTGATCGATACTCGGGCCGGCCTCACGACAGGACCCTATTCTCGACCGCCCACTCGGGCAGCAGCTGGTACGTCGGTTTTCAACGCTCGCTCGGTCCGACTTCTCGGGACACCACTCAATCTAGCGACCCCGACGCAGCGCGTCAACAGCTTCCGGCGCGATTGTGGGGTATTGCGTCCGGCGGCGTCGCATGCGGCGCGAAAGGCAGGTTCGCGGCGCTCGGAGGCAAGTGCGAGTCCACATGCCGATTTGGGCCTGCCTGAGTGCGCGCGAAGGCTCGGCAAGGACGCGCCGCCGGCCGGGCGTCGTCTATACTCGTCGAACGTCTGTCGGCAACAGCGCTTCAGAGGGCCGGTGATCGCGTGCCGAGCGCGACTCTCGAGGAGTATCTCGAGGCCATCTACAAGATCTCCCTCGCGGGAGAGGTCCGTCCCACTGTGATCGCCGAGTCGCTCGGCGTCTCCGGACCTACCGTGACCGTCACCCTGCGAAGGTTGGCCGCCGCCGGACTCGTCGAGCGCACCGCAGGGGGCGCGGTCTGTCTCACGGAGTCAGGCCGACACGAGGCCGTCGAGGTGATCAGACGGCATCGCGTCGCGGAGCGGTTCCTGGTCGATGTCCTCGAGCTGCCGTGGGAGGCGGCCCACGACGAGGCGTGTCGTTTGGAGCACGCCATGTCCGAGCGCGTGCTTGAGGCGCTGGAGCGCTTCCTGGACAATCCCGAGGTCTGCCCGCACGGCCATCCGATCCCGTCCGTCGACGGGGTCGTGCCGGCTCTGGTGGGAGTGCCGCTCGCGGGAGTCCCCGCGGGCGCCGAGGTGAGCGTCGTGCGTGTCGCCGAGGACAACGAGGCCGTTCTTGGCTACGTTGCGTCGATGGGGCTCATGCCAGGCGTTCACGTGCGTGTCGCTGAGGTCGCACCGTTCGATGGGCCGCTGATGGTCGAGGTCGGCGGGCGAGAGCACGCCATCGCCCGAGATGTCGCGGGCGTGGTCTTCGTCGAGGTCGAGTCCTGAGTCGGGTATGACTGCCGCGTTGTCCGCTCATCGTCTGCGGGCCGCCGCGCAACCCAGATGATGTACCTTTGAGCGCAATGACGGTCGTCGGCGCGAATATCCGTTGACGGCCCTCAGAGGCGGGGCGTAGTGTGGTTGTTGTCCCGAGAAGTCGGACCGAGCGAGCGTTGAAAACCGGAGTACCAGCTGCTGCCCGACCGGGGCGTCCGCGTGTGAGAGTGCTGTCGTGAGGCGGTCTTTCCAGCGGGGCCCGGGGAGGCGTGAAACGGGAATCCGGCAAGTAGACGTCCCCGCAGGCGAGGTTTCTCGGGACACTTCTGTGTTCTGACCCGCGCCCAGCTGGTGACGCCCAGCCTTCGGGGTACCACGCTGCGCGTGTCCGATCTTGGCGGGAGCATCCGCTCTGCCGCTAGGACGTCGTGTCGTCCCCAAGCGAGCCGCAGCTCTCCGCATCGCTGGTCGGCCCGTATCCCTCGGCCTCGGAGCGGCGGTTCGGGCCCGTGCGGCCCTGCTGGATCGCACGGTCACCGAACCGCGCGCGCACCGAGTCGATCGCCTGCTCGAGAGCATCGTCACGCGCGGCCGGCGCGGCTGCAGCTGGCCCATCAAGAAGTCCCAGTTGGCGGACGCCTTCGCCGAACCCGGACACGCCGACGCCGAGGAGACGCACGCCGACGCCGGGCGACCAGGCCGTATGGAGCAGCTTGAGGGCGCTCTGCCGCACTTCACGCGTGGCGTCCGTCTCCTCCGTCAGGGTCTCCTGGATCGTCGTGGTCGTGAAGTCGGCGAAACGGATCTTCAGGTGGACCGTGCGGCCTCTCAGGCCGGCGCGCCGCAGCCTCAGCGCGACGCGCTCCGCAAGGCTGCCGACGGCAGCCTCCAGTTCGACCGCCTCTCGAATGTCCGAAGCGAAGGTCCTCTCATTGCTCACCGACTTCTCCGGCGTTCGCACGGCTGGACGCCGCGCATCGATCCCTGACGCTCGACGGACGGCGCCCGGACCGTGTGATCCGAGGATGTGAGTGGCGGTCGCATCGTCGAGCGCCGCAAGATCGCCCAGGAGCGCGATGCCGAGAGAGCGGAGGCGAGTCGCGGTCGCGGGGCCGATCCCGGGCATGCGTTCTATCGGGAGCGGGGCAAGGAACGACGCCTCCTGTCCCGGCCACACCACGGTGAGCCCGTTCGGCTTGTCCTGGTCGGAGGCGATCTTCGCGACCGTCTTGCTGGTGGCCAGGCCGATCGAGCAGGTCACGCCGAGCCGGTCGACGCCCGCCTGGATCAGCTCGGCGACGTGGACTGGGTGCTCCGCGTGTACTCCCGGGGTGACGTCGAGGTACGCCTCGTCTATGGAGGCGACCTGGACGTCCGGGGAGAAGTCGTGGAGCACCTCGAACACCCGATGTGAGACCTCGGCGTAGCGGTCGAAGTTCCCTCGCGTCCAGATAGCGTCGGCCGGCAGCAGTCTGGCCGCCCGGGCTGCCGGCATGGCGGACCTGACTCCGTATCTGCGTGCCTCGTAGGAAGCGGTCGCGACAACACCCCGGCGGCCAGGAGACCCGCCGACGACGACAGGTCGCCCTCTCCACTCGGGGTGGTCGAGTTGCTCCACAGACGCGAAGAATGCGTCCATGTCGACGTGGAGCACCGCCCGTCCCTCCCATGGAGGGCGCACAGCGGCAGGTGTGTCGTTCGCGTGTCGACTCATGCGAGGATGATAGACGTGGACGGGGATCCGGCCAGCGACAGGAGCCGAACCCTGGGCCTGTGAACGGGAGGCGTCGTGCGGGTGGGAGCGCATGTCTCGGTGGCGGGCGGCCTTCTCGAAGGTGTCATTCATGCGCGCGCAGCTGGCTGCGAGGCAGCGCAGATCTTCCCCAAGAACCCGCGGCGCTGGGACGCGCCGCAGCGCCCCCTCGCTGAGGAGCAGGCGTTCCGCGTCGGCTGCATCGAGGCTGGCGTGACGCCGGTCTTCAGTCACGCGACGTACCTCATCAACCCCGGGACGGCGGACGAGGCCCTATGGTCGCGTTCGTGCCGGGCTCTCTCCGATGAGATCCTCCGCGCTGAAGGGATCGGGGCGTCCGGTCTGGTCATGCACCTGGGTACGAGGGCGTCGCCGGACACGCAGGGTTGCGTTCGGCGAGTGGTTGAGACGGCCCTGCGCGGGTACTCGATCGCCGGTACGGTCGCGGTGCCCCTCTTGATCGAGAACGCGGCGGGAGCCGGCTCGCAGTTCGGCTCGCGTCTGGACGAGGTGACCTCGTGTCTTCTTGCGCTCCGGGAGGCCGGCGTGCCCGCGGGGATCTGCATCGACACGTGTCATGCGTTCGCCGCAGGCGTCGACCTGAGGGGCGAGGAGGGCTGGTCGACGCTCGCGGCGCATCTTGATGCGACGTGCGGCGCGGGATCTGTCGCCCTGATACACGCCAACGACTCGAAGGGCTGCCTGGGTTGCAAGCACGACCGTCATGAGTGGATCGGTGACGGCCAGATCGGCGAGCCCGGGTTCCTTGCGATGTTCGCTGCGGCGAGGCTCGCCGGCGCAGCAGCGATCGTCGAGATGCCCGGGGACCCGCTGGTGAAGGACTCGGAGAACGTCAGCCGCCTGAAGCGACTCCGTGACGGCGCCGGGGGAGCCGCCGATCCACTCCCATCGCCATCCTGAGTCGGGAGAGCGTCCGGGCCTGGTCGGCCACCGCGACCTCGAGGTAGACCCCTTCGGCGGCGAACGACGCGATCGCGAGCACCTCGCCGAGCTTCTCCGGCCCAAGGCGCAGGAGGTCCACAGGTGGCGTCGAGTCGAAGAAGACACGGCGAAGTGTCTCGGGCAGCTTCGGGGCGATCCGCCCCCGATCCCCGCGAAGGACGGCAGCGCGGAGGCCGCCGCGGATGAAGCTCACGACGAAGTCCCCGTCGGGCTCCTCGACGAAGATCGCGTCGTGAGCCACGGCCTCGCGGAGCGCGCCGCGCGCGGAGAGCGCTCGCTCGAGTGCCCGGAGGCCGTCTCGGTAGCGGATGGCCGCCTCGTAGCGCCCCGCGTTCGCCGCGGTCGCCTGCCTGGCCTCGAGAAGGCCGCGGAACTCCGCTGCGTCGTCGAAGACAGCGAGGGATCGGGCGAGCCGGCGCGCGTAGTCGGCGCGATCGACCGGCGTGACGCAGGGTGCAGGACAATCCCCGGCCTCGCGCGCGCCACAAGGCGTGAGCGCGAGGCGCGGGCCCAGACGTCGGGCGCAGCGCCGCAGGCCGAACTCGTCGGTCAGACGGTCGACGAGGTTCAGGGCCGTCCAACGGCTTGTGAACGGTCCGATGAGCGTGCCCCTCAGGCGGGGAGCCTCGACGACTCTCAGCGCGGGGAAGGCCGAGCCGGTGTCGACCTTGATCAGGTACGCGGCGCGGGAACGATGGGCCGCGGGGTTGAATGCGGGCCCGTGACGGTCGACCAGTCTGCGTTCGATGAGGGCCGCGTCCAGCTGGGAGGGCGTCCTCACCGCGGTGATCGACGCCACCTCGCGAGCAAGGCGGTCAGTGGAGGAACCCGCATAGAAGTACTGGCGCGTTCTCGATCGCAGACTCTTCGCGTGGCCCACGTAGATGACGCGACTCTGCACGTCGCGGAAGAGGAACACACCCGGCTGGTCCGGGATGTCCCTTGTGAGAGCGAGCCCCCTTGTGAGGCGCTCTTGGTCGGGGAGCCCGCAGAATGTGGCCAACTCCTCCACGGTCCGTATGCCGAAGGCGCCCACGTCAGCGAGCAGCACTCGCAGGATCTCGCCGGTCGCGCGGGCGTCGGAGCCGGCCCGGTGGTTCGGGACTGTGGGCGTTCCGAGTTCGGTCGCGAGCGCGGAGAGGCTGTAACGGCGCGCGTTCGGACGCAGGCGTCTTGCCAAGTTCAGCGTGTCGATGACCGGGCGCTGGAAGAGCCTGCCGTCGACGGCCTCCAGCTCGTGATCGAGGAAGCTCAGATCGAAGGTGTAGTTATGGGCGACAAGGACGGCGCCCTCGGCGAAACGAGAGAACTCCAAAACGGCCTCGGAGACGTCGGAGCCGTGACGGACCATCGCGTCGGTGATACCGGTGAGCGCCTCCACGGCGTACGGGATGTTCTCGTCGGGGCGCACGAGCCGCTGGAAGGACTGCACGTCGCCTGCGATGCCGAATCGGACCGCCCCGATCTCGATGATGCTGTTGCGGCCTGGTCGGCAGCCGGTCGTCTCGAGGTCGACCGCGACGAAAGTGGAGTCAGCGAGGGGAGTGCAGCCTGGCAACGTGGACCCGGTCCTTCTTGTCGGTCGAGCAGCGGCCCCCAGTTGCCGATGATAGCATCAGGCCGGTTGCTCGCACGGAGAGCGCGGGCTTAGCATGAGGAAATGCGCGCGTCCATGCGGCGCGTTGTCGGATCCGGCGGCTCGAGGGGTGGACGATGCGCTTTTTCCTGGTTGCTCGGGACCGAGGCGACGGGAGGGTCCGGCTTCTGGATCCCTCCGTGTACTCGACGAAGGAGGACGCCCTTGACGCGGTGGGCGAGGGGCCTTCCGCCGGTGAGGACCTGTTCGTCGTCGACCTTGACGTCGCCGCGCCCGCGCTTCCACTTGGGCGAAACGGTTTTCGCGG
>Ga0118677_10013561_pt1 | contig 11686 bp, 10 predicted proteins | sample AliMusrvi5mmetaG_FD_86154 | JGI IMG/M metagenome (GOLD analysis project Ga0118677, IMG submission 86154) | reverse complement strand
ATGCGGATTTTACTGTTTGTTTTTATCCCTGATGGGGATGGAAATTGCCGGGGGCTCGGTCAAGTATCTGCCGATCGGGGCGGGAGCGGCCCGGATATTCGAAATTCCCTTCATGCCGGACGAATGGACAGACCGGTTTCAAACGCGCGTGTTGCAGATCATTGCCCAGCGTCAGCAGTTGGCGCGTCAGGCCGATAAGCGGCGCAGTTATGCGGCCCAGTTGGCCTTTCCTTTTCATGAGGAGCGCGCCGGCCAGAAAGCGATGATGGAGGAAGTGACTCGCGCGTTGGAAGACGGGGTTCCCCTGATGTGCGCGGCGCCGACGGGGATCGGCAAGACGGCGGCCGCGCTGTATCCGGCCCTGCGGATCGCCTTGGAACGGGATGCCCTGCTGATCTATGCGACCGCCAAGGTGTCGCAACAGGAACTGGCGATGGATACCTTGCGGCGGTTGATCCGGCCCGGATGCGGCGTGCTGGCCATACAGATTTCGGCCCGGGAACGCGCCTGCCCGATGGACGAGTTGCGCTGTATGGTGGATCAATGCCCGCTGGGGCAACAGTTGGAACAGCGGCTGGCGCGATGCGATCTGCCGGCGCAAGCGATGGCCGCGGGGGTGGTGGATCAGGAGATGATCCGCAAGCTGGCCCTTGAAAATCATCTTTGCCCCTTCGAGACCGCCTTGTATCTGGCGGACCAGGCATCGGTGATCGTGGCCGATTACAACTATGTTTTCGATCCGGGGATCCGTTTGCGAGGATTGATTGATGAGGCGGCCCGGCCCCTATATCTGATCGTGGACGAGGCCCACAATCTTCCGGGCCGGGTGACGGGCTATTATTCGCCCGAACTGGATTTGCGCCGGATGGACCTCCTGCGCGGGGCCTGCGCGATGGCCGATCCGCCGGTTTACACGACGCTCAAAGGGATTCTGGATGATGCCCTCCGCTATTTTCGGGAGGGCCTGGCGCGGTTGGCAGAAGAACGGGGAGCGGCCCCGTCACATGTGGAGCCCCCCGATCCGGCCTTTTTCCGACAGTCGCAAAACGAATGGGACCTGGCCCTTTACGCCTACTTTATGTTCCTGGCCCAGGACGGAGTCCGGCCGGCGGCCCTGGCGCCGGTGCGGGAAAAGGGGCGAAAACGATTGGACGATCCCCTCCTGAGCCTCCTGCTCCAACTCCAAAACTTTTCCGAATGTGCGCAACGGGATCCAGAGCGTTTTGCCGGAATATGGTATACGGCCGGGCGGGTCAAATTGCTGTGCCTCGATCCGGCCCCGATGATTGCCGAAAGTCTGGCGCGCTTCAATGGCGTGGTGTTGATGAGCGCAACCCTCCATCCTTTTGATTTTTATTCGACCCTTTTTGGGTTGGAGCCCGAACGATTTCGGCAACTGGATTTACCCTCGCCGTTTCCCCGCCTGAACCGGTTGTTTTTGACCGTGCCGCGGGTGGATACCACTTATAAAAAACGGTCCGACGCGGCTGGTGAAATCGCGCGGATATTGATGGATACCCTGGCCTTGAAACCCGGGAATTATCTCGCCTTTTTCGCCAGTTTCGCCTATCGGGACGAAGTATTAGCCCATTTGCCCGAAGGCGCTTTCCGGATTATTCGCCAGGAGCCGGCGATGCCGACCGATCCCATTTTACGGGAATTGCTGGAGAACCGGACCGAGACCGTGTTGTTGTGCGCGGTGCAAGGCGGGGTGTTTTCCGAGGGGGTGGATTACCCGGGGCATCTGGCGATTGGCGCGTTCATCATCGGGCCGGCATTGCCACAGGTCGGTCCCGAGCAGAACCTGATCAAAGCCTATTTTGACCGGCGGTTGGAAGCCGGCTTTGAATACGCCTACGTGAATCCGGGGATGAACCGGGTGATCCAATCGGGCGGGCGCGTGATCCGGACGCCGGAGGACCAGGGATTTGTGATGCTGATTTGCCGGCGCTTCACCAGTCGGATGTATGCCAACCGGTTCCCCGCCTATTGGTCCGAAGAGATGCAGGTCGCGGAGGATCCGTTGCCGGCGGTTCGGGCGTTCTGGGCGCGGGTGAGCGGGGTGGCTGCGGCAGAAGAAAAGCCGAAAGCTGAAGTTGTCATTCGGAAGGCGAGGAAGCCAAGACTCAAGGCCAAAGTCCATACAAAGGCGGATGAATGAAAAATTGGAATGGTTTATCCGGGTCCCGCACCGCATTTCTGATCTTTGCTTCGCTGGTGTTAATGGCTGTCCTGGTTGTGTCCGGGATCCACCCCTATGACCGGACGACTTGGGTGCTTGAAATTTTTCCCGTAGTCCTTGCCTTGCCGGTTTTGTGGGCGACCTATCGCCGGTTTCCGTTGACCACTTTGCTTTACGTTTGCATCTTCCTGCATGCCCTGGTGCTAATGGCCGGGGGCGCCTACACCTATGCACGGGTTCCGCTAGGCTTCCACCTGGCTGATCTCTTAAACCTCAGCCGGAATCCCTATGACAAGATCGGTCACTTCTTTCAAGGATTTGTCCCCGCCTTGGTTGCCCGCGAAATTCTGATTCGTGGTCAATATGTGCGAACCCGAAAGATGCTCGCCTTCATCGTTGTTTGCATTGTTCTGGCCATCAGTGCCATGTATGAACTCTTCGAGTGGGCGTCCGCGCTGGCGCTCGGGCAGGGGGCCGACGATTTTCTGGGCACCCAGGGCGATCCCTGGGATACTCAATCAGACATGTTTTTTGCGTTGATCGGCGCCGTGACGGCGTTGCTCTTTTTCGCACGGCTGCAGGATCGGCAACTAATAGCACGCGGATATGTGCGAAATCCGAACCAAGGAACCGGATGAAACGGAAACTCGCGATCATCTTTGCCGTGGCCGTTGGCGTGAGCTGGATGGCGGTCATCGGCGCGGGCCGTTTGATTGGCGGGTCGGCTCAAGGACAGACCTTTTCCGATGCCGCCTTGATTCCCCACCGGAGCGTGGCCCTCCTGCTGGGCTGTTCGCGACAGCTTTCAGACGGCCGGAAAAACCTCTTTGTTCGCCTTAACTGTTATCGCGTTGGGTGATCAAGGCTAGAAATTCGGCGCGGGTGGCCGCGTCTCTGTGAAAACTGCCGAGCACCGAAGACGTGGACATGATCGAGTTTTCCTGTTCGACGCCCCGCATCATCATGCACAGGTGACGGCACTCCATGACGACCCCCACACCTTCGGCCTTGCAGGAGTCGAGGACTTCGTGGGCGATGAGCGAGGTGAGCCGTTCCTGGATTTGGAGACGCCGGGCGAAATGCTGGACGATCCGCGCGAGCTTGCTGACGCCCAGGACTTTTCCCCCGGCGATATAACCGATATGGCATTTGCCGAAGAAGGGCAACATATGGTGCTCGCACAGGCTGTAAACGGTGATATTGCGGAGCACGATCATGTTGTTGGCTTCCGACCGGAAGATGGCGCCGTTGGTCACCAGCCGGGCATTGCTCCGGTAACCGGAGGTCAGGAAGTCATAGGCATGGGCAACGCGGGCGGGGGTTTTTTTCAGGCCCTCCCGGTGGGGGTCTTCCCCCATCTCCAGCAGCAGCGAATGAATCAGCTTTTCAACACGTTTGATATTCATCGGGATTTCCTTGCAGAGGGGCGGCGGCAGATTTCGACTTCGGCGCTTTGGGCAAACCGGAGCGCGCCCGGTTTTTGGACAGAAACGGTGACCTGTCGGACGCGCGGATCTTTCAAACTCAGGTCGGCGACCGCTTGAGCGAAACGTTCGATCAGAAAAAATTGGGACTCCTCGGCCAGTTTCAGGATGCTTTTCTTGAGCGCCTTATAATCGATCGAATCCTCGAGCCGATCGGTTTTGCCGGCCCGGCGCAAGTCGGCTTCGAGCGTGACGGTAACGAGCACATCCTGGCGATTAATGCGTTCTTCGGGATAGAGGCCGATGATCGGACGGACCAGGAGTCCGTTGATTCGCAACTTATCATAGGGTTGGGGCATAGATCGTCAGACCTTTCTGTGGCGGGATTATGGCCGAGGAGTGGCGCTCTGGCCAGAAAAAAGAGCACGCTTCCCCCGGGTGAAACTTGACTTGAGCGAACGGCTTCCCTAACCTGATGGGATGCGATTTTTTGAAGGGTATCTTGGGAAGTTAAAAAGCGATGATAGCGGTTGATCAACTCGGTAAACGATATGGCCGGATTGCGGCATTGGATGGCCTGTCTTTTGAAATCAAAAAAGGCGGAATCGCCGCCTTGGTGGGGGGAAATGGCGCGGGAAAATCGACCGTGTTGCGAATCCTGTCCACCCTGACGGCCCCGACGAGCGGGGATGCGGTGGTCTGCGGATACGATGTGGTGCAGGATGCGTTGGATGTTCGGCGGCGGATCGGGTATCTGGCGGAAAATACGCCCTTGTATGGCGATCAGCGCGTCGTGGATTTTTTGCGGTACAGGGCCGCTTTGAAAGGTGTGGCGAAATCCGAGCGCCGGGAGCGGGTGCAGGAAGTGATCCGGCAATGTGCCTTGCAGGGAGTGGAGCGTCGCCGGATTGCGACGCTATCCCGCGGTTTCCAGAAACGGGTGGGTCTGGCGGATGCCCTGGTGCATCTTCCGGAAGTTCTCCTGCTGGACGAACCCATGGTCGGCCTGGATGCGGTCCAGGTTCCCGCGGTGCGCGAGTTGATTGGGTCGCTGGCCGGCCGCCACACGGTGCTTTTTACGACCCATTCCAAAGAGGAAGCGGAAGTGGTCTGCCATCAGGTGTTGCACCTGCAACGCGGGCGACTGATGGCCGCGGAGCTTCCCTCCCCGCAGGTGAAGGCCTCCGGTGGAATTTATCTCGAAATCCGGGGCGATCGCGAGGCGATCTGCCTGGGAATCAGTACCTTGTCCGGAGTGCGTCGGGTCGAGAAGGCCGGGGGTGATGGGCAGTGGCACCGGCTGGTGATTCGGACGGATGTCGAACGGGATGTGCGGCCGGACCTGTTCGCGCTGGCGGCCAACCGGCAATGGATCATTCGCGAAATTCGGCAGGAGGGCGACCCATGCGCCAATTCCTGATTCTCTGGCGACGGGAATTACACCTCTCCTTCCTGAGGCCAGTCGGCTATTGTCAGGCGGCCGTTTTTCTGTTCTTGAGCGGAACCCTTTTAGCTTGGAAATTAATGGCCGGGGCCTTCGATCTGTCCTCCGTCCCGGCCCTCCTGTTTTCCTCGGTTTTTTTCTGGCTGGTGGTGCTGGCCACCTGTGCGATGCTCACCATGCGCCTGGTGGCGGAGGAGCGCACGGCCGGGACTTGGGACTTATTGATGACGGCGCCGGTCCACGAGGCGGAAATCGTCGCCGCCAAATTCGCGGGGGCGTTGACCTTATTTGTCGCCATGTCCCTGCCCATTCTGGCGATCCCGTTTTTCCTGCGGGCCTGCGGGTTGCCGGCGAGCGAGATCGACCTTGGGCCCCTGGCCGGAGCGGCCTTGATCCTATTCTGGGTGGGCGCGTTTTTTATCGCCGTGGGTACCTTGCTCTCCTGTCTGACGCGAAGCCAGGCGATTGCCGGAATCGGGGCATTGACGGTGAACGGCCTGTTGTTTTTCTGGGGTGCCTTCCCGATCCGGTCCTCGATTTTTTCGGAGGCAGGACCGGCCTTGGTCATGGATCCCGCCCATTATGTTCAGGCGTTCGCTTCGGGCTTCATCGATTCTCGGCCCCTGATCGTGCTGGCCTTGGGCGGACTGCTCGTGCTGTTTTTTGCCGTCCAGACGCTCCAATGGCAACGGTTCCGGACTTTTTCTGAGACGCTGAACCTGGGGATGGCGTTGATGCTGGCCTTGGGCTTGATGAGCCTGGGAGTGATGATTGCGCACCGACATTACCGCTTGGCCGATTGGACGCGGTCCCATCGTTATTCGCTGTCGGAGAAAACCCTGCGGATCCTGCGGACTATGACCGAGCGGGTCGATGTAACCTTTGTTTGCCGGCCGCACCATACGGTTTACGGAGACTTGCGCCGGCTGTTGATGCAATACGGGGACCATGGGGCCACCCTTCACTTGGAATGGGTCGATCCGGATCGAGATCCGGGGCGGGTGGAGGAATTGCTGGCGCAAGATGCGGCGGTGCGCTCCGAAGCGGTGGTGTTCAAGTCCCCGACGCAGGTCCGTACGGTGGTGTTGGACGATTTGCTTCAATCCGTCAGTGAGGAGGGCGGCGTATTTCAGCCTCGCGCTCCCACAGGCCTTGCCGCGGAGGAGGCGTTTACGGCGGCGTTGTTGGCGGTGACCGAACCGGTGAAACCGGTTGTCTATTTTCTTATGGGCCACGGCGAGGCGGCCTTGGATGATTATCATCCGGAGCGGGGCTATTCCACACTTGCGCGGTTGTTACGGAGTGATCACTTGGAATTGAAGCCTCTCTTGCTGGGGGAATCGGCGCAGATTCCGACGGATGCGGCGGCGCTGGTGATCGGGGGGCCGACGCACCGGTTGACCCACAACGCCGTCACGGCGATTGCTGAGTATCTGAACCGGAGTGGACGACTTCTGTTGTTGGCGGATTCTGGGATGGTGACCGGGCTGGAAAGTCTGCTGGAGGACTGGGGGGTTCGGCTGAACCATGACCGGGTGATCTCGAAACCCCTGCTGGCGGGAGTCGGGGATGCCCTGGTTGGAACGCGGGGAGTAGGTTTGACCCGGGAATTGGAGTTGACCCACTTTGGGGATCATCCGATTACTGCGCCGCTTCAAGGGATGCTGATCACCCTCTATCAGCCACGGACGCTGACCCTGCTGGGCGGGGTCGGAACGGATACGGAAGAGGCCGTCGACAAGCCGCGAATCACGGTATTGGCGAATGCCGGGGAAGACACTTGGGCCGAGACCGATTTCCAGCAAACGCCGGCGAATTTTGATCCCGAGACCGATCGGCGGGGGCCTGCGCCGGTGGCGGTGGCCATTGAGCGGGGTCCAGCCGGCCGGGTGGCGATAGGTTTGCAGCCGACACGCCTCGTGGTGATCGGCGATTCACACTTTGCCGCTAATGGACGGGTGGGGGGCGGGAATCAGGATCTGGTCCGCTCGGCGGTGCACTGGTTGCTCCAACGCGATTTTGTTTTAGGGCCGTCCCCCCGGCTGGGAGGGTCGTTACCGCTGGTCCTGGAAGGTCGCCAGAGGACCCTGGTGTTAGTGACTCTGGTGGTGGGATTTCCCGGCTGTGTCCTGCTTTGGGGGCTATTGGTGGGGTGGTTTCGCCGCCGGGTATAGGCACTAAGATGCACGGAATATCGAACAAACCAATCAGTCAAGAAGCCGAATGAACCTCAGATGATTAAAAATTCAACCTGGATCTTGCTGGTCCTTTTGTTGGCCGGCGGACTTTATTACGGAATCCTGGAACGGCGGGTGCCGACGACGGAGCAACGCGAGCTTCGCAACGCCTTCGTCTGGCGCCTGATACCTGACCAGGTCACCTACCTGGCGATCGAATATCAGGATTTCAAGGTCGAATGCGAGCGTCACCGCGATGGCTGGTTTCTCACGTCTCCGGTCAGCGGGCGAGCGGATGCGATCCGCATCGGGCAGATCCTGAACGCCTTGGAGGATTTGCCCCGGATCGAAACCGTGACGGCGGCGGATCGGCGCAAATCCAATACGACTCTGGATGCCTACAAGTTGGGCGTACCCCGCGGGCGGGTGGTCGCCGAATACGGAGGCCGCCGGGAGGAGTTGCAGATTGGGGCCATCGCACCGGTGGGCGACTGGCTGTATGTGCGGATGAACGGGAAAGAGGACGTTTATGTGACCAGCACCAATCTGCTGGCGATCCTTCCGGTCAATATCGGGGAACTGCGGGAGCGCCGGTTTCTTCATCGCGATCCCCGGCAGGCTATCCGGTTGGAAATTCATCGGCCCCAGGGTTTTGTCCAGTTGATCCGGCGCAATAACCGGTGGATGCTTCAGCAGCCGGTGGCCACCCGGGCGGATGAGACCCGCGTTACCGAATTATTGAACGCGCTTAATGACCTGAACATCGAAACTTTTGTCGGCGATTTCCGCGCGGATCCCGTGGCCTATCAGCTCAGCCTGGACGACGCCGTTGCGCAAGTGGGCCTCTGGTGGAGCAACGGGGAAGAGACCGGGGTCCGTCTCTTTTTTGGAAAGGCGGTTGAAAAACAGCCCGATTTGATGTATGCGCGCCGGGGAGATGCCGACACGATCTGTACCGTGCCCGCCGGAGTGTTGGATACACTCCAGGTGAAGGCGGTCGATCTGCGGGACCGGTCCCTGTTTGCGGTGAGCGCGGATGATGTGGTCCGGCTCGGTTTGCGCCAGGGCGATGTGCGGACCTCGTTGGAGCGCGCCTCCGCCACCTCGCGCTGGATGCTGGTGGAACCCGTGACGGCGCCGGCGGACGACGCCTTTGTAACCCGAATCGTCGCCCAAATCACCGCCCTGAAAGCCGATGGATTTTTGGACGGAGCGACGAATGCGGTCCGCGATTTCGGCGTGACGAATGCCTTTTTGAAGGTTGAACTGGGCGGAGGCCTCCTCCGGGTTCCGACCACCGGACTGGTGCGGGTCAGTGGGACCGCGGGACCTGTTGCCACCCTCAACGCGAGCGGAGCGGCTGACGGGGGTGGAGCGGGAAGCAGTGTTGCCGATTCCTCCTGGCAGATCCGTTTCAATCTCGGAGTTTGGGAAGGGCCGCCGCGCCAGATCTGTGCGCTGATTGAAGGCGACCGCATGGCGGCTTTGCTGGACCGTACGGTTTTTGACCCGAAACTGGAGCCAGGCGATGTGCGTTTCCCCATCCCGGTTCGGTCGATCGACTACCGGGATCGGACGGTATTGAGTCTGGATCCGGCTTTGATCCGGCGGATCAGCCGCTCGGGGAGCGGGGCGGGGATGACCCTCCCGCCGATCGAATTGGGTCCAGACGGACTTTGGCGCGTGGTCGGAGAAACCAACCGGATGGTGAATGCGGCAGGGATAGCCGAACTGTTGGGGGCCGTCAAGGAATTGAAGGCCGTCCGCATTCTCAGCGATCAACCCGGGGACGAAGCCCGGTTTCAGCTCGATCCGCCGGAGATGCGGATCACGTTCGGCCTCGTGGAAAACGAGACCGGGGAAATCCAGAAAAGTATTTTGATTGGGCGCGTGCCGGTCTCGGATGGCGGGGTGGCCATGGTGCAGGGGCGCGATCTGATTTTCATTCTTGATCCGGCGGTGGTCGGTCGCCTGTACCGGTCGTATCTGCCTTGAGTAAACTTCAAAACCGGGAACGGGCATGACGGCCGCAAAATCCTTTTTTATCAAGACCTATGGCTGTCAGATGAACGAACGGGACAGCGAATCGGTTCAAGAATTGCTGTCCGCTCGCGGTTTTCCCGCCGCCCCATCGGAAGCAGAGGCGAGGGTGCTCCTGATCAATACCTGCAGTGTCCGGGGGAAGGCGGAGGATAAGGCGATCGGGAAGGCCCGTCTGCTGGTGGCGCAAAAAAAGATCCGGCCGGGTTTGCGGGTGGGGCTTTTTGGTTGCATGGTTCAACGGTTGAAGGGCGATCTGTTCAAACTCATCCCCGGGTTGGATTTCGCCGTAGGGCCGCACCGGTTGGGCCTGTTACCGGCCGTCCTGGCGTCGGTCCTTGCGGACGAAGGTCCGCGCTTGGAAGCGGGCGAGGAGCGGAGCGAGGACGATGTTTTGTGCGGACATCAGGATGGGGCGCTGGGCGCGTTTGTCAATATCCTGTACGGGTGCAATCGGCGCTGTGCCTACTGCATCGTGCCGACGGTCCGGGGTGGCGAATGGAGCCGGCCGGCCGCCGATGTTGTGGCGGAAGTCCGGCGGTTGGCGGAGCGGGGTGTGCGCGAAATCACCTTGCTCGGCCAAAGCGTCATGTCCTATGGGCGCACGAATAAGGTCTGGCCGGAAGGCGAAGTGTCGCCGGGTGGTTTTACGGAACCGTTTCCCCGTCTACTGGAGGCGGTGCATGCGGTGGCGGGGGGCGCCTGGCTCCGGTTTACCTCGGGGCATCCGTCAGGGTGTAGCGCGGAGGTCGCCCGCGCCATGGGATCCTTGCCCTTGATCTGTCCGCATCTGCATCTGCCCTTGCAAACGGGATCGGATCGGATTTTGGAGCGGATGCGGCGGGGATACGATGCAGAAGGCTATCGCCAGGCCGTGGCGCGATTGCGCGCGCAAGTGCCCGACCTGATCTTGACCACGGATGTGATCGTGGGTTTTCCCGGCGAGACGGAGGAGGATTTTGAAGCCACTCGGCGGTTAGTGGCCGAGATCGGCTTCGTCAACGCCTTTATTTTCAAGTATTCGCCCCGACCGGGAACCCCGGCGGCCGAATGGGAGGAGACGGTGACGCCCGAGGAGAAAATGCGGCGTAACCAAGTTTTGCTTGAGGATATCGATCGGCAGGCCTTGATATTGCAGGCCAAGTGGGTGGGCACCGATCTGGATGTTTTGGTTGAAGGCGTCAGCCGGCGGAATTCCGACCGCTGGGCGGGTCGCACGCGGTATAATATCACGGCGATCTTTCCCGTAGTCGAGGGTCTGATACCGGGCGACCGGGTGAAAGTCCGCATAGAGCGGGTTCGGGCGCAGACTTTGTATGGGCAGGTCCAAGTTAGCCCCAGAGTTGACGGTGGCGGGGATGGTGGTGTATAGTGGATCTATACACATCGGAGGGTCTATGGAAGCAACGGTCGTCGATTTGAGATATCACATGAACGAGGTTCTGAAGGCCTTGGACCGTAATGAGAGCGTGAGTGTCTTGTGTCGTGGCAAGGTAAAAGGAATCATTCGGCCTGCGGGACGGATGACCACAACCAAGGTCAGTGCCCATGTATTTTTCGGATGCCGGGCATCTAAGATCTCTGTCGAACAGGTCATGGACCAGCTTCGTGGGGGGCGCTGCCGTGATCTTTGACACGGACATCTTTATCTGGATCCAGCGGGGGAATGCGCGGGCGGCCCAATTGGTTGAGAATGAGGATGAACGATTCCTGTCGTTGCAGACCTACCTGGAGCTTCTTCAATGTGCAGAAAACAGGCGGCAGCATGAACAAACAAAGTTTTTTTTAAAGGACTTCAACTTCGATACACTGCCTCTCACCGAGAACATCGGGCATCGAGCAGCTGTCTATATCGAGGAATATGCCCTCTCGCATGGGCTGAGGGCCGGGGACGCGATTGTGGCGGCGACAGCGGCGGAACATGGTCTGACGCTCTGCACTGGTAACGCCAAGCACTTCAACCCCATCAGGGAGCTAAAGCTAAAGATCTTCAAGCCCCAATGATCTGTCAACAACGCCTCGGACCATATGGCGACCCGCTACGCGGTTCACAGCCGGTCAAGGTGAACGTTGGGCAACAAAAGAACCCATATAGATGAAACCGAGAAAAAGAGCGACACTGAGACTAGCCATCCTTTGGGTATGCATGATTTGTGGCGGGTTGATTGCAATAGAGAAAATCGGCCGGGCGGTTCTGATCGAACGCGTCATCAGCCGCGACTTTGGCGGCCTCCAATGGACTGATGCGGCAACTCGGCAGTATCGGTCGGGCATACGAGTGTTGCTGGCAGAAGGAAGCGCAGGGGCGCTCGCCTTCCCCAAAACTGCGGGAGATTTTCTAAAACGACAAGCGGCGAGCGAGTGTTTTTGTAATGATTGCCGTGACCGGCGAGGAATGACGAACCCTCTGGCGTCAGCC
>Ga0118677_10007946_pt1 | contig 11686 bp, 11 predicted proteins | sample AliMusrvi5mmetaG_FD_86154 | JGI IMG/M metagenome (GOLD analysis project Ga0118677, IMG submission 86154) | reverse complement strand
CGATAGAACAGGCGCTCCGCGAGTCGTTGCAATGCGGTCGGAGAATCCGCCGCTTCCCCGGAATCCTTGGCAATGGCCAGCAGGTTTTGCGGCCGCAACGGGGTGACCGGTTCGGTTTTGTCGCGTACCAACAAAACGGTGGCGCCGAGGTTTTCGAGGCGCGGTTTGAGGAGTTGGGCGACGGTCAGGGTCAGATCGCCCTCGCGGATCGGGGTGCCGCCTTTGACAACGAAGTAGCGTTCCTCGAGCTGCGCCCACTGGCCGCCGAGGTGGCCGGGATCGATGGCGATGCGCAGGCCGGCAAGGGGTTTCCCTGGAGGTGCGGGCGGAAGATCGGCGGTGGTTTTCCACGGGTGAGGTGAAGGTTTGGCATGACCTGGATTGGCGAAGCGGAGTTTGAAGCGAGTGGGGGATTTGGCGTCACCGGTGAGGATTTTGGCATCGGTGTCGTTGATTTCGATGAAACTCGTCCATCCTTTGCCGGTGGTGAAAACGGTGGTGAGCAAACGCTCGAAATCCTTGCGGGTGATCGTGTCCTGGAAAACCTCGAGTTTCGTCCAATCCGGCATTTCTCCAAGCACGGAAAGGGCGGGGGACTGGCCGTCTGCGGATTGCTTCTTGGGCACGGCCGTGCCGGGAATCAGGCGCAAAAGAAACGCCATGCCTGTCGCCAAGCCCACCGCGATGATCAAGGGAACGGAGCGTTTCAGGAATCGGACCATGTGGTGAATTGGATTGTCGGCGGGCGGGTGAATGTGAATCCTTGGCACAGGCATTCAACCTTGCCCGAATAATCAGCCATGTCTGCGATCCGCATCTTGTTTCTCGGTGATATCGTCGGTGAACCCGGCCGCAAGGCGGTGATCGATCAACTGCCGATCCTCAAACACATGGAATCGTTGGAATTCATCATCGTCAATGGTGAAAATGCGGCGGGCGGAAAAGGGATCACCCCCAAGATCGCCATCGACCTGCTGCGGGCAGGTGCGGCCGTGATCACCACCGGCGATCATGTTTGGGACCAACCGGAAATCGTCGATTATTTTCCGACCGAACCCCGCCTGCTGCGCCCGCTCAACTATCCGGTCGGCACTCCGGGCAACGGTAGTGTCGTGCTGGAAACTCCCAAAGGCAAGGTCGCGGTGATCCAGGTGCAGGGACGGTCGTTCATCCAACCGCCCTTGGAAAACCCCTTCCTCGCTGCGGAAAAAGAAGCGGCGCGGCTGCGGGCGGAGGGCGTGACCGCCATCATCGTCGATATGCATGCCGAAACCACCAGCGAGAAAATAGCCATGGGCCGCCTGCTCGACGGCAAGGTGTCCGCAGTGCTGGGCACCCACACCCATGTGCAAACGGCGGACGACACGATCTTTCCTGGCGGCACCGGCTACCTCACCGACGCCGGCATGTGCGGCCCTGAGGAATCGATCCTCGGACGCGCGATCGACTCGGTCGTCTGGCGCTTCAAATCCAGCATGCCCACCCGTTTTCCCATTGCCAAAGGTCCAGTCCGCCTGTGCGGTGCCATCCTCGACATCGAGATGGAAACCGGCACCTGCCTGGCCATCAAGCGGTTGTCGATTCTTCTGGCACCGCCTTCGGCCGAAGCCGCAGGTCAACCGGGGGAAGCGACTGGATCGACTAGGGGCTAGAGAAGAAGTGACAATTTATTTTCTTTTCTGGTTTCTGGTCTCTGGTCTCTGGTCTCTGGTTTCAGCTTCTACTCACGTCAGTCCGACGGCGCGGCGGACGCGGGCGAGGACTTTGGCGGATTCCTCGCGGGCGCGGGCGGCACCTGTGGCGAGCACTTCATCGACATATCCGGGATCGGCCAGGACTTCGGCCCGCCGCGCACGCATCGGCGCGAAGAATTCCCAGTAGGCATCCGCCAGGCGTTTTTTAAAATCCCCGTAGCCAACGCCGCCACGTTGGTGGTCGGCCACCATCACTTCATGATCGGTGGTTTTCGCGAAAAGCTTGTGGAGCGCGAGAATCGTCGAGTTGGCCACCGGTTTGGGCACCTCCACCGGGGTTGAGTCGGTGGTGATTTTCATAAGGAGTTTGCGCAGCGGTTTTTCCTCGCCGAAAATCGGCAGGGTATTGCCATAGCTTTTGCTCATTTTGCGGCCATCGAGACCCACAACTACGGCGGTGTCCTCGCGGATCACGGCTTCCGGCAGGACGGCGGTCCCCTCGCCGAACGCTTCGTTGAGTTTTATCGCCAGATCGCGGGTTACTTCGAGGTGCTGTTTCTGGTCTTTGCCTACCGGCACTTGGTTGGAATCGTAAAGCAGGATGTCCGCCGCCATCAGCACCGGATAGGCGAACAGCCCGTGGTTGGGTGCGATCCCCTGGGCGATCTTGTCCTTGTAGGAGGTGCATTTGGCCAGCAGGCTCATCGGACACACCGTCGAGAGAATCCACGCCAACTCGTTGACCTCCGGCACCGCGCTCTGCCGGAAAAACACCGCCCGCTTCGGGTCCAACCCGCAGGCGAGGAAATCCACCGCCAACTCGCGCACATTCTCGCGCATGGCCGCCGGATCCTGGGACGACGTCATCGCGTGGTAGTCGGCGATGAAATAAAACGCCTCGCCCAGTTCCTGAAGGCGCACGGCGGGTTCGATCGCGCCGAAGTAGTTCCCGACGTGGAGCTTGCCGCTGGGTTGAAGACCGGTGAGAATTCGCATGGCGGGCAGCATGGTTTGGCCACACGGAATCCGTCAAGCCCGGGCTGGCACCAGGGTCGTCGGTTACGTCGTCGGTTACGCTTGCTCTTATGCGGCGAGCGTCTAGTCTCCGGGCCTTTGCCATGGCCTCCGTCACCCCGTTTGCCGCCGTTCGTCCGGATTCCCCGCTTGCCGCCCGCGTGTGTGAATTGCCCTACGATGTGATGTCATCCGCCGAGGCGCGGATCATGGCCGCAGGCAATCCGCTGAGTTTCCTGCGGGTGAGCAAGCCGGAAATCGACCTGCCCGACGACACCGACCCGCATGCGGACAACGTCTATGCCATGGGCCGCGAGAACTTTGAGCGGCTGATCGCCGAGGGTGTGTTGCGGCGTGATCCGACACCCGTGTTCCATCTCTATCGGCAAGTGATGGGTTCCCACAGCCAGACTGGCTTGGTCGCGCTGGCAAGCTGCGAGGAATACCTGGCCAACATCGTCCGAAAACACGAGTTGACGCGTCCTGACAAAGAGGATGACCGTGTCCGCCACATCGAAACGCTCAACGCACAGACCGGGCCGGTGTTCCTGACCTATCATGCGGTGCCGGTGATCGACACCCTGGTCGCACGGATCACGGTGGCTGCGCCGGAGATCGACTTCACCGCGCCCGACGGAGTGCGCCACAGTTCGTGGCCGGTGACGGCGGCGGCGGACATCGCGGCACTGCAAGCCGAATTCGCCCGAATGCCGGCACTTTACATCGCCGACGGCCACCACCGCAGCGCGGCGGCGGCACGGGTCTATCAGAAACGTCGCGGTGCCGGCGGCAGTGCGGGATTCCTTACCGTGATCTTCCCCCACGATCAGATGAGGATTCTGCCCTACAACAGGGTATTGAAGGACCTGAACGGCAGGACGGACGAGGAACTGCTTGCCGCCCTCGCCCGCGTTTTCATCATCAGTGCCAACGGTAATCCTTCCCCTGCCGCCAAACACCAGGCGGGTTTCTATCTCGCGGGCACATGGTATGGCTTGGTGTTCCGGCCGGAATGTTTTCGCGGGCGCTCCGCCATCGACTCGCTCGATGTTTCGCTCCTGCAAGCCGAAGTGTTGGCTCCGCTGTTCGGCATCGACGATCCGCGGACCAGCCAGCGCATCGCTTTTGTCGGCGGCATCCGCGGCACCTCCGAACTTGAGAAACTGGTGGACTCGGGCGATTATGCGTGCGCATTTTCGATGTTTCCGACGGGCATCGGCGATCTGATGGACATCGCCGACAGCGGTGGCATCATGCCGCCCAAGAGCACCTGGTTCGAACCGAAGCTGCGCGATGCGATGTTTTGTCACCTGCTCTGAAATGCCTCCACCATGAACGATTCCCACAGCGGCCAAGGAGCATCCCGGCCGAAACTGTTAGCCACCACGCTGGCAACCCTTGGCGTCGTGTACGGTGACCTCGGCACCAGCCCGCTCTATGCGTTCCGCGAGTGTTTTTCCGAGTCGCATGTGGCGATGGAAACCCGCAATCTCACCGGCGCGGCTTCCCTGATCGTCTGGTCGCTGTTGCTGGTGGTCTCCGTCAAATACCTGTATATCATCCTCAAACTCGACAACCGCGGCGAGGGCGGCATCCTCGCCCTGTCCGCCCTGATCCGTAGCGTGCTCAGACGGCTCGGCGGAAGAGACCCGCGGCGGGTGCTGCTGATGGGACTGGCAGGCTCGGCCTTGATTTATGCGGATGGCATGCTCACGCCGGCGATCACCGTGCTCAGCGCCGTGGAAGGCTTGACGGAAAGTGCGCCGATGATCGCCCATTGGGCGGTGCCCGCCTCCGTGATCATCCTGGCCGGGTTGTTTTCCATCCAGCGCTTCGGCACCGGCAAGGTGGGCGTGCTCTTCGGGCCGGTCATCTTTCTTTGGTTTGTGGTGATCGGTTTGTTAGGCGCGCGGATGTTGTGCTTCCACCCGCAGGTTCTGTTAGCCCTGAGTCCGTGGGAGGGGGTATCGTTCCTGTTCCGCGAGTGGCGGCACTCGATGCCGTTGTTGGCGGCCGTCTTTCTAGCCCTGACCGGGGGTGAGGCGTTGTATGCGGATCTCGGGCATTTCGGCACACGGCCGATCCGTTTGGGATGGTTTGCCATGGTGCTGCCCGCGCTGCTGCTGAACTATCTCGGGCAGGCCGCGTTGCTTGGCGTGGATCCTGCGGCGATCCGCAGTCCGTTTTTCCTGCTGGCACCCGAGATCCTGCGTTTTCCGCTTACGTTGTTAGCCACGGCGGCGGCGATTATCGCCAGCCAGGCGCTGATCTCCGGCGCGTTTTCGCTCACAACCCAGGCGATCCAGCTTGGCTGTCTGCCGCGCTTCCGTGTTTGTTATACGTCCGAACATACCGTGGGCCAAGTCTATGTTCCTGCCGTGAACCGGATGCTGGCCATCGCCTGCATTCTGCTGGTCATCACCTTTGGATCATCCGCCGCGTTGGCCGGTGCCTATGGCATAGCCATTTCCCTGACCATGACCATCACCTCCATTCTGTTCTTCACGGCGGCGCGCGCCGCATGGGGATGGTCGCTGCCCAAGGCGGCGCTGGTCACCGGATTGTTCCTCACTCTCGACGGCGCGTTTCTCATATCCAACTCGCTTAAGATCGTGCAGGGCGGATGGTTCCCGCTGGTGATCGCCGCCGGAGTCACGTCGCTGATGCTGATATGGATTTGGGGACGCGAGCGGCTGTATGCCCGCATCTTGAGCGAATCGTTGCCGGTGAACTCATTGTTACAGGATCTCCGGAAAGGGAAAATCCACCGCGTTTCGGGCACGGCCATCTATATGAGCGGCAAGGGCATTGAAGTGCCCACCGCCTTGCTCCACAATCTGAAGCATAACCAGGTGCTGCACGAGCGTTTGATCCTGCTGCATGTCGCCACGCTCGACCAACCCCGCGCCAGCCGCGACGAAACGCTCGACTATCAGGATTTGGGCGAAGGACTCCACCGCGTAACCTTGAAGTTCGGCTTCGCCGAAACTCCCGATGTGCCCGCCGCTCTCAATGCCTGGATGCCGGAAGCCGCGCGCTTCCAACCCGGCAAAGCCACTTATTTCCTCGGCCGGGAAACCTATGGCATCGGCAAGAACGCCACCTTTATCGACCGGATCCGCTTGTCGGTATTCGAGGTGATGGCCCGCAACGCGTCGCCTGCCACCGCCTATTTCCAGCTTCCTCCGGGACGTGTCGTCGAGTTGGGTGCTCAGATCACTCTGTGACATGGGCGGGTCTGGGACCGCGAGTCTCCCGACTCGCGAGCTCATGAAGTGCGAATGGAACGCGCTTCGCTCCACGCATTCGCTGAGCATGGGCGGGCGCTATGGAGGCATCACACCTGTGGTGCATGAGGAAGAGTGGCCCATGGCGGTGCCTGCGGCTCTCGGATATGGGCTTTCCTTCCGCCGACGACAAGAGTGTCGTCGCTCCTCACGCGAGTCTGGAGATTCGCGGTCCTTCCGGAAGGTCCGGCGGATTGTCTATCCGCGGTTGATTTATTCGTTCCCGCTTGTTACGTCGTGGCCATCGACTCCGCGCTCTCCATCACCGGTCTCGGTGCCCTATCCGCACTGGGGACCACCGCCACGGCCCATCGGCATGCGGTGCTGGCGGGTCATGTGCCATTCCAACGGCTCGCCGGTTTGCTAGGGACGGACAGCCCGCATGCCATGCGGCCCGCAGCCTGGATCAGCAACCGTTCATTGTTAACCCACCGCAAATGGAGTCCGGCGACGATGGCCGCCCTGCATGCGGCCCGCGAGGCAATCACTGATGCCGCATGGTCGGCCGACGACCTCCACGATGCGGCACTGGTTCTCGGAACCAGTCGCGGCAATGCCGCAGGGTGGCTCGGTCCGTGGCCGGGTCGGCGGTCGTTCCGCCTGATGGCCGCGAGCAATACCATCCATAGCGAACCGGCATCGGCTATCAGCATCGAATTCCAGATCACCGGACCCAACCATGTGTTGGCGAGTGGGTGTTCGGCCGGACTTGATGCCATTGGCATCGCCATGATGTTGGTTCGTTGCGGACTGGCGCCTCGCGCACTGGCGGTGGCGGTGGATCTACCCTTGGTTCCCATGTTGTTGGACAACTATGCGTCATCGGGGATTTTGGCGGACAGCCTGCAGGCAGATCCCTATCGGCCAGGCACTTCGGGATTCATTCCTGCGGAAGGAGCGGCGGCCATGGCCATCGATATATGTCGGAAAAACCATCCCCGCTTGCTCCATTATGCCTGCAACTCCGATGCCAGCGATCCGGTGGGGATTCCCAAAGACGGTGGGCGCACACCCGGCTTGTTCCAACACTTGACCGATCCAGCGCTCCAACCCGTCGCCATATGTCCGCATGCCACCGGCACCGCCGTGCAAGCTGCGGCGGATCCCGCGGCGTTGGCGCGAGCGTTCCCGCACGAGCGGCCCACGCTGCATTTGCTCAAGCCGTTCACCGGCCATGCCATTGGCGCGAGCGGTTTGTTAGAGAGTGTGATTCTCGCGTGTTTCCTGCGTGAATCGCAACTGCCGCCCAATCTGGCCGGCTTGTATGTGCCGCCTGGATTTGTCATGCCCGCCCATGCGCTTGCCGCTACCGGGCCGGTGGCCAAGCTATCGCACGGCATGGGCGGTCACAACGCGCTGCTTGTTATGGCTCCATCATGATGCCATAACATGGCATGCTGTTATCCTCGCGCGTTGGGCTCTGATTTTTTTTCATATGATGTTAAGTTTAAGCTTGCAACATCCCGCTGAGAGGCATAGGTTGCCGCCGTCATGAGCACCAAAACTAAAAAAGCATCAGCCACAGGCGTTCGCTATACCGACGTCCAGAAGAAGGAAGTTGTGGATTTCGTCGTCCAATATAACTCCCAAAACGGGCGCGGCGGACAAAGCAAGGCGGCCAAGAAATTCAAGGTCACGCCACTTACCATCTCGGCATGGATCAAAGCCGCGGGTGCCACCAAGGCCGCCAAACCAAGCGCCAAAAAGGCTGTCAAAGCAACCAAGAAGGCCAAGGCCGTCAAGGCACCCAAGGCCGTCAAGAAAGCAGCCAAGAAGGGCGGCAAGATGGGCCGCGGTTCACGTTATACTCCCGAGAAGAAGCAGGAGATCATCGACTATGTGACCGCCTATAACGCCAAACACGGACGCGGCGGCCAAAGCAAAGCCGTTGCCAAATACAAGTTGTCCGCCATCACCTGCGCCTCCTGGCTCAAGGCCGCCGGCGTGCCGACCGGCAGAGGACTGCTCAAGAAGGTCAAAGCCGTGAAGGTTGCGAAAAAGGCTGCGAAGAAAGTTGCGAAAGCCGCTTCACCGAAGGAGGTTGCCAAGCTGCTCGGCCAACTCGGCAAGATCAAGGCACAACTGGCCAAACTTGGCGTTACGGCATAATCGGTTTCAACCTCAACTCAAACATGTTATCAAGCCGCTCCCGCATGGGGGCGGCTTTTTTTTGCGGTGAACTCACCAGACGATGCCGGTGGCGAGTTCCATCCAGGTCATGGATTCTCCCTGGAATGCGAAGCGGCCGAGGAATGTTTGTCCGGCCAGCAGCAGTGGCAGCCAGTGATGGTCATCCTCCCACATGCGCTGATAGGGAATGGCATCGATGTGGGTCCAGAGCGGGACGGCTTCATCCGTCTCGGTGGCGGTGCCATGGCAGTCGTCGGCGCGGAACACATGGCAAAGGATATCCGGGTGATCGGACATGGAGAACCACAGTTCGCCCAGCTTGCGGGGTGCGATGGGAGTGACGTGGAGTTCCTCGCGGGTTTCGCGCATCACGGCCTCCAGCGGCGTTTCTCCGGGATCGATCTTGCCTCCCGGGCCGTTGATTTTACCGGCACCCAGCCCCCGCTTCTTTTCAATGAGAAGGATGTTCTCACCCTTCACCACGAACATCAGGGTGGCATGGATCTCGCCATGCCAGCTATTCCAGTCAACGGGTGATGCGGTGTGATGGGATGTATTCAAAGGCTTGCGCCAGCAAGGGACCGGATTTCCATGCCTCTTGCAAGGGTCATTTTCACCGGTCCCGATTGCCTCCGCTGGTTCGGGCAAGCCGGTGGTCAGATCGATGTTGTCAGAAAATCGCCGGTCGGGGACCGAATTGGGCGGTCTGGGACCATGCCCCCCGGATTTTCAGCGGGTCGTGCATTCAGGCTGGCAAGGAGCCGATATTCCGGCTATGCAGACTGTTAGCCGTTCCATAACCCCATGCCCGCACCTGCCACCGTCCTGAAGCTCTGTGAAACCTTCGCCGACCACTGCGACCACTACCGATCTGCGAATTACAACGAGGCCCAACTCCGCAAGGAATTCCTCGATCCCTTCTTCGCCGCTCTCGGCTGGGACATGGACAATGCCAGATCGACCGACTCGTTTATGATCTCTACGGGCTGACCGAAGAGGAAATCAAACTGGTGGAGGTCCAATGAGACTTTTCAGCGCAGGAAAACATCCGGGGGCAGTCCGAAATAGGCGCCAAGGCACAGCGCGTGATCGGCGGTGATCTTGCGTTCACCGCGCAGAATCATCGGGCCGAGCGAGGCCGTTTTACCAAGGATGCGCGCGAGTCCGGCCCCGGACAGCGCCTGTTCATCAAGCAGATGTCTCAACAGCGCGGCACCGCCGAGCCTGACAGGCTTTGCAGTTTGCGCTTCGTATTTTCGGATCAACTCACAAAGCAAGTCGAAGTAATCATTCTGATCCGTCGTCATCCGATCCTCGAATCCCGCAAAGGCATCGGCAATTTCAACCGTGTTCCGGTACGCCACGTCATCATGAATGGGGCGGGGCGGCGCTTCACGGCAAAGCGCGGCGTAGCTTTTGGGCATCGCGTCAAAGCTACGGACATGTTTTGTTTTCATAGCTCTTGTTTCCAATGGTTCTTGTCGTAGTCCGCGTGAGTCATGAATCTCAGAGTATAAACCCGCCGCTTGTCATAGTGGATGGCGACGATGAGGCGGTAATCATTGCCGCAAACATTAAATACGATGACGTTCCGCCCGCTGGCAACTTTCACCGGATCCGCTGATCGATAGGTCTGCCGCACGTCGTGGATGCTCCGCCACTCGGCGGCTTTAACCACCATCGCCCATGCATCGAGCCATTTGCCTGCCTTGGACTTGGGTGGTGCCGCTTCCTTGAGAAACTTTTCCTTGATGATGTGCAACGAGCACAAATTGTGTCGATTCATGCCTGTCGTCAAATGTTTTCTTTGGCGCTACGCGGCATTTCCTCGCCCATTCCTCACTAGGCGTCCGCATAGGCCTGCACGTTGTCGCAGGTGCAGATCAGGTTGCGGTCACCATGCACGTTGTCGATGCGGCCGACCGACGGCCAGAATTTGTGTTGGCGCAGATAGGGCAGGGGATAGGCGGCTTGTTCGCGGGTGTAGGCGTGCGGCCAGGCATCGCCACAAACGGTGGTGGCGGGATGCGGCGCATGCTTGAGCGGGTTATCGGCGGCATCGGATTCGCCGCGGATGACGGCGGTGATTTCTCCGTGGATGGAGATCATCGCGTCGCAGAAACGGTCGAGTTCGGCCAGCGATTCGGACTCGGTGGGTTCAATCATCAGGGTGCCGCCGACCGGCCAGCTCATCGTCGGGGCATGGAAACCGTAATCCATCAGACGCTTGGCCACGTCCTCGACGGTGATGCCGCTTTGATCGCTCAAGTGCCTGACGTCGATGATGCATTCGTGGGCGACGAGCCCGGCGTTGCCGGTATAGAGGATCGGATAGAAAGGTGCCAGGCGTTTGGCGACATAGTTGGCATTGAGGATGGCGACCTCGGTGGCTTCCTTGAGTCCTTGTCCGCCCATCATGGCGATATACATCCACGGGATCGTGTTGATGGATGCGCTACCCCATGGCGCGGAACAGACCGCGCCTTGTTTGGCTTCCAACTCGCGATGTCCCGGGAGAAAGGGAACGAGTGCCGGTGCCACGCCGATCGGGCCGACACCCGGGCCGCCGCCGCCGTGCGGGATGCTGAAGGTTTTGTGCAGGTTGAGGTGGCAGACATCGGCGCCGATGAGGCCCGGATGGGTGAGTCCGACCTGGGCATTCATGTTGGCGCCATCCATATAGACCATGCCGCCGTGGCGGTGGATGATTTCGCAGATTTCGCGGATGGTTTCCTCGAAGACGCCGTGGGTGGACGGATAGGTGATCATCAGTGCGGCAATGTTGGCGGCGTGATCGCGGGCCTGCACGGCAAGATCCGCGACGTCGATGTTGCCGGAGTCATCACATTTCACGCCGATGACCTTCATGCCGGCCATCACTGCGGATGCGGGGTTGGTGCCGTGTGCGGAAACGGGAATCAGGCAGATGTTGCGGTGTTTGTCACCACGGGATTGATGGAACCGGCGGATGGCCAGCAGGCCGGCATATTCGCCCTGGGATCCGGCGTTGGGTTGCAGCGAGACCGCGGCGAACCCGGTGATCGTAGCCAGCCAGCGTTCGAGTGAAGATAACATTTCCCGGTAGCCCTGGCTTTGGTCGGCGGGCACGAACGGGTGCACCGAGGCGACTTCCGGCCAGCTCAGCGGCATCATTTCGGAAGTGGCGTTGAGTTTCATGGTGCAGGACCCGAGCGCGATCATGGATTCGTTGAGCGCGAGATCCTTGGACTCCAGGCGCTTGATGTAGCGCAGCATCTCGGTTTCCGAGTGATAGGAATTGAACACCTTGTGGGGCAGCAACTCCGTGTCGCGGGAAAGACCGGCAGGCCATGAAACACCCCGGACCTCCCCGGCGAGCGTGGTGCCAAACGCCCCGCAGATGGCCGCCAGATCCCCGATCTCCGCAGTTTCATCCAACGCGATGCCAACGTGTCCGTCATCTATCAGCCGCAAGTTGATGCCGGCATCCTGGGCGGCATGGATCACGCGTCGCGCGTTGCCCGGAACCACGGCGACAAGCGTATCGAAATACGGTCCGCCTTCCACCACGATGTCCGCCTG
>Ga0118677_10013560_pt1 | contig 11687 bp, 7 predicted proteins | sample AliMusrvi5mmetaG_FD_86154 | JGI IMG/M metagenome (GOLD analysis project Ga0118677, IMG submission 86154) | reverse complement strand
ATATAATATTATAAACACAGAAGCCAAACAAATCTCTTTTGTACCAGAAGGCAATGGTTATAAGTGGACAGACCCTTCTTATCATTTACCTGCTTTTTATGAGATCTGGGCAGAATATGCCAAAGATGGTCATGAACAATTTTATAGAGATTGTGCTGATACTTCCCGCGTTTTCTTACACAGGGCATGTCATCCTGTGACGGGTCTTAATGCCGATTATACTGAATTTAGCGGATTGACACACACCACACCCTGGATGCCCGGAGGTTTTCGTTATGACTCCTGGCGTGTACCCATGAATATTGCCATGGATTACGTTTGGTATGGACGGGATAAAACCTGGCAGGAAGAGTATGCCAAAAGAATTCAAGGCTTCCTAAGTTCAAAAGGTATCAACTCCTTTGTGGATCAGTACAATCGCGACGGATCAACACCCGAAACCATTCTGCAGGCAGGAGGTTTTAAAAAATTAAGACATTCCTTGGGGTTGTTGGCTACCGCTTCTTCAACCTCCCTTATTGGCCAGAATGAAAAAAGTCTCAACTTTGTAAATGCACTTTGGAATGCCAAGCTTGAACCTTACGAAGATGGCTACTTTGATCCCTATTACGATGGCCTTTTATATCTTTTCAGTTTAATTCATTTAAGTGGAAAATATCAGATAATCACTCCCAGGTAAACTGGAGCTGCTGAAAAACTCATTTTCATATTGGGCAAGAGACAATGGTATTTCCCCTGAAAGTGGAATTGTTAAATGTATTATCTTCACCAACAATTCCAATCTTCTCCGATTGAGTTATTAAAAAGCAAATGTTAAGATGAGAAAACTGAAAATGAGCGGTTTAATATTAGGTGTTGTTATAGCCTTATTGGGTTGTAGTAAATCACAAACTTCGGTACCCACACCAATTCTTCCAGTAACATATCAGGATCCTGCACAATATGGAACTCCATTTGCCAGTGTACCTGCAACTAAGGACATTGTAATGTACGAGGTGAATTTAAAAACATTTACTCCTGTTGGGTTTCAAGGTGTCAAAGCAAGACTTGATTCCATTAAAGCTCTGGGTGTTAATGTTATCTGGCTGATGCCAACTTACCCCATTGGTATTCTTAAAGGTGTTGGGTCTCCTTATTGTGTTCAAAATTATACCGGTGTTAACGCTAGTTTCGGAACATTGGAAGATTTAAAGGCTTTGGTTGCACAGGCACATACACTGGGCATGGCTGTGATATTCGATTGGGTGGCAAATCATACTTCGTGGGATAATGCATGGATTAGTAACAAGGCTTGGTATCAGCAGGATGCATCGGGAAATATCATCATTCCTCCCGGAACAAATTATAGCGATGTTGCAGCTTTAAACTATAACAACGCCGATATGCGCATTGCTATGATCCGTGCAATGAAATATTGGATCTTCACTGCAAATATTGATGGTTACCGTTGTGATTTTGCTGACAATCTACCCACTGATTTCTGGACTCAGGCATTGGATACGTTGAGCAATATTAAAACGCATAAATTGATCTACCTGGCGGAAGGAACAAAAGGAACTGAAATAACAGCTGGTTTTCAAATGAACTTTGCTTTCAGCTATTACAGCACCCTTAAATCCGTGTTTGCAGGAACACAAACTCCCGGTACACTGTTTACCGCCAATACTAACGAAATAGCTTCATTGCCGGTATCCGGGCTTAAACTAAGATATATCACCAATCATGATGATGCCTCTTCTGATGGGAGTACGATCACAGAATATAACAGCAAACAAGGTGCCCTGGCAGCATTTGTTACCACAGTTTACATGGGTGGAATACCTTTGATCTACAGCAGTCAGGAAGTTGGTTATCCTTACGCTATTAATTTCTTTAATAATGTTGCTGTTGATTATACCGCTAACCCTGATATGATAGCAGCCTATAAAAAAATTATAGCATTCAGATCGGCTCATGAAGCAGTGAAAACCGGTGTTTTAACACAATATCCCGACAACAACATCGTTGCTTTTGAAAAGACATCAGGGACTGATGATGTGTTAATTTTAGTAAATGCGCGCAATGGTGTTCAAACGTTTAATATTCCTACTGCCTTACAAAACACAACCTGGAAAAATGGCATAACAAATTCAAGTATTACACTCGGGAGCCAATATACTTTTCAGCCTTATACATATTTGGTTTTAAGTAAATAATCCGGTTTTTTTTCTATTAGAAAACATCAAAAAAGAAAATTAAGTTTATTCCACAAAACCTACGGGATAGACTTATTTTTGCAAAAAAAAATCAGGACTAATATGCTCTATAGGAAATTTGGAAAAACAAATGAAATGGTTTCCATTCTTGGGTTCGGATGCATGAGGCTTCCACTTCTTCCCGGAGGAGACAATACAAATATTGATGAGGAATTGTCAACCAAATTGATCAGATATGCTATTGATCATGGTGTAAACTATATTGATACTGCTTATCCTTATCATGGAAAAGGAATGTCTGGGAGTGGACAAAGTGAACCTTTCGTAGGCAAGGTGTTACAAGATGGATATCGGGAGAAAGTTAAAATTGCCACCAAACTTCCAAGTTGGTTGGTGAAAACACGTGCCGATATGGACAGGTTTTTAAACGAACAATTAGAACGCCTTCAAACTGACCACATTGATTTTTACCTGGTTCATGCACTCAACAGTGTGTCCTGGAAAAATGTTAAAGAACTTGGTATTGCCGAATTTTTAGACCAGGCTTTCAAAGATGGCAGGATTAATCATGCCGGTTTTTCTTTCCATGATAAACAGGAAACCTTTTTTGATATTGTAGATGGTTATGATTGGTCATTCTGTCAGATTCAATTCAATTACATGGATGAAGAATTTCAAGCCGGCAGGAAAGGGTTAGACTATGCTTCACAAAAAGGTTTAGGCTTAGTCATTATGGAACCCCTTAGAGGAGGTAAGCTGGCTGTAAACCTTCCTGCAGCTGTTCAAAAAGTCTTTGACGATACCGATAAAGACCGGACACCTGCCGAATGGGCTTTAAGATGGGTATGGAATCATCCGGAAGTATCCTTACTGTTGAGTGGCATGAACTCCATGGAACAGGTCGTCGAAAATATAAAGACCGCTCAGAATGCCAAAGAGAATTGCTTCACTGACAAAGAGAACTTGCTTATAAAACAGGTAACGAATATTTTCAGAGGCCGAGTAAAAGTAAATTGTACAGGATGTGCCTATTGTATGCCTTGTCCTCAGGGAGTAAATATTCCGGGTTGTTTTAATTTTTACAACAACTATTATATGTTTGGTCGTGAAGAAAATTATCGCATGCTTCAACACGAACAAAGAGCTTCCAATTGCATAGAATGTGGTGAATGTGAAACACATTGTCCCCAATCAATTGCAATCAGGGATGAGTTGAAAAAAGTACAGGCTATTTTTGAATCGGCTTAATAATTGCATTGTATTAATTCTTTGCTCAATTCGAGTTTCTTTGGTACAAAAAAAGACACCCCCTCTAATGGAATGCCTTGTCCTATCAAGAGGTTGCCTGATGCTCAGACTATAGCATCAGATCTTTAAAATTTAACCATTTTATAAAAAATTGTTTTGGTGACCTCGGCTGCTACTATATATAGCACAACAATCAGCAATAAAAGCAGGTAGGTTGTAAACGTGAGAGGACTGAATCCAAAAACATTTCCAAGCGGGGTAAAGGGTAATGATAAGGTGATCACTGCAATTGAAATAGTTGCAATTAATAGATATTTTCCAGGTCTGCTCTTGAAAAAAGGCTTCCTGCTTCTGATAACAAGTACTATCATGGATGCCGAGATGACAGATTCCAGAAACCATCCGGTTCTGAACTGACTCTGGTTGGCACGGAGAACAAGTAAGAGTAGACCAAAGGTGAGATAATCAAACACAGAACTTACCAGACCAAATGTTATCATAAACTTGCGTATGGCCTTGATATCCCATCGGCGTGGATGGTCTACCATTTCTTCGTCTACATTGTCGGTAGCAATGGTCATTTCCGGAAAGTCTGTAAGCAGGTTTGTAAGAAGAATCTGCTTGGGCAGCAAGGGCAAGAATGGAATAAAAAGCGACACTCCTGCCATACTGAACATATTCCCGAAATTAGCGCTGGTTGCCATAAACACATATTTCAGTGTATTTGCAAAAGTGGTTCGGCCTTCTTTTACACCTTCTATCAGCACACCCAGATTTTTTTCGAGCAATACGATATCTGCTGCATCCTTAGCGACATCTGCTGCAGTATCTACTGAAATACCTACATCAGCTGCATGTAGAGCAGAAGCATCATTAATACCGTCGCCCATATATCCAACTACATTTCCAGCCTTACGCATGGCAATGATAATTCGCTCCTTCTGATTGGGCTCTATTTCAGCAAAGACATCTATTTTTTCAACTCTTCTTAACAAAGCGCTGTCACTCATTTTATAAAGTTCAGGCCCTGTGATGATTTTATTATCCGACAGTCCCATCTTTTTACTTAGGCTTGCAGCCACCAAATGATTATCACCGGTAATAATTTTCAGCGATACCCCCAGTTTCTTCAAACTGGCTATAGTTTCTGCGATATTGGTTTTTGGTGGATCAAAAAGTGTAAGGAAACCAACAAATGTCATGTCTGCTTCTTCTGTTTTTTTGATGAGTGCATCAGAGGTCAAATTTTTATATGCAATACCCAATGTCCGAAAACCCTGATCACTAAATGCTGAAAACTGTTTCTGAATCTGATCCTGCATGGAGGAGATTTTAACAATCTTACCATCACTCTTTTCAACCGAAGAACATACTTCGAGTATATTCGATAAAGCGCCTTTAGTGACCATCAGATGTTTATCATCATGCGTGACAGATATCGTCAAACGTTTCCGAAGAAAATCATAGGGAATCTCGTCATGTTTCTTGTACTCCTTTAGGTCTGGCTTATGAAATTTAAGAATGGCCTGATCGATAGGGTTTGTAAATCCTGTTTCATAAAAAGCATTGATATATGCGTATAGAAATACTTTATCACTGGTATCACCATTTATGTCCAGTGCAGATTCTACCTGAACATTTCCTTCTGTAAGGGTTCCGGTCTTATCTGAACAGATAATATTCATACTGCCAAAGTTTTCGATGGAGGAAAGTCTCTTAACAATCACTTTCTTCTCTGCCATCTTTTTGGCGCCATGTGCAAGGTTGGTGCTGATAATAGCAGGTAAGAGTTGAGGCGTTAGTCCCACTGCAAGTGCCAGTGAGAAAAGAAAAGACTCCAGCACAGGACGATGCAAATAAACATTTATCGCAAAGATGAGAATCACCAAAACTAGTGTTACTTCACCAAGGAAATAACCGAATCGGCGTATACCTCGTTCAAATTCGGTTTCGGGCGACTTGAGTTTAAGCTGTTCAGAAACTTTACCAAACTCTGTATTTTTGCCAGTTAGTATTACTAGTGCTTTTGCGCTTCCACTGACGATGTGCGTTCCCATCCAAACAGTATTCGTACGTTGTGAGAGAGCTGTATTGGCTGCCAACACTGCCATAAATTTTTCAACCGGAAAGGTTTCACCCGTTAGCATGGCTTCATCGACAAATAAATCTTTCGATTGAAGTAGCATGCAATCTCCGGGAACAATATCTCCGGCATTCAGAACGACTATATCACCAGGCACAACCTCTTCGATAGGGATTTCCTTTTCTTTTCCATCCCGTAACACTGCTACCTTAATTTGCACGATAGCCAGTAATTTCTCTACTGCATTGGAAGCACTAAACTCTTGCCAGAAACCCAGGAGTCCACTTATGATAACGATAGCCAGTATGATGGAAGCGTCAACCAGATTATGTAAAAACAAAGAAAGCCCTGTTGCGAATAAAAGAATCAGAATGATCGGACTTTTAAACTGCGAGATAAGGAGAGTAAATGCATTCGATTTATTTTGGGGCTTTAGCCGATTTGCTCCATATGTTGACAACCTATTATGAGCTTCATCGGATGAAAGACCTCTGATTGTTACCTGAAGCCTGGCAAGTAAATCTTTTGCTGAAATGCTCCAAAAAGATTGAATGTTTTGATCCATAGCTGATTCAATAGTATCATCTGAAAAATGAATGAACGAAAATTTAAACGCAAACAAGTTGATAAAATATTAAATCAACTATTTAATACTGTTTACTTCAGTTGTTGTTATTGACTTATTTTCTTTTGCCTTTTTCTTAAAAAACCCTCTGAGTAAAAAATTATGTTGAGCAGCTTCAAGATCCTGATCAAGTTTTAGAGAACCGGATTCGAGATTAAGAATGGTTTGTTTAAGTCTGGCTCCTGCTTCTTCATCGTGCAATAATACACCGATTGAAGTATGAGGATTGGTGCTTGCCTCTTTTAAATTATTGACCATTACATTGGCATTATCCGACAAAAGCTGCAAATGCAAAACTGATGATTTCAATGATTTAAAAACCACTGTATCAGTTATAAGTTCATTGGCTAATGAACCTTTTTTATTTAACCCTTTACTGAAAGTTGAAAGTGAACTGATAAATTGTTTTGCCTGGATAGTTGCATATTGAAGAGAGATTGTAGCTGAGTCAAGATGCGAATATAAAGAGGTGTCACTTATTAATTTACCTATTGTACCTTCACCATAGGCTATCTTGTGACTGATTAACTTGAAGTCTTTGGTGATAGACAACAGGTTTTTGTTGTTTTCCTGCAAGGTATTGATCATGTCATCTGAAGTAAAAGTCTTTTCAACTCTTAGTGTATCACCTTCTGCAATCTGTGGTGAACGTGATGTGCCTCCATAAATTACCAGTATTTTATTGCCGATTAATCCATCGGTACTTAGTTTTACGAATGCATCTTCACGAATATAAGGAACTGCTTTGTCTTCAACTTTCATCATCACCTTCACTTTACGGTCAGCATAGAACTTGAGGCTGCTTACTGTCCCAATTTTTACACCTGAAAACCAGATATTATTTCCAACCTGCAATCCGCTGACATCATCGAATAGCGTAACTATTTCGGTTTTCTTTTTAAAAGTTTCATGCAGGTTTCCAATGATCAAAACAGAGGAAACAAGGAGTATTAATCCGAAGATAATAAACAGACCGACGATTACTGAGCGTTTATTGGGTGAATTATTCATGGCTTATTTTATAAAATTGTAATCATAAAAACCTTTAACTTGTTCATCATTAGTATCGAATACTTCTTTGAACTTTCCTATTCTTGTGAACTTTCCATCAACAAACATGGCTATCCTGTCACCGGTTTCTTTGGCACAGGTAAGATCGTGGGTGATGATGATCGAACTGGTATTGAATTGAAGTTGTACCTGATTAATGAGTTTGTTGATCTCAAAACAGGTGATGGGATCTAATCCGGCTGTAGGTTCATCGTACAACATGATTTCAGGTCTGAGTATCAATGTGCGGGCTATTCCAATTCTTTTGCGTTGGCCTCCTGAAAGGTCAGCAGGCATTTCGTTCATCTTGTTTTCTAATCCCACTGCAACCAGAACTTCTTCAACAGCTGCCGCAATTTCTTGCTTAGTCAGATTTTTTTTATTCATTGTTAAGGGAAATTCAAGATTCTGTCGAATACTCATGCTATCATACAAAGCACTACTCTGGAAAGAAAACCCTATGCGTAAACGTAATTTGTTCAGTTCATTTTCAGCTAATTTACTCACCTCTTGTCCCAAAACAACAACTTCTCCCTTATCAGGTTTGAGTAAACCAATGATTATCCTGATCAACACAGATTTACCACTTCCTGATTTACCCAGAACGACAACATTTTCACTTTTATAAACGGTCAGATTTACTCCCTTTAAAACATTCTGATCATCAAAGGATTTATATAAATCTCGGATTATGATTACCGGTTCTAAGTGGTTTGCTTCTGGCTTATCTTTTTGATTTTCCATGATTAATAATATCGGATCCAGTTAGACATCTGCACAATTATTACCTCCTCCATAAAAATCAAAAACATGGCCATTACCACGGCCTGATTGGCTGCCATACCAACTCCACGCGTTCCTTTGGTAGCATAAAATCCTTTATAACAACCAACCATTCCAATTGTAAAACCGTATATAATGGACTTTATGATGGTTGTATTAAGATCTAAAAAATGAAGTGTTGAAAAGGCATTTTTAAAGAAGACTAAAAAGCTGGTATCTTCCGAAGCATGAACATTGACAAATGAACCGAGCAAGCCAACAAAGATACAATAGAACGAAAGCATTGGAATAGTTATCATTGTAGCCATGACCCTTGTAACGACCAGATATTTAAAGGGATTTATAGCCGATACCTCCATAGCATCAATCTGTTCTGTAACTCTCATTGAACCAAGTTCTGCCCCAATTCCTGAACCGACTTTGCCGGCACAGATCAAAGCCGTTACCAATGGACCCAGCGCTTTTAAAATTGCAATACCCATTAAAGAAGGCAACCATGAAGTGGCCCCAAATGCTTCCAATGCCGGTCGCGATTGTTTGGTGAAGACTACACCAATGATAAATCCTGTCAATGTGATGAGCGGCAACGCCCTTAAACCTATCTCATAACATTGGTTGATAACCTCTGAAACATGAAATGGAGGAATGAAGACCTGCCTGAAAAATTGTTTGAAAAACAGAAACGCTTTATTGACACTCAAAAAGAATGCATCCAGCCCTTTTGAAAACAGATAGTTATGAGTGGTTGTTCCGGACACTTTACATAATTTTTAAATGATAAAAGACCTTGATAAAAACCAATTGACAGAAAACCATTTAACGAATCAGCAGATGCTGATTATAGTACAAAGATGTATTACATTATCTCTAAATTCGTTATATAATTTTTGAAATAATTTACATGATTCACACATTTTGAAACAATAAGGGATCTGATGTAACTATTACACTGGTCTTATAAATATATTTTACTGAATTCAGATACAACTTTCAAAAACCACGAAATAATCTAAATATTTTGCTGATATTCAAAAGATATCCTTCTGATAATAAGAAATTTTTCTACCCATTTATTGAAAGGAAACTTAGCTTAAGAGGAATACTTTAAAACTAACTAAACCGTAGCTAAACCGTACATAGTCGGACTCCAGAAGTCCAATCAGGATCGGCTTAGGTACGGCTTAGGTACCTTTTCTCCTCAGGTTAAAAGATAATTTTCCTTATCTATTTGAATGTTGACTTTTAAATATTATCCTTCTTTTATTAATATGATATTTTTAGTTTTTTCGAACTATACGACAGCCAAAGATCCGACCGGCAGTTTGTTTATAGTTGGCCTCGATTCTGACTGTGATTTTGGATTTATCCTTGATCAGATCACCCGGTATTGGATAGAGTAAATCATAAAACTTTCCCATAATACCTCCACGCCATTCAACTGTTTCAATCTTTGTGCCGTCGATCAGTATATCAAATTTACGATCTTTATCATCACCAATGTAGGTCAAAAGTAAATTATTCTGTACTCCGGGTTGTGTCTTCATCTCAAATGAAAAGTAGTTTCCGGAACGGGCTTCACGTCCTGTCCGACCTAAAGCTTCATCGACATATGACTTTTCGCTGGCTTGAAGATGATGATCCCGTTCGGGTTGCATCTCCCCTATTCTGAAATTATCAATGGTGGCTTCTTCAATTTCTTTCTGACGTTTCTTTTCGGCTTCATAAGCTGTCTGGCGGGCAGTCCATTCTGCGTTGGTGAAGAAGTCAAAATAAACACTGTAATGCTGGTCATAGGTCTTGTAAAATGGCTTCATGACGGGGTCAAAAGGCTTCCCTACCCCTTTCATTTCAAATGTCAAAGGTTGATTAGCTACAGGTTTTATCCAATCGTTGACATTATGATCATCAGTCAGTAAAACAGGTGTTCCTACCAAAGGATCGGGTGTTTCTTTGCCCAGTTGTCCGGCCAAAACAATCGGGCCATATAAAATTGCAACACGGTTTGGATTATCGGGCATGGGTTCTGTATGCAGCTTCATAGGAAGTGTGATGACGACTTTGTCATTATTATTCCATTTACGGTTGACAACAAGAAATCCGTTGGCATCTTTGGTTGGGTTGAAACTTTTTCCATTTACTGAAATCTTTACACCATTGGCTGCCCATTTTGGGTTACGGATGTACAGTGAGAATTGTTTTGGTGTCTTTACAGAAAACAGTAAGCTGGTTTTGTCACTTTCAGGGAAACTGGTTTCCTGTTTTACGATGATTCCTTTTTCTTTCCAATCGAGTTGCGACGGAATAAAAAGGTTGATATATAATCCACCGTCTTTGGCCTGATAGTAAATGCTTTCCACATACTTGCTGTGATTTTCCATACCTGTCCCAACACAGCACGTAAAAGTATTGAATTCATCACTGAACTGTTTCTGGGTCCCCATTCTGAGGGGTACAAAATAACATAGCATCCCTGTTGAAGGGTTTTGTGAGGCCAGAATATGATTGTATAAAGCCCGTTCATAATAATCGGCCAGCTCCTGGTTGGGTTGCCAGCAAAACAAATGCCTGGTCAATTTCAACATGTTATAGGTGTTGCAAGTCTCACAGGTGTTGTCGCTCAACCGGTCATTCAGCTTATCCTCCTCTCCACAATATTCATAACTGCTATTGCCACCGATGACATATGAATGATGATGAACCATGGTTTCCCAAAAGAATGAGGCAATGGTTTTATCATCAGCCGAGTTGGTTAATTCAAAACTTCGGGCAGCACCGATGGCTTTAGGCACATTGGTATTTGAATGTTTTCCGGGCATGGGATCGATACGTTTGGCCAGCTTACCCATTACAAATTCATCGTTGAACTTGCGGGTGAGATCCAGATATTTCTTGTTGCCGGTGATGGAATAGATGTTGACCAATACATCATTCATTCCGCCGTACTCACAGTTTAGCATCTTTAGCCGTTGTTCTTCGGTGAGTTTATTCACAATGTTTCCGGTCCAATCTGCCATACCAATGACGACTTTCAAGGCCTTTTTGTTGTCACAATACAAATAAGCATCGACCAAACCCGACATGACTTTATGGACTGTGTACCAAGGTGACCAGCCTCCATTGAGATCAAACCCACCCGATTTGATGATTCCTCTGGAAACACGATTAAAGAGGGTGTCTTCATTGGGGATAGCTCCCACATATCCTGTTTTTCGGGCTTGTTGACAGCGTTCGAGTTCATCTACAATATAATCAGTTCTTTTTTTAAATTCAGGATTTCCTGATGTGACATAAAACATGGCACATCCCGACAAATAATGTCCTAAAGTATGCCCGGACAGCCCTTCACTTTCCCATCCTCCATAAACATCTCCTTTTGTAGGAAGGTGAGCATTCTCATAAAACCTGTGCAGCAACCGGTTTGGGTCGAGTTCTAGCAGATAGGCAGCATCTTTATCCATGGCATTTTTGAAGGGACCACCGTCAAGTAATTTTACGTCCTTAAGATTGAAACCGTATGCATTCATTGAAACAACCGGGGCAATTTTAACCCTGTTATCATTTTTTACAGGAACATATGACTGTGCCTGGATCATATAACCAGACATCAGCAGTAGCAATGTTAAAGATATTTTTCGCATAAGAAAGAGTATATTGTTGATTTGATGCATCATTCCTTAAACTCAAGAGTTGTATTATTTTATCG
>Ga0118677_10013559_pt1 | contig 11688 bp, 12 predicted proteins | sample AliMusrvi5mmetaG_FD_86154 | JGI IMG/M metagenome (GOLD analysis project Ga0118677, IMG submission 86154) | reverse complement strand
GCGACCAGGCGATGATTGCCGTGGTGCTGGCGTATCAATCGTCCCGACACCAAATTCATGCTCCTGACGGCGCTGCTTGATCGGCTGACCCATCACTGCGACATCGTCGAGATCGGCGACGACAGTTGGCGGTTCAAGGACCGTTCTTAATCGCGCTGGTCATCGCGACCAGGTTTGCGTTGGTGCGTCCACAGGCATCCCCACGCGCCGCTTCGTCAGCCTCTTGTTGGCCGAGACCCGTGGCGCGCCGATCCCCCCGCGGACTACCGACACAAGTCGCTCTGGGGAGCAATTTGAACGCCTTTTGACAAGCCCGCCGCTGGCGAAGACCTCTTCCGTGCCCTCCGTCGCCGTCCCGCCGGCTGCTCAACAACGAGGTCGGCATCTAAGGGGAGCACCTCTGTGAGTCCGAAATGCGCGGCGATCTTCGCCCCCACCGTTCGCGGACTAAATAACTGAAGGATGCGCGCCTTGGCACGGGTCCCAAGCGACTGCATGAGATCGACGTCGGTTTTCACAATCCGCATCTTTTCGGCCGCGCTTTCCACCCGCGGATCAGCCCAGCGCTGACTTTCAACACCCGGATACTGGCCAGCCTTCACCGGGATCAAGTCGTATGCTATCGGCAGCGCACAGTCATCGTCGGCGAAATCCATGGTCCCTGAATAGTCCGTCAGGATTACCGGCTTGCCTAACAACATGGCTTCAGCTGGGCCACGCCCGAACCCCTCGGACCGGTGCAGGGAGACGAAGCAGTCCGCGCTCCGGATCATGGCGACCAACTGGTCGCGCGGCAATTCGGCATCCACGAGCTCTATCCTGGCATCGGTGCATTGTTCGCGGAGGGCCTCGAATTCGACCGGCCTGTCCTTGCCGCCCTGCATCTTGATTACAAGGCGCACTGGCTCGGCCGGATCCGGGAAGGCCTGCTCGAATGCCTTCACCACGGCTTCCGGGTTCTTGCGCGAGACGAAGGAGCGCAGGTCGAAGACGAACAGGAACACGGTCTCATCGTCGGCCCAGCCGAGCGCCTCGCGTGCCGGCGCGGGCAACTCCTCGGGCATGTGGACCGCTAGCGGCATGAGGATCACCGGTCGCAGCCGCTCCGCTGCAAAGGCGTCATAAGCGAACCGAGTCGAGGCCCAGATCTCGTCATAATAGGTATAGGCATACTGCCACCAGCTCGGTGTGCGCTCAAGTTCCCATGCCCAGTAACCGATGGTACGGTCGGCCGAAATTCCCATGGCGCGGATCGCAACGGCATCATGGATGACCGTGTCCGCGTTGGTATGCACGACGTTGAAGTTGTACGCGCCGGAGACAAAATCCCTCACTGAAGCGGCCGGGTAGTCTGGCTGTGCCGGAGTAAAAATCCGGCGGCAGGAAGCTCTTTGCGGTGACCGCAGAGGGCCAGGGGATGAAGGGCGTGGAGCTGTATGCGAAGGTCCGTTACGCGGTTCGGATTGAGGGGATCAGTGCGCGAGAGGCGGCGCGGCGGTTTGGCATCGACCCCCGGACGGTGGCGAAGATGCTGTCATTTTCGCTGCCGCCGGGATACCGGCGTAGCCGTCCGCCGGTGCGTCCGAAGCTGGATCCGTTTGTGGGGATCATCGAGCGGATCCTGGAAGAGGATAAGGGCCGTCCGGCGAAGCAGCGGCACACGTCGAAGCGGATTTTTGAGCGTCTGCGCGACGAGCACGGCTATGTTGGTGGTCTGACGATCGTCAAGGATTACGTGCTGGCACATCGTCAGCGGCAGCGGGAGATGTTTGTGCCGCTGCGGCATGATCCTGGGCATGCGCAGGCTGACTTTGGCGAGGCGCTGGCAGTGATCGGCGGGGTGGAACGGAAGATCCACTACTTCGCGATGGACTTGCCGCACAGTGACACCGGCTTTGTGCAAGCCTATCCGGCGGAGACGACGGAGGCGTTCTGCGCCGGGCATGTCGCGGCATTCTCGTTCTTCGGCAAGGTGCCAGCGTCGATCCTCTACGACAACACGGCGCTGGCGGTGGCCCGGATCCTAGGAGATGGAACGCGACAACGGACGCGCGTGTTCAGCGAGCTGCAATCGCACTACCTGTTTGCCGATCGGTTCGGTCGGCCAGGCAAGGGCAACGACAAAGGCAAGGTGGAGGGTCTGGTCGGGTTGGTTCGGCGGAACTACCTGGTGCCGATGCCGCATGCGGTGAGTTTTGCCGCGCTGAACGAGCAATTGCTGGCGGATTGCCGGCGCCGTTTCGGCGATCGGCTGCGCGGCCACGACGAGACGATCGGTGAGCGGCTGGCGCGGGACCTGGCGTGCTTCCATGACCTACCAGCGTCGCCTTACGACGCGTGTGACAAGAAGCCGGGCCGGGTGAGTTCGCTGTCGCTGGTGCGCTATCACGGCACTGACTATTCGGTGCCGACCGCCTACGGCCATCGTGAGGTTCTGATCCGTGGCTACGTCGACACCGTGGTGATCTCCTGCGGCGCTGACGTCATTGCCCGGCACGTCCGGTCCTACGAGCGGGAAGACTTCGTCTTTGATCCGCTGCACTACCTGGCGCTGCTGGAGCGCAAGACCGGCGCGCTTGACCAGGCGGCGCCGCTGGCGGGATGGGAATTGCCCGAGGAGTTTGCGACGCTGCGCCGTCTGCTTGAGGCGCGCATGGGCAAGCGAGGCAAGCGCGAGTTCGTGCAGGTGCTGCGGCTGATGGAAGTGTTCCAGGTCGAGGATGTCGGCGCCGGGGTGCGTGATGCGATCGATCGTGGGGTGATCGGCTTCGACGCGGTGAAGCATCTGGTGCTGTGTCGGATTGAACGGCGACCACCGCGGCTCGACATGGCGGTCTATCCCTATCTGCCGAGCGCCAACGTGGCGATCACCTCGGCCAGGTCATACCTGGATCTGCTCAGCGGGGCGGCATCATGACCGATACACCTCAGGTCCTGCTCGCCCATCTCCTGAAGGCGCTGAAGCTACCGACCTTCCTGCGCGAGTATGACAAGCTGGCCCGGCAGTGTGCGACGGATGCTGTCGATCATGTTCGTTATCTGCTGCGGCTGGCCGAACTGGAGCTGATCGAGCGGGAACGGCGGATGGTCGAGCGGCGCATCAAGGAGGCGAAGTTCCCGGCGGTCAAAAGCCTCGACAGCTTTGACTTCCTGGCCTTGCCGTCATTGAACAAGGCCCTGGTGTTGGAACTGGCCCGCAGCGAATATGTCGCCCGCCGTGAGAATATCATCGCGGTCGGCAACAGCGGCACCGGGAAGAGCCATGTGGCGCTCGGCCTGGGCCTGGCGGCCTGCCAGAAGGGCTTGTCAGTCGGCTTCACCACGGCGGCTGGCGTGGTCCACGAACTGATCGAGGCGCGCGACGAGAAGCGACTGCTGCGGCTGCAACGCCAGCTTGCCGGCTATAAGCTGCTGGTGATCGACGAACTCGGCTACGTGCCGCTGTCGCAGACCGGTGCCGAACTGCTGTTCGAAGTGTTCAGCCAACGCTACGAGCGCGGCTCGACCATCGTCACCAGCAACCTGCCATTTGATGAGTGGACCAGCGTGTTCGCCTCCGAGCGGCTCACCGGCGCATTGCTCGACCGGCTGACCCACCACGTCCACATCCTGGAGATGAACGGGGACAGCTACCGGCTGAAACAAAGCAAGCGGCGTCAGCGCGGCACCCGATCCGCCGACACCCCGGACAACCCATCCGAGGGATGATGTCGCAGGGCGCTGTGCGCTTTGGGTTTCGTGACGTCACGCTTCGGAGTGGAACCATGCCACGCAGATCGATCGGTGAGAGGCCCATGACCGACGCGGAACGCCAGGCCCGCCATCGCGCCGCGCGCGCGGCTGGCGCGCCGGTCATTCGCATGCGCCGACCGGCCGATCATCGTGGCCGGGGCCGCCGCTGGCGTGATGCCGTCGCCGAACTGGCGGAATTGCAGGCCCAGTACGCCGCCTGGCTGGAAGCGTTGCCGGACGGCCTGCAAGCCGGCGCCACTGCCGATGCACTGCGGGCAATCTGCGACCTCGACCTGACCGATCTTCAGGCAACCGAGCCACCGCGAGGTTTTGGCCGGGACTAACGGTCTCGGCCCCCAGGGTCACCACACCTCGTGCCGATCGGGTCCAACGAGACCCTGGGGGTCGACCGAAATGCCAGAAGGCCCCCGCGGGGGCCTTCTGGCATTCGTCCCTGATGCATTTTTACTCCGGCGCGCCGATGCATTTTTTCTCCGGCGTTGACACAACAGCCGATACGGCGACGGCTGCGTTACGAGCGCAGGAGCACCGGCAAGCGGGTGGAGCCCACGGAGCGGGATCTGATCTGGTTCCATGCAATTCATCAGCACGGCCCGCTCCCGTCCAGCTTTTTGGTGGAATTCACCAGGGATATCCGGCGCAACGACACCCGTTCCCTGGAGCGGTTGGGAGACCTCTATCACGAAGCGAGCACGCCACACGGTGGCCCCTATCTGGACCGTCCACAGGCACAATGGACCGCCATCTCCAAGTTTGAGCGGACCGTTTACGACCTCACCCCGGCCGCCGAGCAGGCGCTCATCGACCACGGCCTTATTCAGCCATCAAAACCAGCACCACGGGTGCTGTTCCACCACCGTCTTATGGTCGCCTGCATCACCGCGTCGATTGAGCTAGCCGCCAAACGGAGTCCGCCTCTGCGTTTCATCCCGCAGCAGGAAATCCTGGAGCGCTCGCCGAACAAGACACCGGTCATTCCCTGCCGGGCGTCCTACACCAGCCCGCGTACCGGCAAGTCTCACACCCTCGACGGTTCCCTGGTGCCCGACGCCCTATTCGGCATCGAATACACGACCATGAACGGAATGCGGTACCGTTTCTTCATGGTCGAGGCTGACCGAGCTCATGAACTGGTCCGGCGCGCCGACCTTCAGGAGACCAGCTACCTGCGCAAGGTGCTGCAATACCGCGAGGTCATAGGCAACGATGCCTACCGGAAGCACTTCGGCATGAAGTCTACGATGCTGGCTCTCACGGTCACCACCAATACCCGCCACCTGCACAACATCATGACGATGATGAAGGAAACCACCGGTACCACCAGCTGCCCCTATATGCTGTTCACAGCGGCACCCGAGTTTGGCGACCGGCTGCGCGTGCCCGATCCGTGCCACCGGCTCCTTACCCAACCATGGCAGCGCGCTGGTATTCCCGACCTGCGCATTGACCAGCCCAGTGAGGAGAACTGGCGCCCGCGCTGAGTAGCTGGCTATGGCGCTCGGCGCCAACAGAGGCGGGCAGCGGCGCAAGGATGCGGATTGTTGCCCACCTGGCACGCTAACGTCTCTCCCTGGGCTCCAACCTCTGCCTCATGCTGATCATGGAGTTCGTCCGCGCTGTCCGCCGCGCCGATCATGGCGCGCCGGTTGCGCGGAGGAACAGATGCAGCTGTCACCGGAGGTTCGTCAGGAGAAGCTTCGGTCCCTGGTCGAAGCCGAAGGATACGAAAGCCTGGAGAAGCTGCTCGAAGCGGTGGTCACGGACAGCGTCTGTCCGGCGATCTGCACCACGGCGGGCTGCTCGTACACCTGCGAGATGGAGCCCGACCAAGACCGTGGGTGGTGCGAGGTGTGCGGGCAGAACACCATGCAAAGCGCGCTCGTCTTGGCGGAGCTTATATGATGACCGCAACCACGCAGCGCATCAGGGAGCTCAACGACGCTCTGCGGTCCACCCTGCAAGGCGGACGCGTGTTCATGACCAGCGGCGTCCAGGCTCTCGGGGAGGTGGTCGTCGCCACCGCGCTCACCCGCATGCGCACGTTCAGCGAGTTCGATGCTGATAACGACCCGCATGGCGAGCACGACTTCGGCAGCTTCGAGGTCGGCGGCACGACGTTCTTTTTCAAGATCGACTACTACGACCCGGGGATGGAGGGTGGCTCGGAAGACCCGAGCGATCCCGCCAAAACCACCAGGGTGCTCACACTGATGCTGGCGTCGGAGTATTGACGTCGCGCGCCCCCTCCTCGGAGGGGGCTTTCTCTTGTGGGGCGGCCGGCGGCTGTCCCCGATCGTCGGACATCTTCAGACCGTATCGGGCGTGGAGATCGGCCAGAGCCTTGGCCCGCTCATGGCGCTCTCGCTCGACGATTTCGTTGTATTGCTTCAACAAGGTCTCCTCGTCCGGCAGATCGAGGCGCCGCGTCCGGTTGGCCTCGATCAGGTCACCGATGCGCCGCAGTAGGCCCCGGCGCCGCCTGCCACCATCCACAGGTCCCAGATAGATTGTCTCAGTTCGCACCTTGCCACCTTGGCGGTAGGAGCGCTGCTGATACCGGTACTGCCGACCCTTGATGGTCTTGATGACGATGTAGGCCATGCGTCACTGTAGAGCCTTGAAGCCAAACGATGTAGGCTAGGCTCAGAAGATTGACCGTTGCACATGGTGCTCCATGCGTGCCGTACCGTCACATCCGCGACCCTTGACAAAGATGCATCGCTCGCCCTCCCGGCAGCGCTGTCCGGCATTCTCATGCGCGCCCACCCGGCACCTCGCGGGAAAGGATGGTGGTGGCGCTGAATGGTTTGCTCGGCGCGCCGTCGATCATGAGCCGCAGATAGATGTGATGGTTCGGCAGGTTCATCAGATCGAGCGGCGTAAAGCGTTCGCCGAACGTCTTCGCCAGCAAGGATGCGTCATGCGGCCCGACCCGGAAGGCAATCAACGTGCCGACATTGCCGAGCACGGCGTCTCGAACGTCATCGGTGAGCTGCCCCATATGCTGGTTCGCCAGGATCAGGCCGACTTTGTATTTCCGCAGTTCCGAGATCATGGTGGCCACCGAGGCGGTGGTGAAGTTCTGAAACTCGTCGAGATACAGGAAGAAGGGTGCTCGCTGGCTTTCTGGGGTATCGGACCGGCTGAAGGCCGCCAGGCCGATTGTGGTCACCAACAGGCTTCCGAGCAGGGCGGCGGTATCCTCACCGACCTGGCCGCGCGCCAGATTGACCAGCAGGATCTGGTTTTGGTCCATTAGCCGGCGGAAGCGAAGGGGGCGCAGCGATTCGACAAACAGACGCCTGAGCCGCGGGTCGGCGAGCAGCGCGCCGACTTTGTTCTGGATCGGCGCAATGGCGTCCGCGCGGTAGCGGAAAGAGTACTGGTCAAACTCCAGCCGCCAGAAGTCCCGGACCTGCTGGTTGCCCAGGCGCGCGGTGACCTGCCGCCGATAGCCCTTGTCGCGCAGGAGCCGCAGAACGTCCGGGAGGGTCGCTTCGTCTTGCTCCAGAAGGGCGTAGACCGCGTTGCGCAGGACGTGCTCCATGCGGACGCCCCACGCATCCTCCCAGTGCTTCTTGAGCGCCTCCATGATGCCGGAGGCCGCGAGGGGGATGGACGACGGACGTACCTTGTGCAGCGGGTTGTATCCGAACGGCTGGGCGGCATCCGGCACGTTGAGGTAATGGAGGTCGGCCGATCGACTCGGCGGGATCGAGGCGGCGAGGCGCTCAACCAGGTCACCGTGGGGGTCAATAAGGCAGAGGCCGTGACCGGCGGCGATATCCTGCCGGATTAGAGTCTCCAGAAGTGTGGTTTTCCCCGTACCGGTCTCGCCGATGGCATAGGTGTGGAAGAGCCGATCGGCAAAGCGAAGACCAAACACGGTTCGATAGGATCGGTAGTTCGTAATGCCGACGTATGAAACAGCGTCGATGGTCGGTTGCATTGTCCCAGCATGAACGCTAACGGGTGAGCGCGGAAGGAGGTGAGATGTGCAGCCCGGGACCCCTCCCTGCCGGGCCGAGGTGCCGTCACCTTCGCTGCCAGGATAAGAAGTCGTCGGGGACCCGATTCTGCAGACCTGTGCGTCCTTGATCCTGGCAAATCCGCGGGCCGCCGCTGTGCCTGTCGAGGCCGAAGCCACCGAAGGCGGTGGCCGATAGGCCAGACTTTACAGCCACAGCGACCGGCCGCCACGATCGGCCACCAAGCACACGCAGCAAACCGGATCACCGCGATCCCCAGCGGCCGCTCCACCGCACCAAGCAGCGTGAGCAATCTTGCCCGCCGCCTGGAACACGACGCACCAGGCGTCAGGGACAGCATTCTGGAGGGCCTCGACGAAATTCTCACCGTCAATCGCATCGGCCTGCCCGCCGAACTGCGCCGTTCGCTGGCCTGCACCAACATCATCGAGAACATGAACGGCACGGTCCGGCGTGTCTGCCGCAACGTGAAGCACTGGCGCGATGCCGCGATGGCCCTGCGCTGGACGGGAGCCGCCATGCTGGAGGCCGCCAACGGCTTCCGCCGTCTCAAGGCCCATCGCCAATTGTCCTTCTTGAAAAGCGCCTTGGCCGCTCATAGCGCCAGGCACCGCGTCAAACCCGCTCTTGAACAGCAAAGCGCCGCAGCGTAGCGTCCCTATCGGGTGCCGCCGCCTTGGCCAATTTCAACAGAGAGCGGGACATCCCCTAGTCACAAGCGTACTGGCTGCGACGAGATGGGTGTTGACATGACAAGGTGGACTATCCGAACACGAGTTTTCTACAGTTTCGCAGCGATTCTAATGTTAATGCTCATCATGGGCATGGTTTCTTATTGGTCGATGTCACGCATTCAGACCGAGGCGACGCACCTGCAGTCGAATTCACTGCCTGCCGTGACGCAAAGTTTCGAGGTAATGAATGCCTGGGTCGTGAATTATGCGTTGATCCACCAGCGCGCCGCCGAGACCGACAAGGCGGCGCTGGATCGGCTGGACTTGCGCCTGCAGAGCGACCAGACGGCACTCGACGAGCGGATCGGCAACTATCAATCGATCATCGACGCCCCGGCCGAGCAGGCGGCTTACGAGGCACTCAAGGTGTCGCGCGCCGCGTATTTGCGCATCGAGAAGGAGCTCTTGGCGCTCAGCGCCGCCGGCAAGGCGCAGGACGCAGAAGCGATGCTGCGCGATCAGCTCAATCCGGCACTGCAGAAGGCGGAAGCGGCAGCGCGTGCATTGGTGGACTACAACAAGGGCATCGCGGCCGAATCAACCCAGCAGATCTTCGGCGCTATAAAGATGGCCGAGACCGCCATCCTGGCAGGCCTGGCTCTCGCCCTCGCGCTGGCCTTTCTGCTCGGCTGGTTGCTGCTGCGCGCGGTCACGCGGCCGCTTGGGCAGCTCAGCCTGGATCTCGGCAAATCCGGCTTCCAAGTAACCACCTCGGTCAGCGAAATCGCCGCGACGTCCAAGGAACAGCAAGCGACCGCCAGCGAGATCGCCGCGACCACCATGGAAATCGGCGCGATCTCCAAGGAGATTTCCGCGACGTCCAAGGAACTAGTCAAGACGATGAACGAGGTCACCACCTTGGCCGACCAGTCGGCGGCGCTGGCAGGCAGTGGCCAGGCCGGGCTGACGCACATGGAAGAAACCATGCGCGATGTCATGGACGCTGCCGGCTCGATCAACGCCAAGCTCGTCGTGCTCAACGAGAAGGCCGGAAACATCAACCAGATCGTGACCACGATCACCAAGGTCGCCGACCAGACCAATCTGCTTTTGCTCAATGCCGCGATCGAGGCGGAGAAGGCCGGAGAGCATGGCCGGGGCTTCTCCGTGGTCGTCACGGAGATCCGCCGCCTGTCGGACCAGACCGGCGTAGCAACCTACGACATTGAGCAGACCATCAAGGAGATCCAGTCGGCCGTCTCCGCCAGCGTGATGGGCATGGACAAGTTCTCCGAGGAGGTCCGGCGCGGCATGCAGGACGTGCAACAGGTTGGCGACCAGCTTTCCCAGATCATCCGGCAGGTGCAGGCGTTGGCGCCGCGGATCGAATCGGTCAACAATGGCATGCAGGCACAGGCGACCGGCGCTGAGCAGATTACCCAGGCTCTCGGGCAGCTAAGTGAGGCGGCACAGCAGACCGTGGACTCGCTGCGCCAGTCCAGCATGGCGATCGACGGGCTGAACCAAGTGGTCAGCGGGCTTTCGGACGGGGTGACGCGCCTCAAGGTGCTGATCTAGCACGTGGCGGTCCGTCACCGGGCGGGCGTGATTTTCAGGGCAAAACATGCTGTTTCTGTTGTTTCAACTCGGCAAGGACCGCTACGCGCTCGATGCGGCTGGCATCGCTGAGGTGCTTCCGCTGGTGGAGATAACGCCGATCCCGCAAGCGCCGATGGGCATCGGCGGGCTGTTCAACTATCACGGCGTGCCGGTGCCGGCAATCGATCTCAGTGCGTTGGCGCTGGGACAGCCTGCAGGGTGCCGGTTGGGCACGCGGATCGTTTTGGTGCATTACCCGGATGGCAGGGGCAACCGCCGCAAACTCGGCCTAATCGCTGAGAAGGCGACCGAGACTATGCGCGCCGATCCCGGAGATTTCGCCGCTTCCGGCATCGACAACGCGGCGACGCCCTACCTGGGCCCGGTGATGGCCGACGCGCGCGGCGTGGTGCAGTGGGTCGATCCGCAAGTCCTGCTGCCGCCCGCGCTGCGCGACATGTTGTTTCGGGAACCGGTGGAAAGTTGATGGTCCAACCGGAATTCGGAACCCTGCTGCGCCAGACGATCGGACTGGATGTGGCCTCGATCGGCGCCTGGATCATCGAGCGGGCGGTAGATGACCGGCAGCTGGCCTGCCGGCTGCCAGACGCGCAGGCTTATTGGGATTATCTGCAGAGCTCCGCGGCCGAGCTACAGGCGCTGATCGAAGCAGTGGTCGTGCCGGAGACGTGGTTCTTCCGTGACCGTGAGGCGTTCACCTCCCTGGCGCGGCTGGCGCTCGACGAATGGGCCCCCACCCATTCCGGCAGCGTGCTGCGGGTGCTGAGCCTGCCCTGTTCGACCGGCGAAGAGCCATATTCCGCGGCGATCGCGCTGCTCGCAGCCGGGATGCCGCCCGAGCGTTTCCACATCGACGCGATCGATATCAGCGCGCGCGTGCTGGCCGTGGCCGAACGGGCAGTCTACAGTAGGAACTCGTTCCGTGGCAGCGACCTTGGCTTCCGGGACGAGCACTTCACCGCCACGCCGGAGGGGATGCGCCTGAACGACAACGTGCGGAACCAGGTGCGATTCCAGCAGGGCAATCTCTTCGCGCCCAGGTTCCGCACGGCGGCGGAAAGCTATAATGCGATCTTCTGCCGTAACCTGCTGATCTATCTGGATCGCGCCACGCAGGACCGTGCCGTGGGATTGCTGGAGTACCTGCTGAGCGAAGACGGCACGCTGTTCGTCGGACCCGCCGAGACCGGGCTGCTACTGAGCCATGATTTCACTTCCGCCAGGCAACCCATGGCCTTCGCCTTCCGCAAGACCAGCGTAGTGTCGGCGGCGGTCGAGTCGGCGTGTCGGGTCCAGGTACCCACCACCCCGCCGCGCCCGCCGCGACCGGTCGTCCTGCAGCGCCCGCCCCGACCGGTCGTCCCGCCTGCCCCGCGTCCGGTGGCGGCCCGGCCTGTATGCGATATCGCCGAGGCAGCACGGCTGGCCGATCAGGGGCGGCTGACGGAGGCCGCGCGACTTTGCGAGGAGCACATCCGGGTGCATGGCGCTACGGCGCAGGCCTTGTATCTCATGGGCCTGATCCGCGACGCCGCCGGTGATCCACGAGAGGCCGCGCAGTACTATCGCAAGGTGCTGTATCTAGACCGCAACCACGACGATGCCCTCTTCCATCTTGCATTGCTGGTGGAAAAACAGGGCGACCTGGTGGC
>Ga0118677_10010101_pt2 | contig 11688 bp, 11 predicted proteins | sample AliMusrvi5mmetaG_FD_86154 | JGI IMG/M metagenome (GOLD analysis project Ga0118677, IMG submission 86154) | reverse complement strand
GACATATTTGTGCGGCAAGGAAGAGATGTCATTGGAGGCCAAGGGATACCTGTCGAACAATAAATCTCTCGGCGCAGCTCGACATTACTGCCGTGCCCAGCTGATCGATGCCATCGACGCGACGACCACCTCTCTGCAAGCCATCTCTCCCTCGAGCTTGGAGAGCTCTCAGCGGAACTTGAGCAATCTGTCGCTCGCTTTGCACGCCGAAGCCTGCGCAGGAGAGCCCGAAGTGGTCGGGCTGCTGGAAGACCTCGACGGGCAGTGTCGACTTGCGGTGTCTCGAGTCGACTATTGGTCAACTTGGGGCAAGCACTACCTTCCGTCGTTGTCGTTTGCGCATCGGATGCAGCAGCGCAACAACTTCAAGGACGTGGGAGTTCAGTTCTATGGAGGGCCCTTGTTCGAGCAGCTGCAGAGCCAGGCCGACGAGGTCTTCAACACGCTGCCGCCACCTCGTGCGTTGCTTCGGCAAGTGGACACCACCGCGCCTCCGGTGCGCATGCAAGCTTTCAACGACCGCTACGGAGGCTGCATATCTGGAGATTCCTCGGCCACGTTGAGCACGGGCGAGATCCGTCCCATCGCCAAACTGCGCAGGGGAGACCTGGTGCAGGCTCTCGATGGCACCGTTGGAGAAATCGAGTGCATCGTGGAGATGTCGTGTCCAGAGGGAAAAGCGGCGCTGGTCACTCTGACGCCACAGCTTCGCATCACCGCCTATCATCCTGTCAAGGTCAGTGGTGCATGGCACTTCCCGGCCGATCTTGGCTCCGTGTCAATCGAGCCCTGTGAGGCGGTGTATTCCATCGTGCTGCGCGGCGCTCCGACCTTCGCAGTCGGAGGGTTCGATGTGGTCGCGCTCGGTCACGGCATCGAAGAAGGCTGCGCCGCTCATCCTTACTTCGGCACGGAGGCCGTGTTGCTCGACTTGCGGATGCTGCGTGGCTACTCGACCGGTCTTGTGAAGCTCCCTCCGAATGCTTTTGCCCGCGATGCATCCGGACGTGCTTGCGGCTTGATCTAGCGGCACAAGAGCAACAAGACTTACTTTCCCAGAGCACCCCCATGTCTGCTTCACGCACTGCATTACAGCCTCTGTCCAGCGGCCGTCTACACTGGCTCTTCAGACGCCGAAGAGCTCTGCGGCCCTCGCCTTGGCCAACGCGCGAGCCACCGCGGCGGTCTGTCGCTTCACGATGCGCCTCTCCTTCTTGAGCGTGGCCACAACCTCGCGTTCCACGCGCTTGAAAACATCATCGTCGCTAGCCATGAGCTCCCTTTCGCACAGCAACAGCGGAACCCGCTCGCTGCGCTGACGTCGCTCGTCACACCGTTCGGGCACCGAAGGAGCGACACTGGGCTCCAGGCCGGCAGCTGCGGTACTTGATGCATTGCGAGCCTTTCGAGGCTTGCGCGACATCGTCTTGGTCTTGAAGGCGAGGCTGAAGCGAGCCGCCTTGGCTGCCTGAGCTGCTTCATTGGCGATCCGCACTTCCAGCTCGCTGGGAGAGGGCGGAGCGACCGCCGGCGCCGCCTCTTCCGCCGTCGGATCGGCCTCTGAGGCGACTTCGATCGGCGGGGCTGAACATAGCTCCGGCTGGGGCCCCTCCAGCCTCAGCTGCGTTGTCATCCATCGCACCACGGCCATGGAGGCATTCTTGAGGTCGGCTGCCGCTCGATCGTCGTAATCGTCGTACGCCGTCAGCGCCGCAGCCAAGCGGCGCATGGCGTTCCTCTGCCTGGCGTTGAATTTCCCCCGCTGCCGGGACTCCTGCAGCGCTCGCCGCGCCTGCCTCAGCGCGTCGACGTAGGCGTCGAAGACAAAGCTGCGCTTCAGGCGGTGCGCTATGGCGATGTCCAGCAATGCTGGATCTTCGCACATCGATTGACCGAGCCTCCCGATCTGCTCTGGGAAGCGAGTCACGAAGCGCTTGGCGAAGACGGGATCGCTGCAGATCGCTTGCAGGCCATCGAGCACGTGAAAGGCTCCCTCGAAAACCTGCACGTTATTCCGCAGGAGCTGCAAGTTCACTTGCTCGAGGCAGTCGATGCAGCCCGGTATCGCCGAACGGCAAAACATCACATGGTACAGCAAGGTCGAGTTACGCCGGGCAGTATCCGGTCCGTGCACCAACATCCAGCCCCCGCAGGACCGCATGCTCGCGAGCTGAAAGTGATAATCGTCGAGGAGCTGAACCGGGAGTATATCCATGAAGCTCTTCACCACTGCACGCTGTTGATGAATGCGCTGCTTCGGTTTCGCGGAGTCGAGATTCCACTCAGGGTCGACCGCTTTGAAGATGTCATCGACGAAATAGTCGAACGCGTCCAGGAGCACCTGAAAGAACTTAGGACTGAAGTTGTTCACGTCGTCGCATTCCACGCGGCAAGTGCAACCTCTTCCATCCAAGCCGTCAAACAGGTTGAGAGCGAAGGCCCAGTCCAACAAGAAGGCCATTTCGGATCGTATTTCTACGGAGAGGTCCTCGAACGTCGCATGTGTGTCGAGCTGCTTGGCTTTGGCAAACTTCATGCAGGGCGCCGCGGCCACATCGCACAAGCCACCTCGGCCCAGCTCATCCTGCGAAAAGACATTGAAGAATAAATCAACCATGGCCTACCTTATCCGTGAAAACCACACTTTGAGACGCTGCTGAGGAGTGCTGCGAAGGCTGCGTGTTGTGCGGCTCAATTGCCGTGTGGTCAAAACTGGCGCCGAGAGCACTCGACTGGCGAGACCCAACGAGGGAGTCTTACAGGCCGTCTGAGAAATGATTGCCTTTAGAAATGCACATCAGTAATACATGGAAGTCCATGTAAGAAATGCTGTTGTGAGAGCTGTGTATGCCACAAGGAAATCAACTTCTCGAGGGAGACCTCGCACATTGAGCATCGCAGAAGCATTGCAGAAGATTTTCTACGTGTGCAAAACTGGTTGTCAGTGGAGAGCCATTGAAGGAATGGATGGTGTATCCTGCAAGACAGTGTATCATTGGTTCAGAGTATGGTCCAAGGCAAGAATCTTTGAACATGCCTTTTATAGCCTAGTACAAGCATATAGCAAGGCATTATTCAACCCACTTATATGTGACACATCTTTCGTTAAAAACGTTTTTGGGCATGATGTGATCGGTGGTAATCCCACCGACAGAGGGCGTAATGCAACTAAAGTCGCGTTGTTGGCGGATTCACGCGGAGTTCCTCTTGCAATGACATTTCACAAAGCCAACAAGAGCGATTCTCAAAGCCTAAGACATCTTTTGCAAGAAGGGGAGAGGAAGATAGGACGACCTCTTCGAATGCATAGAGAGTTATATGCAGACAAGGGATATGACAGCGAGCAATGTCGTACAATCTGCAAGACTCATGGATTGATACCACACATCCCACGTAGAGGAGAGAAGAGTGTGTGGGGAGGTGTTAGAATAGCAGTCGAGCATTGCTTTGGTAGAATTGACAAGTATCGCAGATGCATTATGAGATTCGATTATGGAATAGCGCAATTCAAGAGCTTTCATTATCTTGCGGCGTCATGTCTTGTTAGATAACTCTTCGAAGGTATACCTCTCTATAGGTTTATTTTGTGGGAGAATCGCTGCCACTCGTGCGTTCAAACGTCCGCCAAGGCAATCTTGCAGTATAGAAATATATCCACACAGGCAACGCCTGCAACTTCCATCTCGCTTTGTCCATGCCGGCGAAGCGGCGCAGATGTTCTGAGGATGCAGATGACGACATAGCCACGTGCGAAGCGCCTCCGGCGCTAAAATCTGGCACTACCACTATCAAGTGTTCCTTGGCTGGACTTCGCTGCACGCCCGATCTTCGTTACGAGATTGAGGATGCTGTGCGCAGAGTTCACAGCCTCGCTGTCAAAGGATCGCTGGTGGCAACTCAAACCGTATTAGCGGCCTTGGAAAGCGGCCTCCCCATTCCCAATGTTGGAGATCAAACTTGGTGGAATCGATGCTTCACTAGCTGTGGAGTTATCGAAGGTCGAAGGCCCGGTGTCAGCAGATCTCCTCGAACGAGACGACCTTGCGCCGATGCTTCCATAGAGGCTGCGGCACAGCATCTTTTTGCGGATAAGTTGGAGTGGACCCCCATGGATTATTCCTGGAGCTTCATTTCTGAGCTTGCTCGAGATGCACGGACTGCGTGTCAGAACATGGTGGCGTCCATCTTTCACGTTCAACTCGAGAAAGCCTTCCGCCGCGAGATCATCATCTGGGAGGTAGCCAATAGAAGAGAAATCCCAAAGAAGAGCAAGTGGCAGATAGCCACTCACTACGTTCGATTGGCCACCGACCATACGTTGACTACGGTGTTGAGTCCTGACGATCTTCCGATTGATCTAGGAGTCCAACTGGAGGCATTGACAAGAGCTTGGAAAGTGAAATATGCCACGGTGCTACCATGTCCTCATATACAACGACAGCAAGCATTTGAGGACTTCTGGTCTCGTACAATGGCTCTACGATCTGCAGCTCCACCGCGTGGCCTCTCTGCAACACCTGAACGCAATATTGCCTCCATCCCAAGATGCTTCACAGGTCTTTGGCAAGTTGGCAAAAGCGGTTGGTCTCCTGCCGATATTCAGCTTCCACCCCAAGCAAATAGCAATATCCAATACAGGGCTGCAAGATTTGCTGAACTCAGGCGGGATGCGAGAGCTAGAGAACAACTTCTTCGATTGCTTCCCTGGCATCGTCAAGTACCACAATGGCCTTCGACGTCAGTTCTCCAACTACATTCGCACCGATGGTGTAAGCTGCTCTCTGACCTTTGCGGACATGAGGCTACCAGAGCTCATAACCACAACCAAAAGGAAGCGATCGACAGCATCTGATGTTGTAAAGCCGCCTATCCTTCCACAACCAAATCAACGGATTGTTGCCATTGATCCTGGAAGGAGAGATATGATTGCTGCCGTTGTTCCGGGAGATGCTCCATTCAAGGTGTCTCTGAAAAGCTACAATCACGCAGCCAAGACGACCAAAACCACAAGCTATACAAATGGCCTTCTGGACAGAGCCAAATGCTCCGACGGCAGCAGCCTGAGATCGAAATTGGAGGCCTTGCCTTCAAAGAAAGACATCTCTGAATGGAAGTCTTACATTGAGGTCGTTATTCCCTTGCTGAAAGACATCTTGGCCACCTACCTTGCCTTGGGACTTCGACGCTGGAAGTTTCGAGCCTACATATTTCGTGACAAGACTCTGGATAAGATATGTCACAGGATCACTTCTCCGTCCAAGCCTCCTTCAACCTCGAAGGCGTGTGCTGAGAATGACCTATGCTCCACTACTCCAACTCTTCAAAGTCGGTTACACAAGCAACTGGACAAGGTTTTCAAGCAAATCACCTCTTCTCCTGAATCTACACTCTCAGCTGCTTCAGACCCAACAAATTCCAGCTCCACGATGGAGAACAACACTTCTTCGTCTATGACTCTCCCAACTTTGGTGGCCTTCGGCGCTGCAAACTCCTGCTCCACAGGGTTCGGCTACGCCCCGGCTCCACAGGCTAGGCTGAGAAGACGACTGGAGAAGATCCACGGAGCTTACGTCTGCCTTATCGATGAATTCCGTACCAGCAAGTGTTGTTGTTCTTGCCGCCAACAGCTGAAGGCCGGAGTGGCCTCAAGCGTTGACATTTACGGACAAACCCATCATCGAAAAGAGATTCATGGCGTTCGTTACTGCGAAAGCTGTCGTAATGACAAAGGTGCAAAGCAGTTTTGGCATCGCGATTATAATGCAGCGGTGAATATCTTTTCTTGCTATTTCGAAGTTGCTTCAGGGCGCAAGCGTCCCCACGCCTTCGATCGATCTTTCCCAACCCATTGAGGTCAGACCGTTAGCCATGGAGGCTTTCAAAGTTTGACACAGAGTGACCTCCGAGTCACTTATTGCACGTGTGGATGAATTGTTGGGCGGATGCCTACTTTTCAGACAGCGTGTTATGAGACTTGTCCAGAATCGTCTGGTACGTCGCAAGAGCGCGAAAGTGCGGAATCAAGCGCGGATCCGTCGGAAGGCTTGGCCTGCCCACTCCGAGAGCGTCCATGCGGCGATATAAGTCCTGATCCCTGACGGTCATCATTTACCTTCTCTCGATGCGCATGTTGTGATCGCATCGCTTTGGCCTTTTCGAGATTCGATCGTCGTCATTGGCTTTCTATGGGCTCGTATTCCATCGAGCTTGGCGCAAACGCGAATGGATCCAATCGCACACGCTAATCCCTCTCTCGAAGTGATGACATCTGCCGAATTTGCTAGGCAGGCCTCGCCTCTTGATTGTGCTCTGGACATCGCCGAAGCCATGGCTGCGGCAGTCTTGGTCGTCGAAACGCCCCAACTCATCCTGCGAGTCGCGCCTTGCTTCGCGGAAGCCTGTCTCGGGCCGGCGACGCTGCCTATACTTCATGCGGTGGAGGGTGTGATCGTTGCCGCGGCGTGCCGGCAACTACCGCATCCAAACCTCTCTTGCTTCTCCTGGATGTCCAGAGTGCGCTGCTGGTGCTGCTGCTTTCGACCCGATTAATCGTCTTCGATGTCGGAGGATCCCAGGTCGCCAAACACGTCAGAGAGCTCGTCGTGCACCCAACTGGGCAAATCCGAGATTCGACGACTCCCCGTGCAGAAGTCGCGTAGTTGTTGAAGCAATGCTGGCGATCTCATGCATCGTTGCTTCAAAGCGTCTTCGTTAAGTGTGCCTCGAATGCTGGCCCTGAGACACGTCAGCAACTTCCTCCACTCAGAGGCATTCATCGAGGGCTTGCGAGCCCTTTTCGCGTCTTCTCGCTGCTCCTTGGAAAGCTGGCACAAAGCAAAGACTTCCTTTTCAGGAGGTAGCTCAGGCTCTTGCTCATTGCCTTCCTTGAATGCCTGTGTGGTGTATGTGTCTCGTTCCCTTCGCGCTTTTTCGATTCTCTCAACTTCTTCTCTGGCCTCAGCGTAAGCTCGTTCGCTCGAGCTATTCACCGGCTTGCCATTGCTCCGCAGTTCCTCGTAGTCCCTCATTGCTTTCTTCGCGCTGGCATACTTCCGCGCTTCGAGCTCTCTCTCAGCGCGTCTTGCACTCTCGGCATCGTCCATCTCTTCATCGTTGTCCGAGCCGTTGTCGCGCTCGTCTGGCCTCACGAGCTGGGGGCGCACGCTCTTCGCCTTCGTGCGCTTCTCGTGCAACCAGCGACGCAGCGTGTCCCCACGCTTGCTGGCATGCTCCTCCTCTTTGGCCATAACTTTACGCAGCATCCTCTCCTCGGCTTCGTTCCCGCTAACTCTGGCTTCTTGAAGCAAGCGCTCGTATTTGCTGCCCGTGCTCTGAAAAGCCAGCGCATCGATGGCCTCGACGCTCGCCAACTGGGGCATATCTTCGGCCGCCCAGTTGGACCACTCCCACCACGCCAGCTCAATAGCCATCTGACGAAGCATGGCCGTCACAGCGCGCGCGATGAGCTCAGGGTCCCTAGATGATGCAATTTGCGAATTTCTCCACCTCTCCACTTTCAGGTTGGCACGCTTCACATCCTGTCGGGTTGCTCGATGCTTTTTCCAAGTACGATTCCAATAGGCAGCGGCTTCCCTTTTGGCCACCTCACGTGCTCGCCTTGCTGCCAATTCTGCCTCCGCGGCATTGTCAGGATGCTCCCGCGCAGCGGCATCGTAGGAAAGCGTTTTGAGAACGTCCATAACAGCATCCAACGCCTGGAACGCCCGCGTGGCGAGCAGCTTGTTCTTCTCTTCGTGCTTGTCGGGATGCGTATAAAACTGAAATTGCTTTAACCCCTTCAGCAGTTGGTCCGTCCCCAGGTTTTTCAGCGCATCTCTGGCTGCGCTCTGCAGTTCATTCAGAGCACTTTTCAGTTCGACTTCGTAGGCGATGGTGTCTTTGCCTTGGGGCACCTTCATCATGCGTTCCTTAAAGCGACGCATCGCTTGCTCTGCATCGACCTTTACCTGTTGTATGATGGCATCCTTCTTAGTTGTGACCTGCCGCTTGGATGGAGCGGCCGGCGGTCGTGCCGGCGTGGAAGATGAAGAGCTTGCATGATCGCCATCGATGGTAGCAACGACGTGTCCTAACTCTTTAGGCTTTGCAGCGGTTTTCTTCGTGGAGGCCAAGGCTTTCTTTGCTTTTATGCGTCGATTATGACTCTTCAACAAGCGCTCATAATGAGCCATCCGCGTCAATGGATCGCCATTTTCATCGTCGGAATCTTCATCCAGCACATAAGCGTTGTAATTCGCTTCGTCTTCATCTTCCTCTTCTCCAGCGCCGTCTTCTTCGCCTTCGAAATCATCATCAGATTTGACTCCTTCAACTGGAAGCTCAGCATTGGACATGGTTCTTTGTGATAGTGGCCAAAGAGCACACGGCACAAGGACGCGCAGCGCACCTCGTCGCATCATTCATTGTTCGCCTCGCCGTCGCCGGACTCCTCGCCGTCGTCGGCCTCCTCTCCATCGCCGTCCTCCTCGCTGTCGCTGTCCTCCTCGCTATCACTGTCCTCCTCGATGTCGCCGTCCTCCTCGTCGTCGACTATGCTTTTTTGAGCTTTTCATCATCTCGGAAGCTGCTTGAGAGGACATGGCAGCCTCGCGGCCAGCCTTGGCAATGGCCCATGCAATCCTGGAAACCATCACAGATGGCTTCTCAGCTTGCAGCTGCAAGCCTCGCTTGTGTCCTATGAAGACATAGGCCAGCCACTGCATGGCCGCTTCATACGTGGCATAGATCGCAGATGGAGGACCGTCTTCAACTCCGATGCCACCACAGTAATGCTCTTCCACCTTCTCAGGCATGCATGCGGCATTTGGAACAGTCTCTGAAACCTGATGGGCCAACTGCTGCAGCACACGCTCCATAAAAGGCTGCAATTCCTCCGCAGCCTTCCGGTAATCGTTGTCAAAGAGTTCCGCTGTTGAGCCGCTTCCATTGGCAGCCCAGCTCCCGCTTGCAGACTTTGCTTTTGGACCGCAACGCTGCTGCAGCAATGGGACCTCTTCCGTTCTCATGCAGCACGCCATGTACCGCAAATAGTCGGGCCAGGTGACGAATCGCGAAGTCTTTTCGTCCGTCAGGAGGGCTCCTGCTAACAGACCTAGGCCTCTCCAGCCATAAGCAGCGAAGCCCGCAACAAGAGGTGCCGCGGTCACGGCTGAAACGTCGAGCTTGGATCTTGCGGACTTTTTGAGACCCACCTGGCCTTGGAAAGGCAACATGCGAGGCACACCTACTATGGGGGCGGTCGGCCTAGCGCTCTGGTTGGCTTCTTGGGTCCATCTGTGCAAGACTTGGCTTGCGGTGTCGGGGGTGTAGAAAACGACGACCACGCCTCGATCCCAAGAGTCCACTTTTTGCTGAGTGGCGGTGAGCAGCGCCACGACTTCATCGTAGGCAAGGAATTTGGTGGCGGCGGAGACGCGAGCTTCCTCTGTCAACGACAGCGTTGACATGCAGCATTGAAGGACGTCGGGTTCAGCGCTCTGCTTCATGTCACGATGTGCGACGAAGAGACCCTTCCTCAGCCCACTTAATTGCAGCACCGACACCTTGGAAGCGTCTCCCACCAGGACGGCAGCGACGTCCGTGACGTGCTTCCATCGCTCGCAAAAGGTAGCCATGTCGACGCCGTACGCACCACCGCCAGGACAGCCCGGAGCCACCAAAAAAGGCAGCATCTTCGCTTCGCCAGGAGCCCTCTGCACGGAGGCCAGACGAAGCGCCAAGGCGCGCAGCAGCCTGCTTGGCTCCTCGATCTCGCCATGCCCGGCGTAGTTGACGGCCGCTCGCTTGCCCTCGGATTGGAGCTCCTTCAGCGTTCGGTCGGCGTGGCGCGCAGCCCACTCCGCGTCCGGTTGCCTCCGATGTTGCACTTTGGCCAGCGCCGAAAAGGGCACGCCGCAGATCCGAGCCACGACCTGAACGGCCGCTTTGGCCAACGTCGTCTCCTTTGGTTGCGTGCGCACGGCCACCGTAGCTCGCTCCAGCGCTTGACAAGCGACGATTTCGGGGCTCACCGGAGGCGCCACGGCATGAGGGACGTCCGAAAAATGCACCAACGGGACCTCCAGCTTCGATGCAACGGCGGGCAGCTTCCTGGCGTACGTCGCATCAGTCTCTTCCACGCGCTCCGAAAAGGCGCGCTGCCATTCGGCTGCACGAGCGAAGAACGACATGCTTCCAACAATGGGTTGACACTTTGAAAGTGGCGTCACGGCCGCAGGACAAACGGCGGCCTCTCCACGGCCACGCCGTCGCGCCAACTCAAATCGACCTCCAACGCCTCGACGGCAGTCCCGCACCGCTTGCCATCGGCGGCCAACGCCTCGAGGCTGCGCAACGGTTGCCAGGTCGAACGCGAGCCACACGCCACGTGGCACGTGCAATCCGCAACGTCTGCCATCCCTAACGCCGACCGAATCGTAGGCAACGCGGCCACCCAAGGATCTTCCAAAGCCACGGGACGCCCCCAGACCGGAAAGTGAGGCGATGCAAGACTCGAGCTCGCTCGCTTCAACCCTTCCACGATGGCGGAGCCCGATGCGGCGCGAACGCTGACCTGAGAGGCGCTCGCGAGCTGCTCCAAGTCTTGCTCCGACAGCCGTGCCACGCTCAAAGCGTCGCCGTCCATGCGCAGCCTCAAAAAATCGGCGCACGCCTTCTTCAGCTCGTGAGAAGGAGGTCCGCACTTCCAGACGACCGCCGCCGCTTGCAATCTGTCGAGATGCAGCAACAGTCGCCCCTCCCGCGATCCAAAGGCCACGGCTCCGACGCGCGTGTCGCAGCCGCAGGTCTTTGCCGTCGCGAGCACTAGATGCGCCGCCAGATCCACGCAGCCATCCTTGCGTGCGATCAAACCGCTCGCCACTGACTGAGTGCCCGGTCGAAGGAAGCCGTCGAGCGTCGACGTCTGCACCGGGCGCTGCTTTGGAGCCATCGCTGACTTTGCATCCACGCCGCCGCCGACGACCGAAGCCGCAAACCGCACCCCTTTCGCAAAGTGCATGTTCTCGTTCCTCGACGACAAGGAACTCTACGGAGCAACCCTCAGCGGTGAAACTCCTCCACGTGGCGGCATGCGAGGGGTGCAGGCCGTACCGCAGCCTTCTCAGCCTTCGCAGCCTTCGCAGCAATTGCAGATGGCCCCGCCACCGGAAGCCAGACCAGCCATGCCACCTCAGGCCCCGCCCGTCACGCTCGTACACTACGAAGTCCTCCTACGGGCCATCAGCGGCCTGGAGAGGAGATTGTCCGCCATCGACGAGCGCACGGCACAGCTTCTCGAGCGAGCCGCTGCACCCCCCAGTGCCGGTGCAAATGGCTGCGTCTGGCAGACTGTCTTGGCGTGCATCGTTGCAGTGCTCCTTACCATCTGGCTCGTCAGACCCAAGGCCTCCGGAACACTCCAAGCGCCTGCCTTCATGCCAGTTCCGGGCGCTGCAGCCCCGGGAATGTACATATCCCACAACGGAGGCCCACCCACACCCATCATTTTGGCCGCTGCACCGACTTCCTTTCTGCAGTCGGCGTGATCTAGAAGTACCACTCCTCCGGGGAGCTCCTCGCGTACGTCCGCAGCCTCAGAACATGCACTCCAGCTTCCAGACCGTCAGCTCTCAGGTGCTTGTGGAGCCGCACGGCCGTCTTGAACGGCAGGCAGAAGTTGAAGCCGAT
>Ga0118677_10013557_pt1 | contig 11690 bp, 7 predicted proteins | sample AliMusrvi5mmetaG_FD_86154 | JGI IMG/M metagenome (GOLD analysis project Ga0118677, IMG submission 86154) | reverse complement strand
TGTCGGTCTGGCGGATGAGCTTTGTGCGCTCCAACATCACGGCGAGGATGTAGCGGGTGTTTTCGGTGTGGCCCTCGTCCCCGGCGATGAGGCGGTGGAGGATTTCCTCGGCGCTGAGTTTGGCGGCCGGGTTGTGGCTGGTGCTCTCGGGCGGGGTGGCGAAGGTGGTTTTCCAGAACGAAAACGGCTGGGCGGCCTCGGCGGGGAGTTGCGCCTCGTACAGGTGTTCGCCGGCCTTGGTCGCCGCCACGGCGAGCCAGGCGCGCTTCATCACGTCGGGGTTGGCCTTGGCCCAATACACCTCCACCTTCGTGAGCGGGCGTGGCGCGGTGATGCTGAAGCGCACACGGAATGGATCGGTAGACGGTTGCACGGTCACCTTGGGCAACGGCTCACCGAGGCCTTTGAGCTGGTAGTCGAAGAACGGCACCTCCATCGCCAGCCAGTTGGCCTTGCTGCCGCCCGGCGTCGGGAACGGCTGAAACGGCGTAGGCTTGAAGGGTTCGGAGGGCTGGCGGGGGAACACCGTGCCGCCGGGCAGCGGGACCTTGTGGTTCGCATTCGGCGCGTAGAGATGATTCTTCTCGCCGGGAATGGCGTCGAGCGTGGCCTGCACCGCACGCGGCCAGTAGAAGAAATCGTTCGCGGCCCCGGCGAGGAAGAAAGCGGCCTTGATGCCCGGTGCGCGGCGGCCGGCATCGAGCTGCCGCAGCCAGCGCTCGCGCTCCTCCGCAGGCATCCCGCCGAGCGTGGACTTGGGCCCGTTGAGCTGCGCCGTCAGTTCATAGAAACCGCAGCCGAACACGGCGAAGCCCGCGCGCACCTGCTCGCCCGCGAGGCCGCAGACCATCGTGGTCATGTAGCCGCCCCATGAAATGCCGACCACGCCGATGCGGGCGGCGTCCACGTCGGGCTGCGCGCGCAGCAGGTAGAGCGATTTCATCGCGGCGAGCACGGCATCGAAGAGCACGCTCGCGCCCGCATCCGGGTTCGCCACCCAGCGGCCTTCACCATATTTCAGCGCGTTCCAGCGGCCCTTCGTGTCGATGAGCTTCTTCGGCTCGGCAATGCCCGGCAGGTCCGGCGCCACAGCCACGTAACCGCGCTGCGCCCAGGCCATCGCCTTGTCCGCCTCCGCGCAGCCGCCCCCGCCGTGCAGCACGAGCATGCCGGGATGTCGGCCCGGCGTCCTGGGCGCGGCGATGACGGCACAGATCTCCGAATTGTCACGCGACCGGAACACCACGCGGCGCACCGTGATATTCTCCGGCGGCGCATTGGTCGCCGGCACCTCGCGCAGGATTTCCGGCGCCCGGCCGTCGAGGTAGGGCCGCAACGGGTCGGCAGGCTCCGCGGCGTACAGCGCCGCCAGCGGCGCCAGCAGCAGGGCGATACCCGTCCATCGTGCGATACGTTTCATGCGCTGTCGTCCGTCCTTTCCAGTGCCGGGAAGCAAAGCGTTCGCCTGTAGGTCAGAGCTTTTCCGATTTCAGCGCCTTTGTTTCGCCGTTGATCCGAACTTTCACTTCACGCGGCTCTACCGAGGCGATGCGATAACTGGTGACCTTGCCGGCCTGCCACGCGATGTCCACGGTGAAGCCGCCGCGGGCGCGGAGGCCTTTGACCGAGCCGTCGGGCCAGTCTTTGGGGAGCGCGGGCAATAGATCGATCAGGAAGCCGCCGTCGTCGGTGCGGATGTGCGATTGCAGGAGCATCTCGGCGATGCCGGCGGTGATGCCAAAGTTGCCGTCCATTTGCATCGGCGGATGCAAGCCGAACAGATTGAGACAGGTGTGCTGGTTGGCGAGCAGGTATTGGAACATGCTGTGCGCGCTTTCGCCGTCATGCAGGCGGGCGTAGAGCGCGGTGCGCCAGGCAAACGACCACTCCCTGACATCGCCGGTGGGTCCGCGGGCGTCGAGGGATTTCTTGGCCCCTGCCGCCAGCGCGGGGGTCTTGGCGACACTGAACTGTTCTCCCGGATAGAGCCCGAACAGGTGCGAGGTGTGGCGGTGGTGATCATTGGGATCATCACGATCAACCATCCATTCCTGAAGTTGTCCCCATTTCCCGATCTTCGGAACCAACAGCTTGTCGCGCATGGCCGCGATCTTCTTGCGGTAATCGGTGTCAACTCCTAACACCTCGCTGGCGGCGACGTAGTTATTGAAGAGATCCCAGCAGATTTCCTGGTTGTAACTCACCCCATCCTCGGTGGGGCCATGTTCCGGCGACCAACCGTTAGGCACGACCAATGTTCCATCGGGCAGCGCTTTCATGCGCGCTTCCCAGAACTCGCAGATTTCCTTGATCACCGGATAGGCCACGGACTTGAGCCAGGTCTTGTCGCCGGTGTAGGCATAGTGCCACCAGAAGTGCTGGCAATACCAGGCGTTGGCGGTGATGTCCCACTGCCAGCCCATGTCGCCGTTGATGCCGTGCGAAGTTCTAACGGCCCAGCCCACGGGTTTGCCTGAATGAGCTTTGAATTCCGGCGCCTCCGCCGTGGCCTTGCGCCATGCGGGAAGTTGGCTGGTGATGAGATCCAACAATGTCGTGTGGCATTCGGAGAGATTGGCCGGTTCGGCGAGCCAGTAATTCATCTGAACATTGATGTTCGCATGGTAATCGCTATGCCATGGGGGATTGTTGTTATCATTCCACAAGCCTTGCAGGTTAGCCGGAAGGCCGCCGGGCCGCGAACAACTGATCAGCAGGTAGCGGCCATATTGGAACATCAATTCTTCGAGGTCGGGATCGCCGCCCTTCTCGGCATGCAACACCTTGCGCTGGTCGGTCGGCAGCGCCAACCGGTCCACTGGCGTCACCCCGACGTCGAGCGCCACCCGGTTGAAATATGACTGGAACTCCTTGAGGTGCGCCGCTTTCAGAGCGTCATACTTCTTGGCTGACGCAACGGCCAACCGTTTCTCGACGACCACTTTCGGGTCCCCTCCCCTGTAGTTGGTTGAATGATCGAATGTATAATCCGTAGCCGCCGCCAGCAGGATGGTCACGCTGTCGCACTGACTGAAATAGACCTGCCCGTCGCCCGCCCGCACCGAACCGCCGTCGTTCAGCACCAGGGCGCGGGTATCATATTTCAGGTTGTTAGCCAACACGCCGGAAAACCGCAATCCGCTGTTAGCGGCCTGTGTGGTTTCGCGGTGGCCGCCCTTGAGTTGCACCGCGCCGCTGCATGACCCGGGCTTGTCGGCCGTAAGCCGCATTACCAGCACTTGGTCGGGATGTGAGGCAAAGGTTTCGCGGCGGTAGGTCACATCGCCCGCCTTGTAGGTCACGACATGAGTCGCCGTAGCAAGGTCGAGCGAGCGGTGATAGCCATCCACCTGCGCGGGTGCCGCCTTGCCCGGGAAGGCCACGCCTGGAATGGAGATCTCGTCAATCTGAAAATGCATCACTCCCTTTTTAGGTGCAAATGTCAGTCGGTAGGACTTGAAATCCGCAGTGTTCTTGCAGGTGTATGTTTTCGTTTCGCCGCGCTTGGCGAACGGCGGCTCATTCTGGTGGCGATCCAACGAGGTCCAGTCCTTGCCATTGTTAGATCCGCTGAACTCCCAGGTCGATGGATCGCGCTCGGGAACATCGCCGGCGGAGGTGAACGAGTATTGGTTGAGGGCGCGTGCATCGGGCAGCCTGAGTTCCCAGACCAGCGGCACGCCATCAGGCACCACGCACCATTTCGTCCCGGGATTGTGATCCACGCTCGCGGCGATGCTTTCATGCTGGTAAAACGACTCCTGCCCGCTGGCGCAGACCACCGTCGGCACCTTGGCCGCGACCGCACCCAGCCGCGCCGTGGTATCAATGCCGAGGACGCCGAGCGTCTGATAGGATCCCATCTCGTCGTATCCGCCGGTGGCCGTCTTCTCATCGCCGGTCCACAGGCTGCTCTCGTTGAGCACCACCCGTTCGAGCGCAGGGTCGCCGTGGATCATCCCGCCCAGCTTCCCATTGCCCACGGGCAGGGCTTCGGTCATCGTGTCATTGGCCGGCTTGTCATACCGCAAGACCAGTTCCGCTGCCAGGCCGCGCACGGCAAGGGCAAGCAGACACACACCAGATAACATGAGCAGTCTGTTCATTTGATTCGCTGTTGTTTTCATATCATATCTCAGGGCTGGTTGACGCCACCTTATTGGTGAAAGCGGACTTTTTTGCAAGTTCCATATATGCGGAGCCGGAAGGAAAACAAAGAGAGGGGCACGGGCAGCCTGCCCGTGCTTTGCTTTGGATAACCCTAGGAAGGGAAATTGGAACCTGATTATACTGATTTGGAATACATTATGTTGTCGTGTCCGCTAACCCAGAAGGTGAACTTCCTATCTGCTATTTCCAATCCAATTCTTTCAGTGAAATCAGTATAATCAGTATAATCAGTGGTAACTGCTGCCCGGCGAACCGCGCCATTTTCCCATTTAGGATTATAGGCCCATGTGAACCCTATGTGAACCCTATGTGGGGTCAACATGGGCTATGTGAACCCCATGTGGGTCCCACATGTGTCCCACATAGGATTACATAGGCTATGTCCAAGCCTAGATACAAGTGCGGGTTGACACGTCACAGTCCACGGGTCGCACGGCGAATCCGTGCTTCCGTCCGCCGGGCCTGTCGTCCGGCAAATGCATCCGCCGCTCCCACACTGATTCCCATCACTTTCCCATCATGGCTCCCCGGAGAGCGTCGCCAATCTCGATCCGACCTATGCCGCCCGGATGATCGCGGAACCCAAACGGTTTCTCGGCACCGTGCAGGAGTGGGTCAAGGGGAAGGGAGAATCCAAGTGAGCGCCCTTCGTCCATCCAACCTGCCGAAGCTCGCTGTTTGTCCGTGCTACGAGAGCAATCCCGTGGCCGGCCCGGCGGCGGAGCGCGGCACGCTGCTAGATTCAGCATTCCGCGCCAAGTTGCTCGGCCTGGATGAATGCGAGTTCCTATCTGGAAAACTCAGCGCCGATGAAAATGCCGCTGTCGGTTGGTCGGTGTCGATGGTGCTGGCGATGGCCGGCCGCGAGCGGGTGCTTGCCCGTGAGGACGACTGCCGGGTGAAGATGTTAGGATTGACCGGCACAGCCGACGCCGTTGTGCCGACGCGCCTGGCGCACTTCGATTTGAAGACCGGAATGCGGCGGAACTACCGCGAGCAGATGGCGGCCTACGCGCTCGGCTTCATGGAATCGCAGTTCGCCTCCGAATGGACGGCGCACCTGTTGTTCTGCGACCAGCGTGAGATCGAAACCCACCGCTTCACCTACGACGGGGCGCGGGAAATTGTCGATCAGGTCATCTGGGAGTTCAACGATCCCGACAAGAAGCCGAACCCGTGTGAATACTGTGGCTGGTGCGCCAAGGCGGAAACCTGCACCGCTCGCCGCGCCATCGTCGCGGAAACCCTGCCGGTGGCGGATCCAGGATTCGATTTTGACGTGGTGTTGGCCGACCCGCAAAAGCTCGGGCAATTTCTAGCAGCCTGCGCGGTGGTCGAAGACTTCCGCGACCGGGCGAAGCAGCTCGCCACCGAGCGACTCAAAACCGGCGGCGAAGTCCCCGGTTGGAAGTTGGTGACGCGCAAGGGTGCGGAGTTCGTCGATTGCGAAACGGTCGGCCACCACATCGGCACGATGGGTTTCGGCCCGGTGCTCGCCGCCTACGGCAATCTATCAGCCACCAAGTTCCGCGACCTGTGGAGCCAGCGGATGCCCGGCGGGCCTCCATTCCCTGAGGAGTCGGTGAAGCACGCCGCTCCATCCACCTATCTCAAACAAACCAAGCCCAAGGCCAACAAATCATGAAACCCGACGACACGGCCAGACCGATCATCAGGAAAGCGACGGCCAGAGCATACTATCTGCGGATTTCGGCAGAATGGCTGACGGGCAAGAAACGCGTCCCCTCCGCAGTCATCGCGGACGCCGAAAAAGCGGCGCGTGCCGTGCTGGCCCGCCATGCCTGCCAGCCGAAAGCCCATATCAAGCCCCCCCGGCCCGGTCACGGCGACAAGCAATCCGCCAAGCAATAACTCCCAACTTCAAACCTACCTAACACAATGCCCACATACAAAGCATCCACCCCCACCGAACGCCCCGATCATGTCGAACCGGGCGATTACGAAGTCGAAGTCGTCGATGCGGTTGAGTCTCTCAGCAAGAGCGGCCGCGAGATGATTGAACTCAAGCTCAAGACATCCGCAGGGTCATACCTCTACGATTTCCTGGTCTTCATCCCTAACGCATTCTGGAAGATCGACAGTTTCCGTGCCGCCACCGGCGAGCATGTCACGCCTGACGAGGAAACCGAGATCACGGCGGACGACCTGATTGGCCGCACCGGCACCGTCCGCCTCACCATCGAGGAATACAACGGCAAAAAGCGCAACAAGGTCGTCGCGTGGCTGACTCCGAAGCCGGGGCGCATGCCCGGCGCGAAGTCCACCCCCGCCGCCAAGCCCGCAACCAAATCCCAACCGAAATCCATCGAAGATGACGACATCCCCTTCTAACCGGATGGGCCTGCGGGCCTATCAGATGAAAGCCAGGCAGGACATTCACACGGGATTCACGAGCTTCGACCGCCAACTCGGGGTGCTGCCAACCGGTGCTGGAAAGACGATTTTGTTCAGCAGGCTGGCGCAGGATTTCCAACCGATGCGCACGTTGATCATTGCCCACCGTGAGGAACTCATCTTGCAGGCGGCGGACAAGTTGGAAGCGGCCACCGGAATCGTGGCGCAGGTCGAGATGGGCGATAATCGCGCCTCGCTCGATGCCCCGGTGGTCGTCGCCTCGGTGCAGACGCTCATGCGCGAGGCGCGGCTGAACCGTTGGCCACGGGACCATTTCGGACTCGTGGTCGTTGATGAAGCGCATCACGCGCTGGCGGATAGCTATCTGAACACGCTCAGGCACTTCCACGATCACGCAAAAGTGTTAGGGGTATCGGCGACTCCTGACAGAGGTGACAAAAAGAACCTCGGGCGTTACTTCCAGAACATCGCGTGTGAGGTGACCTTGCTCGACCTCATCCAACAAGGGTGGCTTTCGCCGATCAAGGTCAAGACGGTTCCGCTTGGCATGAATCTCGATTCCGTCAGGACCACGGCAGGCGATTTCAACGCCGACGACCTGGGCCACGCGCTGGAACCGTATCTCGAAAAAATCGCCGACGTGCTGGTCGAGCACAGGCACCGCAAGACGCTCGTGTTCCTGCCACTCGTCGCGGTGTCGAAGCAGTTCGCCGCACTCTGCCGGGAACGTGGGTTGTTGGCAGAGCATGTCGATGGACAGACGAGCGAGCGGCGTGCCGTGTTGGATCGCTTCCGGCGCGACGAGACGCGCATCCTAACCAATGCGATGTTGCTGACAGAGGGATACGACGAGCCGTCCATCGACTGCGTCGTGTGCCTGCGGCCCACCAAGGTGCGGGCGCTGTATTCGCAGATCATCGGTCGCGGGACCCGGATCTGCCCTGGCAAAGACCACTTGCTCGTGCTCGATTTCCTGTGGCAGTCGGGCGAACACAGCCTGGTTAAACCGGCCCACCTGATTGCCGAGGACGAGGAGGATGCCAAGGCACTCACTGAAAAACTCGGTGACGAGGGCGACATGGAAGAGGCCCGCGAGGAGGTGAACGCCGACCGCACAAGGAAGCTGACCGAGCGTCTGATGGAAAACCGCCGCCGCAAGGGTGCCGTGCTCGACCCGCTGGAATTGGCCGTCACGCTCAATGACGCGCACTTGGCCGAGTTCATTCCGGTCATGCAGTGGCAGGGCGAGTCACCCACCGCGAAGCAGCTCGACTGCCTTGGAAAATTCGGGATCGACGTGAACGCGATTCTAACGAAGGGGCACGCCTCGTTCCTGTTGGATCGCCTCATCACGCGCCGGAAACTGGAATTGGCCACACCGAAGCAGGTCCGGCTGTTGCGCAAATACGACCACCCGCGCCCGGAGATGGCCACGTTCAAGGACGCCCAGGCATTCCTCGCCATCAAGTTCGGCAGCCGCCGCATGACCTAACGGAGATCATCCATGCCTCGCTACCGGTCATCCGGGCCATCGCTGCCCCGACGCACTCTTGACTACCTCCAGCACGGTGCTGCCGAGGGCGCGAGGAATGCCGAACTCTTTGACGCGACCTGCCAGTTCAGGGACGCCGGCCACCCGCTCGAAGAAGTGGAAGAGCAGTTGCTCGCCCGCGCCATGGCCGACGGCCTCAACGAAGCGGAAGCGCGTCATACGATCCGCTCCGCCTATGCAGGGACGTCCAGGGAGCCGGTAGGCGCGGCGGCGGCGTGTCCCGCTCCAGCAGCCAGCCAGCCACGACGACCGGTACCAGCCACGGCCACGCAGGGGCGACCCGCGATGGTTGTGCCCGCGCCGGTGGACGATGGATTTGTCAGGCTCATCGACGCATGTTTCCTGCCGGACGAATTCGTAGCCATCGCTCCCGCGGCTGAGACGGAAGATGGCGACATTGTCCCGCGCCGGGGTGTCACGCTCACGGCGACCGAGTGGAAAGCGAAGGTTGCGGCCAGGGGCGGCATAGAACGGGTATTCGGCACCAAGCTCGGGTTGTTCATCCGGATCAACCCGACATGCAAGGATGGAGCGAAAAACGAGGACGTTGCGGCATTCCGCCATGTGCTCGTTGAATTTGACAGCGACGAGGCCGGCAAACCGATCCCCAAGGAGGAACAATATCACGCGGTCGTGGCAAGCGGCATGCCGGTGTCGGCATTGACAGATTTCGGCAACAAGAGCCATGATTGCCGTTTCGCACTTATTGCAAACTGCCTGCGCGGCGCGGCATTCGGCCAGCGCGTCATTCCACTTGATTTCCATTTTGTCCATTTCGTCGCGGTGGTGGGTGGCGAGGCTTTCTTTCGCTACGCTGACTTTATCGGCGGCGGAACTTTTCGTATTGCGGGTTGCCATTAGCGGCACGAGTTCCGTGCGGCGGTTAGCCAGCAATAGCCGTTTTCGTGCCTTGTTCAATTCGCTGTCGAAACTTGCGCCTAATGTCAGCATTGCGCTTTCCACGTCGGCGGCGGTAGCGTCACTATCGGCGGCGATTGCGGAGATAGTCAAAAGAGCTTTGTTCCGCAATCCGCTGCGGATACTGTCCAAGTCAATCATGGTTCTCTTTCTCTTGTAGGATTTCGACTGTCGATTTCGCCGTTAGAATTTCGGCACCTATCCGCGCGGCGAGTTGATAAACGCGAGAACGCGGTAGGTGGTATCGTCCCGCGTATCGCACCAACCGCTCGCGAGTCGCGGTGTCGGTAAAAAACTGGATTCTTTTTTCTGGTTCTGCCATGTCTACAATCTATACCCTCCTCAAAACTTTTGGATTACGATTCTTGCGGTTTGCCGTCGATGTTCGCCATGTTGCGGCTTGTATTTTCAGACAGTTACATATTTACATGAGGCGAAACTTTTGAATTTCGACTTTACCGATTTCGGTAAAGTCCTATCTGTTTTCCTGATTTCAGTAAAACAGACGCACGAGGATTGCGCCTGTTGCGTCCAAACCGACTAGGACGAGGTTTCATACGTCCAGAAAACGGCGATAATCGCATTATCGCTGCTGTTCGTCGCTCAGTTCCCATGAACTTGGGCGATAACAAAAAAGTTCTTTCTGGGTTGCCGGTGGCTCTTGTGGCAGTCGCAACCGCTCTAATTCAGCCAGGGTGAGCAACGATTCGCTATTCCGTTTCCGATTCGCGGCGTCGCGATTGTTCCTGCGTCTTGTATGTTTCATGGCAATCCTGCTTTCTTAGCGGCGGCGAGGCGGCGCAATGTCGCCTCTGCCGTTCCCATTGGAATATGTTCGGGAATTAGTTTCCTAACTTTTGGTGGTTTAGGCGGCGCAGACGGCAACCTGGGTTTAGAGCGTGGCGGCGCGGTGCAATGCACCCTACCCCGCACAATCGCACAGAGTTGCTGTCCTAGCGGTATATCGTCGCGCAATGCGATTTCTATCGCGTCGTCCGCGTATCGACGCCAAAACTCGCGCCAAGTGCCTCTGCGGGTGTTCCACGCTTTTGCGGCGGTTTCTAGCTCGGCTCGGGACATTTTAGGGATATCGGTGGCGCGGGGTGGAACATGTTCCAATCCATTGCCACTGTATGTACATGTATCGTGTATGTGCTCTATGTTCATATCATTTTCACCCAGAGCAGTACTATGCATTGGCACATGTTCCGGTATGTTCCAACTAAATTATGTCGATTCCCTCGTAATACCGAATTCGTCCGCCGTCAACGCGCGGTTGCGACGTTCCCAGCGAAGGCAGAGCAGAGCGTAGATTTCGTCCCAACCCAATTTGGTCCTCGGGGTGGCTGCGTCCTCTTTCGGTACACCATTCGATATATCGCGAGTACAAATCGTTTCGAGCCACGCGGTAGGCGGAGCCGACGACGCAGCAATCCCGAATGAATTCGGCGGTGGGACTAGCAATGTCGTGCAGTTCGCTCAGCAAGTCAGACGAGCTTGCGGGGATAATGAATCGGCCACGGTGACGTAATCGCACCCAACCCGTAATGCTCCAATTTAAGATACCGGGTAGCTCCTCGATTAGTTTGTCCGTCAAATCATGGTCCTCGCGTCCCGTGAAACTCTCCCTCAGACGGAGCAAGAGCATTCGCCCGGCCAGCGCGCCGGAACTATCCCCAAGTCGCGGCAATTCATTTGACATCAAAACCAAGCGAGTAGGCAACTTGCCGGTTACGGGTTCCAGATTCTTTCGGTCGATTGTTAAACTATCCTCCCCTGATATGCTCAGCAATCGTTCCACTAGCACTTGTCCGTCAGTTCCACGTCCTAGCCGCGCGTCGCTGATTATGGCAAGAGATTTTCCAATCAACGGCCATAATCCAAAGTTCTGCGCCAGGCTCGCTAGCATAGGTCCAGCGGCGTTAGACGGTCCAACGAGGGAACGCAACACCCGCGCTATCGTGCCTTTGCCAGAACGCGGCGGTCCTACAACCATTAGAATCTTATGCTGTCGCGTATCATTGCTGAGTGAATACCCAAACCAATCTTGGAGTAGCTCGATACTTTGGGAATCGTCCGGCCAAAGTTCATTAAGGAACTTGAGCCAGATTGTAGGTTTCGGAGCATCCAAATCGAATCCGTAATCAAGAGAGTTCTCGGTAAAGAGTCGAGGCGTCAGCGGCCGTATATAATCGGTTTCGCCATTAGCGAACGCAGCGAGGTGGATAATCCCATTTTTACAAACGAGTAGCTCGTCAGCCGGCCACGGTCCTGGGGTGCCGTCAATCCACGCGGGAGCCTCAGTCGAAAACGGGATTGTTGCCAACGCGCGGACTACGTCCAGACAATCTCCGGTATGCGTTTGTTTGATACCGTAAAATTGAGGCAGTAGAAAGTTAACGAGTTTCGCACGAACCTCAGACGCTTGCATTTCGCGATATGCTCCGCGCGTCCAGAATAGCCAACGTCCACGATAGAACCGCAATCGGGGAACGTCGTCGAATTTCGATAAGTCGATAAACGCCGGTCCCTCCCTAGTCGCGTCGATTAGTTTCGCGTCCATCTTGCTTTCGGACTGCGGCAACTCCTGCGGCTCTTGCGCCGTCTTGTACAACTCGCGGACAGCACGAATCGGATCTACTTGGGTGGCGAGGTAATCGTCAATCCCCAGCTT
>Ga0118677_10013556_pt1 | contig 11690 bp, 2 predicted proteins | sample AliMusrvi5mmetaG_FD_86154 | JGI IMG/M metagenome (GOLD analysis project Ga0118677, IMG submission 86154) | reverse complement strand
GATAACGACAGCTTAATCCGGGACATCAGGACCAAGGCGCAACTACTTGCTAAGAAAAGCAGCAAGCCGGATTTTGAGCAATGGCCAATAAGCGAAATCGCTGTCTTTTTTGCGCAATGCCATCGCGGGCTATTCCAAGCGGATGTTGAGGCGGTAGAACCCTTTTGGTACGTCGATGGGCAGGGTGACAACGACGGTTTGGTCGGCACCAATAATGTTAGAAAAGGCAGGAATTGGAAGCCACGATGAAGGATTGGCGAGGTTTGTTGTGGATTCCACGGCATACTTGCGCGTCAGGCCCGAGTAGCCGCTGCCGTTTGCGGCACGAGCCAGAAACGACAGAGTGAACGAGTTGCCGGAGGTGGGTGTTAGGGCCAACGGTTGCGGGCTGAAAACGTGTGGATCGGTGCCGAGGATGTATTCGGTCAGGTTGGTCAGGCCGTCGCCATCAGGATCGGCGCCATCTGCTGCCAAGCCTGCCGCGATTTGCGCAGGGGTGAAATGGGCGGTTTGCCAGGCACCGAGCGCAGCGCCTGTAATGACCAATGTGCCGCTGGCAGATCCCGAGTAGTTAGAATCATTGACGTTAGCAAACACGGTATAACTGCCCGCAGAGATAGGAGGGGTGCCCGAGCCATCGTAGGTCAGGGCAACCGTCAGCCCCGCCGGGACAGTCGTTGCCGTGGCTGATTTTGATGTGCCATCATACGTTTGCGCGAGATTGGCCAGCGAGATGCCCGCCACCGCCTTTTGGATGACAAAGCTTCCTGCCGGGGCTGCGGCAAGGCTGCCAAAATTGACGGTGTCGTCTGCCACGAAATCCGCGGTGATCGCATAGGTGCCGGCGGCCGTCGGCAGTGTCGCCGATCCGTCATACTTCACGTTGCTGACGGTTCCCGCCACCGATCCGTTAACGACAGCGGCCTGTGTGCTGGCCTGATAGATGACTGGAGAATTAGCCACAACCACAGCCGGCGTGTTTTTAGGGTTGGCCAGGCTCATGGCTGTCATTGACCCCAATGAGGTGTCGCTCATCACCGTTGAAGTTACGTCTGCTGGAATAGTGGCCATGGGAATCGGCCGCTTCGTAACCAGGTTTCTAACCGCATCGGATGTGGTGTATGTTTGCTGCGCCGCCAAAGACCAATTCGTCGCGTAGGAGGAAACTGTTCGCGGGGTCGTGCTGCTCAGCAGATCTGCACTGATGATTTCAAGCGCCTGATTTCCCGGGTTGATCGTGAGGCCGGTGCCAAAGGCGAAAGTGCCGACGGCTGTGGTACCACTGTTGTATTGCTTTGAGTCGGTGATGGGTTTGAGTTGATCCACGCCGTCATAGACCGCTGCGAAGATATCTGTCACCCGTGTCGAGCCGCTACTGATCGTGGCGGCCAGCGTGTTGCTGGTGGCCGCAGCCAGATCGGCTTCGGCCAGGTAATAAAACGCCGTATGCTGCCGAACATTGGTACTCATATCGCCGTTGGCACGGGTCAGCGTCCGACCGCCATAGGTAAGCGTTACCGTACGAACGCCGACCGAAGTTCTTGAACTTGCAATCGCCACAACGAATATCCGGCTGCTGCCGCTCGGAACCGTATAAGTAAAGTTTTGCGCCTGGGTTAGCGTACCGTGATAGATATTGGTCCAAGGGCTCAGTTCTGTAATTCCTGGGCTGCTGGTGGCACGCGTGAGTGTCTGGGGATTGGTGCCGGTCACTCCGTCGGCATCGTTGTAGGTGACCCGGATGTCATAGCTGGTGCCAGAGGTCAATCCGGTGAGAGTTGTGGTGTATGGGGAGGCGGTGTGAGCGGCATTAGCCACCCACGTCTTCCAATTCCCACCCGCCGAGAACCTATACTCGACCGAGTAGGAGTTATTGGCGTTGCCGTCATCACTGAAGGGCATCGTCACTGTGATGCCTGTCTGACCGGCGGCGGTGGCTGTCGCAGTGCCGGCCGTGGTCATTGCCCCCGACGAGCTGATGGAAAAGTTGCCTGCCGGAGCACTGGCGAGGCTATTGAAATTTTCGGTATCAGTTGGAGAAAAGTCCGCTGTTATGGCATACGTGCCAGGCGCCGATGGTGCCGTCGGCGAGTCGTTGTACTTAATGTTGCTCGCCGAGCCCGCCACCGATCCGATGACGTTGGCCGCCTGAGGGAAGCCGGTGTAGGCCACAAACGCGTTGGTCACTGAAAGCGTTGGTGTCACCTTGTTGACCGTTTGGGCGCTCAAAGCACTGGAGACGGCGCTTAGATAATAGCCGTCACCGGAATAGACGGCGACGATGCTAGAGTGGATGCCGCTCGCCAGCGCGGAGGTGGTGAGGGAGCAGGCACCTGAGACTAGCGTGGCGCTGGCGACGGAGGTGCCGCTAGGCCCGCCGTCCTTGAGGGTGATCGTGCCGGTTGCGCTCGGGGTCCCGGCCACTGATACGTCGAAGCTCAGCGAGTCACCGATGAGCGATGAACTGCCGGTGCCGGTGTGCCGCGCCAAGGTGACTATCGGTGTTGGGGTGGGAATGAAGGTGGCGTTGATCGAGTGGTTGGCTGAAACAATGTTGAACGTATAGCCGGCTCCTACGCCTTGGGCGATGCTGTCCACCGTGACTTGTGAGATGACGTAGCCCGGGTTTGGCGTGATACTGAAAGCCTGGTTGGCACCGGGGCTCACCGTGACCGAGCCGCTCGGGCTGATCGTGCCGCCGGCTCCCGCGCTGGCGCTTATCACATAGCTATTGACGCTATTGATGTATCTGCTTGTCATATTTGCTTCCAACGTCAGTCGCTCGGCGTCTGTCAATGCAACCTTATAGAAGCAAACGTCGCCGATGTTGCCGTTGAATGTGCTGCCGCCATCGGGGCCGTTGTTGCCGATGCTGAGCATGTTGGCATAAACACCGGGGACGTTAGGGACCAGCGAGGTTAGGTCGCTCGGTGTGGTGACAGACATGATTTGGACGCCATTGGCGTACACCTTATACTGACCGGTTGGCTGGGCCACGAGGCTCAGGATGGTGGCTTGGCCGTCAGGGATAGCCGTATTGGCGGCGGCCCAATCATTGCTGCCGTTGCACCTGACCAACACCTTGCCAGTCGAGTTTTCCAGACCGATTGATAGACGATCGAAAAAGGCATTTACGATGGAATACAGGTACCCGTTGGTCGTGTTGCGGGTTGGCTTGATTGCGACCACGATGGTGGCACCGGAGATGGCGATGGGAGACGAGTAGGAAGCCGAGTGGAAGCAATCTCCGTTGGCGTAGCTGTTTTTCTCCCATTTTGTAATACCAAGTGTTTCCACCAGTGGTGTGCCGCCTGCGCTAAATGATAGGGCGGACGGTGAATACGCTGCCCAGTTGCCTGCGTTACCGGCATCGGGGAGCATCTCCGGAATGCAGCAGAAGAGTAGGTCACTGAGCCGCGGGAAACTTCGCGTGATGGACTGAAGTGTGAAATTAATGTTAGGTTGATTGGCTCCATTCACCACCACCGTCTGGTCGGAAGCAGTGATATAGCCCAGAGAATTTGCGGCGGCTGCCACATACCAAGTGCCATTTGGCACTGTGGTGTTGTAACTTCCCGAGGCGTCGGTGATGGCGCTGTACGTCGGGTTGAGTGCAGCATTGGGAGCGCCGGAGAGGTAAACTGTGGCACCTGCGATGGCAACGCCACCGGCATTGGTGACTTTTCCAGAAATGACATAGGCCGGGCCAAGAATCATATAGTCAAGATTCGGAGCGGTGTCGCCCGCATCCTGCTGCAACTTGAGGGTGGCACCGGCAGGGATGCTCAGACCGCTAACCGTGGTGGCTCCCCAAGTGGTGGAACTGGCGGTTCCCGGGATCGTCAAATTCTTGTAGTGGGTCCCGTTGAGGTAGAGACTGAGGGTGCCGCCGCCGCCAGCGTAGGCTAGGCTTAGTTGGGTTACGGCAGCCACGTTGGGAATGGTGACAGCCCAGCCTGACTGATACCAACCCAGATATTCCGAGCCGGACGCATTGGCATCATAAAGCGGCCTGGAAAGGTCGTCGTCATAGTCGCAATTTTCAAATTCGATTTTCCCGAGTTGAGGTGAGCCGGCCACCACAGCACCGGTCACGCATTTGGCGGCGGCGTTATAGGTCCAGAGGTGGCCTTTGACGTTTACATTTTGATTGAGCAACGTGCTATCGGTTTTGTAGCCGTAGGATCGAGGGACCACACGGATGGATGTGAGGCCGTCGCTGCTGCTGACGGTATAGCTCGTCGCAGTCACTTGGGTTACCTTGCCGGTGAATCTGGCCAGTGTGCTATCGGGCAGGCCCGCCAGTTGTGTTAGAGAGTAGTCATGGTAGCAATTTGTCGTGAGGACCTTGGCAGGTCTGGCGGCTGACCATGGGGATTCATTAAGTTGAGGGGAGCGATCTCTGAGTTTAAAGTGGAACGTGTACGTGCCATCGGCCATAGCGGAAGTAACCCACATTTTGTTGCTGGTCCATCCGCTGTTAATCGTCGGTATCTCGACGCACTCGTAGAAATAGTCCACGGCCGTCTCGGCTGGATCGGCAGCATACATGCGCACGGTCTTGTCGAGCTGAGTGTATGGATAGGTACCCCATTGCAGCCTGAAGTCTGCATCCAGGGCGGGGGCGGTATCATCTCTGGCCACGGCAGATGCCGAAGAGGTAGTGGAGGTGGAGTTGCCATGGCCATCCATCATCTGCAGGGAATAAGAATGGCTCCCCCCGGCCGAGACGCCCGTGTCCGTCCAATTCCGACTTCCTGTCCAACCACTGGAGGTGCCAGTGCCGTCCCGGGTGAATTTATACAACACTGTCCCGTCAGTCGCGCTGCCCCTACTCGCGCTCATCGAAATGGCGGTGGTACTAATGCCTTTGGGGTCAGCGGCAAAAACCGGTGGGTTAGGCGTTATCGTAAAGGATCCCGCGGCGCTGGTACTCGCGGCCAGCATGCCGGATTCACCGCCGACGTTTCCTAACTTATCCATCATCCTGACGGCATACGTATAGGTTGTGGCCGCTGCGCAGCCACAGTCGGTGTATGTATTTTCGGATATCCATCCGCTATCGTGGTTGCTATCGTTGACGCACCTGAAGTAATACAGCACGCCGTTGCCTCCGGCGTCGCTGCCTTCGGATGCGCTCATGGTGATTGAGTTATCGGCGGCGGCTAGTGGGCTGACCAGCCAGGTGGCGGCGTTGGGAGTGGGTGGGCTTGTGTCGGCAGCAGGCACGCCGCCGGGGGTGATATCACTGAGAAGGGCTGCGACCTCCGCTGCGTTGAGGGATTTGTTGTAAACCCTGAACTCGTCAATGCGGCCGGCGAAGTAATTACCGGTGTTGCCACGGCCTATAAAGTTCCAATCCGCCATAAGCGGGGCATGGAGTTGATCCGGGTCGATGGTGATGGCGGTGTTGGTGTCCACTGCTGTGCCATTGACATAAAGTGTGGCGGTATTTGTGGCCAGTGAGATGGCGACATGGGTCCACGTGTTTGGTGCCAGTGCGCTGGCACCATTGAGGGATTGCGTGCTTGTTCCGTCGGAGATGACCCACCGCAGCTTGCCGGTGGTGGCATCCTTCGGGGTGAGATACATGACCTTGGTATTGCCGTCACCGGTCGAGAGGATCATCTGGTCATTGGTGGAACCGCTCCATTTGACCCAGGTTGCTATGGTTAGGTCCGCAAAGTCAACGGCATCGGGCCTGAGTTCGACGTACTGGTTGCTGCCGTTCAGATTTAAGACACTGGAGGCCACACTGTTGAGGGAGTCTCCGACGACTTGCGGCGATCCTATCAAGTAACTATGGTTCATTCCATATTGATCCATGGCAAAGACACAACTTTGCTTTTTGAAGTTATAGCCCAAATATTGGTACTTGTTATCGGCGATGCTGATAGCTGGAAACTCGCACCAGACGCCCTTGTCGCAAGCCATCACGCCGAGGCTTGAGCAATCGCCGCCGACTTGTGCGCTGCCGCTGTAAGTGCCATTGTAGTTGAGGCCGGAATCACGCAAAGGTGCCTGATTCATAACGGCGCTGCCAAACACAGTCGCGCCGTTTAGCATTGAATGCGCCATGACGATGGCATTGTCATAGATTTTCGATGCGCCCCAGACCCAGCCGTAGTCGCGGACTTTGGCATGGCCATATACTTGGGCGGTGCCAGTGACGTAGGCGTGTCCCGAGACGACGGGATTATCCGTTAGTCCGCTGCGACCGATGACCGCTGAGCTATCCACCACCGCGTAGTCCTCGATTCGCGCGTTTCCATAGACTTTAGCCGTGCCGAGAACCATTGCATTGGGGCCAACATAGGCAGTCGCATCCACCGTCGCTGTGCTGGCCTTGATGCCGCCGCCGTTGCCATGATAGGTGAAGCCGCTGGCGGGCACCGGCCATTGCCAGCCCTTGGGAGTCGCACCACTCAAACTGATGCGATAGGGGAACATCGCCACGTTGTCGAGCGTGTAGTCGCTATGTGCAGACGCTGCATTTTGGATTTTCGGGCAAGCTATGATTGCGAGGTAAACAGCGGTTTCGTCGTCGGCGAGAGTGAATGAGTTAACGCCCGCATTCCACAGTCTGCCATATCTGGGTTCTTTGCTCTGACCGAACGCCACGAAGCATGCCCGGAAACTGGTTCCTCTAACAGCATCGGCGACTGGACGGAAGTCGCAACTGATTGAGCGCGGTGATCCGGAGGCGGTCACGCTCAGAGGGATGTAGCTGTTCATCAGCGACTGCGGGACACAGGTCCACTCAGGGCGATACCAGATACCGCTCACGCCGGGTTGCCTGACCATTGGAATGCGGTTCCACTGGTAGCCCGACCATGTTAGGTCCTGATCGTAGGTGTAGGCGTTATTCACGCGGTGGTTCCAAAAATCCATGCCCAGCATCTTGGCATTCATCATGCCCAGGCCGTCGTGGATGGCGGCGGCCTTGTCCACTGCGCCGGAAGTATCCGCGCGGATGGCCTTTCGGATCACGTCGTCGGATAGGTAGTCGGGAGCCGTGTTGAGGTTGGGGTCAAAGACGAGTTTATTGATGAAGGTGGCACCGTAGCCGGGAGCATCCATGAAGTAGTTGAAGAGGGACATGCAATTGTAGCCGACGGCGGCATGGCCCATCGGCATGCCGACGACGGTCCAATCTTGCGGGTATCCGGCGATGGCCAGTTGCTCCCCCCAATTAGCGAGGGATTCGGTGAGTCCCTGGGGCGTGGTGGCAGGCAGGCCGCCCTCGTTCTGCCAATTGTGGGTACACTCATGCGGGGTTGTTCCGTTAGGTGCCTTGTAACCGAGTGAATTCCCCGGAATGTGGATGCCGGGCACCCAGTATGAGGTGCCGGCGATAGTTTCGCCGAAGCTCACCGCAGTGCCCGCGGTGTCGCCATCCCAGGTTTCATGCGGCTGGATGATGAGTTTGTACTTCGTGATTGGATCGGTGCCGCCCAAGGGGTGAAGTCCCAAGCTTTGCCAAGTAGAGTAGCAATTTTCCAGAAACTGCAATTGCCCCTGATACATCTGCTCCACCATGAATCCTTCTTTGGGTACCGGCCCGAAGCGGATCAGGAAGTGATCTGTGCGCCGGCTGTTCACACTCGGATCGGTATGATATGCGTTGCGGCCGCCTGGTGCCTCATAGTCGGAGAAGACGTCGGCGGCCGCCAGCACTGGCAGACATGCCAACACGGCAGTCACGCCGAATGTGCAGATTTGTAAATGATTTTTTAACATGGCAGGGATTGTTTCAGCAACGCGTGACAGACAAGGATGGCCCTAGGTGGTGAATAGAAGCCGAAAATTAAATAGGCATGGCGTTTGAAGTCTGATCATTCAGAAGTTTGGTAAAATAATAATGGGTAAAATGATGGAAGATAAGATTAGAATTACCGAGAACGAAAGCATAATTCCACTTCTTCATGATTTTGCCATATCATGATTTTACCCAAATAATCCCTTGCTAACATTCGCATTTTGTAAGGTTAAAATATTTGCTGGGCCATACTTTCTGGTTGCCGAGGAATGTTGCTCGGAGGCCAAACTCGCCGCCACTAGCCAGAATGCTGCCACCACAGTGGCCAAACCCAAGGATCGTCGGATGGGTGGCATCGCCATCAGGGGTGGATAGCGGATGTGTTGATGCGTATTCCAAATGACTCATGGAATCATGCTGGCTTGGATTCTAGCGAATATGCGAGTGGGAGTCCCGCCGGTGACTGTCAAGGTGACTTCGATGACATCGTTATTCGGCGCGCTGGTGTCGGTGATGACCGTGCTGGTGATGGAGGCGGAGACACCCTGGGCGTTGGTCTGGCCGGAACTGAACCAGTTCAGAAGATCGCTGGACCATTGATAAATCGTGGTGATGTTGCTCGCCACGGTGTTGCTGCGGGTGTGGCGGAACTTGAGGGTAGAACCCGTGGATGAAATGTTAGTGACTCCTGCGGTGGGCCGCGTCGGATCGGATCCCAGAAAGTTTTCGAGGCCGTTAGGGATGCCATCGCCATCGAGGTCGTCGTTGAATCCGGTGGCGCTGCCGAGTGCCGGGTAGGCCGCGATCCACGAGGCGTAGGTGTTGGCGGGGGTTGTATTGACGATTTGGATGCCGGAAAATCCGTTCTCGTTGTTGCCGTTGGAGCTGGTTTCGGCGATTTTGATGTTGGCTGCTGTTAGTGCGGAGAATTTGAGCCAGTTACCGCCGTTTCCGGACGCTGCGGCATCTGCAGCAGCCAAGGTGCCGTATTGGCTTTGTACGAAGCCGCTGTCAGAGAACAATTGCACCGAGGACTTGGTGCCGCGCACACAATATTGCGTGTCTAGGACCGTGCTGGTGGCACTGTTAGTCGCCACCCATGTCAGGGAGTAGTTGGAGCTGAAGCCCGCATAGTAAACGTAAACGTCATAGGTGGAGTATGGAATGTTGGTTAGGGTGACCGACATCGGGCTGCCGTTCAGGAAGCCAGAGAACATGGTTTGACCTGGAACGCCGGTCCAATTGAAGGTGTTGCCGCTGCCTTGGAAGGTCGCCGTCATGCCGGTCACGGTGGTGCCACTCGAGTCCACTAGGGAAGAAGATGTGGGATTGTTTGATCCAGAGAGTTCATTCCAATTGGCCACGGCAATCACACCCGCCGTGTCGGTGGCTGCTAGGCTGCCATTGAAACCGACGTTGATGCTGATTGCCTTTGCTGTACCGGTCGCAGCGGAGACCGTGACTGAAAATGTTGACGCGGCGGTTAAGGTGCCATCGCTTACTGTTAGGGTAATGGTGGTGGAGCCAGTCTGATCGGTGGCCGGGGTAACACGTACGGTTCGGCTGCCGGCACTGCCGCCGAGCACGACATTGGCGTTGGGCACCAGGGTGGTATTCGATGAGGTGGCTGATACAGTTAGAGAAGCCGCTGCGGTTTCGGCATCGCCCACGGTGAAAGCAAGGGCGGTGGTCGCGGTGTTGGCAGTGAGGTTCTGGTTGGCCACGGTCGAGATCGTGGGTGGGGTATTGGCCGTGGCGGCAAAGGTGGCGGTGATCGTGTGGTTAGCGATCACGTTGGTAAATGGATAACTGGCCACCGCGCCCATGCTGCTGCCGTCCACGGTGACGCTGGCGATGGTGTATTCGGAGTTCGGCGTGATGGTGAATGTCTGGTTGCCGGCGGCGTTGACGACAACCGCGCCGGCCGGGCTGATAGATCCGCCAGTGCCTACGGAGGCGGTGATGGTATATGTGGTTGGGCTGCTCGCGGTGAACGTCGCTGAGATCGAGTGATTGGTCGTTACGTTGGTAAATGGGTAACTGCTGAGCGTGCCCACGCTGCTGCCATCCACGATGACGCTGGCGATGGTGTAGCCAGAGTTTGGCGTGATGGTGAATGTCTGGTTACCGGCCGCATTGACCACAATCGATCCGGACGGGCTGATCGTACCGCCCGCGCCGGCGGAGGCGGTGATGGTATATGTGGTGCCGCTGCCGGAGAACGCTGCGGAGATGGTGTGGTTGGCGACCACCCCAGTGAAGGTATAACTCGAACCCATGCCGACGCTGACGCCATCCACCGTGACGCCGGCGATGGTGTATCCGGAGTTCGGTGTGATCGTGTATGCCTGGCTGGCCCCGGAAGTCACCGATGTGGAACCCGCCAAGCTGATAGACCCACCCGTGCCGGCAGTGGCGTTGATCGTGTAGTTGGTGGCGCCGCCAGTGATATACTTGCTCAACATGTCAGTCTCAATCGACAGTCGTTCCGCAGCGGAGAGCGCGGTTTTGTACACGAACACATCGCCGATGTAGCCGTTGGTCACGCTCCAGCCGTCGGGATTGTTTCTGCCGACGTTGATAAACGAGCCATACCCGCCAGCGCCACCGGTCACGCCGGGCGTCAGCGCGACAAAACTGTTAGTGCCGGTTGCTGAACCACTGAGGATCGCTGTGGCGCTGCCATTGGCAAACACGCTGTAGGAGCCATCGGTTTGTACGATGAGGGTCAGGATGGTCACTTGGCCGTCTGGAATGGATGTGCTGCTGGTATCAATACTGCCATTGCGCCGGACGCAGACTTTGCCGACGTCGTTGGAAATGCCAAGAACCAGCCGGTCATAAAAGATATCCACCAGTGAGCGCCAGTTGCCGCTGTCGGTGGAGCGGGTCGGTTTGGCGGCTAGCACAATAGTGGCACCGGAGCAGGGAATTGCGGCTGATTGGGAGTTTCCCAAGCGCAAGCCATCGCCATCCGCATAAAGGTTTTTCTCCCATTTTCGGCCCAGGATGGTCTCCACGGTGGGTGTACCGATGACGGTGAGCGACTGGCCTGACGGCTGATAGGTGGACCAGGAGGTGATGTTACCGCTAGTGGGAAGGGAATCGCTCACAACGGAGAACAGCAGATCGGACGTGCGCGGGATGTTCCTGGTTCCATCTGCCAGTGCGAAGTTGATGTTAGCGGCAGCCGCGTTGTTAACGGTCAGAATCTGGTTAGCCGAATTGAAATAATTGGTGGCGGTGGCATTCAACCACCAAGTGCCCATGGGGATGGAGATGCTGTAGTTACCTGACGCATTGGTTGTGGCGGAGTATGGTGCTGTGCCGATGAAGGCTGCGGAGGTATAGAAATTGACGGTGGCTCCGGCAATTGCCGCCAAGGTTGACTTGTTTGTCACTTTACCGGTGACCAGATAGCTTGGCAATGGGGCGAAAGTCGCTGAGATCGAGTGATTGGAGGTGACATTGCTGAACGTGTAGCTTGTGGGTGTGCCGACCGAGACATTGTCCACCTTCACATCCGAGATATAATATCCAACAACCGGAGTGATGCCGAATGTTTGGCTGCCACCGGTATTCGCGAGGACAGAACCGCTAGGCGTGAATGAGCCATTGGCACCCGCCGATGAGCTGAGCGTATAGATCGGCGTGGTGGCGGGAAATAACTGGGTTTGCGGCACCACCTCCCGCGGCAAGCTTGGACTATACCATTCCAGCTTGCAACTTGCATTGCCGCTAGCTTCCAATAGTTCCAGCTTGATATCATATTTGGTTCCAGCGACCAGGCTGATGCTGCCGGTATCATCGGTTCCGGCGCCTGTCCAATTATTGACCAATAATTGATTGTTGACCCATAACTTCGCGCCATTGTCATGGTTTAGATAGAATGTGTATGTCTCGGTAAACTGGGGTTGGATCTGGCCGGTCC